>Ga0209488_10004546_pt1 | contig 10797 bp, 8 predicted proteins | sample Rivendell_Oct201_8_FD_188349 | JGI IMG/M metagenome (GOLD analysis project Ga0209488, IMG submission 188349) | Vadose zone soil microbial communities from the Eel River Critical Zone Observatory, Northern California, USA -... | ecosystem: Environmental > Terrestrial > Soil > Vadose zone >... | reverse complement strand
GGCTCGGTCGGCATGTCGACGCATTGGCCGGTCACGTCGAATTTCCAGCCGTGATAGACGCAGCGTAACCCGCATTTTTCGTTGCGCGCTAAGAACATTGGTGCGCGCCGGTGGGCACAGAACGCATCCACCAGACCCACCGCGCCGTTGCTGTCGCGAAAAGCCACCAAATTCTCGCCGAGCAGCCGGCGTTTGACGGGCGGCCCGTCCGGCTCGGCAAGCTCGGATGACAGCAAGGCCGGCAGCCAGTAGCGGCGAAACACATTGCCCATGGGCGTGCCCACGCCCACACGCGTCAGCCGTTCATTGTCCTCTTTGGAAAGCATCGCGTCTCCTCAAGCCGGCAACGCCGTCTGGTGTAGCAGAACAATTTCCCGCTGCTCGCGAGCGGATTGGAGGATGCCAAGGCAAACCTCCATCGTCGCCAGGCCCCATTCGCCATTGTGCAGGGGAGCCCGGCCGAAGAACACCGCATTGCAAAGCTCGTCGATGACACCTGCGCGAGGTACTGTGGGGTTCGCAATCGCCTCGAAGCGGCGCGAGACATCATCGTAGATCGCCACGCCATTGGGCATCGGCCGCAAATCCCCGCGCTCGCACGATGCGATGATGACGCCGAATTGCTGATGGGATCGGCGCTCCTGAACGGCGGGCGGCGCTTCGCCTCCGCCATAATTGCGCGCGGTCTTCAAAGCAACCTCGTCGGCACTCGAAGACGCCGCCCGTAGGAGCGCCCGCGCTGTTCCATATTGATTGGAGTCCTTGGGATAACCGCTTTCGGCAATCCAGCCCATGAATTCGTCGCTGTCGAAATGGGCATAGCCGTTATAGGCGATCGAAGCGAAGGCGCCATTCTCGAACGTCAACAGGGCGGAATAGGCCCCTTCCGTCGGGCGCATCTCGTCCCATGCGCCGGTCATTGCTCTTACGCTGTGCGTCATCCCACCGGCCAGATAGCGCACGATATCGACATGATGCGGCGCCTGATTGAACACGACGCCGCCGCCGCTTTCCGTGCGCAGCTCTTCGCGACGACGCGGCCGGTAAAGGAAATCGGTGAAATTCATCGCGGTGATCATGCGCAGAGACCCGAGCGTCCCGCTTTCGATGATTTCGCGGGTCTTGACGATTGGAGCGTCGAAACTATGGCTGTGTCCGATGACCATCTGCACGCCGGCGCGCCGAACCGCTTGGATCATCGCGCGGCATTCCTGCAGGGTTAGCGCCATGGGTTTTTCCACCAGCACATGCTTGCCGGCTGTCGCGGCCAGCTCGACATGCCGCGCATGATATTGGTGAGGTGTCGCGACATAGATCGCATCGACGGCGCGGTCGGCGCACAATTCCTCGACCGAGGCGTATACATTCGCGGTGAAATCGGCGGCAAAACGGGTCCGCGCCTCCGCACGCGGGTCGGCGGCCGCCACAAGCTGGACGTTGGGATGGCGCACCAGTGTCGGCATCATCAGCAGGAACGCCCGGCCGAGACCCGCCACACCCACACGCAGCCTGTGTTCTGCCATTCAGATTTGATCGGCGACCAGGGGCTGTGCTCCGCCGACCTCTTCCCAGATCCGCACACCGCGCGTTTCGTGCCGCAAACCCAGCGTGCTCACGATCACGCCAATGCCGGCAACCGTCATCGGATAGACCAGACCGATGAGTGGAATGCCCGTGAACGTGCCGGCGAGGAAGGTGGCGATGAAGGGCACACCGCCGCCGAAAACGCCGTTGCCGACATGATAGGGCAGCGACATGGAGCTGTAGCGGATGCGAGCGGGGAACAGCTCGACCAGGAACGCCGCGATCGGGCCGTAGACCATGGTCACCAGGATGACCATGTACCAGACCAGGATGCACAGGAGGACGGGATTGTCCTTGACCTCTCCCATCCAGGTGAACACCGGCCAATAGCTCAACACCGCGAGGGCGAATCCCGTGGTCATGATCCAGCGCCGCCCGAACCGATCCGACAGCCAGCCCCAGAAGACGAAGAACGGCGCGCCGAGGAGCAGCGCGAAGGCCATCACCACATAGACGGTGACATAGGGAATCATCAGCACCGTTTGCATATAGGCCAAAGCGTAGAACTGGCTGGTGTACCAGACGACACCTTCGGGCGCGGTGAAGCCGAAAAGCGCCAGCAGCATGAGGCTCCAGTTGCGGCCGCTGGTGTAAGCATCGCGCGCCGGATTGTCCGAGGTCTTGCCCTGCTCTTTCAGCCGCGCGAACAGAGGCGATTCGGCGAGCTTCAGCCTGATGTAGCCCGACAGGATCACCAGCACGGCGGAGAGCAGGAACGGAAAGCGCCAGCCATAGTCGCTGAACGCAGCATCGCCGAGGCCGACGCGGAAGGCGAGGATGGCGAGAAGCGCCATCACGATGCCCATGGTCGCGGTGGTCTGGATCCAGCTTGTGTAGAAGCCGCGGCTGCCGTCCGGCGCGTGCTCGGCGACATAGGTGGCGGCGCCGCCATATTCGCCGCCGAGCGCCAGGCCCTGCACCACCCGGCACGCCACCAAGAGCGCGGGTGCAAGCCAGCCGATGGACTCATAGGTCGGCAGGCAGCCGACCAGAAAGGTCGCCAGGCCCATCAGGCCGAGCGTCAGCATGAAGGTGTATTTGCGCCCGATGAGATCGCCGAGATGGCCGAAAATGACGGCGCCGAACGGGCGCACCACGAAGCCGGTCCAGAAGATGCCGAGCGAATAGAGGAAGCCCTGCTTCATGTCGCCGGGGAAAAAATGTGTGCCGAAAAATCCGGCCAAGACGCCATACAGGTAGAAATCGTACCATTCGATCAGCGTGCCGCAGGAGGATGCGGCGATGATGAAGCTGAGATGCTGTTTTGGCTTGGCCGCTTCGCCGTAGAAGGCTGGAGCCGTCAAGGTGGCCATGGACATTCCCCTGTTCCCGACGAATTGACTCGCAGCGCTGAAAACGTCTGCGGGCCTAAGTTTTGCGGCAAGGGTAAGCTCGCCTCGCCTATCGGGCAAGATGGGCGGGCAGGACTCATCGATCCCCTACCAGGCGAGCGTCCCGGTCATGCCCATCGATCGTGGATCGGTCACAAAGCCTGAGATCGAGCCCGGCTGAAGCGAGGTGTTGTTGAGGATGGACCATGATCTTTGATTGAAGAGATTGCGGGCCCAAAGCTCGATTTTCCAATTCCGATCGCGCGCTTCCGTGCCCAAACGGGCGTCCACGACAGCATAGGCCGTCTGGAGAAAATTCGGAGAAGGCGAGGCGGACGCGCCGACATTCGATTTGGACTGCCAGCGTATATCGACGTTTGCGAAGCCTGTAATACCGAGACTATCGAACGGAAGCTGGTAGGAAGCCGCTCCCACAAGCACCCAACGCGGCGCAATCGGCGCGGTGCTGCCTTGGAGCTGAGTCAACCCGAGTGGAAACCCTGAATCGCCGAAGATCGCCTCTTGATAAACCCCGGATACAGAAAGTTCCAACGGGTCGAGCGGACGGTACGCGCCTTCCACTTCAGCGCCCTTGGTCGTCAGTTTCGGCACATTCGCGGTCCGGCGATTGAACCCGGTGAAATAGCTGAATTGGTAGTCGTTGAAGCTCGTATGAAAGATCGCGGTGCTGGCGCGCCAAATGCCGTCGGGTGAGACTTCTCGCAAGCCTCCCTCGAAGGAATCGGTTGTTTCCTCGCGAAACGACACCTGATTCAGCGCTGGGGAAATCGGGTTCATTCCCGAGCGGTCCAATTGGAAGCCTCCGCCTTTGTAACCGCGGCCATAAGTAAAATAGGCGTTCGCCGATTCGGACAGTTTTCCGTTGATCGCGGCGGTCCCCGACAAGTTATCCTCGCCTCGATCGGTGGCATAGTTGCCGTCGTAGCGCGGGTCCAAGTTCGGGCCGCAGACAAGGCCCTGCAGGGCCGCCGGCACACCCAAAAGGGACCGGCCGTGGATCGCCAGGGCGTTGGCGCAACCAGGATTGTTGGTTGTGATCGAAGCGGCGAGCGATTTGGTCTCGCGCGTGTAGCGGAGCCCGAACGCCAGAGACAGCCGGTCGTTCAGCGAAACAATCTGGTGCGTGAAGAGCGCAAAACTCGTCGCGCGCTGCCGAAAGACATCGAACACGCCGCTTCCCGAAGGAAAATTGGAGCCAGCCGCAAGCCCCGTCATTGCCGGAATTGCTCCACCCGCAAGCGCATTGATGTAGGGGTCGAAGTCTCTGCCTGCGGTGTAGGAATCCCGTGAGACGATAAGTCCGCGCCCCAGATAAGCGCCGAACAGATAGTCGAATGCGCCCTGGACACCCTGTAACCGGACTTCACCTGTGGACATGCTGTAGCGTTCACCGTCGCGCGGATCATTAGCGATATCCGCCGGGCTGTTATCGACGTCGTAGCTGCGTCTAAGGCTTGAGCTTCGATACGATGTGATCGCCGTGATCCTGCCAACTCCGGTCCGCCAATTTGCCTCTGCGCTCAGGCCGGCACTGTCACTGAATTCGAAGCGTGGAGCGACCGCATCGATCTGGGCAAGGTCATGAGCGTGGAAAGAGGCAATGAGAGGCAGACCGCTGAGCCGCGTGATCAGCGCGCCCGTGGGTCCAACCACGCGATAGACGGCGGAGTTCGGTGTGCCGCCGTGGTGAAGATAATCCGCGATCAGCCGGACATCCAAGTCCGGAGAAACAATCCCGAGCAGCTGACCACGAACTTCTTCGCGATGCCGCCCTCCGTAGACGTGACCGGTATTCGGGTTCGGCAGATAACCGGATACGGCGCCGATCGTTGCGTCGATCCGGCCGGCGAGCTTGGATTCCACCAATGCGCCGCCCGCCGCGACGCGCAGTTCCCGAAGGTCTCTATTCCCGAGCGTACCCTGGACCTCAAATTCGGGATCGAAGGTGGGACGGCGCGTGAGAACGTTGATGATGCCGGACGTGGTATTCGTGCCAAACAGCGTCCCCTGTGGGCCCTTCAGAATTTCAACGCGGTCGACCCCCTGAAAATCGAATATCGCAAGATTTGGACGCAAGAGGGGGACACCGTCCACGCGCACGCCGACCGTCGATTCCAAGCCGATGTCTGCGCCTGACGTCGCGATACCGCGCACGGCGATCAATTGCCCAAAGGATTCTCCGATGGAGTTGATGACGCCTATGGACGGCGCGACCGAAGTTAACTGCTTAACGGTGTTGACGTTCGCCTCTGTCAGGCGGTCGGAGGTAAAGACCGAGATGCTCCCCGGAACCTGAAGAAGGGGCATTGCCCTCTGATAGGCTGTAATGACGATCTGCTCGCTGGGCTCCCCCGCTGTTGCACTCTCCAGCGGCTGGCCGGCGGCCCCTCCTACTGAAGCCAACAACCATAGCGAGCCGAGAAAGACGGCGGCGTCCCTGTTGCGATGATCCAACTTCCGCCTCAAAAATCTCGTCTATCGCGATATGGGAGCATGATTCGCCGAATCGCAAAACAGCTTCAAGTTGTTGCGTCTTTGGCCGCGCCCTGAACTGTCCTTTGGCGGTTGAGATCGCGATTGGCACGCGCGGGGGATGGCCATTAACATAAATGAGAAATTCTAGTGCAGCGTGAATGAGCAGGCGTATATAAACAGGTGTTGCGTGCGTCCGATTACGTTTTTTTTTGCAAGAAGCATTTCAGAAACTTGAAGGGCGGCCGGCCAGGGGGACTAGCCGACCGCCCAACACTGGCTAGCGATACTTCACCGTGAGGAAGCTCGAGCGCGACCCTGTAAAGCTATCACCCAGCCAAGTCGGAGATTTCGCCGATGGTTTCGTGACCTCCCATGTAGAAAACGACTACGGAAATCGTCAATTCTGGATATTTTCCTTTCTCGGCTTTTCGGCGAGCTTCTGATTGATGTCGGCTTTCGCCTTTTCGAGCAGGTCTGCGGATTCCGACATTCCGAAATCGCGCAGCGTCGCGGCCATCTGCGACAAAGCCTCGGCGATGTATTTGAGGGGATGCAGACTGGAATAAACCGTCATGTGGGGACTCCTACTCTCTGCGACGTGGCGATGATCCACGGCTGAGTCCTTGTGACTTCCGCGTAAAGGGAAAGGATGCGTGCCAGGGCCCTCAACATGGTGCCCGTCGAAGGATCTTCGTGGGAGCAGCTGACCAGCGCATCGGTGAGGAACGTCGGGCGATGGGCCCGATGAAGGGCGTCGATCGCCGTCGACAAACAAGACAACTCGCCGAACTGGCCGGCCACGACATAATTGCCGGCGATGTCGTCCGCCATGTCCCGGAATTCAGCGCTTGCATAACAGGATGGGCGTTGCCGGTCGAAAACCATATCCCGCCGCTGGGGTTCGAATCCTTCGATCCAGCGAGGGTAGATCGGTGAGTCCAACATGCTGGCCGACGGCGCCACTTGGCGCGTGAAGGCAACGGGAATCTCGCTTGCGCGCGCGTGCCTTAGGGCCGTGCGGCAATTCGCGATCACTTCTGTGGGGATCGTATTCCCAAGTGATTCCGCGCCGCGGAGTTCATGATGCATGTCAACCAGCACCAGCGTAGGCACATAGCGTCCTCGCAACTTGAACTCCCGGAAGTTGACGACCGAGTTCATGAAGCGCGTGCTTCCACCGACGGACGGGTCACTTCCCGGCTCGAAGAACGCTCAAGTACGCCTGGTACGTGCCAGCGGCCCTCAGGCCTTATCATCACATAAGGGTCGGCGCCGATGGTGATGGCATCGGGATCCCTCTCGATCTCCGCGACGATCTCGACATAATCGAAATCGGAAAAAACGAACTCTTTGGCGCCTTCGATCGGCCTGAAACCGAAACGACTCCAAAAGTTCACCAGACGCTTTTGGGAATGGCCGTAGAGCCGGCGATATCCCTTCATCTGGCATAGCTGGATTCCGGCGCGCACCAATTGGAACGAAAGACGCGTATTGCGAAATTCCTTGCGAACCGCGAGGCGTTCGATCTTGGCGAAGTCGGCGAAGTAACGAATGCGCAGGCATCCCGCCGGCTCCTTGCCGACGTAACCGATCAGGTGTGTCGCGGCCAGATCATTGCCGTCGAATTCTTCCTCATACGGACATTCCTGCTCGCCGATATAGACCGCGCTCCTCAAGCTGGCGACGCGCATAAGATCTTCGAAGGTCCGCGCAAGCGTCACCGTGAGGTCGCGCTGGCTGACATCCTGGCGATAGGTGTCGTAAAGCGGCGTGGTGACAGGCGCGCGGCGGTATGTGTAAAGGTGCGACGCGTAGATCGGTCCGATCTTGGCGCCCTTCTTCCAGCCGAGATTTTCATTGAAGCGGAAGCCGGCTGGCGTATTCGGGCGTGAATAGAGATCCACGCCGGCGTAGTTGGGGGTTTCGACCTGTTCCAAAACCAATGCGACGCCGGCGGCCAACGGACCCGGCGCATAGGTCGCCCAGACATAGATGCCAGCCGGCCGCTCATTGGGGCCGGCGAGAAGCGTCACATCGGGATTGCGCGTATCGAGCGTGTTTGTAGCGAGTTGGAACAGGCCCTTCTTATTGAGGGGTAGGAACGCAAAGAAACCGTCCCCAATCGGATCATCCGCATCGAACTTCCGCTTGCGCGCTATGGCGATCATACAGTCAGGGTTGTGCTGGAGAACCCGGTGTACGGCGGAGGCATCGGTCAGGCCGGGAATGCTGGCCCGGGCCTTTTCCATCAGATCATCGACCGCTTTCCCGCTCGCCTTAAAGACGACCAAGTGCTTGGAAAAGCGTGCAGAATCGAGATCCGTAAGGAGCCGTCTGGGTTTCGCTTCCGGATGATTTCCCCGGCTCCGGAACAGTTCCAAAGGATGTTCGGTCATGTTTTTCACCCCACTTTTATTCAACCGTGCTAGAAATTTACCCAGGGACGGTGGCTTCGTATGCAGATCACGAAGGAACGGCGTGTTCCGTATTCGGAACAGGCGTTGCAAGGGACGCGCCGCGGCATCCCGGACTGGGAAGCGGTCCGCGTATCGCTGGAGGTTGTTCGCAAGGGCAGCTTCAGGGCTGCGGCGGAACATCTCAGGATGTCCGTTAATGCGGTTCGCCGCCGCGTCGACGAACTCGAACAGGCGCTGGGCGTCATGCTGCTCACGCGGCATGTCGATGGGGTGAGGATTACCGCCGAAGGAGAAAAGGTCTTCGCGGCCGCCAGTCAGATGGAGAGCGCGTCCTTCGGCCTCCTACAGGCGCGTGATCAGAGCGATGCCAGCAACGTCTCCGGCGAAGTCCGCCTCGCGGTGACTGAAGGGCTCGGCACCTTCTGGATCGCGCCACGGCTGGTCGAATTCCAGCGCGCGAACCCCAATCTCTTCATTGACGTTCATTGCGCGATGAAATCGGCGGACGTGTTGCGTTTGGAAGCCGACGTCGCAATCCAGATCACGCGGCCCACCGCGCTGGATCTGCGCATCATCAAACTCGGGCGGCTCCATTTCTTCCCCTTTGCCGCGGCGAACTATCTTGAGACGTTCGGCTGCCCCAAGACGATCCGCGATCTCGTGCATCACCGGCTGCTGGTGCAATCCGACGACAATATTCAATGGCGAGAATTGTACGACCGCCTCTTTCCTGGAATTTCTCCCACGTCGCTGGTGGCTTTGCGAACCAATGTCAGCAGCGCGCATTATTGGTCGATCGCCAAGGGGGCGGGGCTTGGGCTTTTGCCTACCTATTCCCAGTGGATCGGCGCTGAGATCGTTCCAATTGATCTTGGAATCCACGAGACCGTGGATATTTGGCTTACCTATCATCCGGATGCAAAACGCATCCCGCGAGTCTCCCGCCTGATCGACTGGGCGATCCAGGCATTCTCGCCTCAGAAATATCCGTGGTTCCGGGATGAGTTTATTCATCCCAGCGAACTCAAGAACGTCTATAGCGGGGAGCCCTTGGCGGCGATGTTTCCGGGCTCGTTACGCGACAAATCGGCGGCCTAAACTTCGCTCGCCACGTCCTGCGGTGCGCGGACGAGCAGAGCGGCGAGCGCGGCTAAGACGGCAATCGCCAAAAAAGTCAGGAACGCCGGGTTATATCCGCCCCCGCGATCGAATACCGCCCCGATGAAGCGTGCGCATAGAATCGAGGACACCACGATCGCGACATAGATCATTCCCATCACGCGGCCGAAGGAGGGCGAACCGAAATACGCCGCGACAAGAGCCGCCGAAGACGGGAGGACGCAGCCCAAAGCCATTCCCGCAAGACAGCAGGCCAGAAGAATTGATTCGTATGTTGAAGAGAACAGCAGAAACAACAATGCTGCGATCATCGCGAGCGAACCTGCGAACATGATGATTCGGCGTTCTACAAACTCCGCGAGAAAACCGCTCGCGAGCTTGACCATTGCGGCGGAGATCGAGAAGGCGGAAATCAAGAGCGCAGCCGAGGAAGCGGGGAAATCCAACCCAATTCCATATGGGACAATCGTTACGACGATGGCCTGATCGATACCGCTGATCGCGGCCAATACCACGGCAATAGCCCAAAAATTCCGAGTTGATAAAACGCTGCCGTACCGCCGCGTCGCGCCAGCATGCCCTGTAGCCATGTCCATTGCCGGCCGGCCTTGGTTTTCCCGGTGCGCCTCAAGACCAAGATCGGCCGGTCCACTTCGCAGGATGAAGATGCTCAGGGCCAACACAATGGCCGTGATGAGAACGCCTTCGACCCTCAAGGCCATTCGCCAGCCATAATTCTCGATGGCCCAACTTAAGAGCGGTACGACGACAATCCCGCCGCCCGACGTTGCCACAATCGCCAGTCCTAGCGCGCGTCCACGCCGGCGGTAGAACCAGTGAGAGGTCAATGTGGATGTCGTGAGCGGTCCGATCGCCATGGCCCCGAAACCAACCAGGACCAGCATGGCAAATGCCATGAGCGGAATGGAGGACGTGGCGGAGATGAGGATCAAACCCAACCCGAAAGGGATCACGCCAAGGCCTATCACCCATTGCACGGGAAAGCGGTCGAGCAGGTAACCCACGATCGGAGCCGTAAAGGCGGCGCCCGCGAGCCCAATGGCGAGCGCACTGTTTGCCGCAGCTCGCGAGAGCGAAAACTCGTTCTGAAGGGGAAGCACGAAGAGTCCAGCGGCATAGCTCGTGCTGCCGACCGCGAGCATTTCCGTTAGAGCGGCGGCCGCGAGCACCCACCAGCCGTAATACACAGGCCGAGCATAATCGGCGACACGCACCGTTTGCGTCATTTCCCCTGGCGTCCCCCGGCCATGATCACCGCTGAATTCTATCGATGATGGCTGTTAATAGCGCGGATCACGCCACGCGAACAAGTTTGGCCCAATCGCTGCCCGCTAGGAGTCAATCTGCGGTTGCGGGAACAAGAACATCCACCAGGGTTCCCATCGCGTCCAACCTATCGAGGTCCAAGACCGTCGCTGCGATGCGCTGAACCTGCGCCGAGGGCATCACCCGGCCCGCAAGTTTGGTAAATTTCGCAACGACGTCCGCCGAACTCGGGAAATTGCGTTCGCTACCCCTGGGCGCCTCCACGGCATCTTGGAGAATGCGGCCATCGGTGAGATGGACCGCGACCGAAACCATGTGGCGAAATTTCGCGCCACGCGCCGTGATCGCCGGGTCCTCTTGGACTTCGACCTTCGCGGCGAGCGCAAGACGCGCGGGATCGGCCAGCATGGCTTCCGAAAACTGATCGACGAAAACATCGCCCTCGAGCAGCAAGGTCGCAATGCAGTAGGAGAGATTGAGCTGCGCCGCCGTCATCCCTTGGGGCTTGTAGGGCCAGCCGGCATGCTCGAGCGTGGCTTGAGAACAGCGGACGATGATTTTCT
>Ga0209488_10004545_pt1 | contig 10798 bp, 15 predicted proteins | sample Rivendell_Oct201_8_FD_188349 | JGI IMG/M metagenome (GOLD analysis project Ga0209488, IMG submission 188349) | Vadose zone soil microbial communities from the Eel River Critical Zone Observatory, Northern California, USA -... | ecosystem: Environmental > Terrestrial > Soil > Vadose zone >... | reverse complement strand
GATCCATTGACTCAGAGAGCAATCCTTCTCGCCTTGAGGTCAGGCTCAGTTTCAAATTCAGACTCCACCCTATGCATGTATTTGTCAGCGTTTAGGCCTATCGTTTTGCAAACAGCTGTAATTTATTCACCGTGACACCCGGCGACAAGTGTAGCGTGTTGCCAGGTGCCTCATCCACTTGGCATAGATGCACGAGATCACACCGCACACGGTTCATAGATGAAGAAATACAACGCAACGCAACATCTGCCGTACATGTAGATTCGATGTCCGCTCCCGGCCCCCAATCCCGTCTGCATATCGTACAAACTCATTGTCCTATTCCCACCCCGAAATTGAAGGGGATTGTACCTCAGGCTGCCTTACTCACTCACTCACTCACTCTGCCGGTCGCTCCACGGAAACCCAACCATTCTTCGTATCGTCTGCCAGCGCACGCCTGTAAAAGGACAGCGACACAATGCACGGTCAGCAATTCCCGGTCTTTACGAGAGAGTGAAAAGAAAACACTGCAAACCGTCGACGCTCACCCTTCCTTCGCGAGTACGAGCTTGATCGTCTTGACCTCAAACCCGCGGAACGCGAGGCGGAGCGCGAGCTCGCCGGACTGCTCACCCCACGAGCCCGTCGTCCGCTCGAGCGTGAGCACCTCCGCGCCCTCGTCCTCGTCCTCAAGCAGGTTCGTCGCGTATGCCGCCGTGACGCCGGGGACGTTAATCTGCACGCCGACGGACGCGTGCCCGCCAAAGGCCTCATAGAGCCGCAGCACGATCGTGCGAGAGCCATCCGCGCGCTCCGCGTCGAGGTCCCCGCGCTTGATGGTCTCCAGGAAAACGCTGGGGTCCCTACCGAATATCACAAACGGCGGGCGCAGCACTGTTGCGGACACCTCGCCACCATGAGGTTTACAACGCACTGGTCAGGTCGTGAGCATTCGTAACCAGAAATCAGGTAAAAGAGACAGCGCGCCGTGAAGTGGGGAGTTGAAGAGATATGCCGCGATGGGAACATGCGATTGAAGGAAGTGATGACGATGGGGCAAAACGGCCCACGAGAATTCATGCTTGCCTGCGTACATGAAATATGTCGTCAAGAGATTCAGCGCCCATCCCAGTAGGAGAGGCTAGAGAAACTACAAACCTTGGTCCTGTTCAGCGTCGGGAGCAGTCGCTGCACGCAGGAGAGAAATGCGCAAGACATTGCCCTGGCACGAGAATCCGTATTTAGACTCGGACAATATAGCCACACCGTAGCCATATTCGCTGAGGTCCGCGAACTTTGTGAGTAGACTGTGTCATCCTCCGGATCGGCGACAGAGTGGAAAATGGGCGGCGTACCTTATGTCCGCACACTTCGAACTTTGCCGCGTCCCACGTCGTATTCTTGTGAGTCGGGCGTCGGACATGACCCCAGGGTGTTTCATATGTCGCAACATCACTATGAATGTCGAGCGGCAACTCGACTGAGGTCCGTCAGTCTGGGGAATCGGGGAATACAACTGTAGTCCCATACACTTTAAGAACTCATGCCGCTGGTGCCAGTCAACCTCGGCCTTGAATACAATTTGACTGAAGGGATGAGGAAGCGGTGCTAGTAATCTACTCAGATGCGAGTAGTTAGAGACCGCAAAAAGACACACCTTGGAAAGCATCTAGCGAGATCTAAAGTATCGGATCAGCGCATAGTCATCTCGAGAGGATACACCTCTCCCGACACTCACCGTAACCTTGATGGTACTCTTACCATACTTGACTTCTGCCACTACAGCCCCAAACAAGGGTCCAGAGTCGACGATCTTGACATTAGCAAACTTGAGTTGCTGGGCCTTCTCTGAATGATGTATCTCGACATCTAAACCCAGAAAGCAGACCATGAGGAATAAAACCACCGTCGCGACACGATGAGCGAGCGACGCACCCCACGCATCCCAGTAGTTCGGGTGGTCCTCAAAGATGACCAGACCACCGGTCTGGCCCTTTGGGACGAGTTCACGCCTAAATTATCGATCACAACGAGGGAATCAGCGCACTTACTCGCGACCCGCTCAGAGCGGGAGAAAAGAGAATGGGAACGCACCCGAGCTGTACATCAAATAGACTTGTGATCCGTCCTCCTGCGACGGTAAACTGTACAAACCCGTTCCTCATAATAAATGAATCACTGTTCGCGCTATTCACCGCGACATCTACGGGACGAACCCGGATATAGGTCAACGACGGCTACCCATAACAACGATGAGAGTCTGCGCACCGCCGAAGTCCCTGACACCAATCTGGCTGGGCAAGATGAGTCCGCCGCCCGCACCACCTTCCAGGACGACGTAGCCCTCCTTGCCTTCATTAGTCGTCTGAAGCACGTCGCCGGAGCTGATTCCTCCCTTGGCAAGCGGCACGCGCACGATTTCCCGCCGAGCAAATGGCGTCGTGTTGTGCGCAAAGACCGTCAGTGGCCCCGAAGCAGACTCGGGGACACCAGAGGAGAGCGGGTGAGAGCCCGGGTACAAAACGGCCAACGCTTTCTCGACGAGCGCTTCTGTGTCCTCGCGCACTTCACCGTAGAGCTTTTCCGCATCTTCATAGACCATGCCGCTAAGAAGGCGCGCCCAAGTCAGTATGGTAGATGAGGGTAAACGAAGTGTTGGACGTACATTGCAGAGCCAGGCAGGACTAAAGTCACAACGATTAGTCTTTACTAGATATCAGAACAAGCACCAGAGACGTACCGTCGTGGACTATGGAGGTGCCCAGCGTGCGGATCGGATAAGCGACCGAGATCAAGATCAAGGACAGAGTGGGATTACATACACTGATTTAAGAGCACCTTTTCCCAGCTATCGTCGAGAGCCTGCTTCGGGTACTTGTACTCGCCACCCTTGAAGATGGATGCGAGCGTCGCGAGTTGCTATAGGACATAGGCCAGTCAGAAACAAATCTTAACAAAAAGTTTGGATCCACAGACCTCGGCGTCACGAAGAAGAATCTCAGATTTACGATTCCCCTTCTTGATCGAGCCTGGCCATTGAACTTAGTATCGTGACACCCTTGCTACAATGCCCCCCACTTCCTTGAAGAAAAGTGGTGAGCTTACCGTGCGACGTATACGTCCCGCGATGGAACTAAAACATCCCATGTCCATCAATAACAAAAAGAAGACAAGAATACTCTGTAATTACCTCGAGATACAGCTCACCGTGCCTTATCAACCAGCGAGATTAGCTCACCCATCCGCAAGCAGAAGAGGAAGAGCTTAAATGTACCACGCACCAATTTGGCAGCTTGGTCCCCGCATCCGAGCTCGTATTGAGGTGATCGAAAAACTCGTCGACCGAGCGGCCGATGTGTACAACGGGAAGCTCCCGCGACGTGTTCGCGGTGCCCCGAAGGCGGCGTAGCTATCCGTGCCAACGTCGTCAGGTAGAGACCAGCATAACAGGGGAGAATCTTACACTCTCAAGCATCTTCGCGAGTGGGCCACCGCCGCCATCTCCATTTCCGAAAACGAGGAGCGACGTCGAGCTTGATTCGAGATTCTATCCCCACGGTCGTCAGTGGCAATGATGTCAGGAGGTACAGTATGAGGACCTTGTGATTCGTGAGCGCTTTGACGATCTCGCCTGCTGTCACTTGAGCGTTGTAAGTCTCTGTTGAAAGTATCCACCAACGATCAGTCTGAAGACCAAATTGCGCAAAGCATGTCGTACCGACGGGTGTCATGTGGCACAAGACCTGAGTGCCATCAATCCCGACCCAATTAAACGTCGAGTGCGGGAACGCATTGACATTGTTCCTGTAGAAGGGCATCAGGCGTGGAGTCTCTCACATAGCCCATGTACACCCACCAACTGAGTTTTTGGGTGAAGAAGTAATTCATACCCGCACCGCGGAGGATCTGAGGAAGCGCGCCAGTGAGACCGAAGCTATCCGGGAGCCATCCCACACGGCTCCGCAAGCCGAATCGCGACTCAAAGTAGCGCTGGCCATAGATGAGTTGTCGTGCGAGGCCCTCGCCGGACGGCATGTTCGCGTCGTTTTCAACCCACGACCCGCCAATCGGATAGAACTTGCCCTCGAGCACCTTCTGTCGAATACGCTCAAAGAGCGGCGGGTACAGCTGCTCGAGCCATTTGTATTGCTGAGCGGAGGAACTGGCAAAGCGGTGTTCTGGGTAACGGTCCATGAGGTCGACCTGTGTCGACCATGAGCGCGCGACCTTCTGTTGCGTGACGTGGTACGGCCAGAGCCTTTGACTTTGTCAGTCACGCTCGTCGTGCATGAGTTAATTCATCATACCAGGCCGTGTCGATATGACAATGGCCGATTCCCCAGACCTGGGCATCCTTCGGGCCCTGCTCATATATGTCCACACCGCGCTCCTCCCACTTTTCACCGAACACCTCGTCAGCGAGCTTACGGGCAGCGGGGATACTCTCAGGATCGTTTTTGTAAAATACGTTCATAATCGCATTTGCGACTGTGAGTGCTTTATTTTGGAGCGTCGAGTTACCCGGGAGACTTGAAGTGAGCTCGCGAAGCGTGGTAAAGTCCCAAAGCAGGCCCCAAGCGGGCATATTGGGCACGACGAGATCAGCCGAAGCCAGTTGGAAGTACCTGTTTTGCTACAGACCGGCAGATGAGCATCTCCGTATGCCGCCGAAAGGGAAGAGACGGACATCGGGTGGCTGAATACTGTCACCATTCCACGGGACGCCAAACATACCATTGCAGGTTGCCTCGGCAACGAAGGAGTGTGTACCTTTTTTGCGAGCATCAGGAGGGATGAGATATTCGACTCGCCTGTCGCCGTCAGAGCCGCCAGTAATGCCTGGATAGATGTAGCCTTTAGCTAGGTGCTGTGCTGGAAAGTCCAGAGGATTATATACCCTGCAAGGGCGTCCCGTCGACAGTGTATATCATGGCCTCGCAACCTGGATCAAACTCAACTTTGGGATGCCTCAGTACGGGCATATACGACAATGCATACGGCGTGCGGAATGACGTACATTGAACTCGTTCGTAGTCTTTCCACTCGGGAGGAATGTGCACGGTAATCTTGTACCAGTGGTTGGACTGAATATGGTATAAGAATTTAGGGAAGATGTAAAATAATACACGAAACGTGCCCCTGTTGTCAGAGATTATAATTGAGCACTGAATATACCGCGAGAAAACGGGTCACTCACATGATGGCCCGATAGACTCGCCCTTCTTGACGGGTTGGAAATCTTGCTTGAGAGCTTCTTGAAAGGTTGGCTTGGTGATCCCTGGGGCACTCCATCTCTGGAGCTGGACGTGGTCAGAATCGCCCAATCGATGGGTGAAGAGGACAGAGGAGAGGTTGACGTCCGCAAAGTGACCATCAGTGAAGTTATTGGTGCGGTCTTTGGTGAGACCTTTGATCCACTTTGCTCCAGCAGAGAAATTGAGCTTTGGATAGTCAGAGATTGGACCGCCAACCATTGTGAGTGGTTGAGTTGATCAGATATCACTGGACTGGCTTAATTTACCCCGCACTCGCACGTGACACAAACCTTTACTTCAATCAAATTCAGTTCTGACCAACACCGATGGCCATGAAAAGACCTTCCACGCCCTCATCTGCCCCATCAAAAAAGCAGAAAAAGTCCCCCCGCGTCTCAGTAACTGAATCCACAGTTCCCGACGGGGACGACACAGACGCGCAATGGGAAAAGGTAGAAAGGCGAAAATCAAAAAAAGCAAGAAAAACAGACGCGAAACTCGACGTGTGTGTCCCCTCCCATCGTCCCCTTGGGTAGAGTTAAACTCACTTTACACAGTCGAACCCTCCTCGATTTCTGTATTCTAATTCCGAGATCATCAAACGTAGAGATCCTGTCGGCGTCAACGTGCGGTCTCCATGTCTTATTCAAGTACCCTACTTACCGCTCAATCAGGATGTTCGTGACTTTGTCCTTCACCTTGTAGCCGATGCCCCACCACCGAGCTGGATTAGAGTAGTGGTAAGTTTCTCCTACTTGCGTTTATATCCTTCACTCTTATGTGTGCCCCAGAACCCGCAGAGCATCCAAAAATTAGTCGTTCTCCTTATTCCAGGCCTGACATCTACTGTGCTTTCCCTCCCTCCCACCTCCACCGCAGCCACAGAAAATTCCAATGTCCCCATCTCTATCCCTCCTTCAGACCCTCCAACACCGACTCCATCCACGCCTGCAGACCTGCCTTCTTCCATCGACCCCCGCTCAGAAGATGCCGCGGCGCTATACGGAGGCGTCCCCTTCCTCGCACGCACCTTTTCTCATGCTTGCCCGACCCGTGCCCCAGGCGATTCCTTTCGCATGCACTCCGTCCTTAATACGTTCTTCCAAGCGCCTGTCAGCGGCGAGGAAAAGAAGCGTCGTCTGCAAGAGCGCATCGCCGGTTCGTTCCTCCGATCAAATCCTCTGTGCTCTCGAGCTCATGTCCGTTACTACAGCGGAGCGTACGGCAAAGAAGGACCCGTCGCAGCATTTACTCACAGTAGAGCAGATGGTCGAGAACGACTACCCCGTTCCTTCCTATCTCGCAGACGTGTTTCAAAAGTCGGACGGATGGATAGAGACGCCTCAGGCCGATGCAGATACCGAGCCGGAATTTCAGTCAGTCTACGCGATCGATTGCGAGATGGTGCGTGCTTTAGTTTTTGTTTACGTACCTACTGACAAACAACGATAAACGCCTTTAGTGCTTGACAGCGGACGGCAGGGCGCTGACTCGAGTCTGTTTGATCGACTTTGCAACAAGCAAGGTCGTGTACGATCAACTTGTCAAACCACCAAGTCCAATCACCGACTATCTCACTCGGTGTGTTCACAGCTCGTGTGCATCTTTCGCGCTTAACCCCGAATTCAGCTTCTCTGGCATAACCGCGCAGGCTCTGGAACCTATAACCACGACGCTAGCCGACGTACAAGCGCACCTCCACACACTCATAACGTCATCCACGATCCTCATCGGGCACTCGCTCGAGTCTGACCTGCGCGCACTGCAAATCGCGCACCCATGGTGCATCGACACCGCAATACTCTTCCACCACCCGCGCGGGCGCCCACTCAAGCCAGGACTAGCATGGCTCGCGCGCAAGTGGCTCAACCGCACCATCCAAGATCGCGGGCCCGGCGGGCACAACCCCGAGGAGGACGCACTTGCCTGTGTAGATTTGCTCAAGGCGAAGATAAAAAACGGTACGCCCAGTCTCGCGTCCATGGAGCCAACTTAAACTCACTCACTCACTCTCGTTGACGACGGTCCCTTGCGTCGTTAGGGCCCGGGTACGGCGAATTCAGGACGGACTACGAACCGATCCTCGCGCGTATCGCGCGCTCGCAATTCCGCAGTGGTGCCTGCGCGCGCGCAGCCATCGTCGACCACGGCAACCCGGGCGCCTGGCACGGCACGTCGGCCAGTGCGCCAGCGACGACCGTCCCGTGTACCAACGACGCGGAGGTGCTCGAAGGCGTGCTTGGCGCCCTGGACTCGCACGAGTTTGTGTTTGCGCGGTTGATGGGATTGGCGGACGCCCTAGGATGTACGTGGGGGGGCAGGCAGCGCCTTTTTTATTTTTATTTTTTTCCCGGCTCAAAAGGCTGAGCTGACTGGCCCTTTCAGGGGTCACGCCAAGGACAAGCGCGGACGGTAACCCCGCAGTGGGAAACCCAGAAACGCCAAGCGGTGCCGTGGCCCCAGCCAACAACCCAAATAGCCCCAATAACGGTACTAGCAGCGATAATACCAATCCGCCGACGCCACCAACAACAACAACTACACCATCTGCGCCGGCGGCAGCGGCAGCAGCCGACGACCAGAAGGACGTCTTGTATGACGCAGTGACGAACCTCGACGCGCTGCTCACAGCGCTGCATGCCGCGCTCCCCCCGCGCACGGCCTTCCTCCTCTTCTCGGGACACAGTGACCCACGGGGGATGTCCGCGCTCGCTGCGCGGCGCGCGGAGTACCAGGCGAGTTACCAGAGCCAGAATCAGAGCGGTCCCGCTGCTGGCGATGGTGCTGCTACTGCTGCTGCTGCTGCTGCGGTGCGATGGAGCACGGCTGACGATCGGGCGCTTGAGGAGGCGGTGGGACGCGCGCGGACGGGCTTGTTGTTCGTTGGTGTCAAGACGTAGCAAACATGTAGGCTCGCGTTACCTTTGGCGGGTCCAGCTGTCTGTGTGTAAAGAAAGGGACAATTGTGATTCAGGGGAACTTGCAACGCGGTTCAAGGAATTGAAATTTCCATCAACAAACTTGCCTGCAGCCATGATTAGGGACACATGATGGGTATGCTCCTGCGAGCACCAGGGCAACGTGTTCACAGGGCGTAAATACACCAGCGGTGAACGATTCGTTTAAGAAAGACATAAGAAGTGATAGTGATACAACTAACGGCGAACCTGACAAAGGGGGGGCAGCGTCACAGTTAAAATAAACACCATCTAGATAGACGTTTCAACGGCATCCGACCACGACCACGACCACGACAGGACGAATAAAAAATATATATAACATCCGTGACCGCTTCCTTCATGCAGACGGAACCTCCGGCTTCTTCATACCGGGCTTGCCCAACGTCAGGCTCTTGTGTATAAACGGCAATACACCACCGCCCGCGATCGTAGCCCGAACGAGCGTGTCAAGCTCCTCGTCTCCTCGAATCGCAAGCTGCAAGTGCCGCGGCGTGATGCGCTTCACGCGAAGATCCTTCGACGCGTTGCCTATTCCCGCAAGCGCCTCAATGAGCAAAGCAAGCAAAACCAACCACAGACAGCAGCAGAAAAGACGGGCCACACACCTGCGAGCTCTAACACTTCGGCCGTGAGATACTCGAGAATGGCAGAGGTATATACAGCCGCTTTCGCGCCGATGCGGACATTGTTTTGCGTGCGCTGTTTAAGATATCTGTGGATACGGCCGACAGGGAACTGTATGATGCACATGCCCGAGATCGATCAGCCCCTTGTGTCAGTCGTGGTAGAGATCTAGACACACCTGAAGGCCAGCTTTCGCGCTACGGGTCTGGAAGACTTTGGCTTCAGCTGTGGGGATTTCGCTAACTTTGGACTTGCCACCCTTGGCGCCTTTTGGCGGCATAGTTAATGCAAGACTAGTTATGACGCGTAAGCCACACCGATACAACTGGTGACAAGCGTAGATACACTACCTGAGAATGAGGGTGTGATGAAAGTTCAGCAGCAAGGAGTAGTGACGGATTCGTGCTCCGCTGTCCCGCGCATCACGTGCAATAGTAAACGGGATCACGTGGTCTCATTCGATTACGCATAGCAAACACTCGATAACAGACAGGATACTACACAGCACACATATCACATACAGTCAACGACAGAACGAGTCAGATCAAGACACAAGTGGGGCACGCTCCTCATCAAGAACAATGCCGCCGCGACGCCACGACGCCACGAGACCATTGGCACCCTTAACCACCCAAATCAAGGACAAGAGGGCAAACGCAAGAGCGGACCAATGAATAAAGGGGGTGTGTTGATGGTCGAAAATCGCAAAGAGCGACCACGTGATAGCAACGGCGGCAGGGAGATCACCTTCCGGACTAGAGAAGGCGTATGCCGCGGAAGTAGCTTCCAAGAAGAACCTTCACAAACAAAAGTCAGTGGGACGATCAAAAGTGGGTAATGAAAAGGCGTACAATGCGAGGAAGACGAAGGCCTTAGTCCAGGCACCAGGGGGGTGTTTCAAAGCATTGGTACCGAAAGCTTCAAATAGGGCGAGTACGACAATGACAGTCGTCCAGCCGTGGTAGAGGGAAAACGGAAGGTGGATAAAGATTTCATCCGCGCGACAAGAAGGCGAATGGTCTTTCTTGACGATGTAGTAGATGTGCTGACAAATATCCTGTCAGTACCGACTTGTATAACACAATTCTAGATGACAACCCACAGTTACGGTGGAACTGACCAAGAGCGCAAAGATGAATGCTATGAGCCTCATGTCAGGATAGATATGTACACCTACTACGAGGATTGCACGCACCGGCAATATAATGCTGCTTAGCCCATAGGTTCACAAAAGTTGCATTGAGAACCCCCAAAAGGGCAAAACGCCAGTGAATTCCATCGACAATGACCTTTTTCCCTTCAGGGGTAAACTGGTAGATGATGGTACCCAAGAGGAGAAGGTGTATCAAAGTCCTTGGAGAACGTCAAAAGGCGAGTAGTGGACGAAAAGGGATATGCTGACCAGATAAGGAACGCCCAGGGAGAAGGGGTGATATAAGTCTGTTTGACTCCGACGTAGACCTTGTTTGCGTCGAAAACGGTGACAATGTTTGAACCAAGGAACACGAAGTAGACGATGATGTTCAAGAGCTGCAAGAAAGCGACGGTAAGTAGGGTATTAAAGGGAACAAGGGAATAGCAACTTTGATCCAAATTCCATCTCTCCAAGAGTCTGCCATGGTGGGTTTATGAGCGCAACTTGGCGAGGCGCAAGCGAGGCGAGAGCGAGCCTTTTATTTATCAGACCACCTGGTGCGACCACGTGAATACATGACGTCATTCTAGGGAGACAACCCACGCGGGGCCCCTGTCATGTCATCCGTCCCCGGATCTCGCATTACACTATCTATTGTAGTATCTCCATTCTGCTGCTCCGTTTCATCCCCCGCTAGGTCATCTGCAGATGGGACTGCCGCAGAATTGGCCGCCCCTGCTGCTGTCACAGTCCCTGATTGCGGTGCGACGTCCCTGCCACCATTTGTTACTTTCAATGTATGACGCCGACGATGACAACCACACATACCACTTGATTTGAAA
>Ga0209488_10004544_pt1 | contig 10800 bp, 18 predicted proteins | sample Rivendell_Oct201_8_FD_188349 | JGI IMG/M metagenome (GOLD analysis project Ga0209488, IMG submission 188349) | Vadose zone soil microbial communities from the Eel River Critical Zone Observatory, Northern California, USA -... | ecosystem: Environmental > Terrestrial > Soil > Vadose zone >... | reverse complement strand
GAGGTCTGAGTCGAGTTGGTACGTCCACCTCAGGTCGGGGGAGTCACCGAGTTGTTACAACTGCATTACGGAAAGGTAGAAACTAGAACCCTGGACCCGTAAAGTTAGAAAGAACAATCTCCATGGAAAATTCAATCTCTGCACTGCAAAAGACCGACACCACCTACCCCTATTGTACCCACCACCCACATGCATCACCGTCGCGCTGTTACGCCGTCGCGGCGCCCGCAGCCACCGAAGGTGGCGGTGGGAGGGTTCAGCAGTTCCGAAGGGAACTCTGAGGGCAAGGCGGGCATTGCTTCTCCGTGTTATTATTTTTTTCGAACTACGGTAGTACCCAGTACAATCAAATCTTTTATTTTTTTCATCCGCCGATTCCGTTTCGAGTGCGCCTCAAATCCGAGTGCGTCCGCTTGCCCAAACAGCGCTTGCAATTGTCATAACCTCCAGGCTCTCGGCAAATGCGAAGTGGAATTGGTCCGAGCGCCAAGCATCGGCCATCCTTATGGGTCGTGAAGGGTGGGAAATGCGTCCCCGAAATGTACATTACAATCTACGATGCGGGGTGCGGAACAGTGCTCATGGAGACCACGTTCCACGGAGACGGTTGTGGGGGTGACTATACCAACACTGTGGGCTCGGCAACTCGTTCAATATCACGAGGGTCCACAAGAAAGTTCATTCAATTCTCGCCTTCATCGTTTCAAGAGCCCACTAAAGGCTACGTACGAAATATACATTCGAATCCGAGACAGATATCGTGCAACTGCAATGGTTCAATGGACGAATAAGTCCTCTATCGTCAGTGTGTCAACGTATGTCAACGTGTGTTATCCGGCGTAGAAGGACGGAGGGTATCAAAAATGCAGGGATGTGTGGTACAAAAAGTGGATCGGGCGTATTAAGGTATATCAACAATGATGAACGTCAAAAGGGTTGTGATAGTCCGTTACAGTATATTGCACACTGCATAGCGATAATACTGGGAGATGACCAGAATGCTCATTAGCCGACGTTGCGAGACAGAAAGGAGTCGAGTAAAGTGCTTACCGAGAGTCATGTTTTTGATGGAAAGGTGTCATAAGGCCATAGAAGTCGTTTCATGATCGTGAAAGCCAAAAATACAACAGAACAGGAGAGCATCGTCCAGCGCTACGAGTGGAGCTCAATATAGTCACGCGCGGAGAAAAACTCTCACCAACAATACCGAAAAGGATAGGCAAATGTCACGGTCTTTTCCCCGTGTACCAGGACAGTGAGACACTCCCAACTCCGGCTATGTGGACTCGGGCATTGACGCGACATACCTACGTGACTATGGCGTGAGACATTTCCCAGACAACGAACAAAAGACGTACCGTGTCGGCGACTTCAGCTTTTCGAAAATCTATATGGAGATCCTCATTGGGCATGCGAGTGATTTGACTCACTTCTCCGAATGACTGTTGTTTATGAGATGAGTCAGCGTGTTTCCCATGCACGGTGTGCGAGGCCAACTGACCTCACACCACTTTCGGACCCCTTCTAGACGTGCCTGGTCACCCTTAGCTATGCCACTCACGACAAGCTTCTTCTTCCGCTTGTCTCGTGATGTAGGGAGTATGGTAGGTACATGGCGAAGGCCCTTGCTAGACGTCTTGAACGAGAATGGGAGACGGAGGGATCCCGGTTTAACATGAACGGAAGTCTCCAAATTTGGTGGATCGTGGAGGTGCGAAGCATCGGGGGGTAGAGACCACAACGAGTGTTGGGGGCCTTTGATTCGGGAAGAATAGGAGGGACTTGGAGAACCCATATTCGGTGTACATGGATCTGTTGACGCTCCTGTGGTTCCAGAGGAGAAAGTGAGAGATGATGAGAAGCTTGGCCGCGGTGGGGACAAGTGGAGCGCGGACCCTTCGTCGACGGATAAATCTGAGCCTGGGGGTGTGAAAGTCCCCAACACGGTGGGACGTTTGAAAGCCCATTGACCGCGGGGTCTGGGGGACGATGTCGTGGACGATGATTTTTGGGGGCTGCTTTGTAGTTGTGGGGGAGCGAGTGATCCATCGCTGAATGTGCGACCATGACTTCCCATGGAGAGCGCGTGTCGGTTGAAGGGGGAATGGCGGTGGAGACTGGGGGAGGAATCGTAGGGGGAAGAAGGGGAAGCGTGGCGAGAGGGAGACAAAGAGAAACGAAAGGCACGAAGAGAGGGCGGTGTGCGAAGCAAAGACGTGTAACTACGCGTGCCCTGGGGTGTGCCAGAACGAAAGAGAGGAGGTGCCTGTAGTGTGCCATCCGTGTGAGCGTAAGAGTATATTAAGAGCGTCACCGATCACGTGACGGTAACCCTTACCTCGTCAAATACATCTCGGTCTCGGAGCGAACCTCCGGTGCCGTCGCCGCCATCCACGAGGACGAAACTTTCGGAGATGGAACCCGAATCGTCATCGCATGAGGCGGAACGTGCTGGCCTCATGTCACCATACACCAGATATGGGTAGGATCTTGACGAAGATCCCTTGGCTATGCCGTCGCCCTGGTCCTCCTCGTCTGTGTGCGCGTGCTGGTAGTCGATCCATCGCTCCAAGTGAGTCCTACGACGGGAAGCAGAACGAAGAGGTGTGGTCGGCACGCCGTCTTCATCCGTAGGTGTTGGTGATTGTACAATGATAGGCATTGCCGTCGTCAGGCGAAGTCGCTCTTTGTTGTTGTTATTGTTGTTGTTGCTATAGACTATACATACCAGTCAAGACTGGTCAGAGGAATTTCAAGATGGGACACCAACCTTCAGATTGCTGCCTCTGTGTGTCCCTTTGCTTGGGAGAAAGGGAAAGATGGGAGAAGAGGCGATTCTTGTGGGAGGTTTTGTGGAAGGTGTCGTCGTACATTGTGCCAATTTCGTCACGGGAATTATATATAAAGTTGGTGGCGTTCGGTTGCTCGGTAGATGGGATAGGGAATCGAATTAGGATACAAATCAGGTGGAAAGGGAAGACATGGCAGAAGAGAAGAGCGGGACGGGTGTGGGGTGCGATGGTAGCACGTTGAAAGGAAGGATGTTCAACTTTTTCAACAAGCGCATCGAGACGTCTCTGGAAAAGGCAAAAAAGCAGCCTCGTGCAAAGCCGGGCCGCAGACTGCAGCAGCACATGATGCTATCAAATGTATATATTACTCTACAATTTTCATCATAAAATAGATCCTCGTCGTTCAATTGCTGGTAACGTATTCAGTATCTTGTCGAGCATATTCCCAAAAAGGCTCGCTGATGGCGTCGCCTGATATCGCCTAACCAGTTCAAATCTAACTGATTCCGCGTCTGGAACCCCAGATTCCTCCTTCGAAGTCACATCGGCGGCATCAAGCAACGAGACAAGCTCCGTGTCCACCGGCAATGCTCCAAGGAATGGTACCCCTTCCTTGCGTGCCATTTCCTCCCCTCCCCCGGTCGAAAATACGTTGCTCACCTCCCCACAGCATGGGCACACGTACCCGCTCATATTTTCTATGATGCCGAGCACGGGGAGGTTCACTGCGCGTGTAAACGAGAGGCATTTGATGGCATCCAGAAGGGCAACGGCTTGCGGCGTCGTGACAACGACAGCAGATAGACGGTCGTGGACAGGACCCAGGTGTTCTACTAATGAGAGATGTTCATCGGACGTCCCTTGATAAATGCAACTGTCAGCGCACTGTCTATAGAGAACCTGCGGTGTATGAATCACCTGGCGGCGTGTCAATGACCAAATAGTCCAGCTCCCCCCAGCGCACGTCACTCAAGAACTGTCGTATCATGGCATTCTTCTTGGGACCCCTCCACACGACTGAGTCGCTCTTTCCCTTCAGTAGGAACCCGACGCTCATGCATGCGAGCCGCGCCTCGCTTGCATCCGCATACACAGGCACCCATCCATCGCTACTTTGATGTACACTGCTCCCGTCCAGTCCGAGCATGCGTGGGATCGATGGTCCAGTGAGGTCGACATCTAGGATGCCGACTCGCGCGTTGGGGGACGATGCATATAATTTGAGCGCGAGCTGCGCAGCAACTGAGGATTTTCCGACGCCACCTTTCCCAGAACAGACGATGATGATGTGTTTGATGCAGCTCAAGCGTCTGGAAACTGGGGTGTCTTGTACAGCAGCCATGGATGCGGAGGAAATAGGAATCCTTCCTGTGGCTGACTTGATATGAGTATACGTAATGTGCGACGTTTCATTCCCGCGGTTCTAATGGCACAACTTCGCAAGAAAGTAGAGAATTCTCCCGGATCTCACATCCTCTGGCATTACCAAACAACGGAAGGATATTTACTTGTTGCTCGAGATTACCCCGAATAGGACATGATCTGACGCCTACGGCAGAAGGCCACTAATGCGAACCAAAATATTGACTTTCATTTCGGAATCAATAAGGGAAGTGGGGCGTTACGCGAGGTGGTCTAATGTCTGTGAACGGAGAGCACATGGCACTTATTGAGAGTAATAAGGAAGGGACGCATAATGGTCTATTGGCTCGCGTGCACGCTTCATACCACATGGCATGACAATACGTAACAAACCTTTCCGATGCCTCACTGGTGCGACAGATCTCAGTTGGAGGGAACCTGGGAAATAGCAGAACTGACGCGTGAGGTTGCTGACGAGGGCGGAAGGAAAGGCTGTGCAAGCTGCGGGGAGTCGGTGATGCGGTGATGTCATTTTTCGGTTTCGGAACTCGTCTCCTTTGCTCTTGTCCCTTGTCCCTTTTCATGTCTTCGTTTAGCATCGCAAAGGCCAGGGCAGCAGCCGCATTTTCTAAAGAGAAACCTCGCGTGTGTTGATATCATCCATCTGTCCGTCCTTCTTCTCATTTGCATTCAAAAGTCATCCATCACCGAATGGGTCAACATCCTCACTTCATCCAGCTATGACGACGAAGTCTACGATGGGTAATAGTTCGCGTTCACACATCAGACAAATAGCGATCCCTGATCTTCTCATTTCGCAAAGTATCCCCGAGTTGATCTATTCCATCGATCTTCAAGCTTCTGGGTCAGTGCCTACCCATCCGCAGCACCTGTCGCTTGACTTTGCTTGCAGCCCCACAGAGGCGTCGAGAGCCATAAGGAAGAAGATCAAGCACGGTAGTTCTCATCAACAGTACCGCGCTCTCGTGGTCGGCTCATTCTACTCAGAACATTCACCACCTCCTCACTGAGTCCCCATAGATCCTCAATGCGCTCGTGGAAAATTGCGGGCAAAAATTCCATAGTACCGTTTTTGCCTTCACGCGCGACTCCGTTATCACGTCTGAGATCGTACATAGGTTCCTTCGCTGACGGGCACCTAACTGACGCATTAAGAAATCTCGCTACTGACTCTACGACGGACTCCAAAGTGAGGAAGAAGGTCTTGGCAGTTCTGGCTTCCTGGAGTAGGCGCTACAAGGATGACCGCAGCGCCGCTGGTATCGCAGGTCTCTATCGACAGGTCAAACCCACAGAGCCATCTCGCAGATCTGAGATCGACCGGGAGGCGCTGGCAGAGCGTGAACGTGAGAGTGAGCAGAAGCGGAGAGACAAGGAAAAGTCTAAGCGGAAGGCCAAGGAGAAACGGCCAAAGATGACTACTTCCCAAACTGCCACACTTCGAAAACAGTTTGATTTTGAACAGGTCTGTTTTCCCCGTCGCGCTTAGCTATGTCCTGTCTCACCGACTCACATCTTGCGTAGGAGAAACCACAGGTACTCACCTCTATCGCGAACGCGTCATCTGCTGCAAATAATCTGGTCAATGCTATCACGGTCAGTCAGTCGTAACCTCGGGGCTAGCTAGCTTGTTTATCTTTGAATGAAGCTTGTCAATACCGAGAATGATAGTCTACTCACGAATGAACGAGTCCAAGAATGCTTGATAAGGGCCAAGCAGACCCGTAAAGTTATCGTTCGATATATTCAAGTATGTTGCTTTCGTGTCTCTCCAGACACCGTTATCCTTATCTGGTGCATCCCCAGCTGGTGGAGGACGAAGAGATCATCGGGACACTTATTGACGCGAACGAACGCATCATCGCTGCGTTACAAAGCTACGACAAGGTAAGACTTTATGGCCTCCGCTTTTCGTATCACCCATTCGCCCTGATCAGCTCTCCAACCCGAACGTGACGGAGAAAGACGTCAAAGAGGTTCAGCAGGGTCTAGAAGCTGTGCGGATATCAGGCTCGGAAGTGCAGAAATTACAAGAGAAGCAACGTGCTGCAGTGCTGCGCGCGGTGCGTCAACGTTCCAGAACAGAAGATGACGCATCGTCACCGTCGTCACCGGTCCACCCTGACTTGCAAGATTTGAGTTTTGGCGAGCTCGGCCCTGAAGAGAGGTACGCTGTTCCTATTGCCTATCGTGCCGCAACAAATCCAAACTATCGTGACAGGGATCTGCAACCGCCAATCCGGCCAACTACCCAGTCATCATACGACCACCGGGAATACAGCCACGGCTCGCTTTCTGATTACAGCGACTACGAATCTTCTGACGGGGCAACGTATCGGGGTGCCGGAGAATCGTCACGGCCGCAAGCGCGCAAGACGTATATAAATGTCTCAGATAATGAAGACGAAGAAGAGAGTGATGCGGGACGGCACAATGACGCTGATGAGGACCCGTTCGCGGACCCATTTGGCGACTGACGGAGGCAGCAGCAGTGGAGAAAGGCTCCCACCCAAGACGAGATTCGATCTCGATATATATTAGTGTGAAGCTGTTATCCTACAAAGGGGTGCTAAATGTCATGGCTTCTACGCCCATTGTACTACTTCTTTCCCACTAAAGCGCGCGACCTCTCGGTTGTAAGCGTATGCCTGTGTTTGCCAAAATGGCTTCAGCGCGACGGGTAAAGTGATCCCCACAACTTGGCCTGATTCATTAAATCGTGCACCATTTTCGAGAAGAGCGACAATTAGTCGTGGTACCGCTATGGCTGTGCCATTCAGGGTGTGGGCAAAAGGCAGACTCGTAGACACTGGTGAGGGAGGGAAAGAGGATGTAGGTGGAACAACAGGGCGATGGCGAATGTGCAGTCGGCGCGCCTGGTAGTCTGTGCAGTTGGACAGGGAAGAGATCTCGCCCCAGCTACCTCGTCCAGGCATCCATGCCTCAATGTCATATTTACGATACGCGCTAGCGCCAAGCTCCTCACTCGGCATATCGATGACACTAAAAATCCTCCGTCAGCGAGATGGTAATTAGAATCACGTCACAAAGGGACGGAGATGGGAGAAGATCGAAGTACCGAAAGGGAAAACCGAGCCCGTCGAATATCTCAACTTGCACGCGCCGCATCTCTTCCATCAACCCTTCGCTCTGATCCGCGCGCGACACGGCGAACAGCTCAAGCTTCGTGAACTGGTGCACGCGGTACAGCCCGCGGGTTTCGGCGCCGCGGGCGCCGGCTTCTGCGCGGAACGCTCGGCCGAGGCCGACGAGTTTGTGCGGGAGATCGCCAGAGGGGATGATCTTGTTCGCGAACATGCCCGCGAGGGGTATCTCCGCGGTACCGGACAAGACGAGTTCTGGATGTGAATGTGAGGGCATGTCGGTCGCCGATAGGTGGTACATCTGGGTCGCGGGCGGGTCGGCGTTGTCACGCGGCTGGAAGCCGCACCTCTGCGCGATGTCGGATCGCACGACATCGGGCGTCGTCACGGGCGTGAAGCCGTGGGCGAGGGCGATGGACAGGCCGTAGTTCGTGAGCGCCATCTCGAGCAGTGCGGCCTCGCGGAGGAGGTAGTACCATGACGAACCAGTGACGGACGCGCCGGCTTCGAGGTCGAGCAGGCCGAGCTCGTGGCAGACCGTGACGTGGTCGCGGAGCGGGGTGGGCGGCACAGGCTCGGGGCCGTGCGTGGAGAGCACGACTGCTGCAGATTCGGGTCCGAGCGGCGTGAGTGGGTGTGTATCGTTGGGGACGGCCGAGGCGAGCAAGAAGAGCTCGTTGTCTACTTCGGCGAGGTCGTGCGCTAGCTGCGAGATGTCCACTTTGAGCTGCTTTGCATCTTGCAGCGCTGCCAGTCGTGCTACCTCATCGTTGCTGCTGCGTGCTTGGCGGATGCGATCGCCGATGACGGACTGGGCATGGCGTTTTGCATTCAGAAGGTTGGAGAGCTCTTTCTGCCGGTTGTAGAGCCGTTCTATCGATTGGATTGCGCCGACGGGGAGAGGGGCTTTGCGGTTGAAGGCGTTGTGAGATTTGTATATGGCGTTTTCGGCTATCGCGCGGTAGTCCAGACGCGGCTTTGGTAGTGTCGTTGAGGGAGAATTGGCTGCTTTCGCAGAGTAATATCGTACACGGATGGATGCATCATAGAGGCAACTGTGAGGTGGACTGTGGTGCAGGCTCAGGATAGAGGACCATTTAAGACGAGGCATGGAAAAGCGCGTTCTGTCACGGATTGTCACACCTGGACGCGTCTCTCATGGCTTCCGCATCCAAGCCAATTGGATCTGACCTCCCGTACGAACTCCCCTGGTACGTCTGCATCACACAAGAGGCAACAAAAGTCTTATTCTGAAAAGGGTCGAGAAGTATCGCCCACACGTACTCGATGACGTTGTGGGAAACGGCGACACCATTTCTCGGCTGAAGGTCATTGCAAAGGATGGCAATGTACCTCATCTTATCATCTCGGTAAGCGCTAATTTTATTAATGTCTCGTTCACTCTGGTCTTAATCATTGAAAGGGGATGCCAGGAATCGGAAAGACGACGAGCATCCACTGTCTAGCACACCAGCTGTTGGGAGACGCTTACAAAGAGGGTGTGTTGGAACTGAACGCGTCAGATGAGAGGTGAGTGAGCCTGCGTCTTTTATTCCTTACTGAGTGATTTATGTGGCTCTCTAGAGGTATTGACGTCGTTCGAAATAAAATCAAGGCTTTTGCCCAGAAGAAAGTGACCTTGCCCGCGGGACGGCATAAAATCGTCATTCTGGACGAAGCAGACAGGTAACCAATCAATCAGTGCACCTCGTAGTTTTCCTGACTTACCACCGATTACTTTTGTAGCATGACTTCAGGTGCACAGCAGGCTCTGCGTCGTACAATGGAAATCTATTCCAACACAACGCGCTTCTGTCTCGCCTGCAATATGTCAAACAAAATCATCGAGCCAATACAGAGCCGATGTGCCATCCTTCGCTATGCCAAGTTGTCGGACCGCGAGGTCCTCCAACGGTTATTAGAAATATGTGCCGAGGAGAAGGTAGGCTTCCAAACTACTCTCATGTCCTGAGTTTCGTGACTTTGAGTTCCTAGGTCGAATACAACGACGATGGCCTCACGGCCCTTATTTTTACCTCGGAAGGCGACATGCGACAGGCCATCAATAATCTTCAATCGACGTGGTCCGGGTTCGGGTTCGTCTCAGGGGACAATGTCTTCAAAGTGTGCGACCAGCCCCACCCCATCGTCGTGCAAAGTATGATCCGCGCATGCTCCAAGGGCGATATTGAGGGTTCTATGGTAAAGCTCCAAGAGCTTTGGGACCAAGGTTACAGTGCTGTGGATATTATCGTGACGATATTTCGCGTTGTGAAGACCTTTGACGAGTCAGTTCCGAGTTCGTTTTCTTTCGCACACTGACTTTGTTTCACTAGACTGCCCGAGTACACAAAATTAGAATATATCAAGGTATTAATCCACTAATTGATTTCGTCAGACTCTCATATTACATCCAGGAGATTGGTTTTACACACATGAGGATTTTGGAAGGAGTGGGTACATTAATGCAACTAGGCGGGCTCGTAGCTCGCCTCTGTAAGATGGTGAGAAATGCGCGGCTCTTGCTATCACGGAGCTCATCACAGATTTGCAGAACATAAAACCTGAGCTTTTTGTCATCTAGTTTTGTCCCATTGCAACCACGTAGAGTTGTTCTGTACTGCTAAGGGAAGGCATGCAACGGAAATATCACCGCGCTGCTGTTATCGTTTCCGCTGGGCATGCCATTTGTACACCCGCGGCCTGTACAACTTTTCGTCCACGTTTTTCCCTCCTCTTTTCGACCCTGAACTCCCTCGTCGTGCATCCAGAGCATCTTCGTCGTCAGAGTCGTCGTCCTTCCCGTCCACCCTCTCCACTCCCTTCAGTTTCTTAGAGCGACCCTTTCCCATGAGTAACCTCTGCATCTCTAGCTCACGCTCCGCATATCGCAACATACGATCCCGGTGTAAGCGAGCGGACAGTTCCTTCAGAAGACGTATTCGATGTGCCTGCATTCTGCTAAATACAACCGCGTACAGTTGGCAGGGGAACTTACTTTGGCAGCTTGGCGTCTCTCCGACTCGTCGGTGCTGTCCATCGCCTTGACGGCATTGTTTTCCTTCTTCCGTTTCTTTTGTTTTTCGGGTCCTCTCCAACCGAGGTCAACCGCACCAACATCGTCTTCATCTACAGGATGAGACGTTTGAGGGTCATTTTGTTCCGTTACGTAGTGTTGCGCTGAATGGTATGAGACGTGTGCAGTATGCGAGCCAGTAGATCACCTATACGTACCCTCCTCTTCATTCTCAACGAAGACTATGTGTTTCGCCGAACGTCGCGACGATCTCCGCTTACGGGTCTTAGACTGCCCCGCGATAACGCCCGCATCCCTAAGTATCTCAAGCTCTTCCTCGTCGAGCGCCGCGTCGTCATCGTTGCCGTCCTTAGCTTGAGGTACATCGCCTGCTGCGAAGCCCGTAGTGAAGAGGTCAGCGAGGGCCTTCAGCTGTTCTCCGAGCCTCTCGATTTTCTAATTCAATTCTAGGGTGAGAAGCGCAGGCGACAAACGAACACGCGGG
>Ga0209488_10004543_pt1 | contig 10801 bp, 14 predicted proteins | sample Rivendell_Oct201_8_FD_188349 | JGI IMG/M metagenome (GOLD analysis project Ga0209488, IMG submission 188349) | Vadose zone soil microbial communities from the Eel River Critical Zone Observatory, Northern California, USA -... | ecosystem: Environmental > Terrestrial > Soil > Vadose zone >... | reverse complement strand
CGGCGGAACGTGCGGAGTATCTGGCCGCGATCGGGCTCAAGGAGGCCGGACTTGATCGCTTGATCCGCGCCGGCTATGCGCTCCTCAACCTCATCACCTATTTCACCGCCGGCCCCAAGGAGGCGGCGGCCTGGACGATCACGCGCGGCACCAAGGCGCCGCAAGCAGCGGCTGTCATCCATTCTGATTTCGAGCGCGGCTTCATCCGTGCCGAGACCATCGCGTACGACGACTATGTCAGCCTCGGCGGCGAGGCTGGCGCCCAGGCCGCTGGCAAGATGCGGTTGGAGGGCAAGAGCTACGTGGTGGCCGACGGTGACGTCATGCACTTTCGGTTCGCGACGTGAGGGACAGGCGCACCACGTGGCGCCGGGTGCCTGCGGTTCCGATCTCCTCGAATCCGAACCTGCGGAACAGATCCACAAAGCCCATGAAACGATAGCTCGGCGCGTTGGGGTCGACCGGATACGCTTCCACGATGCTGGCGCCGCGGCTGCGAGCGTGGGCTATGGCCGCTGCCAGGAGTCGATCGGAGACGCGTCGGCCGCGTAGCTCCCGCTTGATGAAAAAACACACAATGGACCAGACCGCGTTGCCATCCTCGGGATAATCGTCCGGGCCGCCGAGCCGGCGATAGGTGGATCGAGGCGCAATGGAGCACCAAGCGACAGGAGCGCCGTCGCAATAGGCCAGGATTCCAACGGGCAACCCGCGCAACACCCGCGCCCCAAGCGCCGCCTTTCGACTCCGCCCGTCGGGACACTTCGCCTCCGCGGTGGTCGCCCGCCAAACCATGCACCAGCAACTCTTGGGGCCGCCCCTTGCTTCAAAGAGGCGCACCAGGTCATCCCACCGGCTTTGGTCGACGTCCCGGAACTCGATCGTGGGCTCTTTCATGACTGAGGCATGATGGACCGACGGACTGTGCGCAACAACATCGGCCAGCAAGAGATCGCAGCTCGGACCAGCACAAGCGTCTTACATCTGTCCGCGATTGCGGATGGCGCCGAGATGCTCGTTGATGCGGAAGGTAATGAGGACGAATTCCGCCGCGATGCGCGCAACCAGAATCCCGATCAGCATGCCAATCAGGCTTGCAATGATCAGGAACAGGCCACTGATCGGGTTCACGGCCATCAGCAACAAGCCGGAAAAGATGTTGGTCAGCCCGAACAGCACCGACAGGCCGACCGCGAGCCAGTAGAAAACCTTGATGATCGACGGTGTTATGAATCGTTCCCACTGGAACAGGTCGCGTAGATCGAGCATGAGGCCTCCTCTCGACGGGCGCGGCGGCGGAGACTGCACCTGTGGCCGATTTGGGTCAATCGAGGCGTCAATCGGTTGCGTTTGTGCCCATTTGGTGACAGGGATCGGGCGACAGGAACTTCTGAGGACTTTTTCCCCCGATTGCTGCAGGTGATCGTCCGTCACTCATCCCAGATTCATCCCTAGGTTTCTGAAACTGCCGTGCCGCAACGCCATTGGGAAGATTTCAGTCCGGGAAGCGTGTCGGAGTTCGGACCGCGACTGGTCACGCGGGACGAGATCGTGGAGTTCGCCGCGGCGTTCGATCCGCAGCCGATGCACCTCGATGAAGCGGCAGCGTGCGCCAGCATGCTCGGCTCGCTGGCGGCGTCCGGCTGGCATAGCTGCTGTCTGCTGATGCGCATGATCAGCGATGGTTTCCTCGGCCAGTCGCACTTCCTGGGGGCGCCCGGCGTCGACGAGGTGTGCTGGCTCAGGCCGTTGCGGCCGGGCGAAAGCATCCGCGTCCGCGCCACCGTGCTGGAGACGCGGGCCTCGCGCAGCCGCCCACAACTCGGCTTCGTCAAGTTTCTGTTTGAACTTCTCGATTCCTCGGGCGCCGTCCTGATGACCCTCACCGTGAGCCCGATGTTTCGGCGGAGCGATGCGACCAGCGTCTCGCGCGACGGGAAACCCGGCTAATGCGGTTCTTCGAGGACATGTGCGTCGGCGACCGGGCCGAGATCGGCCGCCACATCTTCACGGTTGAAGAAATTAAATCGTTCGCGCAGCGTTTCGATCCACAGCCGTTCCATCTCGACGAAGCCGCGGCCGCGCAATCGTTGTTCGGGGCGCTCTGCGCCTCCGGCTGGCACACCGCGTGCCTGTGGATGCGACTTGCGGTGGAATACCGCCACCGTGAGGATGACGAGCGCCGTGCACGTGGCGAGCCGGTGGCGGCGGTTGGCGTATCGCCTGGATTTCGTGAGCTGCGCTGGCTCAGCCCGGTCTATCCCGGCGACACGGTCACTTACGCCACCGAGATTGTGGAGCTGCGGCCGTCGGCCAGCCGACCCGAATGGGGTATCATGACGGCACGTAACTCCGGCACCAACCAGCGCGGGGAACCAGTGCTGTCATTTATCAGCACGGCCTTTGTCGAGCGCAGGACTCAGGACTTGCAGCGTTAATGACTGTTGCGGCTAGCAAGGCGATCGAAAGGCCCGAGGCGCGAGCCGAGGAGCGCCGCGCCGCTGGCGTCGCCTGCGGGGCGCATGCGCTGCATGACGGCTACACCGATCTCATCGTTGTGATGCTGCCGATCTGGCAGGCCGAATTCGGGCTCGGCTATGGGGAACTCGGCCTGATGCGTGGTCTGTTCGCCGGCACCATGGCGGCGTTTCAGATCCCTGCCGGTCTCGTCGCGGAGCGTCTGGGGACGCCCTTGGTGCTGGCCAGCGGGACCGCGCTGGCGGGGCTTGGCTATTGTCTCGCTGGCGCGAGCGCGGGTTTTGCGCTGCTGCTCGTGGCGCTGGCCATCGGCGGGCTCGGCGCCAGCACCCAGCATCCGCTCGCGTCCGCCTTGATGGCGCGCGCATTTGCCGGCGCTCGCTCCATGAAGGCGCTCGGCACCTACAACTTCGCGGGTGACATCGGCAAAATGACAGTGCCGGCAGTCGCCTCGGTCATGCTGGTGGCGATACCGTGGCGGCCGGTGCTGGCGCTGATCGGAGCGTGCGGGCTCGTTGCCGCCGCGGCGATCTATCTGTTGACGCCGCGTTACGGTGCGGAGAAGGCCGCTGTTCAGGATGCGACGACGGACGCCGCGACGTCGGCTGGACGATATCGCTTTGCGTATCCAGTTCTGGTCTCGATCGGTGTGTTCGATAGTGCGACCCGCATGGGCTTTCTCTTGTTCCTGCCATTCGTGCTGACCGAAAAGGGCGCGAGCCTGCCAACCATCGGGCTCGCCTTGACGCTGGTGTTTGCCGGCGGCGCTGCCGGCAAACTCGTCTGCGCTTTCATCGGAGCGCGCATTGGAGCGATCGCCACGGTATGGCTGACCGAGGGCCTGACTGCGGCGGTGATTGTCGCGCTGCTGCCGCTGCCGCTCGAAGCCGCGCTTGTGCTCTTGCCTGTGATCGGGATCGCGCTCAACGGCACATCCTCGGTGCTCTACGGTTCCGTGCCAGATCTGGTTGCCCCGGAATGGCGCGCCCGTGCATTCTCGATCTTTTATACCGGCACCATCGGGGCTGGCGCGATTGCGCCTGCGCTTTATGGCGTTGTCGGTGATCTTGTGGGTGTGCCGTCGGCCCTGTTGGTCGTTGCCGGAGTCGTAACCTTAACGTTGCCGTTGTCGCTGGCGTTGCGGCCGGCCCTGGCGAGGCGATGAACGCCACTCCCCCAGCCGATCCATAAAATTGTATCGATCCCTGTAACGGTCTCCTGAGCGTTCCATTCTATAGTGGGATACAGGCGTCTATGGAGGCGTCGAATGGAACGTAGGCATCAATCGCGGTCGCGCACGCTGAAGTCTGCGCGCATCCTGCTCAATCACCATCAGTCTGTCATTGACTGTGTCGTGCGCAATCTGTCGCCGACCGGCGCATGCCTGAAGGTGGAAACCACGTTCGGTATTCCCGACTGCTTTGATGTCATGTTCGACGTCGACAAGACGATCCGCACGTGCCGCCTGATCTGGCACAAGGACCGGTTGATCGGCGTGGAGTTCGAGGGTGACGGCACGGCGGCGTAAGCATGCCGCAATAGGCGCCTTCAGCATCCGTTGACCATAGCGCAATCCGATTCAGTTTCTCTTGACCATGTGGTGCAGGCAACGCCTTGCGGCGCGCCGCATTAACAAGGCGGGAAGGGCTCGTGGCTAAGCCTTGAAGCGGGGATTTCAGGGGGAGATCACGATGCCATTCCGCCAAGGCGCGATCCTGCTCACGCTTTTCTGCACCGTCGCGCTCACGGTCGCGCACCAGATCGGCTCAGGCCCCGACCGGCTCGCGAGCCTTGCTGGACGGATGCCGGGCCCGGGCGAAGCGACCGGCAGCATTGATCCCGCGACACAGAGCGGATGGATCGAGCTGAGCGACGAGCAACGCGGCTTTCTCTTTCTTGGCGTGATGAATCTGGCCGACGTGCCGGATGTTGAGTGGCCGGAGTCTACGTCGCTTATCGGGCTGCCCACCGTGCTCCCGGACTCGGTCGAGTTGCAGGACCTGCCCGCCATGGTGACGCGCAAGATTCCGCTGGTGCGGCATCACAAGTTCGTCAAGCTCGACGATCGCATTCTCGTGGTCAGACCCGCCGACCGTGTTGTGGTGGCGGAGATCCCGCGCTACCGCCTGCTGCCGTAGCCACAGGCGTCATCGTCATAGGGCGAAATCGTCAAAGAAAACGCGTGCGACGTTGCCGCCGCACGCGCCAGAGCCGCAGATAGCCGGCCCCATCCCCAACTGCTAATTGCTTAACGCTGTGCCGTACGCGGCGCCCAGTCCGCGCCGCCCTTCCACTTGCCGAGACTTTCCGCAATGATCTTCGTCGACTGCATCGCCGACTGGCTCAGATGCGCGTACTCGGTGATCTCACGTTGAACGCGGGCACCTTCCTCTTCCAGCATGTCGCGCAGGGTCTGCAGCTCGGTGATCAGCCGATCGATTTCCTGGACTGACGATCCGGCCACGCGCTGCAGCAGCGTCGAGATGTTGTTGGCGACCAACTCGCTATCCATCTCGGGCGAGCGGCGGAGGCTTGGACCGTCTCGGCGGACGAATTCTCTGATCTCGCCCTCGACCGCAGCTTCGGCCGGCTGATCGAGATCCGCAGGTTTACTGCTAACCACAAGTGTCATGTTCGATTACCCCCTGGTGCAGAGCGCGTTGTGCGCGTTCTACTTCGTGCGCGTTCTACTTCGAACGAATAGCGACATCAGAATGTGACCAGATCGCGGCCACATACCATTCATCCACCGTCGTCAACAACGCACGGTGTTCAGACGTGTGGCGATGCTGTGGCGTCGCGTGCGAGAGCGACAGGATCCGGGCGCAATCGCCAACATGATACCGGCGGTGAGCGCTTATCTGCCACGCAGGTTAACGCGTATGCCAGCAATGCATCGCTGGATCGCGACCAGGACAGGCTCAGTTCCGGCTCTGTTTACGAATCACGCACGTGGCTGCGTTGACCTGATCTGCTCTGACGGGGTCGCGCGATCGGCTTTCGAGGTGCTGGTGTTCGGATTTTGGGATGCTCGGATGTCGCGACATCGATTGCGATCGTGGAGGGCCGTACGGTCTCAGCTCTCTCAATGCATCAGTAGCCGACAATGATCTCTGCGACCGCCGGCTTGATCGCTTTCACAGCGGCGTCAGTCGACGCGAGCTCTGAGCCGGCCTGCTCGACCGCTGCCGGCGATGCCTTGAGATCGGCGCGCATCGACACGCCGACCTTGCAGCCGCCTGCAATCGCCTCAAGCGCGCCGCCCTGCCAATCGCTGACCGATGCCTCGCTGCCGCTGCCGAAGCCTTTGAGCTTGAACGGCTTGCCATTCAATCGCTCGAGCTGGGCAATCTGCAGTCCGAGTTTGAGGCCCTTCGGCGCGGTCCATGTGGACTGGCCGTTGATCACGATCAGATACGTGCCGCTGCGCGACGTTTCGTTGTCCCACCACACTTCCAGCCGTCGCTTGGCATCCTTGGGGAACAACACGGTGGCCATCAGTTTCTTGCCTTCGGAGGCATCGACCTCCGTGAACACGATGTTCTCCGGTTTGTAGGCGGTCGCGAGCTTGAGGTGGCTTGAGTCCTTCGCGAAGGCGCCGCCGCACGTAACGGCGCGCGCCGGTTGCGCGGGTGGCTGGGCCGGTGGATACGATGTCGGCTGCCGCTGCGGTTGCGTCTGCGACCGCGCCGGTGGTTGTTGCACGCGGCTGGATGGTGCAACGCGTCGTTCGGACAACGGATCGGGGTCCGGCTCGCGCTGCATCTGTCGCGGCGACAGCTCCTCGGTGTAGATCTTCGGATCGGGAAACGGCGAGCGCTGCTGCGCTGATGCCAAAGACGGCGCGGCACTCCCCACAGCGACGAGCGAAACAAGCAACCAGCGACTTGTCATGCCTTGCCTCATAGCCCCGACGAGATGCCCCAGGTGCATCATATAGAGGTTTGTGGCCGTTTGGCGTGCTTTGAGATTCGTACCAGTCGTTTAAATGGATGATGGCCCGGCGCTTTAGCCTTCGCTCCGCCGATGAGGGAAGAACACATCACCTGCGCAGTGCTATCGTCTGCGTACGGTGGAAGGACTCTTCGTTGCGCTGCCTTCAAGCGCTCATAGCGCTTGGATGATGGTCGTGCCCGTCAAGCGGCTTGCTGCGGGCGAAGCAGCCGTCATATCTGGCTAGCAACACCGCGGATGCGGGGCGGAGAAAAGGGTCAAAAATAAAGAGACCCGGATCGGGGTTGGGGCGGCGATCCGGGTCTCGGGGGAATGCGGGTGGGGGGACCCGCACTTCTCACACTTTACGGGGTCAACGCATCACAGTAGCGCCGGCACCGTCGGCAACCGCACAAGCTGCCACCAAGGTGTTCGCCGGGGCCGTGCAACTCGTTACCTGATGCACGCCCTCAGGCGTTCCGGTTTGGCCGGTCCCTTGGCCGCGGGCTTGGGCGAGCCCGACGATGATGGCGAGCGCGGCTGCCGGAAGAGCGACGTAGCGGGGGGACAGGGGGGACAGGGGGGACATTTTTGTCGATCCTCGGCGGGGCCGCGCCCGCATGTGACCCTTATAGAGGCCCACGTTTCTGGATGATGTCCTCGAATGTTTCAGGATTGTTTCGCTGGGAACACCTTCAGCGTCGTGGCTGATCGGCGAGGATTCGCCCAAACAGTGCTTCCGAGCTTGCTCGGGCATCGGCGCTTGCGCTGCGGTTTGCTGTTACCTTTTGTCGGCCCGGATCGTCAAAGCCGTGGCTGGCGCCGGGATAAAGCTTGAGCGTGATGTCGCCGCCAAGCGCACGGCTGCGCTCGACAAACCTCTGGCAGAGCTTGTGCGAGGTCTCCTCATCGGCTGTGCCGTGGAAGGCAAGCACTGTGGCATAGGGCCGGTAGCTTTGTGCGTCAAAATGACCACGCAGGCCGCAGCCCGCATAGAAGACCAGCGCGGCGCGGAAGGCGCCTGTCCCGGCGAGGCGCTGCGCATCCACCTCCATGGCAGCAAGCGCCGCGCTGCCGCCATTCGACCAGCCCTGCAGCCCGATGCGATCAGGAGCGACATCGGAGCGGCCGCGCAAATAGGCGAGCGCCCCATAGGCATCGAGCGGCCGTACCGTGACCTCGTTCACGGCATCGGGGCGCTCGTTGATGGTGTGGCGGCCAAAGCCGCCCGGATAGCCGCGCGGCCCGAAGCTGTCGACCAGCACCGCAACGTAGCCGAGCGCCGACCAGCTCTCACCCCACATCTTGTGGCGCTTTGATAGCGTCGAGGCGTTGTAGGGACCACGGTCCTTCACATTAATCGAATAGGGGCCGGCGCGGCCGTGCATCATCACCACGGCGGGCGCGCGCTCGGCGCGCTTGTCCCTCGGCGTGTACAGGAAGCCCGTGAGCGTCGTCGTGCCGTCGGCGCTCGGAAACTGGACGGTGGTCGGAAGCGCGCCCTGCGCTTGCCCGCGCACAGGCGCGAATGCGCCGATGACGATCATCGCTCCGACCAACGCGATCGCGGCCGCATGACATTGCAACGGCTGCATCCTGACCGCTCCATCAAAGCCATGCCAGAAAGCTTAGCGCGCCGCCGCCAATGCGGTATAGAGCGCTCGGCCAGAAACCGTAGCCGCTCGAAAGCGGGCGCCAATAATGGGGGCATTTGTGAGTAGCGTTTCATCCGAGCTCGTCAAGGAATTGGCGCCAACCGGCACGTTGCGTGCCGCTATCAACATCGGCAATCCAGTGCTTGTGCAGACCGACTCCGCCGGCACGCCGAGCGGAGTCACGGTCGATCTCGCGCGTGAGCTTGCCAAGCGGCTTGGCGTGGCGCTCGAGCCTATCGTGATCGATGGCGCCGGCAAGTCGTTCGAGGCCGTCAAGGCGGCCCGCTGCGACATCGGCTTTCTGGCGATCGAGCCAGCGCGCGCCGCTGAAATCGATTTCACCGCAGCCTATGTGCTGATTGAAGGCGTCTACGCGGTGCGCCCGGATGCCGGCCTTGCAAGCAATGCCGAGGTCGATCGCGCGGGCGTGCGCATCGCGGTGAACAAGGGCGCTGCGTATGATCTTTTCCTCACCCGCTCGCTCAAGCACGCGACGCTGGTGCGCGCGGAGGATTCGTTTGAGGTGTTCGCGCGAGACACGCTCGAAGTCGTTGCCGGCGTCCGGCAGGCGGTGGTGCGCTTCGTCGCCGCACATCCGGAGATGCGGATCCTCCACGGCCGCTTCATGGAGATCGCGCAGGCGATGTGCCTGCCGAAGGGACGGCCGAATGCAGTGCGCTATCTGGCAGCCTTCGTGGAGGAGATGAAGGCGTCAGGCTTCGTCGCCGAAGCGATCGCGCGCGCCAGACAGGAGGCGACGGTGGCGCCGCCCTCGAATTGACGCTGTCGTGTCTGGACGCCTAAACCTAAGCAAAGCCGATCGTTGATCGGCAGGGAGGAACACCATGTCGCATGTCGTGTCGAAGTCGCATGTCGTGTCGAAGCTTGCCTGCTCGTTGCTGTTCGTCATGTCGGGGGCATTTGCAGCCTTCGCGCAGGGCGCCGCCCCGCCCGAGGTGGTGAAGGAGATTGCGCCGACTGGCAAGCTGCGCGCCGCGATCAATCTCGGCAATGCAGTGCTGGCGCAGAAGGGGGCCGATGGCGCCCCCAAGGGTGTCTCGGTCGATCTCGCGCGCGAGCTGGCCCGCCGGCTCGGCATTCCGATCGAGCTCGTCACGTTCGAGGCGGCCGGCAAGGTGTTCGAAGGGATCAAAGCCGGCACCGTCGATCTTGCGTTCATCGCGATCGAGCCGGTGCGCGCGGCCGAGATCGAGTTCTCGTCGCCCTATGTGCTGATCGAGGGCGGCTACTTGGTGCCAAACGATTCAGCCCTCAAGGCGGTCGAGGACGTCGACCGGCCAGGCATTCGCATCGCGGTCGGGCTCAACTCCGCCTACGATCTGTTTCTCACGCGCACCATCAAAAACGCGCAGGTCGTGCGCGCGCACACCGGCGGCGGCGCGGCCATGATCGAGCTCTTTCTCAAGGACAAGCTCGACGTGGTGGCGGGCGTGAAGCCGGTGCTGGTCGAGTATGCCAAGACGAATGCCGCCATGCGGGTGATGGACGGCCGCTTCATGGTGATCCAGCAGTCGATGGGTTTGCCCAAAGGCCGCACCGCTGCGGCGCGCTACGTGCGCACGTTTGTCGAGGATGTGAAGGCGTCCGGCTTCGTCGCCGATGCGCTCAAGCGCAGCAACCAGACCGACGCCACGGTCGCGCCGCCCGAGCGCACAGGTGGGTGAGGGCGCGCCGCCCAGGCAGCATGAGATAGGTGCACAGCCTCTCCACGTCATGGCCGGGCTATACAACAAGCCGGCCATGACGATGTGGCGAGTCGCAGTCCAAAACCAACAGTCAGTGTTCGCGTCACAGCCCCAGATAAAACTTCTTGATCAAATCGTTGTTGTTGAGCTCTTCGGCCGAGCGGCCCTCGAACGCGATCTGGCCGTGCACGATGACGTAGCCGCGGTCGGCGATGCGCAGCGCCTGCGGGAAGTTCTGCTCCGCCATCAGCACCGTGAGCTTGTAGCGCTCCTTGAGCTCCTTGATCTTCTCGATCATGCGCGCGACCAGCACCGGCGCGAGACCGACCGAGGGCTCGTCGATGAGCAGGATGCGTGGCGACTGCATCAGGGCGCGCGCGAGAGCGAGCATCTGTTGCTCGCCGCCGCTCATCGAGCCCGCAAGCTGCGCGCGGCGCTCGGCTAGGCGCGGGAAGCACTCGAAGCAGGCCGCGCGGTTGGCTGCGATCTCGGCGCGCGCCTTCTTGCGGAACGCGCCAAGGAGGAGATTCTCCTCGACCGTGAGGCGCGGGAACAGCCGGCGGCCTTCCGGCACGAGCGCAATGCCGAGGTCGACGATCTCCTCGGTCGAGCGGCCGACGAGGTCGTGCGCGACACCGTCGATCTCGGCCACGATGCGGCCGGCGCGCGGCGGCACGATCCCCATCACGCATTTCATCAGCGTCGACTTGCCGTTGCCATTGGTGCCGAGCAGCGCCACGGTCTCACCCGAGCGCACGTTGAGCGAAACGCCCTCGATCACGCGCACCGCGCCATAGGCGGCGTCGAGCCGCTCGATGGTGAGGTTGTTGGCCTTGCTGCCGTTACTGTCCAAGGTACGCCCTCTCGACCTCGGGATCACGAATGACGGTGTCGGGCGCGCCATCGGCGATCTTCTTGCCGGAGACCAGCACGACCAGCCGCTGCGAGAAGCTCATCACCGCGCGCATGATGTGCTCGATCATGATGATGGTGATGCCGCGCTCGTTGAGCCGGATCAGCAGCGCCACG
>Ga0209488_10004542_pt1 | contig 10805 bp, 8 predicted proteins | sample Rivendell_Oct201_8_FD_188349 | JGI IMG/M metagenome (GOLD analysis project Ga0209488, IMG submission 188349) | Vadose zone soil microbial communities from the Eel River Critical Zone Observatory, Northern California, USA -... | ecosystem: Environmental > Terrestrial > Soil > Vadose zone >... | reverse complement strand
GGGCGCTGCTCCGATCGCAACTCTGACCGCGAATTCTTTCTGGCGCGACGCGGCTCGGGCCAGCAACAGATTGGCGACGTTCACGCAGGCGATTACCAACACCAGTCCGACAATGACCATCAGTAGCAAAAGAGGCTGTTTAAAATCGCCGCGCAAGTCAGAGAAACCGCCTCCGCCGGCGCTCACCTCGACTTTCGATCTCACCAGGTTTTCCAGATCGTCTTTGGTAAGTTTTGCTTTCAAAGGCCCGCTGACCAATTGCCCGACAACAAGGTTCACATTCGCCGCCGCTTTTTCAACGCTGACTCCCGGCTTCAGCCGGGCAATCACGTGCAGCCACGTCACGTTATATGTAACAAGCCACTTCCGTCCGGTGATGACCTGTTCTTGCATCGTGACCGGCATCCAGAAATCCTGAGCATCTCCAACCGTGTCGCCATAAAACCCCGGCGGCGTCACGCCGATGACGGTAAAGGGATGATTATTAATCCGCAGAGTCTGGCCGATGGTGTTGGGATTCGCGCCCAGCTTGTTTTTCCAAAAGCCGTAACTCACCACTACCACAGGATGGGCGCCCGGAGCAGAATCATCTTCAGGTGTAATCACTCGTCCATAAAGCGCATTCACTCCGAGCACAGAGAAGTAATTACCGCTCACCAGCACGCCGGTGGTGTTACCGGAGATTTCGCCGGCAGAGTCGCCAGTCACGCGCAGGCGGTGGGCCTCGCCTGAAGCCAGCATTCCGCTGAAAACGCTGTTCCCCTGGCTGATATCTCGATACAGCGGATATGAAAATGAAACAACCTGCGGATCGCCCATATGGCGGCTGTGTACATCCGTGGGATCACCCACAACCACCAGTTCAGCAGGGGCCTTCACTGGCAGCATCTTTAACATAACGGCGTTCACCAGGCTGAAAATGGCAGTGTTCGCGCCAATGCCGAGCGCAAGCGTCATCACCGCGACCGTGGTAAAGGCGGGACTCTTGCGGAGCATGCGCAGGGCGTATTGGAGGTCTTGAAATAAGGTCCCCATAGATCACTTCTAGCTCAGCATGGCGGCAAAGGGCCGAATACTAACAAGCGGCCTTGTTATTCCAGATTTCTCGCTGTCCGCGCAGATATTCACTCAACGCCACGATTGGCGGCCCATCGTTTCTTTGTCATCGAGTTCTTAAAAGAGGGTTTGTCTCAAATCTCGCTGCTGGTGGCTCCCGTGTCGTGCAGCGCGCCCAGGGCCCAGGCGGCATTCTTGCGCGCCTCTGCCTGCGGAGAATTCTTCAAGACCCGGATCAACGGCTCAATGGAGGGATGTCCAATGTTGACCAGGGCAGCGGCCACTTCCTCGCCCAACGTCATCTTCTCCAGCGGACGCTGGCGGTACTGCTTGGCGTCAACTTCAGTAGCGTCACCCAGGAACTCCAGGAGCGATTCGACGGCTCCTGCGGCAGCGGACCTTTGTTGCCCCAGCCAGTATGCGGCGGCTGCTTTCTGCTGCGCCTTCCCCGACCTTAGCATGGCTACGTGGCGCATCATGGCGTCAGTTTCCCCGCCACCGGATGGCGTGGTGCCGCGCTTAGGGCCAAAACCGGTAAGAACGAACAGGAGCATTCCTACGCAGAGGGTAAAACCTGCTTTTCTCAGTTCACGCATACCCAACTCCTTATCAGGGGACAGCCGCGCCAACCGCCGAAGGTTCACCGCTTATAAGTGCCCTGAATCCGTGGCACGACCAGAAATCGCACGTTTTGTGCCGAACTAGCGCCCGGTGTAACTGTTTGAAAGCAATAGTCTGAACTCAATCTTAATGCCTTCTGATCGACCATTTCGGTGTTCGCTAACGCAATGGGCTGTTCGGAATCGAACACCCATTAGAACGCTCGCCGGTGCGGTAAAGTTCCCGAAAAACTTCCTTAATTGGAACCAAAATTCAAAAAATGTGCTTGCGCCAGACTTAGAAATCCCATGCTGGGGCTGAAAAATCCACCAACGCGGATGACGCTCCTCATTGATTTGGCTATGATGGTTGCCCTGTCCCAGGTTTGTTCCGTCAGGCCATGCAATTCCGTCGCCGAACCCAGGTTTCTTGGCTCCGTTTTTTTAGACCCAGGCACAACGCCGTTCCGCTCGCAGCAATCAGACTGGAAGGAAGATTATACGCATGTTCATTTGTACTTTCCCCCGCATGCAGCCGCTCAGTACTTTCTGCGCCTTAGTCGCCGCATTCTTGTTGACCTCGCCCTTAGCCGCGCAGAACGCACGAACCCGCAACACAGGCCCTCAGGCTAACCTGCATCTCAAGGTGAACGTAGTCCGTGCGGTAGATGTTCGCCATCATGACAAAGACAAAGATCGGGACAAGGATGACAGCACCATCTCTTATGACCTTATGCCGCGCGACGAGGAACTTTCAGTCACCCGCGAAGTCCGTCCTATGTTGGTAGAGGTTCAGGGAATTGGCGCACAGAAGCAGCCAGTAAATTTGACTACAGTGGTTGCCAGGTAAAGTGTTACTAGGGCTTCGGCGCGTCCACCAGATAAGGCGCCAGTTCGGGATTGCCGATCACGATCGTCGCACCCTGCACCTGAATTGGTTCCGCCGGCATCTTGACCTGTCCTACGGGGACTTTCATTCCCTCCGGTAAATCCTTTACCGGAACCAGTGTCACCGTCAGTTCGCCTGCGGGGAGATCGCGCAGTAGGAAGTTTCCATTCTCATCCGTCTTGGCAATGCCGTGTCCAGCGGTAATCTGAACGCCTGCAACCGGGACCAGATTGTAATCTCCAGGGGCAGAAGCGCCTGAGGTTCCCTGTGCCTGGCCTCGTCCTGTCTGGCTTACGCGTCCTCCGGCTTGACCGCCGCGCTGGCTGCGAACGGATCCGGGGGGCATTCCGCCGATTTTCAGTTTACCTGAGTCAGCCGGCTGAGCAGAGGACTCCGCCAGAACTTTTACAAACACTCTACCCGCAATCGATCGCATGGCCCGCGCTGGAATATTTTCCACCACGGTCGAAACCGGAGTCACGTGCAAGGTAAAGCTGTCTTCAGGGAGTGAATAATTTGCCGGCAACGTGCTCGCATCCACCGTGATCCGGTAGTCGCCGGGAGGTACATCGTCAACTTCAAAATCCCCGGTGTCTTGGGCAACAATGTTCCGATGCGTCTTTCCATCATCCAGCGTCAGGTGAACCCCAGCTAGGCCCTTCGCGTCCGGCGACCTTTTACCGTCAAGACTCAGGTCGTTGAATACGCTTCCTGTAACTCGGGCAAAATCGACAACGCCAAAATTCACCATGCCGATTTTCTGCCGGATCAAATCGACGGATGCCTGGTTCTTGGTGGTCATGCGTACAGGCTCGGAGAACTGTGTCAGCGCCAGCGATACCGTGTGCTCGCCCTGGCTGACGTCAGTAAATTTATACCGGCCCTGCTCGTCGGTTTCTGCAACCTCGCCGTCGTCGAGCCTTACGCGCAGGCCGACCAGGCCCTGTTCACCAAAGTTAAAGGCGCCGTTCACGTTGTTGTCGCGGAAGACGCGGCCTTCAATGATTCGTCCTGCACGGCGCGTTGGAATGAGCGAGCCGGGCATGGCGCTGAAGCGCTTGGTAAAGCCAAAGTACATCAGAGTTGTCCGCTGGACCGTATTGGCGGTGCTTCCCAGCACCCATACATTGGTCAAGCCGGAGTTGAAATCAAGTGAGGGCCGCACCTGGTAAGACATCGCATACCCAACGTATGGAGTCCAGGAATCGGTCTTGCCGTTGGAGGCACGGGCAAATGCAAAGTTAGGATTAAAGCTGAGTTTCTTCCCCATGCGCAGCTGCGCCGACGCGGAAATCGAGGTATTGATCGGCACTTGCGCGTTCAGAAGCGCCTTCACCTCAGGTGGTACATTGTTCGACTGCACGAACGATATCGGGTCCTGCAAAAACAGCTCCTGCAACGCAGGAGACAGTAGTTCAAGTTCAGATCCCAGCTTCTTGACCAGGGATGGATTGCGCCGGTCATGTTCAAAGCCCACCGTCATGCTTCCGCCCTTGATCAGGAAGGAGACGGAATCGCGCAGGGCAAACTCATCTTCTGAGCTAAGCTGCAGTGGGTCTTGCACCGAACCGGCGGTGAACTGGGCGGCATTGGAAATATGCGGCGTCAGTTGATGATGCCAGTTGGTATCGAAGCGGTTTCCGTTGGTAGATTGGTTGGCAAAGCCGCCGTCATTATGGCTGAACGTATAGCTGAAGCTCAAATCATCCTTCGGGTTAACGCGCCATGAAAACGCCGGAGACAAATAATCTGAGCTGCCAGCGCGCAGGATATTGCCGAATGCCTGCGTGATGGTGTGCTGATAATAGACAGATTCGGTAAACCGATCGCTGGTGCTCAGCGTGAGTCCCGCCTTGGCGGAGGTGGTGCCGGAAAACAATGACTGCACCCGGTTCAGCGGGAACAACAGTGACGATGCTCCTCCGGCGGCAAAGAACGTGAGGCGATGGCTGATGTAATCGACCTCGCCGCGTCCCATTCCGCCATGTGTGCTCATGCCGCCCGTCGTCTGAAAATTCCATCTGTCGCTGGCCTGATAGTTGACGCCGCCGGTCTGCATCCAGTCATCCTGCCGGCCCCCGGTCGGATTAAGAAAGTCTGACGGGGAATTGATGTAACTGGTGGTGGCAAACAAATTCAGTTTTTTCGATTGCTTGCGTTGAAAAGAGAACCCGCCGATATCGCGGGTGGATCCCAACGTAAGAAAGTAAAAAGGAATCGTGGAGCCGCCAAAAAACATGTACTGATTGTCGCCGTGGCGAACCGTCACGCCCGCGCCACGCAGCTCTACCGAGTCCGAATAGGTGAAGGGACTCAGATGGCGCTCGTAGCCGTTGTCGGTAAGACTCACCAGATTGTCGAGCAGGCTCACGTCAATGCCCGGGCTGCGATAGGCAATGCTTCCGTGGCGGATGTTAAAAGCATGGCCACCCTGAATGTTGTTGTCCTCCATCTGGGTAGCGACGGTGAATCGCCCCTGGCTTCCGGCCAGTTGTGTCCAGTTGAAGTCATTCACCACCGATGTCGTGGTCTGCCCGCCGGCATTCGCGATCTGCACGGCAGAGCCAAAGCTTCCCTGCGCCATCTCGTTCTGGCGGCGAAGCTGGGCCGGTGAAATTGTTACTTGCGGGCGCTGAACAACCCGGATCCGGATACTGACCGGCTTGTCATGCAGGTAGCCCAGCACCACGGTCTCGCCGCGCGCCAGGCCGAAAATCTGAAGACCATCGCCCGCCACCTCGACCCGTGCAATATCCTGGTCGAGAACAATGATGTTGGTCAGGGCTGGAGTCGTGATCGTACGTGACCACTGCCAATAAACTTCCACCAGAGAAGGCACACCGTTTCCATCGATCGATTGTGCAGCGGCAGCTGGAGCAAGCGCCCACAACAAGAGCAGAGTGCTTAGTATTCCGACGATCGTCGCTTTGTGCCGGTGCAACTTCAAAATCTGCCTACTCTGTTACGCTGAACGCGACTTGCTGCGTCTCAATATGGTCTTCACCGTATGCCACTGTCAGTACAGCGGTGTAACTGCCTGCCGGCAATTTGCCGGCCCACTCCACGTGCATGGAATTCTTCTGTCCCGGAAGAAAGCGCTTTTCCTCGCTTTCGGCTTTGGCCACCAGCTTCCTGCTGGAATCCAGCACCGCTACGCGCGCGGCCGGGAACACATGCGTATTGCTGGCATTGAGGAGATCAAAATCCACGTTTAGGCCGTGCGTCTCCGCTGGCGGGGTCACTTTTATGTTGCTCAGTTCAATCTTGTATTCTTCAGTACTCGCCGCGCGCAGCAGCACCAGGCAGCCAATGCGCATGCTCGTGAAAACGCCTTTGCCATCGTTCTTGGGAAACGACAGCTGCGGCTTGGATTGCACAAACAGCACCGCGTAATAGCCGCCCTTTGCATCTGATGGAGGCGTGACAATGGCTTTCATCTTCTGCGTGCCATGCGGCCCGACTTCGAAGTGATCGGGGACAAACTGTATCCAGTTGGCAGCCGAGCGTGGCGAGTTTCCGGGAGAGGAGAAGACTTTTTCGTTTTTCTCGTCGTACCAGAAGTCGGTAATCTCCACATGCATATCCACGGCCGTGTCGCCGGAATTCACGGTAGAAAGATCAAACTGGAAAGGAACGCCCGGCTTGAATGTTTCCACCACCTGGGCCGGCGCCAACCCCAGCGACTGCGCACGCGCGTGTCCGGCCAAAGCGGCCAGGCAGACCAGCCCGCACAGCAGGTGATACAGAATGTCGCGGCTTCGATTCATCGTCATCAGGGCACCGTTAACGTAAAAGTGAGTGTGGCGGAATCGCTTCCTCTGAAGGACGTCGCGCCGTTGGCATTCGAGACAAACAATCCCAGAAACCGCGTAATCGAACTGCGGCTGGCGGCGGCGTTTGTGATTTGCGTCGCCGTACCCGCTGTGGTCCCGATGTTGTTATATGGACCGGCGCCGGTGGCGGCATCGCGCAATATCAGAATGGTTGGGTGGGCAAAGTTTGTGCTCACGAAAGTCCTGATCGTCGCAATGGTGGAAGTGAAGTCCGTAAAAGCAGGCTGCAGAACATACGGCGTGGAATAAACTACGCCGCCAGCCGCTGCGACTGTCGTCAAACCGGCGCTCGGCCCAAATCCAAGGCCGTTCACATTGCCGAAGTTCAGGGAAAAATCAGCGCCAGGCGTGATGGTCACTCCGCCCGCCGCAGTCGCCAAAGTGAGCCGCACCGCCGTTTGCAACGTCTCCGACGGATTATTGAGCGAGAGCTGCAATGTCTCGATGGTGGTTCCGGTAGTAAAGTCAGTCATCGTAAAGCTGATGGTTGTGGAATCGGTGCCGGAGAAAGCATTTGCTCCATTATTGTCGGGCACAAAAATTGCCAACCCCGCTGTTACGGTTTGGTTCTTTGCAACACCCGGCGCAGGGATCACGGCAGTTTGCGCGCCAGCGTTGATTGACATGTTCGAAAATTGACCGGCAGTATTGCACGAAGATGTAGACGGGCAGCTCTGGAGGATCAGCGCGATAGAATGCCCAAAATTGGAGCTGGCAAAAGCACTGACCGTGCCAGTGTGGCCAGCGGGTAGCCCGCCATGGACAAAGAGGCTGTATGGGGTAAAGTAAAGCGCTCCATTGTTCAAGGGAATGACCGTCACTCCGCCTGCAGGAGTGCCGATGCCCAATGCATTCAGGGTTCCGAAAGAGGCGATGTAGTTATTGCCAACCTGGGTTAGAGTGATGCCGCCGGTGGCAGATGTAAGGTCAAAATTCGCTCCCGCCCAGGCAGGCGCGGTCAGGACGATCAGGAGCAGAATGACGAGAGCCGCTTTTTTTGTGTCAACCACTCCCCACACCCCTCCTCCGACTTTATCGGCAGGAAGGGTTGGGAACGTAGCGTTTGCATTCTCAGTTTCTCTCATCATCCTAAATTCACGACTTGGCCCAATAAATCACTAACTACTGGACTGTCAGAGTAAAGGTAACCGTGGCCGATTTCGCGCCTGTCACGCTGGCGCCGTTCGCTGGTGTCACCGCCACACCGATGAAGCGCGTCTGCGCTACACCGCTGGCCGCATTGGTCACGATGGTGTCAGGGGTTCCCGTGCTCACAGCCGTAAATGCAGCCGCATTTGCAGGAACGGTGTTGGAGTTCGCTGAATCACGCACGATGAAAATGTTGTTCGGCGCGGCGAAATCAGTGGTCACCTGAGCGGTGATGGTGTTGGTTGACACCGTCTGGCTGGTGAATACCGGGTTCAGATTGTAATCCGACCAGTAAATGGCATTCGTGGTTCCCGGAGTTGTCGGGGCAAACTTGTTGCAGTTTCCATTGTTGATGCCCAGAGCGTCAACTGTGCCGAAGCTCATGGTGTAATCCGGCGTGCCGCCTGTTGGCGTCACCGCGCAATGGGTCACTGCGGCCGTGCCGGTGCTGAGCGTCAATTGAACGGCGCTCTGGATGGTGGCCGAAATCTGCAAAGTCGGCGACACCGTGTTGGTGTTGGTCGCCGTTGTACTGGCGAATGCTGCTGTGGACAGTGCCATCATTCCCAGCGCAAAGATAGTAAAAAGTTTTTTCATGGTTAAGCTTCTCCTCGTCCTTCAGTCACCGGCCCGCTGCCACTCCAATCAATGGTCGTCGGCCCAACGTACTGTGGCCATTGTTAAGCGAATCCTAATAAGTGACAACGGTACTTCAGTAATTCGCACAGTACTGTCCATCGTTCTGCGTGCATTTTGAGAGGGTTTGGGCGCTGGGGGAAGTTGACACGATTGTACTTACAGCAAGAACCGCCGCAAGTGGGGATTCACCCTAGGTACTCCGCTAGGCAATCGCCTTACCAGCGCGAATATCGGCCGAATCGGCAGGATGTAGGCCCTGGTTCAGCCGGCCAAAACACGAACCTTGGCGTCCGCATCTAAGCTGGCAGAAAATTTAACGTACTTCCGGAGGAGAGAAAACGATGAAAAGACTCTTAGGTTGGTTATTGACGGGTTTAATGAGTATCGGGGTGTCCGGAATCGGAATGGCCCAGAATTCCAGCGGCAGTTCCGCTGGAACCGCGCAGGTTGGCACCGGTCCACAGCGCATGCAGGACAGAATCTCACGCGAGGTTTTTCACGAACTGGTAATGCTGCCGCAGCTAACCATCTTTGACAATCTTCAATACAAAGTGGATGGCGACAAAGTCACGCTGATGGGGCAAGTACAGGATGCGATCCTGAAAGACTCGGCGGAAAAAGTGGTAAAGAAGATTGAAGGCGTGGAAAGCGTAAATAATCAGATTGAGATCCTGCCACCTTCCTCTAACGATGACCGGATTCGCAGGCAAGTGGCGCGCGCGCTTTTTAATGACGAACGCCTCTTCCGCTATTCGATGGGTTCGGTTCCCCCGATCCACATCATTGTGAAGAACGGCCATGTCACCCTGGAAGGCGTAGTAAATTCTCAGTCAGATAAAGACGCAGCCACTGTTCGGGCGAATGGCGTCCCCGGGGTTTTCTCCGTGGAGAACCATCTGCAAGTGCAGAAATCCTGATTACGATTAGGCTTTGAAGTCCGCGGGCAGTGGGCGGAGGAGATTGCTCCTCCCTTTATTTGCGCGCGATTTTTCCGGCTACCAGGCAGGTAGTGCCGCGCCCGTCGTCAGCGGCGCGCAGATTGTTCGTGTTATCAGAGCAATATGCCTTGCCGCGGCCTCCCACCGGCTCCGCGATAACGCGGAACATTCTTGCCGGGGGCCGCTCACATCCAGTGATGGTAAACCTGTAGCCGTTATAAAGGCCGCCGGCAAATTCGGCATCCATAAACTTATACATACCTTCTTCGTCCATCCCTTTGCCGATATTCACCAGGTTTGAGAGATTGCAGGTATACCCAGCTCCGGGATGCATTTGGACGAAAAGGTTCTCCGCCATGCCGATCATCCGCACTGCTCGTAAGGGATTCATTTTTGGGCGTTCGTCAATTACTACGGCCGAGGTGGCGGACGTCTCGTCGCTTGCTCCAGCGGCGGCAGCAAGCGCGGGCTCCCACCAGGATTTTTCCAGGATTCGGGGATCGCCCACCGGCAGAGTTGTAGTCATGGTAACGGCGTTCAATCGCCAGACACCAGTTTGCCGTTTGAGCTTTACCACTAACTTGAGCCCCACCGGAATCTCACGCTCTACGCCGCTACGCACCAGATGCAAGGAGAGGCCCATGGTATCTTCTTCCCCTCGCGGCTCTTCGCTATCGATCTCAACTTCATAGCGTTCATGTTCCTGCGGATTATTGAAGGCAAACAGAATCGGCCCAATATCAAACGATTGCATTTTGCTGTTGCCGGGTGAGTTTGCACCGGCTAATAGCTGCAGCGGACTGGGTGCATTATCGGGCGAGCCCTTCATCATGTTCTGAAGTTTGCTCTGCATTTCCAGAGTCAAATGCTTCTTGAACGGAGCTTCGCCTCCAGACAGCATCTCAATCAGGGCCTGGCGCGGCGACTGTTCATAAACGGCGCGTTGTCCCGCGGCGATGCCCGCGAAAACAAGCATAGAGCAGATCGCCAGCCGGAATCTGGGGTAGAACATTTGTAAACTCTCCAGGAACCTTGTTGGCGCAAGCTTAGTGCATTACCCCGCCATACACAACGCCAAACGACCACATACAAGTAACTTTGGGACAAAGCTGATCTGTGCTTCCGGCTAGGGCTTGTGCGAAGAGTGACAGGGCCGGGTTTGCCAGCCCTATCGGAATCTTTGCGTGACTTGCGTTGAGAAAAGCGGTGCGTACCTTACTTGACCCTGCTGCCGTCGTTCGATAGCGCGGTGACCGGCTTAGGCTCAGAGACATTCATGCGTGTGCCGCAAACCGAGCAATAAACCCATCCCGCATGCTCCACCACTGAGGGAACGGTGCGAAACTTACGCATACACTTGGGGCATTGGACGTCAACGATATGGACCAACTGGAGACCCTGATCTATAGATTTGAGATGTAGATAGCCTACCAATGTATCGACCTGCCTGACAACATTACGTTCTTCTTATTTTCAAAAATTAACTGATCTTTATCGCATAAAGCGTTATCGAGTAACGCCATTGCTTGCAACGACTCGTGCTACGGCCAGCATGGCAATGGCCTGGGCGGAACTGTCGCGCAGCTTCTGGGCGCGGGCCAATGCATTCAATGAGTCCACCTGCGCTGCCGCCTCGCTGATCTCCTGCACCACGGCAGCGGCATTCGCTTCCGGGGTGCGCGCATCCCACACCTCGTCAGCG
>Ga0209488_10004540_pt1 | contig 10808 bp, 14 predicted proteins | sample Rivendell_Oct201_8_FD_188349 | JGI IMG/M metagenome (GOLD analysis project Ga0209488, IMG submission 188349) | Vadose zone soil microbial communities from the Eel River Critical Zone Observatory, Northern California, USA -... | ecosystem: Environmental > Terrestrial > Soil > Vadose zone >... | reverse complement strand
GCAGACATCCCAAAACTCGCACATTGCAAGGTCGCGAGCTGGATTTCAAAAGCGAGGCCGCCAACCGGCGCCGGTTGCGGAGTACCCTGCGCGAGTTCGAGCGGTTAATTATTCCTGAGCCGATTGAAGACTACACGACTTCCCGCGTGCTTACCATGGATTACATCGCGGGGAAGAAGATAACCACGTTGAGTCCGCTGCGACTGATGGAGTTGGACGGGCCGGGGTTGTCGGAAGAGCTGTTTCGCGCCTATCTCAAACAGATTCTCGTCGATGGATTTTTTCATGCCGACCCGCATCCGGGGAATGTTCTGATCACTGATGACGACCGCATAGCGATCATCGATCTCGGAATGGTTGGACACATCAGCGGATCTTTTCAGGAAAACCTTTTGCGGCTGTTACTGGCGATTAGTGAAGGCCGCGGCGACGAGGCAGCCGAAGTGTCGATGATGATGGGCGACCCTAAACCGAACTTTGACAAGCGCGACTTCGAGCATCGGGTGGCGAACCTGGTGGCGCAACACTCCAACGCCACACTTGATCAGATCGATGCGGGTCATGTAGTGCTCGAGATTACCCGAATCTCGGCTGACTGCTGGTTCCGCCTGCCATCGGAATTTACCCTGATTGCGAAAGCGCTGTTGAATTTGGACCGCGTCGTTTACACGCTCTTCCCGGACTTTGATCCCAACGAGATAATTCGGGACGAAGCCACCGGCATTCTCACGCGCCAAATGATCAAGAGCATCGAGCCCGGTAACGTCTTAACTCGCGTCATCGAGTTGAAGGAATTTGTCGAGCGACTGCCGATCCGGGTTAACAAGATTCTCGACGCGATTGGAAACAACGAGTTAAAGATCGGCGTCGATGCGATCGACGAGCGGGTAGTTCTGGATGGACTGCAGAAAGTTGCTAACCGGATCGCGCTGGGCCTGGTGCTGGCGGCTCTGATCGTCGGCGCAGCGTTGATGATGCGCGTCGAGACAGCCTTTCGCATTTTTGGCTATCCCGGATTGCCTATGATCTTTTTTCTGATGGCCGCGGTTGCCGGCATCGCGCTGGTGGTCAGTATTGTTTTCTACGATAAGCACCCACGGAAAAAATCGGATGGGAGTTAAGCGCTCTGCTCATTAACCGATCTGGCTTTTTGTTTGGAGTTCTGTCTTCATCAAACGTTCCACAACCAGCCGCATGAAGGTGAACTCTAAACTCATTGGGTTGTAGATGGGATTGGAGCAGGGGCAAGCCCGGACCGCCGTCTTTCGATTCTTTACGCAAGCACGAACTCCCTGAACTTCCCCTGCACCAATTACTTTACTCCGCGAGTCTGTACGGTCGCGGACAGATTCCTGGATTGGATTGACGGATTTGTTTGGGCTGGTTGATAGTCAGGCTACTGCGCGACTATGGGCAGCGGGCCAATAAATCAGCAGGTCACGGAATTATCTTAGCAGGATGGATAATCACTTCGCGCAGGACTGAATAAAAGAGTCGAGTTGATCGAAGTCCGACAAGATTTTCACGCCTTGTGGCGACTCCAGCTCGGCCCACTTTATGTCGATATCGATAACTGCCATCGGCGTGTTGCCCAGGTCTTTATGTGCCCGGATCTGTTGCACTAAAGCTTCGAATGTGGGCAAATCCAGATCGGTGAGAATCATATTGGGGCGATCGTGCTCGGCGATTTGAATTGCCTCTTCGGCGTTAGCGGCACTCAATATCTGGTGGCCCCTCTGTCGTAGCATTTCGCTCATCTGGGAACAGATTTCATCGACGTCCTCAACCACCAGAATCGTTTTAGCTTTGTCGCTCAAGAATTGCTGTCCTCCCGGCGAAAATACTTTCTCAAAGAATCAGATCGGGATTGTGAACCAAGTGCAGAGGTTCAGGATGACGCTCGATGATCAATATGTCTGTACGGTAGCGAAACTTTATGTGGAGTTGTGACAGAACTCTAACCATTGTGATATGCGGCGTATTCATTTAATGAACAGCCCTCAATGGTGCGTAGTAAGTAGGTTTTTGAGAGGTTCTGAAGGGAGAGTGCTTAGAGGCTTAGATAACGGTCGTATTCATCTCGGACAATTGCGTAGCACTCACATGAATACTTTTCGAGGCCCTTGCGGTCCAAAACCGTCATTGTGCCGCGGTGGTAATCGATCAAGCCGGCCTGTCTCAGGGTGTTGGCAGCGACGCTGACCCCGGCTCGGCGGACCCCGAGCATGCGTGAAAGAAAATCCTGGGTCAGCACGAACTCGTTACGGCCTACGCGATCGTGAGTCAGCAACAACCAACGCGCCAGACGCTGTTCGATGCTGTGCAGGCGATTGCAGGCCGCCGTCTGGGCGACCTGAGTAAAGAGGGTGTGTGTGTAACGCAACAGCAGATCGCGCAATTTTCCGCCCTTACGAAACTCAGTCCTGATATCTGTGCTTGAGATCCGCAATGCTTCGCCCGAGCTTTGGATCAGAGCCTGGTTGGGTGTTGAATCAGCGCCCAGAATGACCGCAATTCCGGCCATTCCCTCGGGGCCGATCACCCCCGCCTCGACTGTAGCTCCGTTTTCCAGAGCAGCGAGCAACGACACCACCCCGCTGTTAATAAAGTAAACGTGTTCGATTTTTTGCTCGGGCAAGTAAAGAATTTCGCCGAGTACCAGATGGACGGGCCTGAGCTTTGCCGCAAGGGGCTCGAATTCCTCCCGCGATAGAGCTGCCAGAATCTTGTTGGATGTTTGCTGCTCCTGGGTCATGGAGGCGGCCTTTGCGAAGAGCGAAACATAATTGCCTCCGCGTGCAATGTCTGTACGCCAGCAGGAATATGCAGAGTCATCGCGAAATCCTCCTCGGGAATATCAATAGTCGAAGCTGGCATCTGTTTGTGCCCTAATCACGTGATAGCAATCGCAGGCGGCGGTTTCCAATTTACGGCGATCCAGAATGTTAATGGTGCCCCGGCTGTATTCGATCAATCCGGCACTCTGCAGATTGATAGCAGCCACACTGACCGCCTGGTTTCGCACGCCGAGCATCCAGGAAAGAAAGCTCTGGGTTAACTGCATCGAGTCTGAGGCACTGCGGTCATGCATCAGTAACAACCAACGCGCCAGTCGTTTTTCGACCGGGTGATATCGGTTGCAACTCGTCGTTTGTGAGACCTGCAAAAATAGTTGGTGAGTAAAGAGCAAAATTGCGTCATGAAACGTTCCCCCATGCTCGAATTCGGAAAGGGCAGCGGCGGCCTTAATGCGAACAGCGGTGCCCGCTGCCTGCACTATGATTTGGTTCGACGAGTTCGCAACGCCCAGGAATAGTGGCATGCCTGCGAGACCCTCGCGGCCGGTTAGGCCGACCTCAATGCGCTGATCGGCGTCAATCACAGCCAGCATCGAGAGCACCCCGGATTCGGGAAAGTAGACGTAATCAATCGGGGCGTCGGCTTCGTAAACGACCGAGTTAAAAATCAGGGGAATTGGCTCGAGACTGGGTTCTAGTCGCGAGTATTCAGCGGATGTCAGCCGTGCGAGCACACCATTACTCGGTATAGTTGTCGATTTATGGTTTTTTGGCAGTTAATGCCTCCTTGCTCCGGTCGCCGATAAAACTACAGCTGACGGCACAAGGAGAAGACTTAAGGAAAAAGTCCTAACCCGATGTCGAGAGATGGGTTTGGAAAGATCAGATAGGCCGGGTGCCGGTGTGTACGGTAACACCAATAGCTGGCTGTGTACAGCGAACGGCACTGCGCTGCGGGACTGGTTTCATGTGCTATGGCACGCGTATCTTGGGCAAAGCTTCGCGCCCGTGCCACTCTTCATGGATTGGGTTCAGCGCGCTTCGCTCATCGCGGCAATGTGCTGATAACGCTCGATACCATCCGAATCGTAAGCGCTCTCGTGGCGGCAAGAGGGACACGCCCATTTGTAGGTTGCTTTGATCTTCGACTCACCCCTGGACAGGTCGCGAAACAGTGGATGCCTGGTGCGGCAACGTTCGCAGGTGATGATTAGGTACCACTCTCCAGGGGTAAGGTCTGACAAAGGGGACATGTCCGGCCCTCCGGTCACTGAGAAATTCTGCTTGAAGACTTCTAATCTACCTACTTTGAAGAGGTCGGTACGCTAGCGTACAAATTTCTTCGACAGCCGATGTTTGGAACTGAAAATGCTTTTCGGATCGATGGATGGCAAAGGCTAAACAAAATCGGCCCTGGTGGCTTGAAGAGGGCACCGAGGTTTGTCCGGCATGCAGTCACACGTACGTATTTCAGACGGAGTACCGGTGTTTGGCCTGTGATGGTCCCGTCTGTGCTTCGTGTGTTCAGACAATCGACGTGGAAATGTTTTGTCCCGGTTGCATCGAGCCGGCAACCAGCGAGAGGTGAGCGATGGCAGCGCGAGCAATTTGGAAAGGGGAGCTTAAAGTCGGCGCGACGAAGGTTCCGGTCAAGCTCTATGCTGCCTTAAAAGACCAGAGCGTTCGCTTTCATATTCTCGATGAACGATCAAAGACTAGAGTCAAGCAGCATATGGTCAAGGCCGATACCGGGGACGAAGTCGCCAACGAAAAGATTCAAAAGGGCTTTGAGATCGAGCCGGGAAGTTTTGTGATCCTCGACGACAAAGAACTCGAGAGCATCGAGCCTAAGGCAACTCGCGAAATTGAGATCAAGAAATTTATCCCACCACAAGCCATTGCTCCGGAGTTCTATGATCGACCGTACTATCTGGGGCCGGATGGCAACGAAACGGCTTACTTTGCCCTTGCCGAAGCTTTGCGTAAACAGGATCGGGAGGGTTTGGCGCATTGGGTAATGCGCAAACAGCCTTACGTCGGCGCCCTGCGGGCTGAAGGCGATCAGTTGATGCTATTTACCCTGCGTAGCGCCGACGAGGTTTTGTCCGCCAAAGAACTTCCGCGACCGGCCGGGCGCGCGCCGGACAAGAAAGAACTAAGCATGGCGAAGCAATTGGTAGAAATGCTCAGGGGTGATTTCAATCCTAAAGATTATCAGGATGAATATCGCCAGCGCGTAATGGAGTTTGTTGAGAAAAAGGCGAAGGGTCGAGCGCCGAGGTTGCACTTGGTAAAGAGCAAACGAGCGCCGGCGTCACTCGACAAAATTCTGTCGAAGAGCATCGAGTCGTTGAAGAAGAAGCAGCGTGCTGCCTGAGCCAGGCACGGAGGACTATGGCAGCGGGAAAACGAAAAAAGAGACAGTCCGAAGATGCCGAGCAGAAAGGGGCCCGCCCGCTCTGGTCAGGCACGTTGACGTTTGGGTTGGTCAGCGTTCCGGTTGATCTATACCCGGGCAATCGCACGAATCGCGCGCCGTTGCGCATGCTGGGCCCGGAAGATGAGCCGCTGGCGCGTCGCTATTATTCTGAAGAGACGGGTCGAGACCTCGATGCCGATGATATGGTGCGCGGCTTTGAGATCGACAAGGATAAATTCGTGGTTGTTACCGACGAAGAGCTGGAACGGCTGGCTCCCGAGCAAAGCCGGGACATCGATCTCCGTCGTTTTGTCGAGCTGGACTCGGTTCCGCCAATCTACTTTGATCGCTCTTACTTTCTGGCTCCGGCCGAGGGCTCGGAAAAAGCTTACCGGTTACTAGTGGACACTATGAAAGCGAGTGACCTTGCGGGAATCGCGACGTTCGTAATGCGTGGAAAAGAATATCTGGTAGCGATCTTTCCCGAGAATGGCATCCTTCGGGCTGAGACGATGCGGTTTCCCGACGAGTTACGTTCACCGAAAGAGGTTGGTCTGCCGGAACCGAAGACCGTGCCTGCGGCGACAGTGAAGAAGTTTGAGCAACTGATCGCGAAACATTCAGCTCGTACGCTGCCCCTAAAGGAGCTCAAGGACGAAAAAACGGAACGAATGCTCAAGCTGATTGAAAAAAAACGAGCGCGACATCAGGATGTGGTTAAGGTTGAAGAGTCTGACCGCGACGAAGGCAAAGTAGTGGACATTATGACGGCACTCAAGAAGAGCCTGGCCAAAAAACGCAAGGCAGCTTAGCGCAGGGAGGCTGAACTTTGGGACCGGTTATTTCAGCGGGCTATCGGGAGGTTCGCGATGTTGGTAGCGCTTAATCGTGTTAGGAGCGTGGAATCCAATTCGCCGGCAAAACGGACAGGTCGCTTGCTGAATGTCATCGAGAGGGGCCTGGCGGTTGGTATTATCGGGCAGAACGATGTGGTTGGTGAGGCAATACTCGCACTGTACGACGAGGTACCACTGCCCAACCTTGAGGCCTGACTTATCTAGAGGTGGCACGGGGCGAACTCTTCCGGCTGTTAGTATCGGGGGAATCGAACTGAGTTTCTATAAGATCAATAAATGATGGTCTGTACGATATCGTATGGTGCGCACAGACTGAGATCCTTATCAGCAACATTGGTGACGAATATGTACGCGCTAAGAAACCGCGGCACAACCTATCATATTTTGGACCCAAAGACCGGCCTAACTGTCTGTGGCCATCGGGTGAGTCAGATCAGAAGAAAGTTTACCTCGGGTGAATCGTCGCTACATTGGACGCCTAATCAACCTCTGAACAAGATCCTTTGCAGACATTGTGTTCGGAGCATCCGGCCCGGAGTCTAACGTCGGACCCGTTCCGTGCGTGCGCGGATTGTTAGATTCACCGCCTCTCATTCTGGATTGCTTCCTCCAGAGAGCCTTAACCTATACCGAAGAAAACGATCCAACTCTTCATTCAGTTACGCATTCTCGCAATCCCAGGCGCCGTTGCCTGTTCGACTTCGGTCGCTGAATTTGATTAGAGAGCGAGACCTTTCGGATTAGATGCCGCAATGTGATTTCAAGTTCTGGCGCGACATTTGCCGTTTCTGTTAGCCGATGGCGGAAATGGCCCGAGCTGAGATCGATTAATACAAAAGCGAGACGTTCGCGATTGATTTCGGAACATGTAGAGAAATCGCGATCGTTGAAATTGAAACTTGCTAATGCTGGGAGCGCGGGCGCCCCAGCCCGCACTGAGCGCAGAGCGCGAACAGTATTTGGCGGTCTACGGCAAGATAGTGTTAAGCACGATGTGCGGGCGAGGGTGACTGCGCTCCCAGCCGTAACGGGCTCGTTTCAATCCAAATAACTTTTTAGGCAAAGGCGAAGGAGATCCTGAAATGGCAAACACGAAAGCTGCGTCAAAACGGGAAGAGATCGACACTGGCACGGACAAGCGTTATGTGCGCCGCGATGATAAAGGGCAGTTCAAAGAGAGTGATGATGTCGGACGGTCTTTGTCCCAGGACGTGCGCAAGAAAGCGGCGGCGAAAGTCCCCGCCGGGCAGGGCGACCGTGGTGATCAGAAACGTCGCAGCTAGTTAGAGAGGAATATGTCTCTGAGAACAAAAGAGGAGCACCCGCCGGCGCATCGCATCGCCTGTTCGCGATGTGGCGCTGAGACTGATTCAACCGAAAGAGAGGAAACACCGCTCTGCCTGATTTGTCGTGCCGCCCTGCTGGCCGTCAACTTTCAAGCGCGGCGGACTCCTTCGGCTTCGAAAAAGCGCCACGGCCGCGGATGGTTAAAGATGATGGATGCGGGTCCAGCCTGAACAAATGAAGTCGGTACCACCTGCGTGAGCGGGTGGATCGAGCACCCAAATAGGAAGTTGGCTGTTCGGCCCACCCGCTCACGCAGGTGGTACTGCCCTCGTGCCCAAGGGCCAAACAAGGGTCGGAAGTTGCGTATGCCGAATTCAGTGAAACATCGCCCCAAGAAATATTGTCCGCTATGCCACGATCGGGTTCGTCACACCGATGCCCGCTGTAGGCACTGCGGTCAGCGTCTTCGTTTGGTCCCGCGAGTTATCTTTTGGACGCTTTCCATATCGCTGGCCATCGCAGGGTTTTTCCTGCTATTGAACTATCTCGGAAGCCATGCGAGCAGCGCCTTCTAGGAAATCATTCAAGGACGCCGTCCCGTAATCAATTGGACGATCAACAGGATTACCGCAATCACCAGGATGAGGTGAATCAGCCCACCGCCAACCTTTAGCGCAAAGCCAAGCAGCCAAAGAATTATCAGAATTACCAGAATAGTCCAGAGCATTTCGTTTTATCCTTTCGTTAAGCGATCGATCGTCACTCGCACAGTGCGACCCCGTTCGAGGTCGACCAGACGTCAGTCCGATTTATCGCCAGACCAAACTCCCTGTTTCTGCTATCCCCTTGATGAACTAGAAGTGAAGCTGGGAACGGTCAAATAAAAGCGCATCAATGCTCCAGGGTCCGCCGCCGGCAAAGACCAGAAACAAAAAGACAAAGCAGAATAACAGAGCCGACTCTCCCTGGTTTTTCGTCGGCCAGAAGCCCAACGGCGCATGGACGGTAAAGTAAGCGAACGCCATCTCTCCGGAAAGCAGGAACGCTACTGGACGGGTGAACAGTCCCAGCATGATCAAAATTCCGCCGAAGAATTCCAGAATGCCCGCCACCCCATATAGCGAGGCCAAAGGCGGCTTGCCGCCAGGCGGCGCCGAAGGATAGCCGAACAGTTTTTGCATCCCGTGTTGCAGAAAGAGAAATCCCGCGACTATGCGTAGCAGGCTGAGCACGTATGGCGACCAGTCGTCCAGGATTAATTCGAGTTTGTTCACGGCTTAGCGCCTTTATCTTCGGCCGGAGTGATCTTATCGAGACGCTGTTTGCCGTTGGCCGCCGGCTCAGTTCCCTTGCCGGCCGCGGCGACACCAGCGCCCTGCGAATAAACCATCTCGCCACCGTACCAACCCTGGAAAAGCGTGAGGCCTACTACCAGTAACGCAGCGATCAGATAAGGGATTCCCGGCGACAGTTCGCGGCGGGCATAAGCGAACCAACGCCACGCAGTCAGTACCACCACACATCCGACCAGGATCCAACCCATGTCCATATGAAAATCTACATAGCGATAAGATTCGCCGAGCGCGTCGCGACCGAAATCATAATAGCCGGTCGCTGCTGTCACGGCGCCGCCGAGCAGAGCGCCAACCAACGACCAAAATCCCGCCGCTCTCAGCGAAGGCTTGTTCAGCACGCGTCCCAGTAGGTCGGTGACAAATGAAAACGCTACGAGCGCGATCGGAAAGTGCACGAACGCAGGATGAAGTGGCGGCATCAGGCTTTTCCTTTCAATCGACGCTTGCTATTGCGCGCCAACTCTCTTAGCCACGTCGCGCGCCATTTGCAGGTGTCCCTGAAGAGTCGGCAAGGTTTTGGCGGCGAATGCCTTAATGTCGGTATCGGTACCCTCATTGGCCTGGGTCTGGAAATCCTTCACGTCCTCTTCGTGATCTTTCACCATGTCGGACATATATTCCTTGTCAAATTCGGCTCCTGAAAGTTTCGAGAGTTTTTCGATCATCGACTTTTGATCGGAACTGACCTCTGTCGGTAATTGAATGTTCTTTCGCGCGGCGATCGACTTCAACTCTGCGTTAGCGGCCGTGTGATCCGTCACCATTCGTTGACCGAATTCTCGTACCGACGAATCGGCGGCGTGCTGCAGCGCCAGCCTTCCTAATTCCACTTCAGTCATCCCACCCTGGGCGGCTGCAGCTGCGAACTTTGCGCTATCTTTGGCTGACGAGCACGCCAGAAACAGGGCCAGCGCAAGAACGCAAACCGGAGAAATAAGGCTTAATGACTTCTTCCAAATCATGTTTTCAACTCCTTCCCTTTGAGTCGATCTGTCATTTCCGGTTGGGGCTTTGGGGGGATCGGATATTTGTTCCAGTTCAATACTAGTCCACTCGGTTATGTCGGCTAACCGAACGCGATTGAGGGCTATGAAACCTCTATTCGCACAACCTTTTATTGATGGCGGATTGAACTGCAAGGCCAATGCCGGGGCACAAAAGAAACCGGTCCGGCCAAATAATCCTTGGCCGGACCGGTCATTCCTGAACGAGGCTGGACTCCAAGAGGCCAAACTTGGATTGTCGTGCTTAGTCTACTCGCTCGCGGCTGATTAAGGTCGTCTGAGTTTGACCATTTTGATAGTAGGTCGTCTGGTAGGTCTCGCGGTAAGTATGCCACCCCCGTTGTACCAGACGCGTCTGAATTACTGTCCGGCCATAGCCATAACCAACCCTATCGCCACGGTTCTCATAGTCACGATAGTCACGATCTCGCCAGCGTCGATTTCGGCGAGGCCCAATTTGAATTCGGAATTGCGGAGTCATCGCCTGAACCGATGTATCGGTCTTAAGATTACTTCCCAATCCGAAGAACCCCATTGAAGCCAATGCCAACGTTAATGTGATTAGTCTTTTCATGTCATCCTCCCTTGCTCTCTGTTCGAATTATTCCACTCACTTGCCCTGCAATCGGGACGCCCCCGGTGAACAATAGGAGGCCGTCAGGGTTCTTGCAAAAAAAATAAACTGTTGGTGCAATCGCGCTGAAACGTACTGCCGTCCCGCATTACAATTCTCTAATTTAAATGACGATTGCGTTGCTCGATTGGCCCTCACAGTACACGAAATCGCGACCGCTATGAACGAAGAGGTAGATGACTGGACGGGGTTGTTCTGATGTATGCAGCATTCGAACACTGGCGTACCCGATAACGACAATCTCATTAACCATTGGTTTCTTAACCGTCCTCATCAGGCGCCAACTGCAATTTACGGTATAACGGAAATCCGAACCAAACAGCGTAGAAGCACCCCAGCATAAGAACGGCGAAACTAATAGAGATTGAAATCGAGCCGACAACTTTCCTGAGGACCACAAATAAATCGCCGCAAATTCCCAGGGGCAACGGAATCATTACCAATAGCAACAACC
>Ga0209488_10004538_pt1 | contig 10817 bp, 9 predicted proteins | sample Rivendell_Oct201_8_FD_188349 | JGI IMG/M metagenome (GOLD analysis project Ga0209488, IMG submission 188349) | Vadose zone soil microbial communities from the Eel River Critical Zone Observatory, Northern California, USA -... | ecosystem: Environmental > Terrestrial > Soil > Vadose zone >... | reverse complement strand
CAGCGGATTGCTCGTCTGGAACGCCTTCGCGTCGTCGCTGCGTTTCGCGGTGGTGTCGCTGACGAGCAACAGCAATCTTGTGACGAAGTTGTACTTTCCGCGGGAGATTTTCCCGATCTCCGCCGTGGTCGTCACGTTGATCGACTCGGTGCTCGCCTCGACCGTGCTCGTGGGGCTGATGATTTACCACCACATGCCGGTCTCGCCGCTCATCGCGCTGCTGCCCGTGGTGCTGCTGATTCAGATCTGCTTCACCTGCGCCATGGCGCTCTTGCTGTCCATGGCGAACCTGTTCTACCGCGACGTGAAGTACCTGTTCGAGATCGCCATCGCGATCTGGATGTTCTCGACGTCAGTCGTCTACCCGGTCGACATGATTCACGGACGGCTCGGGACGGTGCTGCGTCTGAATCCGATGACGCCGCTTGTCGACGCGTTTCGCGCCGCGGTCATCGGCGGCGTGCACGTGAACTGGGCGGCCTTTGGCGGTGCGGCGGCCGTGTCGATCGTCGGGCTCCTGGCGTCCTGGCTCATCTTCCATCGGGCCGAGTTCAAATTCGCGGAGAACATCTGAGATGAGCGCGGCCATTCAGTTTGACGCGGTCTGGAAACAGTTCCGCCGTGGCGAGAACCACGACAGCTTGCGCGATCTCGTGCCGTCGATGGCCAAGCGGCTCCTGGGCCGCGCCCCGGCGCCCGAATCCAGCCGCAAGCATTTCTGGGCGGTGCAGGATGTGTCGTTCGACGTCCGCCCCGGCGAGGCGCTGGGCATCATCGGCCCGAATGGGGCAGGCAAGTCGACGATCCTCAAGCTCCTGACGCGGATTCTGCGCCCGACCCGAGGTCAGGCTTCCGTCCGTGGCCGCGTCGGCGCCCTGATCGAGGTGGCCGCGGGCTTCCATCCGGATCTGACCGGGCGTGAAAACATCTTTCTGCAGGGCGCCATCGTCGGGATGAAGCGCGCCGAGATCGCCAGGAAGTTCGATCAGATCGTCGAGTTCGCCGGCATCGGTGAGTTCGTGGACACGCCGGTCAAGCGGTATTCGTCGGGAATGAACGCGCGGCTCGGCTTTGCGATCGCGGCGAACCTCGATCCTGATGTGCTGATCATCGACGAGGTGCTCAGCGTCGGCGACAGCGCGTTCCAGGCGCGTTGCGCCGGACGGATGCGCGAGATGCTCGACCGCGGCGTGCCGCTGGTCTTCTTCTCGCACAACCTGCCGGCCATCGTCGAGTCGTGCACGAAAGCCATCTTCATCGATCACGGTACCGTCGCCGCGAGCGGCACGCCTGGGGAGGTTGTGCAGGCGTATCAGCGCGCGGCATCGACGGGCGGGGGCACGGCGATTGCCGCCCCGCGTCCCGACGCCGACATCTGGATCCGCCGCGTTGAAATGCTCGACGGCGAGCTGCGCCCCGTCGATCTCTTCCGCACCGGGGACCGCGCGACGATTCGCGTTCACTACGACACGGCGCGGCCGGTGACCAACCCGAGCTTCGGCATCGACATCCATCGCGGCGACGGCGTGTATTGCAGCGGTCTCGGCACGCGGGTCGACGGCGAGGACTTCGGCACGCTGTCAGGGCCCGGCCACGTGGATCTCTCCATCGACGCGCTGCAGCTCATGTCGGGCTGCTACGCGGTGTCGGTCGGGATTCATCGCGCCAACGGCTGCGGCGATTACGACCTGCACTGGAGAGCGTATCCGCTGACGGTCACCTCGTCGCGGGCCGATCTCGGTGTGGTGTGGTTCGAACACACCTGGCGGCATGTCGCCGCCGGGCGCGCAGCCGCCGGAGTATCGATGGCGGCGGAGGAGATTGCCGTTTCATGATCGCCGACAGCGTACGTATTGGCGCGGGTGTGCTCATCCCGCAGCCGGATCTGGTCAACCTCTACGGCTGCGAGATCGGCGACGGCTCGAAGATCGGCGCGTTTGTCGAGATTCAGCGCGGCGCCTCGATCGGGCGGCGGTGCAAGGTGTCCAGCCACACGTTCATCTGTGAGGGCGTCGCCCTCGAAGACGGGGTCTTCGTGGGACATGGCGTCATGTTCACCAACGACCTGTTTCCGCGCGCGGTCGCCGGCGACGGGACCATGCAGACCGACGCCGACTGGACGGTCGTCCCGACGCGCGTGAAGGCCGGCGCCTCCATCGGCAGCAACGCGACCATCGTCGCGGGGATCACGATCGGCGAGGGCGCCATGGTCGGCGCGGGCGCGGTGGTCACGAAAGACGTTCCGCCGTACACCGTCGTGGCGGGCGTGCCCGCGCGTGTCCTGCGCCGCGTGCCGGCGGCCCGTCCGCATGACGTCGCGGTGACGCTATGACGACTGTTGTTTCGAGGAGAGCCCGATGATTCGAATTGGCGTGATTGGCTACGGTTACTGGGGGCCGAACCTGGTGCGCAATTTCGCGGACGTCCGCGATTGCCGCGTCACGATGGTGAGCGACACGCGGGCCGATCGGCGCGCGCTGGTCGAAGCGCGCTATCCGGGCGTCACGACGACGGCCGATTATCAGGATCTGCTGAGGAGCCCGGACGTCGACGCCGTGGCGATTGCGACGCCGGTCAGCACGCACTTCCCGATCGCCCTGGAAGCGCTGCACGCCGGCAAGCACGTGTGGGTCGAGAAGCCGATGACGGCGACGTCCGCCGACGCCATCAAACTGATCGAGGAAGCCGACCGGCGCAGCCTCGTGCTGCACGTGGACCACACCTTCGTCTACACCGGAGCGGTGCGGAAGATCAGCGAACTGATCAAGACCGGCGCGCTGGGACGCATCTACTACTACGACTCGGTGCGCGTGAACCTGGGCCTGTTCCAGCGCGACGTCAACGTCATCTGGGATTTGGCCGTCCACGATTTGTCGATCATGGACCACGTGCTGCCGCTGCAGCCGTCCGCCCTGTCGGTGACGGCCGCCCGCCACGTTCCGGGGCAACCGGAGGACGTGGCGTACCTCACGCTGTTCTTCGACGACTCGACGATCGCGCACATTCACGTCAACTGGCTGGCGCCCGTCAAGGTCCGGCGGACGCTCATCGGCGGCAGCAGCAAGATGATCGTGTACGACGACCTCGAGCCGAGCGAGAAGATCAAGATCTACGACAAGGGTCTGCGCCTCGACGATCAGCCGGGAGCCAAGCATCAGATGCTCACGGGCTATCGCGCCGGCGACATGTGGGCGCCGCAGATTGAGATTACCGAAGCGCTCCAGACCGAAGCGACGCATTTCATTGATTGCATTGACCACACGCGACGGTCGCAGACCGACGGCGAAGCCGGTCTCCGCGTCGTCCGCATGCTGGAAGCCGCCGCCGAGTCCATGGCGGGCCGTGGCCGCGTAGTTGAACTCGACGTTCCGAGGGTGAAAATCAGCGCATGATTCCATTTCTTGATCTCAAAGCGCAGTACGCCAGCATCAGCGACGACATCAATCGCGCGGTCCGCCGCGTGCTGGAGAGCACGCAGTTCGTCCTCGGACCGGAAGTCGCCGCCTTCGAAGAGGAGTTCGCCGCGTTCAGTGGCGCGCGCCACGGCATCGCGGTAAACAGCGGGACGAGCGCGCTGCATCTCGCGCTTCTCGCCGCCGGCGTCGGGCCGGGCGACGAGGTCATTACGATTCCGTTCACGTTTGTCGCCACGGTCCAGGCGATCCGCTACACCGGCGCCACGCCGGTGTTCGTCGACATCGACCCGCGGACCTTCACCATGGATCCGGCGGCCGTCGAGGCGGCGATCACGCCGCGCACGAAGGCGATCGTCCCGGTGCATCTCTACGGTCATCCGGCCGACATGGATCCCATCGTGGCCTGCGCGAAGCGTCATGGCCTCGCCGTGATCGAGGATGCCTGCCAGGCGCACGCGGCGCACTACAAGGGCCGGCCCGTGGGCAGCCTGGGCGACTATGCCTGCTTCAGCTTCTACCCTGGAAAGAACCTCGGCGCGTATGGCGAGGGCGGCATGGTCGTGACGTCCGACCCGGCCCGCGCCGAGCAGATGCGCAGGCTGCGTGATTGGGGCCAATCAGAGCGGTACCACCACGTCGTCCAGGGCTTCAACTACCGCATGGAAGGGCTGCAGGGCGCCATCCTGCGCGTCAAGCTCCGGCATCTGGAAGCGTGGACGGAGGCGCGGCGCGAGAACGCCGCCCGGTACACCGTGCGGCTCGCCGACTCCAACGTCGCGGTGCCGTTCGCGCGCCCGGATTGCCGGCATGTGTTCCACGTGTATGCGGTGCGCACCGACGATCGCGCGTCACTCCAGGCGCGCCTTCAGGCCGAGGGCGTTCAGACGGGACTGCACTATCCGATTCCCGTGCACTTGCAGCCGGCGCACCGGGATCTCGGGTACTGCGACGGGCAGTTCCCGGAATCAGAAAGCGCCGCCAAGCAGGTGCTGTCGCTGCCGATGTACCCGGAGTTAACCGACGCCCAGATCGACGCGGTGTGCGCCGCAGTCAAGGCCCACGAATATGTCGCGTGAGGGGGCAGCGCTGCGCATCGTCAAGGCGGTTCACGGCAGTGCCGAGGTCGTGCGCGATCCCGAGTTCGAAATCGGTCTCACCGCATGGCTGCGCGCTACGTACCCGCCGGCTGCTCTGGCCGACCTCTACGGACGCTTTGTCATGGGCGAGGGGCCGACTGAACAGCTGATGCGCCGCGCCATCTGGCGCGCGGGCGCGCGGTGTGTCGGTCATGGCCTCCGGATCGGTGCGGGTGCGGAGTTCAAACATCTCGAGACGTTCGAGATCGGCGACGCCGTCTTCATCGGCGCGCAGGCGTTCATTCAGGGCCGCTTCGACGGCACCTGCGTCATCGGCAACCACGTCTGGATTGGGCCGCAGGCGTACTTCGACGCGCGGAATCTTGTGCTCGAGGACTACGTCGGCTGGGGACCGGGCGCAAAGGTGCTCGGATCGACGCATACCGCGATGCCCCTCGACGTGCCGATCGTCCAGACCGATCTGGAAATCAAGCCCGTGCGGATCTGCGCCTGGGCCGACATCGGCACCAACGCGGTCATCCTTCCGGGTGTCACCGTGGGCCGCGGCGCGATCGTCGGCGCCGGCGCAGTGGTGACCGCTGACGTGGCGCCGTTCGCGATCGTGGCGGGGGTGCCGGCGCGCTTCCTCCGCTGGCGGGATCAGGATTCGAACGTGGACCCGGCGGCCGCAGGCGGCCCGGGAGAAGACGTGGGAGCTGCATGTCGATAGTCAAAGGACGACGGGTTCTCATCACGGGCGGTGCGGGTCTCATCGGTTCACATATCGCGGACGAGCTGAGCGCCCTCGAGGCGGGCGAAATCATCGTCTACGACAACTTCGTGCGGGGCCGTCTCGCCAACCTCGAGAATGTGATGCATTCGGGCCGCGTCACGGTCGTGAATGGAGATATCCGCGATCGCGGCGCGCTTGACCAGGCGCTCAAGGGCGTGGACTTCGTCTTCCACCAGGCGGCGATTCGAATCACGCAATGCGCGGAAGATCCGGCCCTGGCGGTCGACGTGCTCGTGAACGGCACGTTCAACGTGCTCGACGCGGCGGTCAAAGCCGGCGTGAAGAAGGTCGTCGCGGCGTCGTCGGCGTCGGTCTACGGTCTGGCCGACACCTTTCCGACTGACGAACGCCATAACCCGTACAACAACCGCACGCTGTACGGCGCGGCGAAGTGCTTCAACGAAGGGCTGCTGCGCAGCTTCAACGACATGTTCGGCCTCAACTACGTGGCGCTGCGGTACTTCAACGTCTACGGACCTCGGATGGATGCGCACGGGGCGTACACCGAAGTGTTCATTCGCTGGATGGATCGGATCGCCGCCGGCGAGCGGCCGATGATCTTCGGCGACGGCACACAGACGATGGACTTCGTGCATGTCAGCGACGTGGCGCGGGCCAACATCCTGGCGCTCGAAGCGCCGGTGACCGACCAGGTGTTCAACGTCGCCACGGGCGTCGAGACGAGCCTGTCGGGCATTGCCGAGGCGCTGCTCCGCGTCATGGGGTCGCCACTCGAGCCGACCTTCGGACCGGAGCGGAAGGTCAATCCGGTGCCTCGCCGTCTCGCGGACACGAGCCGAGCCAAAGAGTGTCTCGGCTTTACGGCACGCATGCCCCTCGAGGAGGGGCTGAAGACCTTCGTCGACTGGTGGAAACGTGAGCGCAATCAGGGGAGCAATGACGACCACAAAGGCCGCGACATCGCAGGACATCCCGCTCGGCAAGCCGTCGCTTGATCAGCGCGAGGCTGATGCTGCCGGCCGGGCGATCCTGTCCGGCTGGGTAACACAGGGCCCGGAGGTCGCGGCGTTCGAGCGGGAGTTCGCCGCCACGGTCGGCGCGGCGCATGCGTGCGCCGTGTCGAATTGCACCACGGCGCTGCATCTGGCGTTGATGGCGGCCGGCGTTGGCCAGGGCGACGAGGTCATCACCGTCAGCCATTCGTTCATCGCGACCGCCAACGCCATCAGGTACTGCGGCGCCGTCCCCGTGTTCGTCGACATCGACGCGCGGACGTTCAACATGGATCCGGATCTCGTGCGAGCGGCGATCGGCCCCCGCACGCGCGCGATCGTGGCGGTTCATCAGATCGGCATGCCGTGCGACCTTCGGCAGTTGGTGCCGATCGCCAAAGCGCACGGGCTGCCTCTGATTGAAGACGCGGCCTGCGCGGCGGGAAGCGAAATCCTGTGGGACGGTGTCTGGCAGCTGATTGGACGACCGCACGGCGACATCGCGTGCTTCTCGTTTCATCCGCGCAAGGTCATCACCACCGGCGACGGCGGCATGATCACCACACACAACGCGGAGTGGGACGCCAAGTTCCGCTTGTGGCGGCAGCACGGCATGACGGTTCCAGACACGGTCCGGCACGGCGCGCGGCGCGTGATCGTCGAGTCGTATGCGGCCGTCGGCTACAACTACCGAATGACCGACATTCAGGCGGCCGTGGGCCGCGAACAGCTTGCGCGGCTCTCTGAGATCGTGGCGCGCCGCCGGTATCTGGCGAGCCGCTACGACGCCGCGCTTTCCGAAATACCTGGTGTGAAGCCACCGTTTGAACCCGCCTGGGCACGCAGCAACTGGCAGAGCTACTGTGTCGGGCTGCCCGACGAGGCCGATCAGATCGCGGTCATGCAATTCCTGCTCGATCGGGGCATCTCGAGCAAGCGGGGCATCATGTGCGCGCACCGGCAGGACGCGTACGTCAACGAGCCGTGGCGCCGGGCGGCCGATCTCGCGATCAGCGAGCGGGCCGAGGACCGCTCGATTCTCCTGCCGCTCTACGCGGACATGGCCGACGACCAGCAGGATCGCGTGGTCGACACTCTGCGCGAGGCCCTGCGCGCCGCGATCGCATCGTGACGGGTTCCCGGGCGGATCAGCCGCTTGTCACCTTTGTGGTGCCGTGCTACCGGCTGGCACACCTGCTGGGCGAGTGTGTCCAATCGATCCTGATGCAGGACTTCGAAGATTTCGAGGTCCTGATTCTCGACGACTGCTCGCCCGACGACACGCCGCAGGTGGCGGCCTCGTTCAAGGATCGGCGCGTTCGTCACATCCGGCACGCCCAAAACCTGGGTCATCTGCGTAACTACAATGCCGGCATCGAGGCGGCTCGCGGGCGCTATATCTGGCTGATCTCGGCCGACGATCGACTCTGGCGTCCATATGTGCTGTCGCGGTTCGTCGCCGCGCTCGAGGCAAATCCACGCGCCACGTTTGCATTCTGTCCGGTGCGGAAATTCAACGAGGACGGAGACGGAGAACTGCACGGTTCCGTTGGTCCGGCAGATGCCGTGTGGCGCGGACACGACTTTTTCAAGCATCTTCTGAATGGCAACGTCGTGCCGGCGCCTTCGGCCCTGGCGCGCCGCACCGCGTATGAAGCCGCCGGAAGGTTCCCGCTCGACCTGCCGTTCGCGGGCGACTGGTACATGTGGGCCGCGTTTGCGTTCCAGGGCGACGTCATCTATCAGGCCGAGCCGATGGTCAAGTATCGGCTGCACAACCTGAACATGACGAAGTCGTTCCTGGATCGTTCGGCGGCACTGGTCCGCGACGAAGTCGAGGTGCTGTGGCGGATGAAGGCGTTGGCAAGCGGCGCCGCCAATGAGCGCCTGCTCGAGAGCGCGCTGAAAGCGGTCAGTCAGAAGTACGCGTTGCACGTCGGCCGGTGGGCGGCTGAGGCGTGGACGTACGGGCTGACCGCCGAGGCGTTCGAGCAATCGCTTCAAGCGCATGCCGCGACACCGCGTGAGCGGGCGCGCATCCGCCACGAGGCATATGCGGCCCTTGGCGACGGTCATTTCGCCGCAAGCCGCCGTTCCCTGGCACGCGGCGCCTATGTTCGAGCGTTGTCGGCGAGCCCGTTGAACGGGAAGACGTTCCTCAAACTCGCTCTACTGGGTGCGGGCGGAGCGGGCGCGCGTCTGCGGCGAACCCTGTCTACGCCATCAGTGCCGACGCGTTAACTAACTGCTGGAGGTCTCTGACTCGTCAGACGGCGAACAGCTCGTCGTAGAGTGCCTCGACGCGAGGCACGAACTGGCGGAGGGTGAAGCCACGTTCGACGCGCTGCCGTCCGGCGGCACCCATCCTGCTGCGCAGCCCGGCGTCGCCCAGAAGGGTCAGGATCTTGCCGGCGACGGCGTCGGGATCTCCCGGCTGCACGAGCAGGCCGGTTTCTCCGTCCACGACGACCTCAGGCGTGCCGTCCACATTCGAGGCGACGACCGGCAAGCCGGACGCCATGGCTTCGAGAACTGCGAGGGGGAGGCCTTCGGCGAGCGACGGAAGCACCATGACGTCGGCTGCGCGGAGAATCTCGGGTACGTCCTGCCGCCAGCCGAGGAATTCAATCGAGGTGCCCAGGCCGAGCCCGTCGGCCATAGTCCGCAGGGTCTCTGCGTATCCCTGCGTGGTGGTCTCGCCGCCCAGCGCGAGGAATCGCGTGCGAGGCCGTGTGGCACGCACACGCGCCGCGGCCTCGAGGAAGGTCGGATAGCCCTTGATCTCGCTCAGGTGCCCCACGATGAGGACGACGTGATCGACGTCCTTATGCCAGGGGGACTTAGCCCCTGATCGATCGTTGGAGGACGCCGGAGTGAACCGGGCGACATCAACGGTGTTGGAGATGGCCTGGAGGCGCCACGATTCGCCATTCGGGCGGCTGGCAGCAAGCTCGTCGGCCAGCCTCTTGTAACAGGTCACGACGGCGTCGACGCCAAAGCGAAGGGCCCATTGAAGTTCGGCCCACGCCATCGGGAAGTGCAAGTGACAGACGCGCTTGACGTGAGTGAGGCGGGCGGCGAGGCCGGCTTCACGGTACGCCCACGGTGAGTGTGCATGAACAAGCTGCGCTCGTTCCCGCTGGAAGACCCAGGCCAGCTGTGCGATGCGACGCAGGGCTTTCACGCGGTCGCCCTCGCTTGCCGGCACGACGTGCCAGGGAATCGCCTGCGTTTCGGCCCACTCAGTGAGCGCCCCTGTTGCGGGCGAAATCACCACGGGACGGAAACGATCGCGATCGATCCCGGTGACGAGCGACATCAAGACCTTGTTGGCGCCCCCGATCTTCTCGGAATTGGCCAGATGGACGATGGTGCGCTGTTCGCTTTGCACGGGTACCGACTGAGCCAGTTTCGTGCCAGCCGAAAAGGCCCGGCAGCCCCCATTTAGGCCGCCTCGCGAGCCCAGAAGTCCTTTGTTACGGCGACTTTGTGCGTGGCGTGCCCTAACTACGCAAATCTATGAGTTCGCTGCGAGGATGACTCTAGACAGCCCTTGAGCGATCGCAAGACCCGCGTGGCGGCGACAGAAGACGCCGCTTCTCGATGGGCGCTGTTTTTCCGGCCGTTTTTTGCGCGCGCAAGTTCCTTCCTCGCGGCGATCTCCCGGAATGTGCCTTGCCTAACTGACAGGCAATGCCTCTACGTCTCATCGCTCCACAACGACTGGATTCCCATGCCTCGGTTCTCCCGATGAGCGTCGCTTCAAGATCGAAGCGTTGGTTCCTCGCCCTGCTCGCTGCCGGAATCACGGCGTCAACGTTTGCGATCTACGGTCAGGCACCGTGCAGCTCCCAGCCCAACCCGATCCTGTGTGAAAACGCGCTGCCGGGAAATCCGGAGAGCGAGTGGGATATCAGCGGCAGCGGCGACAACACCATTCAGGGTTTTGCCACTGACATCAGCGTCAACCGAGGCGACACCGTACATTTCAAGATCGATACGGCCGCGCCGACGATCAAGATCGATCTGTACCGGCTCGGCTACTACGCCGGGAACGGCGCTCGCAAGGTCGCGACGATTTCGAGTATCGCCGCCACCAATCAACCGAACTGCCTCACGGCCAGCGCCACCGGTTTGATCGACTGCGGCAACTGGGCGGAGACCGCCTCGTGGGCGGTTCCGTCCACCGCCGTCTCCGGCATCTACATCGCGAAGCTGACCCGGCTCGATACGAGCGGGACGAGCCACATCGTATTTATTGTTCGCGACGACGCCGGGACGTCGGACGTGCTGTTCCAGACAGCCGACCCGACCTGGCAGGCCTATAACGACTACGGCGGGAACAGCCTGTACGTCGGCGGCCCCGGCACCAATCCCGGGCGCGCGTACAAAGTGAGCTACAACCGCCCGTTCAACACGCGCGGCGACAGCGCGCAGGATTGGCTGTTCAACGCCGAGTATCCGATGCTGCGTTGGATCGAAGCCAACGGCTACAACGTCAGCTACTTCACGGGTGTCGACACGGATCGGCTCGGCACCAGCCTTCTCACGCAGCACCGCATCTTTGTGTCCACGGGCC
>Ga0209488_10004537_pt1 | contig 10818 bp, 10 predicted proteins | sample Rivendell_Oct201_8_FD_188349 | JGI IMG/M metagenome (GOLD analysis project Ga0209488, IMG submission 188349) | Vadose zone soil microbial communities from the Eel River Critical Zone Observatory, Northern California, USA -... | ecosystem: Environmental > Terrestrial > Soil > Vadose zone >... | reverse complement strand
TAGGAGGAGGATAGCTGTGAGTTAAGTTTTGCGGATATAAGTTCGGGCCTGGGGCAGTCCTCGTTGTCGAGTGGGATGGAGGATAGGTCTACTACTATGCTGTGGTTGCTTGGCTTGCTGGTAGCACGCGAGGCATAGGTTGTGGGAGTGGTGCTTTTGCTTTTGGTAGCCGGGTTTAGTTTCCCGTGACTGGCTTTGGGAGGGGGTTTTGTCTGTAGGCTGGCTACAGCTTTCGTCAGGGACGATAGGGATGCTTTGATTTCGATGAGTGTGCTGTTTTCGCTGTTGGATGGGGACAGGTCTTTTGGCTCCTCTGATGGGGCTCTGGCCTGAATGACTTTGTTGACTGAAGGGTTGTTGAGAAGAGGGGAGAGCAGGTCGACTAGGCTGAGGCCTTGGGCGACATATTTGCCACTCGAGATGTATGCGAGGAGGTTGCTGATGAGTTGCTTAGGGTCTTTGACCGTGGGAATATTTGACATGGTGGTGGTTTGAGATCAAGATGCGTCCACTACAGGCTTCGTAATCGGCGTACTACGCCCAGCTACGGACTGTATATAGTTTTCGTGTTTTTGATACATACTCAGCAGCCTTTCAGGAGAAAAATCATATCGTACAGGTATAGTAAGATCGAGGCGTCGCGATTGAGTCAGAGGCCATGACAAAATAGAATAACGACGTATCGTACATGGGTCGACAAATAACATATCGAATATCAAAAGCGCGGCGGTTGGCGGAGCGTTTTCCACTTACACTGCAAGACACGCCTTGGGCAGATCCAAGGATGACAATAGTGACAGAATAAGGGAGATTACCAGGTCATCGTGATGAACATATCCGGGTAAAAGGTGTGCACGAAGGCGGGCATGAATTCATGACACAGAAAAACATCCGTGCCAAGTCGAACGCGGGTAGCACTGGTACGCCGATAGCAGTAGCAGGAAGTTAAAAAGCAATCACCCGAGTCTGAGTGATCGTGGGTGCATGGCCAATCAAACATGATGGGAAGTCGTCAAGTCAAGTTGGACCGCGGTCACTGCCAGAGCCTTGCCCGATACGGATACCGTCACGTGACACGCTTCCAGGGTGACAAGCAAGTCTCGAGGTACTGTATAGTGGGAAAAGGGCACTAAATTGAACATGAGAGGTCAGATCGGAAATGCGATGCAAGGAAATATGCTTCAGTTCTAGAGGTAGGTGGCACACGGATAGAAAAATAGGTCGAGGAGAAGAACGAGAACTTGAAGGGATCCGAGAGCAGCTCAGAACGACCACGTCATCCGAGTCCAAGATTCACTTACACGTCATGATGCCATAAGCGTTATGACCTCCACCGGCACCTGAAGTCCTTAGATGACTATAGAATCGACTTCGCGTCCTACTTTCAAGTCGACAAATTACCAAAAGTTGAGGGACTTATTGAAGTCGGCCCACGCGGTCAATGTCGATCTTGAATCCCTGTAGCCCGAGTCGGAGTCGTCATTAGACATCATGTCCAATTTTCAAGTTGACAATTAATAACGAAGCAAATGAAAATTTCCCGCAACACGAGCGCACGGAAAACGACATTGAAGAGAACTGACAAAAAAAAGTCCGACGTGATGATTTAGAAAATAATTACGTAATACGTGAGATCGTCAGCGGCGCGAGCGCATCAGACGTAGACATAACACAAGAAACCGCCAGTTGTATTTAGCACGTCTCCAATGGCGACCTCCGGGAACAGTCCGTCCGCAGGCATCACCGAATCAAGCTATAGAAAGAGATTGAGGCACATCTCTTGAACTTTAACAATGTACTTACGCTGAGGTAAGGAGGAGCACCGCTGGGGTATTGTTCGTATGCAGCTAGGCTTTCGAGAGCTTGCACCGAGCCACCCAAGAAGCTCTTGGCATTCGCTGGGTCGCGATGTTGCCAATCATTCCATATCTTATCAATCATCTGTCATCGCGCGCCGTGGTTTAGCGCCAAGTCTGATTTTCAATGTGGTGGTGATTACTTACGCCATGATGCAGCCAGAAAAGCGGGTCTTATGGAGCATGTGAGTCAACGAATGAGGAAACATTCATAAATAAATGCGAATGCACCGTTTGGAGACCATGTGGGTCCGCGTGTGCAATTTGCTGGAGCATTCTTGGGGCACGTTCCGCCTAGATCGCTAGAGGCGGCATTGGTGAGAAGCTCCGAAGCTCAGAAGGCCGTGATGCTGCTCACCCGCCCGTAATCAGATGCACTGCGCTGTGTGGGCCCTGACGTTATGGCGAGATCAGCAAACATCATTGATCACTTATCTCCTATCCTTACCTCAGCATTCTCTAACGCTTCTTGGAAGTATTTGAAGTCTCCCGCAGGAGACTCGAGGACCGCCTCAACCGCAGCGGCGGTAAATGATGTGTTGGCTATTTTATAAGAGTCGGTGATGAGCACAAATGCGTCCCCCTTCCATGGCTGAAGCGTGAAGTTCCGGCGCAGAATGTGAGGCGAAGGGTAGGAAAGATGCAGCTCGCTGAAGCCGCCATCGGGAACGCTGTAGTCCGTCGCTGGATCTCCCCATCCGCCCAATCCGCTCACAGGGTTACTGTCCTTCCAGAACGAGGACTCATAGAAGTCGGGTGCATCTGCACAACGCCATGAGATCGTCAAGAGGCGAAGATGAAGAAAGAGGGTAACCAATAGTCCAGTCCCAGTACGGCGTCACGCCGGTATAACCACACCTGTTCTTGAGCGCCTCTTCGAAGACGTGAAGGTACCAACGGTGCCAGGGAAGGAATAGCCCATTAAAGTGTATCTGGAAAACGTTGAGTATTAAATGGACACGATAAGGTCAATTCGAAGCGTACCCGAACGTTCAAGTCCATATGAGAGTACACCAAATCTGCGCGGAACCAAATCAAAATCACTTCAGAAGCCGGTCAAGGTGCTGGACCATACCGTCATAATAAGAACTTGACGCGTTGACGGGAGGAATGAGCGATATCGAGGGGTCAACTGACGGGGACAATGCTGGATCGTGAGGGAGGTCCGACAGGCACTACGTCCAAAATCACCGCCTTAAGCACGAGCATGGCAGCAGGTGTGAGGGAAGTTTGGCATACGCACGTTGACAGCGCGAATCCATTCCGCTCTTGCGTGAGTGCTGAGTTTTCTCCATTCCTTCCGTATCGCTGGCTTTGTGCAGGAGCACTTGTCATTTGCACAAGATACTCCTACTACAGACCAAAGGACGGCGAGAGAAACAGAAAAGATTCCCTGGATGAGCATTTGGGGGCGAGGGTGTGTGCCAATGTAGGCAGATGACCTGGAGTATTTAACCCTTTTGGGTTGATGAGAGTATATCACATTGCGCATCTTTCTATCCTCCTCCTGAATACTCGTATGACGAAAAAAAGATTTGACAGTAAGGTCACAGGCAGTCATCGAAATGATGTCCGATGACCGTGGGTGCATGGCACACACGGCACGGATTGATAGGGCGTTGTCCGATAGTCGGATGGCGCCCACGAAGTGCTTCGTCCAACAGGGCCTAAAATTTCACAGTAAGCTAGGCCAATATTGTCTCAGCGGGGTGACACGTCCAGAGAGCATCCCTGCCGCATGTAGCCGCGTGAGAAGACCCTCTATTCTCCGGCAATCGGTTTGTAGTTCTAAATCCATCACAGTAACGGCATGGTCCCAGTGAAACGAGTTCCGATAGGATTTTATCTGGCCGAATGAGATGATTAACAGGGGGTGAGCATGACATACACATCTCATCAAGCAACTGGTGGTGAATACCATTACCGCGTACTGTTGTTATGTCGATCCAGATTGTTCAAAAAAGGGACGTTGGGAGAGACATTCAAGCCTGAGAAAGGCCATGCTGTAAGTGGCGCGACCACGTGCAGAGATGACTCCTTGCCCGAACGCTCTTTGACCCTCACATCGTAATGGAAGTTGATCCCACATCGCCGATGAGCTCACAATCCTACACGATCCTTCGAATCAAACGAAAAAGAAATGAGGAACCTTTAGATGCCCTAGGCAAGCCTTTTTCCGCGTGATAGCCCACGTCGCAATGGAGTGCTGATTGGAGAACAGTAATTGAATCCACCGTGCGCCGAAAGAAACGGGGAGGGCTGGACGTCTTCCAATTTGCAGAAACGGTGGAGCCGGAAGCGTGGGGTGACTGCGCAAAGGATCTCCAGGTGCGTCTGCCTTGACGCATGGTTCATCGTCAATTTTCCATAGGTTCGTCCCACCACTAGGACCGCATCTCTGCTCTCGAGCGCGAGCAATCATTAAAAGCCCCACCCTCCCAAGTTCATGACGAAACACCTGTACCCCAACTCAAACCACCGGACCTTTCAAGGCAGTACACGGTCGTCCTTGACGATAAACCTCCAACTCCCAGCTCCGTGTCACCGTAAGAGGTGTCGCCTCTGGGAAAGAGAATGACACTGGCTGATGTGTCCGCGGTAGCTCCTCTGTAATTCCCTCAAAGGATATAGGGGACAACGATCACCTTGACTATAGGTTGTACGACGCCGTTCTCGCATCTGATGCACCCTCGCCCGTAGACCCTGAGATGGAGAAGTTTCTACCTCTTCTCGAAGAATACCTAACCAGTACGCCCAAACCCACCCTACAAAAATGAAACGCCCCGATGACATCTGACGAACAGTCCATGACATGAAGCTGTCAACTTCACGCTCCGCGGAGTCCACAGGATCTCTTACTCCCTCGGGCTCTCGAGCTTTCCCCCCTCTTGCGATTGCGACATCTTCCCAGATTCCGCCTAGAGGTGATCCAGACTATGTCTGGGACGTCTTCTACCACCGCCCGGGATTACTTAATGATCGCGACGCCGCTGCCAACCTTGCGACCTTGTATGTCAAACCCGCCATCTTTTACGAAATGTCAGAAATAAACCTTGGCATTGGACCTGCAGGACGGGTCTTCCCGAGCTGTTGACAGATGCGTATGCCTCGGCTTCCGAATCGGAAGAAGAGGATGAAGCGGACGAGGACTCGAATGGTGCGTCCTACCCTCTACTTAAAACTCGTCTCGTCCAACCAGAGCCCTGTTGACTGCGCAGCGGAGGAGTACTACAAAAATGATTACCCTGATGAGGAAAGTTCAGACTATGACCTATCAGGCAGTGACGACGGTACGTATCCTTACGTGTCTTGCCATTCTCTTTCTCTCTGGAAGCAGTTTTCTGAACTCATAGACATCTTTCGTAAAGACCCCAATTGGTACGATAATCGTGATTGGCGCTGAGTTGTGGCGGAATCTCATGGAAGAGGAATGCCCTCGGACCTTACCCTGACTTGTGCGTTACGTACATTATACATTGTACACAATCCATGTAACTTAAGTAGGTTTCTTCATTATCCAGTACATAAATCGAATTTCGAACTTCCCCGCCGCCCGTAATCTCCGTTCACTGTTCTCATATCTCTTGAGACTTTGCGACCATGACAACATTCAATTGCGACCCTGACCCTGAGCCCGAGGCGGATTTGAATAATATCTGTTGGATTTATAGAATACGCATTGTTGTGCCCCCCATGCGGAAATATCATATAGGAATCCGAGTATGGCAAACAGGCACTTCAGCTGCCAACGGATTGGACCCCACATTGCATCATCTGATCAGCCGCAGGCGGGTGGTCCCCCTCTACGTTAAATTTGGACCCATAATGGCAAACCCTATCTTCGGCTGAATGAACGCCTACTTTACCCCTCTCTTATTTTTGTTTTTACGTTCGCACCCAGCTGATCGGCCGCTCTGTTTCCTGTGGTGGATACCTGCCAAGTTTCTTCCTCTTTCAGAGAGGACGGATGCTATCCTACCATGCATTTGTGCCTGTGCCGCTGACTCGGACACTACCTCTACTATTAACATAATAGCACACGTTGCTTTCCCAGGCTCGCCGTGTTCCCCCTGGCAAGCTCTGAGCTTGCAAACTGCCCCTTTAGTAACTTTAGGATTTCTGTTCTCGACTTTTGCTGCGCTCGCCGGGCTCTTTTCTCCAGCTTCCGTTTCTCTACCGGCATCTCGAGCCGTATCGCATGTCGCATCGTATCACATCGTATCTATCGTATCTTATATCTTGTGCGATTGCCGGCCGGCCGACTCGGAGTGTTGGCACTTGGCTGATGTCGCGGTTTTCCGGGCCTTCCGATGCATAGCATCAATTTCCTTCTTACCCGGCCATAACCATCACGCCCTTCTTCTTCGACTCTCGGAGAAGCTGAAAAAAAAAACGCCACATGTTAACGCCTCTCTTCCCCTGAGGCTGAGCGCAGAAAGGGCGGACCAATTAAACGCTTTATGGACATACATCAGGAAACCTGCCAATTACTTTTTTGGACTCGTACAAGTGAAAAAATCGAAAAGTGGACGGGGAACCTAGAATCCAAAAAAGGTTGATTCCCAAATTCATTTCAGGAGTGAAGCACAAAAAACCCCTCTTTTTTTTTTCAAAAAGTAGACAAGTAAAAACGTAAATGGATATTTTCTTGATGTTGCCGGACTGCCTCATACATATTAAAGCTTGGGGAAAAGATTCCGAAGCCCCATCTCACTACCGATGTGTGCGGCACAGAAAATGTGTCCCTTGATTGTTTTAACTAGAGGATCCGCTCAAATTTTGTGGTGGACTGGTCATGGCTGATGGTACGTAGGATATCACAACAACCCAGGACTTCGACACCCCCAAACCTAGAATCCGCTAACGGATTGCATAGTCTGAACATCAAAGTCAAACGCCGAGCGGGGCTATCACAGGTTCATGCCACTCACGACAGGAGATGCGGTTGGCCTGTCGAGGATTCCCAATTCTTCTGCCGTGAACGGCAAGCGCGAGACCACCAGAGTCCGCAGCGGGATCAACAGCAGAATGATGACGGGGAACCCAATAGCGGCTGACATAACGCGGGCAATTACTCCTACATCAACAAATCAAGTCATCCAAAAGATGGAAGGGAGCGCACCGATCGTCTGTGTGATGGAAAAGGTCGCGCCAAAGGCGACGAGTTGTATTGCGACGAAGAGAAGGATGCGCGTTTTGCGCACGCGGCCAAGAGGCTCGCTGTATGGTGCTATCGTACGGTCCGTGAGGAGGTAAAGGACCTTTTGGGTAATGCCATTCCCCGAGAGTTCATCGAGGCCCATGTACCAGCTAAATCCGACGAATCAGATCATAGATCTCCGTCGCCGAAATCCACACGAGGGAAGAGAATGGCAGCACGTACAACAAGCCCGCTAGCACGCCTATGGCGTCTGTTCGTCAGCAGACTGACAAGGGAAGGAGAAGCAGACTGCGCACCCTGGGGAACCAGATGTAGGACATGCAGAAATGGCTTGGTGAGCAACACGAGACATAGCGAACCCTGGGCGAGGTTTGATACACGCTGCTCTACCACCGCGATTGGCACCCCGTGCAAGTGCTCATCTTTCTCACCACCGCTGAGCACGCCTTCATCTCCGGACACAAACTCGTGCACGAGGAGAGAGCGCGTGTGAATCGGTGCCTGTGGAATCAACCCATTAGGCGCAGGGATGCCAAGGAGACCTGCGAGGAACGTTGTGACGCCGAGAAGCGCAAAGTCGTAATGGAAGCCACCAGGCTTGCGTAGTGGGAACTGAGATCCTTGCGCGATCAACGACTGCGCAGAGCAACGACTCTCATCAATTAACTTTACATGTGAGAGACGCACGGAGGATGATGACGCACGGAGACATTGTGATCGAACAAAAAGAGTACCCAGAGCAGAAACCCGAATGGAAGGGCAAGGACGACCCACTTTCCATCCAGTTCCCAGAAGGGGACGAGCCAGGGACGGCCATGCACAGGCTGAAATGCGGCGCTCACGGGGAGAGTCGGAGGGCGCGCACTGCGGAAACGACCCCAATATGCCATAGCAGAAGACGCGACGAGGGCAAGCGGCATGCCGTAATCAGCACAGAAACGTCGCGCGTGCCTATTGAAAAGCGCGGAGTGGGAAATGTACTTGAAGAGGAATGTGGTAACAAGCATCAGGAGGGCAAGGATGATCGAAACCAATGAACCAGACTGCGTTGAGGTTGGGTCGTCAAATTGGCGCGTGAGGACTTGAATGCCATATTGGATGTACGTCCAGGAGACGTAGAAGCCAAATGTATCGCAGGAGAAGAGCGAGACATACTGCAAGAAGTTGCACCCTAGATTCACCAAAACAAATTCTGAGATGACGGTGGAAACAAAGTCCAGCTTAGCAGGACTAACAGTTAAGCGCGGCAGTGATCCAGTGGAATATTGCACCCCATAGATAGACCCATCCGATGAAGTGAAGATAATCGGGTGAGTCGGACCGACCTTCAATAATTCTGAAGATGGTCTGGTTTAGAATAGTAATAGGGCCTTCGTGACTGAGTGGGTCCTTCGCTGACGTATCACAGACTGGGGATTTACAGACCTGTTACGCCGACGATGCATAATGGCTGGGCCCCAATGACAGAAAAGATGAAAGATCCCATAAAGGATGAGAGCAGAACTTCGGATACACCATATTGTTGTGTAGACTCTATCAGGTGCAAGGAGAATGCGATGCCGGGTAATACACTGACAACAGGTCAACAGACAGATCCCAAAAGGGGGTCGCACAGGCTGCGAGATACTCGGACAAAACATACTTTGCAAAGAAAACCAAGGCGGTGGCGGGGATGACTCTATAATTCCACGCGTCCTTCCAGTCGCTCCAGTACCAGGGTGCGCGGGCACGTATGTCCCGCATAATCCCCGCACCAATTTTAACTCTAACCCGAAAAAAACCTGGCAGGCGCAAACGGGCTGTAATGTATTTGGCCCTAAGTCTATCCAGCATCGTCGCAGATGCAAAAGTGGCAGAAGATGAGGAAGTAGGTGTCTCCCCCACACCAGCGGGGTGAGATGGCTCTCCGTGCGAGTCGACTGGCATCGGTGGGAAGGGAGAAAATTTGTGAGGCATAATACCCATGACCGGACCGGTTAGACCGCTCAGAAAACCTCGGACTTCCCATCTGTTTTGCTTCGCTTCCATTGGACCTTGGACACAATTCATTTTTTACACCTCTGCAAGGACTGGGGTAAGTAGTAATTTTGTCTTTTCAACGTCGTGTACGCACCGGCATCTCTTTTTTTTACTCACACCAGATTTGGGGTGCGCCCAGCTCTGGGCACGTGTTCGTGCCATTGGCGGGAGCGGGAGCAGACAGTGATGACAACCCTGCAGTTGTCCAAGGCCAGTGAGGTGAAAACGCCATACGACGATACTGCACTGCGCAGCACCGACGAAGAGTCCCTCGACGTTGGCCGCCGGGCCGGGCCACATGGTGTGGACTCGGGCAGAAGGTCGGCTTGGTTAAATCTGTTATCAAGGCTAATTTCATACATATACTATACAGGAGCTCCATCACCACTCTGCATCCATGGACGATTGTCGATGCAAGCAGCGGAGGACGGGAGAGCGCCCTACACGATAGTTATCATGGGCTGTATGGGCGGATGGTGATGGTGTGCCAGTGACTAAGTGGGCGTCAGTCACTGGCGCCCTCTTAGTCACTGGCACACCATCAGGGGGAACCGCCCACAAGATGAGAACTCGTGTCCATACTGGCCATGGCAATTCCGGTTGGTTAGTCCATAGTCAAACCGAACTCTTAACAAAACAACGCGGTCTGTTGATCCCTGACATGGGGTACTTGGGCCCTACATAGGGAACTTGGCGGTATCGCCCAGAAAGGTATAACCAGTCGTTTTTGGGGTCCAACCCACTAGTTTCTACCCCAAATGATTACCAGAAGGGCGAGGCGTTCCATGGCGTCAGACGAACCACGTGGGGCAAGCCAGTAATGTTTTGGCAAAAGTCTTCACCAGTTATCTTTAAGGGGTCGATTCTGGTCATGCGGTCACTCGTGGTAAAAGGTTGAGGCGGTAAAAATACTGACGCTTTGAAACATGATTGTGATACTAGGTGCTAACTCTACCACTCGCAACTTATTTCGTTAGCTCAGAAAGAGGGTATCTTTGAGAGGGCTAAATACTGGCAACACCAAAAACGTTTCAAACTTGGAACGCGTGCCGAACGACCTCACTCGCGTTATCGCGGGAGCCTTTGACGGGACACTTAAGCGCCCATGCAGCCCGTTCCCCATTGGCGAAAGCTCCAAGCCGAATGGGGAGTGTGTTGACCCCTGGACTACCGATCAAACGCAGGAGGGACGGACGACGTGCTGAGCTTTGTGCGAGATAGCCTAAGCATTCAAGCGCTCAAACCTCATATCCGATAATCGCCCCAAGATCAACCAACCTCTCGAATCATGTGGATAAGACTCGGAGAGCACAGAGCGCCGGATGATTTCCTTGGGCCCACCCTCGTCCTTTCCACCCTCCTGCGTCCTCTCTGTCCTCCCACCCGAGTAGCCCCACTTGTCTTCTGTATTCGTTACCAGTGTGACCGCGCCTTGACGTGACGCCAGTCGCGGCCGGATTGGTAGACATCGCCGGCCCCGCGCAAGGCCTCGCTGTGAACAGTACGTTCGTCCTCGGGCCAGATCTCGCGCAGCTTCATGCCGAGAAATTTCTCGCGGCTGTAACCATGGTGCTGCACAGCCGCGTCATTGACGCTCAGGAAGCCCATGGTCTGCGTATCGAACACCCACATCGGCATCGGATTGTCGTCGAACAGCAGCCGGAACGAGGCTTCGCGCCGCTTCAATGCCGTGACGTCGGAGATCGTCAGCGATACGATATCGCCGAACGCGGTCGCGGCCAGCCGCAGGTTGCGATCCTCGCTGTCGATTTCGAACTGGTC
>Ga0209488_10004536_pt1 | contig 10818 bp, 10 predicted proteins | sample Rivendell_Oct201_8_FD_188349 | JGI IMG/M metagenome (GOLD analysis project Ga0209488, IMG submission 188349) | Vadose zone soil microbial communities from the Eel River Critical Zone Observatory, Northern California, USA -... | ecosystem: Environmental > Terrestrial > Soil > Vadose zone >... | reverse complement strand
CGTTTTCACGAATATTTGTGGTTGATGACGGTTCGCCCCAGCCCGTTTCTCTTCCGGCATGGGCTCAATCCTCGAGGAAAATCCACCTCCTTCGGAAGGCTCAGAACACAGGAATCTCCGCGGCTCGCAATGCAGGGCTAGTCAATAGCAACACACTCTTGGTTGCATGCATAAACACAGAGATCCTCCCCGATGCGGACTGGCTGGCCACATGTGTCGCCTATCTTCAGACTCATTCAACCACTGGTGCCGTCTACACTCGCCTTGTACCTTTTAAGCCCGATCGGCTGCTTTCACAATGGCGCATGCGGTTTCTCGAAGCAAAGTTCGGTCACGAGTGCGGACCTTCACGATTTGCTCCCGGTCATGCGGTCCTATTTCGCAGGGAAGCGCTGGAGGCAGTGAGTGGGTATGATGCCCGCCACCGCTTGCACCACGAGGATTCCGATATTTGCTTACGAATGAAAACAGTGGGATGGGATACTCATTACATCGCCACAAGTCGCTGCGTTTCAATCCAAGAGGACTCATTAAAGCAGCTTGCGCTAAAGGAGTTGCGCGAGAGCTATTGGTATTCTCCTGCAGAGAGTTCCCTGATTCATCTGTACCTGCATCTGACCAAATGGACACTCATCCGAGCCGGTCGAAACTTGGTCACAGGCCGCTGGAGCTTTCTTCCATTGGATGCTGTGATCTGGGCGAGTGCTTTGTGGATGGCGACGATCCGTACCTTTCATTATCTTCGCACCATGACGGCGAAATAGCGAAACAAGCTCCTGAATAACCTCGCTGGCTCGCGATTCTAATTACTTAGCCATTCATCCAGGGCCGACAGACAGTGCTGTTAAGAACTAAAGTAGTTCAGCCATAATAGAAGATCAGCTCTCGGCTAACGTGATGAAAACGGCTTTCGTTGACTGGTCAAATCGCTTTCGAATTCGCCCTCTGACGATTTTTATCTCGTCCTTAGGGGCAATCCTTTCGTACGTGTCCGCACAATACGTACTGAAAGCCGACGGGGACGACTGGGCATATGCAGCAATGGCCGTTGTGGGTGTCATAATCGTTCTCGGTACTCTGAATAATTGGCGTAATGGCGCTTACTTTTTTCTGAGCTGGTTATTATTCGAGGATTTTGCGCGGAAATTCCTCGGCAATAACATGGCGATCTACTTCATCAAGGATTTCCTGGCACTGGTAGTGCTCCTCTCTTTCATAATCGCCTACCGCCGAAAACAAGCTACTGGCTTTCGGCCTCCGTTTTTGGTTCCCCTGCTGATACTCATGTGGTTCGGCGCGATACAAATATTCAACCCAGGGTCTACACACATCGTGTACGGCCTTATGGGTTTCAAGCTTCTCTTCTACTATGTCCCATTCCTATTCGTGGGTTACGCTCTAGTGAACTCTGAGCAAGAATTGCGACGCTTTTTTACGTTCAATATTGTGTTGTCCCTGATTATCATCGCGCTCGGCACAACTCAATCGATTCTCGGCCCTAAATTCCTGAATCCGGAGAACCCTGCGCAGGATATTAAAGGGCTCAGCACGCTTTATCGCGTAGCTCCGCTAACGGGCTCTTTCGCATACCGGCCGACATCGGTGTTTGTGAGCGCCGGCCGCTACATGAATTTCGTGACGCTCGCTTGGCTGATGGTACTTGGATTTACCGGCTATCTTCTGTTGCGACACAAACAAGGAAGGACGCTTGCGTTTATTAGCGTTGCGATTACCGCAAGCGGTGCGTTCCTGACGGCTTCTCGGGGCATATTCATGTGGAGCATGATTAATGCCCTAATTACTGCCCTCGCCTTCCTATGGGGCGCGCCCTGGCGTCAGCGAGAAGCGCTGCGCGTCGTTCGCGTTATCCAGCGTGTGTCCCTCGGCATTGGATTAGGCATGGTTCTTGTCTTCATGGCTTATCCAGACGCAATTACAACTCGGCTCGCTATTTACGAAGAAACGCTCCTGCCCACCAGCCCCGCGAATGAGCTGGCTCATCGGGGTTGGACTTATCCAGTGAGAAATTTTTTTGATGCGTTCAACTACGACCGGTGGCCTTGGGGTTATGGGATCGGCACAACGGCCCTTGGTGGGCAATACGTTGCCCGATTCTTTAACGTTAGGCCATCTGTGGGCGGGGTGGAGAGCGGTTGGGGCACGCTCGTAGTGGAAATGGGAATTGGTGGCCTCTCATTATGGCTCGTCCTGACCCTTTCCGTTTTGCTCAGTGCTTGGCGGGTTGTCCGAGGATTAAGGGGTTCACCCTGGTTTCCTGTGGCATTCGTCATTTTCTGGTACGCGTTCATAATCTTCATTCCTTCAATGTATGGGGGGATGCAAGCGTACGAAGACTTCCTGCTGAACACGTATCTGTGGCTCACCCTGGGATTGCTGTTCCGCCTTCCAACGATCGCTCGGGCGTCTCAGCTTGCCGCCGCACCGCGAGAGCGATTGCGCGTTCCAGGAATGGTAGCGGAGCGCCTCAACTTATTCACTAGAACCGGACACTAGCACAGTTTTGAGGAACTCATGATCGCGCTCCCGACCCAAACGAAAACCGGAAAGCTAATTCTGTTAGTCTTTGCCAGCGTAAGTGCTGTGATGCTCTCTTACCTGGGAATTCGGAACGCACTAGCGGTGCACTACTCGGAGCAAGGAACCCTCGCAGGATATAAGAGAGCAGTCCAGCTTGAGCCCGAAAACGCTGAGAACTGGTATTTGCTCGGACATGCTCTACGACTTGAGTTCGAACATCCAGACCCTGAGGGAGCAGTTCGAGCTCTCAGAATGTCCCTTTCCTTGAACCCAAGATCTGCTAACACATGGCTGGAATTGGCTTCGGTGTACGAAGGTGAAGGATCACTAGACCGTGCCCGGCAAGCCTTTATTCGGGCAAAGGAAGCCTACCCTAGGTCCGCTAAGGTGGCGTGGCAATATGGAAATTTTTTATTGCGGGCCGGCGACACGCATACCGGTGCTGTTGAAATCCACCAAGCCGTACAGGAAGATCCAAACTTCGGCCTGCAAGCCTTCACTGTGTTACATCGGTTTGAGCCGGACGTTGACTCGGTCCTGGACCGAGACCTGCCGCACATTGCATCCGTTTATTTGGACATTCTTTGGGGCTCATACTACGACAGCGGCACAGACGCGTCGCTTAAAGTCTGGAATCAATTGTTTGAACTCGGTAAGACAGAGCCCCAAGCCGCAGTCCCTGAGGGTCATTTCCAACACACCAGCCGAACACTATTCTCGCTCGTAGATAAACTGATTCTCAAAGGACCTGTCAGCGAGGCTCAACGCGTGTGGGACCAAGTTCTTACCTACTTGCATGTTCCAAGGCCGAATGACCCACAAGGTTCCTTAGTGTGGGATGGCGGATTTGAGACCGATGTTTCCGGCGGCGGATTCTCTTGGAGAATGCCTTCGCTCGGATCCACGGTTCGCTATGACCGAAATACAAAACACTCCGGGGAGCGTTCACTTCGAGTTCGCTTTGACGGAAAGAAAAATGTAGATTTTCACGACGTATGTCAATACACTTTGGTGAGTCCGGGCGTCGATTATGATTTTTCCGCGTGGCTCCGCACCGAGGCTATAACCACAAGTAACGGTATTTTCCTTCGTCTTAACACGCCCTTTAACGAAACTATCGGAGCCACCACGCCTCAGGTCACGGGCTCAACTCCTTGGACGCGCTTTAACATTGAATGGAAAGCTGCCAGGGATGTCCATGTTCTACAAATATGTTTGGTACGCCTCCCCAGTCAAAAATTGGATAACGGAATCTCAGGTTCGGTCTGGTTGGACGACGTCGAATTGGTTCCTCGATTTCGCGGACGGTCAGCGAGCAGCAGCCTCTAAGATTTGGCTTAGGGACTTTTCATGTAAAATTCGATTGTCCACGAAGGTCTTTTGGGCTGGAGGTAATTGGAAACTGGTGCGTGATGCAATCGTAATGTCAGGATGGTATTGGGACAACTTCAACGTACCCGAGCGAATGGCTCTAGCACTTGCTAGAGCGGGATCACGCGTTCTCTATTGTGAGAACCCGGTTTCGTTCCTTAAGCATAGTCCCCGCACTCTCACGGAAGTGGAGAAAGGAGTGTTTGCCTTTGGTCTAAAATTTGTCGGTCTCGGTCGTCAATTGAACTCGCTACCCGTTCTGGGCCAGCTCCAGGCTAAATGCTTGGCGAATCAGATCATTGGAAACGCAAGGAAGCTCGGACTTCGCGACCCCATTTTTGTTTATCCTCACGGAGACTACTCCCTATCACTCTGCCGAGAGTTCAAGCGTCGAGGTTTTCGTTTGGTGCACGTGTCGATGGATTATGAACTGGAGCTCCAGATTAATCACGTTTCGGAATCCGATCTAACCCTGTGCATTCCGTACGCAGCATATCGAGAACTTTACGCCCAATTCGGCGACAAGGTAAAATTGCTGCCGCAGTTTTCCGCGGCTGAAGATGCAGAGTCTGTGGCGCGAGAGCCTCTGGATCCGCCAGTACTAGCGAGGATCCCACGACCAAGGCTAGGATATCTTGGGAATCTCACCGGTCGAGTTTCAATTCCTATACTTGCTGAAATCTTGACCGAACATCCTGAATGGCATTTTGTCTCTTTCGGGGAAGCTAATTGGTTATCTCTATCGAACGAGCACGTCATGCCATGGCAAGCACACGGAGAGGCATCGCATGTCGTCGACGGACTGGATGTCGGCTTTATGCCCTACGATTGCGCGGTTCCTAAGAATTTGCACTGCGTGCCCTTGAAACTTTTTGACTATTTCGCTCGAGGCATAGCAGTTGTGAGCACACCAATTGTTTACCTTAGCGAGTTCAGGGACCTTGTATATTTAGGCAGCACACCGGAGGAACTTTCCAAAGCAATAGCGGAAGCCCTCATGGAACCTGAGCACAGTCCGAAAAAGGCGAAACGGCAGGCAATTGCAAGGGAACATTCCATCGGCAACCTCTCGCGCCTACTTGTAACAATGCTTGATATGGCCAACTGAAGGAAAAGGCGAGTTTAGAAATTAGCCTTATTGTGACAAATGCAAAGCAATTATATTGGAACCAACTCATTTCAAAATCAACGTCTCCGCATCCTTTTTGTCGCTTCCCATCCCGTTCAATATCAGGCGCCCCTTTTCCGGCGATTTGCCATCACCCCTCAACTAGATATGGACGTAGCATATTGCAGTCTCAGAGGCGCCGAGGCGGCACACGATCCCGGGTTCGAGACAGTGGTCCAATGGGATGTGCCCCTCCTTTCGGGCTATCGGTGGACTCAGATTCCGAATAAAGGCTCGGGTTCTGAATCCTTTTTAGGCCTTTGCAACACGGGCCTTTGGGATATTATTCGCCGTGGGAACTATGATGCGATCATTTCCTTCGTGGGTTATGTGCGTTCAACATTTTGGATTGCTTTGACTGCCGCCAAGATATCCAAAACAGCTTTTCTATTCGGTACAGACGCTACAACTCTCGTTCCTCGTAACGGTCGCGCATGGAAGCGCATGGTCAAAAAAATCCTTTGGCCGCGGCTTTTCCGACTCGCGGATCAAGTAATCGTTCCATCCTCTGGTACACGCGACCTGATGTTTAGCCTCGGCTTGCCGCAGGACCAAATCACGTTAACCCCTTACACCGTAGACAACGATTGGTGGATAAGAGAATCCGAAAAGGTAAATCGTTCCGCCATTCGGGATTCCTGGAATGCCTCTGCACGAGACACCATCATCCTCTTCTGCGGCAAGCTCCAACCCTGGAAGCGCCCACTTGATCTTCTGCGCGCTTTCGCCAAGGCTAAGCTCCCAGATACTTTGCTCGTTTTTGCGGGTGAGGGTCCACTCCGGACACAAATCGAGTCGGAAGCCCATGCACTTGGAGTCAGCACGCGTATTCGCATACTCGGTTTCGTCAATCAATCCGCGCTCCCGGCGGTTTACACTGCTTCCGACTTGATGGTCCTGCCGTCGGAGTACGAACCATTCGCGGTCGTCGTGAATGAAGCAATGTGCTGCGGCTGTCCAGTCGCTGCGAGCAACCGTGTCGGGGCCGCTCGGGATCTCGTCGCACCCGTAGAGCCGGAATTTGTTTACCCATGTGGTGACATAAATATGCTTGGGCATCTCTTGGAGAGAGCCCTAGCAGATCGCGCGGTCCTCAAATCCATCGGTCGTGCTTCACTCGCGCATATGCGCACTTGGTCGCCCGAGAAAAATATAGCCTCCACTATCTCAGCAATTCAAATCGCGGTCTCTCGCGTAGCCTCTCGCTCGCTTGCATAAAATCGGTACTGCCAAGCATGCACCTACGCGACTTGGTGGATTCGCCAAGGAATCACTCGGGCATCGGCGAGCAGGCGCGGCGCACCATTCATAAGCAGCCCGAACCGGCCGACAACTCGCGTCCAGGAACTCGACCGTGAGCCTACTTCGGAGGGGACTGCCAAACGGATGGGCCTTTCCGTCGACGCGGTGCGCAAGGCAAAGAAAGTTGCGCAGCAGCCCGTGTCGTTCGAGCGCCGATGGGACAGACGAAGAGGTACGTCTAGGTCACTTGAGAATATTGTGTTGCCCTCCGAGGCGGCAAGCGACCTCGACCTGACGGAGCGGATGGCCTAAATCTTGAGAAACTCACCCAACGCGAAGAGACAATTATCAAGGTGCGCTTTGCTTTCGATAGGGCCAGCGAGCACACGCTTGAGAAAGTGGGTCAGTTGCGTATGCCGCGCCACTCTAGCGGAATAATCGCCGCATCATGCCTGAGAGTCGCAGTCCTCCACGATTTGGTCGTTTGCGAGGTCGTCAGACAACACGGGGGTTGCCTTCTGTGATTGCCGGCATGAAGGAAACTGACCGTTAAACTCTACCTATTTACGCGGCAAACGATTTCGTTACTCGTAGGTCTTGGCACCGTCCAGCAAGAAACTATCGTTCTTGATAAAGGCAATCTCGCACAGCCAAAGTAGCCCCGTTTTAGGGCTTCGATTAAGAGCCGTAATATCGAAGATTGCGTAACCAGCGCTTGCCATCTTGTCCATGACGGCAGGGAGTGTATTTTCGTCCTTGCGACCGAAGATAATCGCTTCAACCAAAAAAATCTCGGTTTTTCCTAGCAAATCAGAAGCGCCTGAGAGTACCTTGAGGTCGAAACCCTCTGCATCAATCTTAACCAGATCCGGTACACCGGCTCTGCTAAGCGTCACGATTTCGTTCAGAGTTTTCATCATAATGGGAATTTGCGTGTGTCCGTGTCTATGCGCTTCTTCCTGGGTCGTCACAAAACTGCTCGAATCGTCACGGCTTGAAAGTGTGAACGCCATCGTTCCCGCTTGGTCGCCCACACCCAAGTTGACCCATTTAATGCTGTGGCCGCGTTTCAGCAAATCCTGAATACAAGGTTTGAGATGGTCCTGTGGCTCAATCAGTGTGTAATGCGCGTGCGGAAAGAACCGCACCGCCTGCCTTGTCCAGTTTCCTCTGTTTGCACCAACATCAATTATATGTTTGGGGGCGAAGCCGAGACCCTTCAAGGCTAGAAAGAACAGAATTAGTGAGTCAGTCTGGTGAAAGTGCTCGTTATCTACCCGAATGAGTCGAAGCCCTAAGCAGCCTAGCGCCGTTTGAATGATCTTTTTGAGCATCAGTCAACGAAATTGTCCCCGGAAATTGAACAACAGCCAAATCCTTCGCCTCTATGAAGTACGCTCTTGTAAACCGTTGCCACGAATTGAACCTTAGATCGGCACAGGCCGGGCACCATTCGGTTCTCTGCCGAACGCTCCGCGGAGGCCGCTCGCGACGCTCCCAGCCAACCTACACGCGCGCCGCGTCAACAACGCAATAATACACCCGTGCAGTAGCACGTGACGCTCGCTGTGAAACCGGGAATAGCGCGGTCCCGACCGGTAGCGAGCGCCGATGCAGCACTTCGTCGTCAGGCAAACCATCAAACTCTCGAAACATTGCCGCAGGTACGCCCGCACCCGCGATTCCGCTTAAGCGATGCCACCGGCAAAAGCGATTCCGCAGATGCCGCCAACGCGTTACTTGATCGGCGCGCCGAAAAGACTCGATCCCGCTCGAATAAATCGAGAGCGCAATCGAAATCGCGGAATCTTCAGACCGTGGTCGGCATACCAGCCCAACAAACTCCTAAGCAGCAGAAAGACGAAGAATGCAAACGCCGACATGCAAAGCGCAAAAAAGGATTCGCGTTCGAGTAGCAGGCTCCAGTCAACGCGGTCCTCCCAGGCGGGGAAAGCTTTGTCCAGAATCCACCGCAAATGAAGGCCCCGTACCGGCAGCCGAGCTAGCCGCACATGCGCAACCTTTTCGTAGGTGTATTCCTTGGGATAGTCGGGCACCATGCTGGTGGCTTCTGTAAACACCGCGGGATTGCGCAGTTGCTCGCGTGTAAGCAAACCTCCCTTCGTATCCCGTAACAACATGCGGTAAGCGGGATCGGCAATAACCCAGCGTCCGCCGATCCATACTTCCGCCAGCACATGCTTCGCTTCGCCCTGCGGCGTGAGCAACAGCAAGCGCCGCGCGCTCAGCCCGCCGCTGCGCGCAAGGTTTAGAAACGCGTTCGTTGCTGTTCCGCAGACAGCCAAAAGCTGGCGGTAATTTAATGTTGTTTCCGGATCGCGTCCGTCCAAGGCTGACAGGTTGGACGCCACCATCCGTGCCGGACCCAGCCGCATCCAATCCAGGATAGCCTTTACTTGTTGCTCGGGAGGTTCCGAGTTTGGCACGATCGCGTCTGAAAACCCGCTGAGATATCGCCGAACTGAATATTCCCAGCCCGCCGAGTAAGCTACGGCCACCAGCGCGACAAGGAGCAGCAAATTCGCGCTCCACCATACTCCACGAAAAACCGCATGGCTACGAATCAGCAAGAATCACCCTCAGTGCACCAGTTTGCCGTTCTTCAAATGCTTGTATAGCTTCATTCGCTAGGTCCACCGGACGAACCTCGCGGAATAGAATCCTTCTGAAGCGTGACGCCGCGTTTTCTGCTGGCACCTTGATCCTGATGATCGAATTGGCGATGAGCCCAACCGACAATTTTGTCTCAGCGCGCGAAGCAAAAAGGGTACCCTGGCCGCACCAAGATATTTGATTAGAAATATTTCCTACCGACATGTTTGTTTACACAAAACGTACCCAAACATCAAGGCCAGAGAGCAAAGTATCGCACCACCTAAAAGCTCCCACGGTTGCATCGCTGGATTGGATATGGACTCATGCAGAAGTGCTCTACCTAGTGACAAGAATGCTTATCGCCAGCACAGTTACGAAACCCTGAAAAAGATTTCAATCTAGCCATTTGATTCAGTGAAGATGTTCCACGACCTCGATGTTCGATTCAATGAAGGAGTCCGGTCGAAGCCATGACTCATAGCGAATCAAGATCCGGTCACCCGTACGGTGAACGAGCATCCATAGCCCTTGCATGTATCCGAGTCTTTTGAACAAGCGGAAAATAGTGGGAATGTCACAGATTCTTGGCGCGTAATCTCGTCATATTTCTTGCCGATATCTTCCCCAGCAATTCCATCGAGATTCGCGCGTTTGTAATATTCTGAATTGGCCGCATAGTGCTCGAAAACTGACTCAATCTTGGGCCGCATTTCGAGATAGAGAGCATGTTTGTCCACGTTTCTCCAGGTTCGGACATACTAAAGTCTGGTTCAGGGCGGGAGATTTCTTTTCAGGTTACCTGGAATTCCGGCCGCAGTGCGTGGGAGCCCATACATCATAGGTATTCTCCCTCTAAAATAATCACATTCGTTAATCCGTTAGATATAGAATGCGGTTACGGTCCCTAAATCGTATTAAAAAGAGAGTAGACGGATAAGACCTTGCTTATGGTCGTCTTTGTGTGTGGCACGACAGTGTGCGCGTCAGCCCAAACGCCAGCTCCTCAACCAATTCCGCCAGTTCAGTCAGCAACCGCAGCTCCGACAGCCAATGCAGCATTACCGGCGCCTGCGGCAGCGCCGGTTACGCCAGCACTTCTCAACACCAAGATCATGCCTGGATCAAAAGTCTATGTAACGCCGATGGATGGGTTCGAGAATTACCTTGCAGCCGCGCTTGGGAAGAAGAAAGTTCAACTCATCCCGGTAATGGACAAAGACCTCGCAGACTACGTTATTACCGGAACTTCCCTCGATAAGAAAGCAGGCTGGGCCAAGATCGTGTTTATGGGAAACGTCCACTCTGATAACGCAGCGAGCATCACGATGTCTGATCGCAAAACAGGTGCGATCGTTTACGCCTACGCAGTGGACAAGAAAAGCACTATGCACGGTCAACAGACGACAGCGGAGGCTTGTGCGAAGCACTTGCAAGCACACATCGAAGGCAAGGAATAGTTTCGTGAGTACCGGAGGGGCCGCTCATTGGGTCCCTCTTCCCCATATCTGATCGGAATGCACAGGAGAAAAATTATGCCGAAGACTAGGTTCCTATCTGCAGTCGCTCAAATCGTGTTCTCGGTTTTTCTCATCAACCAAGTCCCGCTCGACCTGCTTTCCGCAACATGCACCGGCGCGGATCCGTGTAATGCTTGCAAGAATTGCCACTACTGCCGGCATTGTGCGAAGGAAGGCGGGAAGTGTGGAGTGTGTAAGTAACAACCGTTTCCCAGAATCAGTTTAGATAGATATTGTATCAGTACAGCTAATCGAGTAGTATTCGACCAATACTTGTGGGGCGGGATGTCGTTTAGTTACGCGCCGGACTTTCCCAAGCCGAGGCACGGACGCTCTCGCCTCCTCTTATTTACCCTTGTATTCTTG
>Ga0209488_10004535_pt1 | contig 10820 bp, 7 predicted proteins | sample Rivendell_Oct201_8_FD_188349 | JGI IMG/M metagenome (GOLD analysis project Ga0209488, IMG submission 188349) | Vadose zone soil microbial communities from the Eel River Critical Zone Observatory, Northern California, USA -... | ecosystem: Environmental > Terrestrial > Soil > Vadose zone >... | reverse complement strand
CCCATTGTCCAATATTCCCCACTGCTGCCTCCCGTAGGAGTCTGGGCCGTGTCTCAGTCCCAGTGTGGCTGATCATCCTCTCAGACCAGCTACGGATCGCTGCCTTGGTAGGCCGTTACCCCACCAACTAGCTAATCCGACGCGGGCCCCTCCTGCTGCGATAAATCTTTCCCGGCCATCTCTCTCAAGACAACCGGCGCATGCGGTATTAGCCGAAGTTTCCCTCGGTTATCCCCCACAACAGGGCAGGTTCCCACGCGCTACTCACCCGTGCGCCACTCCCACAAGGGCCGAAACCCTCGTGAGCGTTCGACTTGCATGTGTTAGGCATGCCGCCAGCGTTCGTTCTGAGCCAGGATCAAACTCTCAAGTTTATCCCGGGCCGAACCCGCCTCCTACAGCGCGCTCGACCCAAACAGGGCCTCCAAAACGCTCGCACTTCCGCGCGAACGAACAGCGACCCGCGCCGCCGCCCGCGCATCCCTTCCCTCTCTACACCTTCTCAATCAGCTCCCCCAAGACGCTCCCGCGTCAAAGGGGCCGCGCTTATAGGCCCTCCCCCACCCCCCGTCAATACCTTTTCCGGCTGATCTTCTGAGGCTCGATCAAACCGCATTGGCACCGTAATACAGCATTACCGTGTGTTTTGCCTCCGCAAAGAACAGCCAGCGCTCCACGAGGAGTCCGACCGCCGCGCTTAGGACGGCAATCCCCGCCGCAACCGCACCGCTCACGCCACCAAGCAACAGAGCGAGGAAGCTCGCCAGGGCGGGCAACGCGAAACCGGCGAGCCGGACGACTCGCCGCAGCCGCAGCCGGTGCTTACGGGCGATGCGAAAGCCCATCTCCTTGAGGAGATAATTCTCCTCGCTATGCGGCGGCTCCAGCATCCGCACCTCGCCGCGGCTGCCGAGCAAGGTTGCACTGGCAACGGTGCTCGGCGCCGATGTCGAGTCGATCGTCAGCCAATAGCGCTCCTTCATCCGCCACGCGGCCAGCACGACGAGCACGCTCAGCAGCGCCGTCCCAAATGGGTGCGGCGCCCACAGCCGGACGAGGAAATCGAGAACGAGAAATCCGCTCATCAGAGAGAGCGCGAGGTAATTCGGGACCACCCATAGATTGTGCCATTGATGGATTGGCTTCAGCGACGCGTAGATCATGCCGGTGCAGAAGATGGTTGCGGCTGCGAGGGCTGCGGCGAAGACGCCGCACAGACCAACCAAGCCCGCGGTCGTGTCGAAGAAGATCCAGCCGATGGCGAAGATGCCGGCGGGCAGAAAAGTCAGCGCCGAACATACCGCCTCGCGCGACAACCAGGACGACCGCCATTGCGAAAACGCCCGCCAGGCGCGTTCAGGCCGGCCCAGATGAAATGCCGAAGAGGCAAGGCCGCCCGCCGCGAGCAGCACGGCAATCACGGTTGCTGCAAACCCGAAGCTCGCGCTCGGCGGCAATAGGCCGAGCGGCGCGCCGAGCCCAAGCAAAATCAGGAGCGCGAAGCCGGCACCGGAGGACGTGGTAAAAAAGACGATCGATAGAGCCGGATGCATCTGCCATCCTCGACGAGACGAGAGGCGGTTTATTCAGCCAGCCGACCGGCCCTCGGTGGCACCGGAGGCGATGTCATATCGATTGGTCCTTGCGCTCGGCAACTGCCCCGTAACGGAGTATTAACGGCGGGCCGCCGAGCGATGGCGGGCGTTTGAGCGTCACAAACGAGGGTGCCGTCATGCGCGGTTCGTCCGCGGCCGCCCGATCGATCCGCACCCGCAAATCGTACCACGCTGCTTGGCCGGTAATCGGGTCGGCATTGGCATGCGCATAGCCGCCGTCCGGCGGCAGCAGCTCCGAGATCAGATGATTGAGCAGAAAACCTGAGCGGAACTCCGGTGCAGCAGGATCGAGGTCCCAAGCGCCCGAGCGTTTGCCGATCGCGTTCCAGGTCCACACCGTGTCCGGGTTGACACCATCCATCAGCTTCGTCGGCACGCGAATCCGGCCGTGGAGGCTCGATAGCCAGACCCAGTCATTCTCCTCGAGGCCGAGTTCCCGGCCTCTCGTCCGGTTGATAAATAGCCGATTGCTCCCAAGGATCTGCCGCAGCCAGGCATTCTGAGAATGCCAGGAGTGATACATCGGCATCGGCCGCTGGGTCACGGCGTGTAGCGGGAAATCGCCGCGATCGATGCGCGCTTCCTCGAACGGCATATACCAGAACGGCAGCGGGTCGAAGTAGGTCGCGATCCGCTCCCGATGGGTCTCGGGCGGCACCACTGCGCCATGCCCGCTTGCTGCGAGACGGAAACGTTGCAGCGGCTCGACATAGAGTTGCAGCACGATGGGTTCCGCTGCATCAATGAGGCCCATTGCCACGGCGGTTTCGAGATACGCCTTGTTGGCGTGCTTGAAGTATCGTTGGTCATCGGGCAGCTCGTGCTTCCAAAAGCAGCCGTTCGCGACGTAGCGTTCGAGCTGATGCGGGTTCGGCATGCCCCGACCCGGCTGATCTCCGTCGGCGCCGCGCCAGCCGCCGAGCGGCCCGACCCCGGGGCGGCGCTCGTGATTGACGATGTAATCGGCATACCCGCCCGGATAGCGCGGGGCGCCCTCAGCAGTGACAAAACCGGGAAACCCGAGCCGGGTGCCGATTTCGATCAGCACGTCCTGGAACGGACGAACATCGCGATCCGGGACAACTACCGGCTGCCGGATCGCATCGGCCGGGCCCTCGACACTACCGATCGGTCGGTCGAGCAGCGATATGCAGTCCCAGCGTTCGAGATAGGTCGTATCCGGCAGGACCAGATCCGCGTAGGCGACCATTTCGGAGTAATAAGCATCCGCGTAGATGATCCGCGGGATGCGATAATTGCCGGTCGTCTGATCCTTGTCTGTCAACATCTGCATCGTCTCGGCAGTATTCATCGCCGAATTCCAGGCCATGTTGGCCATGTACAGGAAGAGCGTGTCGATCGGGTAGGGGTCGCCTCTGCACGCATTGGCGATGACCATATGCATCATCCCGTGCGCGGCAATGGGCGCGTCCCAGGAGAAGGCCTTATCGATGCGAAGGGGCCGGCCCTGATCATCGATGATCAGATCATCGGGCGAGAGTGGATAGCCCAGCGGCACCCCCGGCAACGGCTTGCCGGGGACGACTTGCTCAGACTTACCTGCGGGCTTCGGCCCCGGCGGGCACGGCTTGGGATGCGGAGACTTGTAACGCCAGCCGCCCGGCACGTCGATGGTGCCGAGGAGCAGTTGTAGCAGATGTAGCGCTCGGCAGGTTTGGAACCCGTTCGAATGGGCCGAAATTCCGCGCATCGCATGGATCGACACCGGACGGCCGCGCATCGTCTCGTGGCGCCGTCCGGCCCAGTCGGTCCACGGCACGGCAAGTTCGATCTCTTGTTCGAAGGCAGCATGAGCCAGCTCTTCGGCAAGCCGCCGGATCGTCGGAGCCGGGACGCCGCAGGTTTCCGCAATCGCCGCGGGGGCGTAGCGCGGATCGAGATAGCGCTCGGCCACAAGTTGAAAGACCGGGACCGCGCGCCGACCATCGGGCAGCACCGCCTCGCCGACGAGGCGAGCGGCAACCTCCGTCACCGCGCTGCTCGCGAGCGATCCGGAAGCTTCGAGAACCAGCGGCTCGCCCGCCTCGTTGCGGGCGAACAATCCGTCATCAGCCGCTCCTGGCGCCTGAATCACCAGCCAAGCGGCGTTCGTGTAACGAGCGAGATAGTCGAGATCGATACGGTCGGATTTAAGGAGCTCGTGGATCAATGCCATTACGAACAGGCCGTCGGTGCCAGGCCTGATCCCAACCCATTCGTCGGCGATCGCCGAATAGCCGGTGCGTACCGGATTGACGGAAACAAATCTGGCGCCGCGTTGGCGCAGGCCCGACAGCGCGATTTTGATCGGGTTGGAGTCATGATCCTCGGCAACCCCGAACATCATGAAGAACCGCGTGTGCAGCCAGTCAGGCTCGCCGAACTCCCAAAAGCTGCTGCCGAGGGTGTACATTCCGGCGGCCGCCATGTTGACCGAGCAGAACCCACCATGTGCGGCGAAATTCGGGGTTCCGAACTGAGCAGCCCAATAGCCGGTCAAGGACTGGCTCTGATCACGGCCGGTGAAAAAGGCGAGCTTCTTGGGATCCTCGCTGCGGATTGCCGACAACCATTCGACCGCAGTCGCGATCGCCTCCTCCCACTCAATTTCGCGAAACTCGCCGGACCCGCGGTCGCCCACTCGCTTGAGCGGCTTTCTCAGCTTTGCCGGCGAATGCTGCTGCATGATGCCGGCAGCGCCCTTGCCGCAAATCACGCCGCGGTTAACCGGGTGATTGCGGTTGCCTTCGATATAGCGGATGGCGCTGTCTTTGAGATGAACTTTGATCCCGCATCGGCAGGCGCACATGTAGCAGGTCGTATATTTGACCTCGTCCGAAACCTTGGGCGAAGTATCGACCTCTTCGCGCGGCGAGAAATAATCGCGCAGGCGCTCGCCGAGGCTCATCCCATCCCCCGCAGTGCGTCGAGCCGAGAAATACCCATCCCTCGCTCCTTGCAAAACAAAATGGGCCGAAGCCTATGAAAGGGCTCCGCGCTAATCTGGCGCTCCTAGCGGCCCATCGCCAACCGACATCCCGGCCTCACGATAGAACCGTTTGGCCCCCGGATGCAGCGGTATCGTGAGACCGTCGAGCGCGTTCGCCAGCCGCACTTGCTTGCCGATGGGGTCATGTGCATCGAGAAGACGCTGCGTAGCCTCGTTCCACAACGCCTTGGTGATGGCGTAGATCAGGTCATCCGAGGCGTTGACGGAAACCACCCACAGCGCGTGGAAGCCAACAGTCGGGGTCGCGACATTCACCCCCGGATAGATGTCGGCGGGAATCATCGCGCGGTCATATGGGCCATATTTCTCGTGCATGGTCGTCAATACGTCGTCCGGGATCGGGATGAGACGAATGGCCGTCGTGCCCGCGAGCGCGCGGATCGCAGGGATCGGCACTCCACCGATCAGAAAAAAGCCCTCGAGAGTGCCCTCCGACAGGTTGCCCGCAGCTGTGCCTGAGCGCAGGTATTCGGCGGACAAGTCTTTCTCGGCGAGCCCGCCGGCGGCAAGCACGATTCTGGCGTCGACGAGAGTTCCAGATCCCACCTGGCCTAGCGAGATGTGCCGGCCTTTCAGGTCCTTAAGCGTCTGGATAGGGCTCGCCGCGCGCACCACTAGATGGAGGCGTTCCGGGAACAGGCTTGCGATGGCGCGCAAATTCTTGATTGGTCCCTCGCCGGAGAAGATGCCGGTTCCGGCATAGGCCCAGCTCGCGACGTCCGACTGGGCGATGCCAGACTCGATCTGGTCGGAAGCGATCATCCGCAGGTTGTCGACCGACCCTTGCGTCGCTTGGGCCACGGCAACGAGGCCCGGGACGCCGCAGCTGCCCCCTTGCTCGCACGGAGTCGAAGCCGCCGGCTTGGAAATGGCACTGGCGAGCACCCCACCGACCTCGAAAAAGCTTCCCGCAGTCGCCGCCGCGCCGATGCGAAAGATGGGCATCTCCTGCGCGCTCCCCGGTGCCGCTTGCCACAGGACACCGAGAACGACAACGACGGCGGCGGCCAGGCCTCGACCAGGAAGACTTTTCGTAGAAAGCATCGTCTCACCACGTGAGACCGCAGTACCCGAATACAACGGATCAACTCGGTTTGCTATCCCGCACAGGAGCGCAAATCTGATGACGAAGGTCATACTGCGAGCTCTACCCCAGATCCCTCTCTCTGGCCCGGTTCCTCACTTGCTCCGCGACACGATCTCGATGATCGCGGCTCCGTAGCGGTCGAGTTTGCCGGCTCCAACGCCGGGGACGGTGGCGAGCGATGTAAGCGAGATCGGACGGCGACGCGCCACCTCGATCAGCGTTGCATCGTGAAAAATGACATAGGGCGGGAGTTGCTGGCGTCGCGCCTCTTCAAGACGCCACGCTCTGAGGGCTTCCCAGATCGCGCGCACCTCGGGCTCGAGCTCGATCGTGGCGGCGGCTTTGCGATCGGGTTTGGGGCTGTGCTGAGCGGGACTGCGCGCATCGCGACGAAAGCGCACCGTTTGCGCGCCACGCAAGATCTGCGCTGCCGCCGGCGCGAGCATCAGTCCGCCGTGGCCGGCAAGATCCGGCAAGACGACACCTTGCGCGACGAGCTGGCGGAACACCGAATGCCAGCTGCGCCGGTCGAGCTCGATGCCGACGCCGAAGGTTCTCAGTCGATTATGCTGCAGACGCAGAACGCGCTCGGTCTCCTTTCCGAGCAGGATATCGATCAGATGGTGGGCGCCAAAGCGCTGGCCCGTGCGGTAGATCGCCGAGAGCGCCTTTTGCGCGGCGACCGTTCCATCCCAGCTGGGCACCGGCGTGCGGCAGTTGTCGCAATTCCCGCACGGCGCGTGATCCGCCTCGCCGAAATAACCGAGCAAGACCTGGCGTCGGCAGGAAACGGTTTCGCAATAGCCGATCAACGCCTCGGTCTTCTGCCGCTCGATCCGGCGCTGCATCTCCGGTATCTCGCCTGTGTCGAGCAACCGGATCAGATTCATCACATCGGCGAAGCCGTAAGTCATCCAGGCATCCGCTGCGAGCCCATCGCGCCCCGCCCGGCCGGTTTCCTGGTAATAGGCTTCGAGGTTCTTCGGCACGTCGAGATGGGCAACAAATCGGACATCGGGCTTATCGATCCCCATGCCGAAAGCGATGGTCGCGACCACCACCACGCCCTCTTCCTTCAAGAAGCGCTCCTGGTTTCGCTCGCGCACCGCCCCTTCGAGACCAGCATGGTAGGGAAGCGCGTTGCGCCCATGAGCCGTCAGCCAACCAGCGGTAGCTTCAACCGCGCGCCGGGTAAAGCAATAGACGATCCCAGCGTCGCCGGGGTGGTCTTCGACAAGGAATTGCCAAAGTTGCTCGAGCGGATTGAGCTTGGGGACCACCCGATAGAACAGGTTGGGACGATCATAGCCCGCGGCGAAGATCCGGGCACGGCCGAGACCGAGCTGCGCGACGATGTCGCGGCGTGTCGGCTCGTCCGCGGTGGCGGTGAGCGCTACGAGCGGCACCCCGGGAAAGCGCTCCCTCAGGATCGAGAGCTGCTGAAATTCCGGGCGGAAATCATGACCCCACTGCGAGATGCAATGCGCCTCGTCGACGGCGAAGAGGGCGAGCCGACATGACGAGAGCAGCTCGAGGCAGCGCGTCGTCACCAGCCGCTCGGGCGAAACGTAAAGGAGATCCAGTGCGCCATCGCCGACCGCGCGTTCGATTTGGGATGTCTCGCCAGAGGACAGGCGGGAATTCAGAGCGGCGGCGCGCACCCCTGCTTGGCGCAGCGCATCCACTTGATCCTTCATCAACGCGATCAGCGGCGAAATGACGACGCCCACACCAGGGCGCAGCAGAGCTGGTATCTGATAGCATATCGATTTGCCGCCGCCTGTGGGCATCAGCACGACGGCATCCCCGCCGGCGACGACGTGCTCGATGATTGCGAGCTGTTGGCCTCGGAAGCGGTCGAAGCCAAAGACCTCGCGCAGCACCCCGAGCGGCGCGCGCTCTGCGGCGTCAGGATCGCGCTCCGGCGAAATTGGCAACTCCCTATGCCCTCCAGCGGCTTCGCCGGTTAAGAAGAATTCCACAAGCGCGATGCATCCTGCCAATTGCTATTCGCGGAGCGACAGCCTGTCTCTTGCAAATGCAATTCCAAGTAATCACCTTGAGGCGGGACAGGCCCTTACGCAACCCGATGCCACGCCTGCTGCTCCCCCCCAACGGCGGCTGCAACGTATCGGGGTTTGTATTGTTATACCACCATGTTAGAGATCGTTCCTGCACAGCGAGGTTGCGTGCTTATTTCCTGCTCCGTTCGGGACTACACGCGCCGGCTGCTGGTCGGAAGCATGATCGCAGGCGGGCTCGCTACCCTTGGCGTGGTGCCCGGCGGCATGCAAGCGGTCGCGGCCGACCCGGTAAGCGAAGCCGCGCCGCCAGACTCCGGGCCCACCGGATCGCCGGCTGAGCCTCCGTTTGTCGGTAATCCCGAACTCAAAGCGCGCCTCGACCTCCCGGGCAAATTGATCGTGGCAGGGGAGCGAATGCACGAACAGTTGCTGCGCCGCTTCTACGCCGGGCACGGCTACCAGACAGTATGGACCGACCATTCGGCCGGAGCGAGCCAGCTGTGGAATGCGGTTCAGCGCGCCGGTGATCATGCGCTCGACCCCGATCTCTTCCACGGCGTCGCGATCGCCGAGCGTGGTCCGACATTGCCGGCGATCGAGCGCGATCTGTTGCTTAGTGATGCTTTCCTCTCCTATGCCGACGCCTTATCGCGGGGGGCGATGGCGATCGAGTACCGCGTCGATGACGAAGATCTGGCTCCTGAGCCTGTCGACATTGTAGGGGTGCTCGACGCGGCGATTGCCAGCCCAAATCCGGCACAGCTGATCGAAGCGCTGGCCCCGGCCTCACCAGAATACCGGGCGATGCGTCGCGCCTATGCCGAACAGCGCGCGATGCTCGAGACCGGCAGCCCGATGCACTCCTCGGATGCACGGAAAAATCCCGAACGCAGGCCGATCGATGCACGGGCTACGGAAAAGCGACTGCAGCAGCTGGCGGTCAATCTCGAGCGGCTGCGCTGGCTCCCGAGGGTTATTCCGCCCGATCGCGTCGTGGTGAATGCCGCGATTGCCCGCCTGCAGCTCGTCCGCAACAACCAGCCTGTCTTCACGACGCGCGTTGTTGTCGGCGAAACCGATAAGCAGACGCCGGAGTTTCAGTCGACGATAAACGACATCCTGTTCAACCCTCCGTGGAACGTTCCGCGCTCGATCGTGCACAAGGAGATTCTACCAAAGCTCGCCGCCGATCCGGGTTATCTGAGCAGCCATCATATGAGGTGGCGCTCCGGGGGAGCCATCCAGCAGGAGGCTGGGCCCTATAGCGCCCTCGGACGGCTCAAATTCGAAATGACCGACCGCTATGATGTCTACCTGCACGATACGCCACAAAAATCCCTGTTCCAGTCCGCCGCGCGCATGATGAGCCATGGGTGTGTCCGGGTCGAGAACCCGCGCGCGCTCGCAGCGCTCCTGCTGGGGCAGAGCCCGGAGGCAATCGATAAGGCGATCGCCGCCGGTTCGACCACTCGCCGGCCACTGCCCACCCCGCTGCCAATTTTCATCGTCTACCAGACCGCCTTTGTCGAATCGGACGGTTCGATCCAGTTCCGTTCGGACCCCTATGAGCGTGATGACGAGATTTGGCAGCACTTGACGCGGTCACGACAGCTTCCGGTTGCCCAGGATTCTGCCCCCGCCCAGCGGAAAGGGTGACCAAGAAGAAATCAATGCAACTTATATTCGATGCAATAACCAAAATCGACTGGCCAGCTTAATTTCTGCCGTTCAGGGCTTGTCTACCTCGTTAACAACTGCTATGGCGCTCCCAGGGGAATTTGGGGGGTCAAGCATTGCCAGTGTCTTCGCTACTGAGCCGCCGGCGGCTCATCGGCGCGGCGGCAGCCGTTGCCACAGTCGGTTTCGTATATCCGGTTCCAGCCGTTTCTTTCGCACCGCGATCCGTTGCGCTCTACAACGTCCACACCGGCGAATGGCTGCGGACGGTTTATTGGGCCGACGGTCATTACATCCGGGAGGCGGTGCGCGACATCAACTGGATTTTGCGGGATCATCATTCCGACGAAATCCGACCGATGGATGCCGGGGTCCTCGATGTGCTCGGGATGTTGCGCGACCGGCTCGAAACCTACGATCCTTTTCTGGTGGTTTGCGGCTATCGCTCGCCGTCGACCAATATGAGAATGTATCTGCACCATGAGGGGGTGGCGAAACACAGCTATCACATCAAGGGAATGGCCGTCGACTTGCGGTCCGAAGGGCGGGATCTCGGCCAAATCCGTGACGCGGCGTTGAGCCTCAGATGCGGCGGGGTCGGCTACTACCCGCGCTCGGACTTCGTGCACGTCGACTGCGGGCCGATTCGTCGCTGGTAAATCCGATCTCGGCGGCAGGCAGACCGCATCGTTCGCCGGGAACGGCTCGGCGGCGGCACGACTCAGATCGTGCACGACGAGGTCATGCCGGCCTTCCGCAGATTAGCCATCATGCCCTTGCCTGTCATAGCCATCCCTCCCTCTCTGCCCTAAGGGGCGGAGAGGGAACGTTAGTCCAATTCTCGTCGGATGATTTCGAGCACGCCGGCGAGATTAAGCATGACGTCATTGTTCCAGAAGCGGATTAGGCGGTAGCCGCGGCGCCCGATCTCCAGGGTGCGGGCCGCGTCTTGTTGCTCTTGCTGCGCGTGTTGGCCGCCATCGAGCTCGATCGCGAGCTTGCAGCCGGGACACGCGAAATCGACGACATGAGATCCGATCGGATGCTGCCGCCGAAAGCGGTGCTCGGTCGGAAGCTCGCGCAGCGCCAGCCACATCACCTGCTCTGCGTCGGTCGCGGCCCGCCGTAACCGCCGTGCAATCCGGGTCCGCCGTTTCAGCGGCAAGCGATGCTCCCTAATATAACTCCCTCTCTGCCCCTTAGGGGCGGAGAGGGCTGGGGTGAGGTGGGGATTGCCGAGCGCCGCCAGGCGGCGCCCACCTCACCCTCCCATTGCTGCGCGATGGGCCCCTCCCTCTCCCCCGAGGGGCGGAGAGGGCAATCCGCGCTTGCTCCTTGCGTGCTCGGCGATACCTCCCTCTCTGCCCCTCAGGGGCGGAGAGGGCCGGGGTGAGGTGGGGATTGCA
>Ga0209488_10004534_pt1 | contig 10823 bp, 6 predicted proteins | sample Rivendell_Oct201_8_FD_188349 | JGI IMG/M metagenome (GOLD analysis project Ga0209488, IMG submission 188349) | Vadose zone soil microbial communities from the Eel River Critical Zone Observatory, Northern California, USA -... | ecosystem: Environmental > Terrestrial > Soil > Vadose zone >... | reverse complement strand
AACTCGGTGATTGGGACTAAGTCGTAACAAGGTAGCCGTAGGGGAACCTGCGGCTGGATCACCTCCTTTCTAAGGAAATCCTGCCGGATCACCGTGATCCCTGACCGCAAGGTCAGGGCGAGCGGCCCGGCAACCACAGGGACTCACACGCCCTTCTCGAGGCCACCCTTCTTTTCCGCGCGGGACGTGGGCACACATCCCGCCTCGACCGAATCCGTTCCGGAGGCCTATAGCTCAGTTGGTTAGAGCGTACGCCTGATAAGCGTAAGGTCGGTGGTTCGAATCCACCTAGGCCTACCATGTCGCGACGACTCCAGACGCGCGCATCCGGTTGTCTCCGTCAGCAAACATGTTGGGGACGTAGCTCAATTGGTAGAGCACCTGGTTTGCAACCAGGGGGTAGTGGGTTCGAATCCCATCGTCTCCACCAGCTCTGACTGCCGGGAATCCACCGGCGCGGTTCCGCCGCGCCGGATCACTGCGCGGGATCATTGCCGCGGCATCACTGCAGGGCGAAGCGCCGACCGGGCGGCAGGGCGAGGGGTGGCGCCGTCATCGTCGGATCCGGCAGCACCGCCATCTGGCACACCCAGTCACTCTCGATCAGCGCCGGGTTGTTCGGCACCGTGAACGCGAACGTCTGCTGCAGGCGATAGATGCCGGGGAACACGTAGGTGTACTGCAGATCGAGGTAGACGTGCATCGGCCGCGGCTGGATCACCGGGAACAGATTGGTCGGGCCCATGGCGAAGAAGCCGAACAACCCGGGCGGCAGGTCCGCCTGCATGACGATCTGCTGGCCCAACGTCGGTTGCAGCGGCAGCAGCAGCATGGAGCCGAGCTGGGCCGCGGCGAGCTGGTTGGTGCGCACGACATTGGCGCCCGGAACGATCCCGACATAGCAGATGTCGAGCTGGAGCGGCGCGCCGGCGGAGCCACTGAGGCTGCCACCGACGAAGCAGCTGGTGTCGACGCTGATCGGCTGGAAGCCACGCGTCGTGACCTGCATGGCGTCGAAACGGCTGTCGACGACCAGCAAGGGATCGGGACCGTTGCTGACCAGCGTGCAGCTGCCGTTCTTGAGCCGCGCGTTGCCGAGCGTCAGCGGTCCCTGGGCGAGACCCGCGGCCAGTTGCACGCCGCCGTCGGCGCGCAACTCGTCGATGTCGCCCGACACGCCGGAATTGTCGGGGAACACGGCCAGCGCCGTGCCGGGCGCCGCCGTCGATTGCAGGTCGAGCATGCGCAGGGTCGCCTGCGTCAGCGAGCCGTTGCCGCCTTCGTACTCGAACGGCGCCGCGGCCGCGATCCGCAGGTACAGGCCGAGCAGCGTGATCGCACGATCGGCCCCGTTCGGGCGGCTGAAGCGGATGCCGTTGCTCGCGGTGGCGAAGTCGATGCGCTGGAACTCGTAGTAACTCGAGCCGCCAGGACCGAGCAGCACGTCGACGCCGGTCAGGACGTTGGTCATGCGCGTGGTCTCGACGTAGAACACCGTGGCCCTGGCGGCCGCAGTCTCGTCGATCCGGATCGCCACCGGCAGGTTGGTGAACGTGCAACTGCCGATGATCACCCGGCCGGCGCCGCCGCCCGACATCGTGACCCGGAACCCGACCACCGACTGGTTCTCGAAGTCGACGTCCTGCAGCGTGGTGCCGAACTGCGCACTCGTCTGGATGACGTCGATCGCGGACGTGCTGCCGTGGATCACCAGGCCACGCCAATCGCAGTAATTGCTCTGCGCCAGGAAGCCACGACTGGTCTGCGAGAAGTCGATCAGCGGCTTGCCGTTCCTGCCGGTGAACAGGATGCCGTGACCGCTGGTGACGTCGACAATGACGTCGAGGTCGCGTTCGACGGTGACGGTCGGCGTCACCATGGCATCGATGTCGCCCTCGTAGATGTCGAGGCCGATGCCGATGATCTGGTTCTGCTCCGCCAGCGACAGCTGCGAGGTCTGCAGCGTCCGATTGTGCAGCTGGATGACTTCGTTCAGCGACAGCAGGCCGTCACCGACATGACCGTGCGACAGCGGGTCGTTGATGAAAGCGATGCCGTGGCGGACCGGCGGGCTCGGCAGCTCGGCGTCGTTGCCGCCGCCGCCAGCGATGCCGAGGCCGGCGGCGACCAGCGCATGCAGGAGAAGGCTCATGGGAAGGGAGACCGGCCCGGAAAGGATGGCGGTTGTGCCGGCACTTGGGAAGCCGGCGCTCGGCAGCGGCCACCGGCGCCAATGCCCGTGGCCGCGACGGCAACGGGCTTTCCGGTGGACCGATGCCCGCAGCGCGACACAGCGTCGCGACCGCAGGCGCCTAAGCCTACCTCGCCGCCGGCCAGGCGGCGCGAATGGCGACGGCACGCTCCAGGCCGTCCAGGGACTGCAACAACTTCTGGCGCAGGTCGCCTGCCATTGGCCGTTCGACGAAGGTCCGCACCATTTCGAACGCGGCCGCCGAGCTGTGGCCATTGACGAAGCCATCGATCCAGGCGGGCATGAAGAAGATCTTCCGGTTGGCCTTCACCCAGTCGACCTGCTCGAGCGCGAGCCGCAGGTAGGGCAGCGTCAGCGCCTCCTGCCGCGGCCAATGGAACCAGCCGAGGCTGTCCTGGGTCCACTGCTCGGGCGGCGACCCGAGCTGCAGGTACTGCCGCCAATAATCCTGCTTGACCGCCGGGTCGGGCGCCGCGGCGCGCGCGAGGAACGCCTCCTTGCCGGTGTCCTCGCCGGCGAACTGCCGCTGCAACGCCGCCAGTTCGTCTGCCGCCGCGCCGGCGGCCAGCAGCGCCGCCGCCGCCAGATAGCGGTCCTGTTTGCCGGGCACCAGACCGGCCGGCAACGGCTGATCGTGCGCGACCGCGCGACAGAGCCGCAGCACCTCGGGATGCCGCGAATAGCGCGCGAGAAAACGGAAGGTCTGCAGTTCGCGGCCCGAGCCACCCTCGTGCGCGAGTTGGTGCAGCAGCAGGGCGTGCGCCCGCGCCTGCAGCGGCGCCGCGCGCTCGGCCGGCAGATAGCGCTCGAGGCAGGTGGCCAACGGCTCGAGCAGGAACGCGTGGGTGTCGGGATCGCGTTCGCCCGCCAGCAGTTCGAGCAGCAGCGCGGCGAACGCCGCCGGATCGAGTTCGAGCACGCGCACGGCTTCGAACAGGCTCGCCGTCATCACCGCCCGCAGCAGCGGATCGCGTTCGCGGGGCGCATGCGTGAGCAGCCAGTCGCGGCTGACGGCGTCGGGCACGAACTGGCCGTAGGCGATGTCGCCCGGGTTGGGCAGCACGCAGGCCGGCGCGGCATGGCCGATCAACGCGTCGATCGTGCATGCCGTCGCCTCGGTGTCGACCGCGACCAGGCGCCGGCCGCCGGCGAGGTCGATGACCAGCAACTGCAAACGCAGCGGCCAGGCACCGGCGCCGTCGATCGCGTGCTGGCGCAGGGTGGCGCCATCGACCACGCCATTGCCATCCACCTGCCAGTCGACGCGCACCTGCGGCATCGACGCCGTCAGCAGCCAGCGGTCCGACCAGCGGCGCAGGTCGGTGGCCGCCGCCGATTCGAGCGCGCCGGCGAGGTCGCGCCAATCGGCGTTGCCGAACGCGTGCGCCTGCAGGTAGTGCTGCAGTCCGGCGCGGAACGCCTTCGCCCCGAGCCGCTCGTGCAGTTCACGCAGCACCGCCGGCGCCTTGTCGTAGACGATCGGCCCATAGGCGCTCTTGGCGTCGGCGAGGTTCTGCAGCGACTGGAACACCGGCACGGTGCCCGGCGTGCCGTCGACCTCGTAGGCGCGCGGCTTGATCCGCTGCTGGAACCGCAGCCACGCCGACCGCTGCGGTTCCAGCGCCGCCATCGCCTGATAGCCGATGAAGGTCGCGAAGCCCTCCTTGAGCCACAGGTCGTCGAACCACTTCATCGTCACCAGGTTGCCGAACCACTGGTGGCTCAGTTCGTGGTAGACGAGCGTGCTGCGCCGCGCGAGTTCGGAGTCGGTCGGCGGGTGGTCGAACAGCAGCGCCTGCTCGCGGTAGAAGATCGCGCCGGCGTGCTCCATGCCGCCGTACGGAAAGCCGGGGATCAACGCCACGTCGAGCTTGCCGAACGGACAGGGCACGCCGAACTGATCGGCGAGCCAGCGCAGGCCGTCGTCGTGCAGGCGCACCAGCGCTTCGCGGTCGAGGTGGCGGCGCTGGCTCGGCCGCAGAAGGATGCGCAGCGGCTGTCCCGGCTCGATGCCAAGGACGCGCAGTTCCGGTCCCAGGACGACGTCGAACTGGCCGCAGCAGAACGCCAGCAGGTAGGTGCTGATCGGCCTGGTTTCGCGGAACCGCCAATGACGGCGGGGACCGTCCAGGCGCGGCGGTTCGGCCTCGGCGCCATTGGCCAGCGCGGTCCATTCCGCCGGCAGCTCGAGCTGCAGCGTGAAGGTCGCCTTGAGGTCGGGCTGGTCGAAGCACGGATAGAGCCGGTGCGCGTCCGCCGGCACCACCAGCGTGTAATAGAAATCACGGCCGTCGGTCGGATCGTGGTAGACGCTGAGCGCCGTGCCGGTGGCGGCGACCGGGCTGCGGAAGCTGGCGGCGAATTCGTTCTGGCCGGCGCGCAGCAGTGCTGGCGCCAGCAGCAGATGGTCGGCGACGGCGCGCATGCCGGTACCCGGGTCCTGGCCATTGACCCGTACGTCGGCGAGATCGGTGCCGGCGAAATCGAGCACCAGCGGCTGCGCCGGCAGACGGTCCGGCAACCGGAAGCGCAGCGTGGTTTCGCCGCGCACCGCCGTGGCGCCGTGGTCGAGCGTGAAGTGCAGCGCACAGTGGACGTCGCTGACCAGGGCGGCGCGGGCCCTGGCCATGCCGAGGTCGATGCCAGGAACCGGATCCTGTGCCGTCAGCGCGGCAGCCAGCATCGCGACATAGGCGGCAGGGGCGTGCATGGGCGTCGTGCGGGGAAGGGCACCGGCGGCCGGCGGTTCACTCGTCGTCGTCTTCGGACGGGTTCTGCACCCCGGCGCGGCGCGCATGCACATAGCCGCCGGCCTGCCGGCGGTCACTGCCACCGTGCGCCGCCTGCCGCCGCGCCGCCAGCGCCGCCGCCGGCGGGTTGGCCGGGATCAGGCACTGCGGCCCGTCGCCGATCAGATCCTTGCGGCCGGCCTCGAGCAGCGCGCGGTGCACGACGAACCAGTTCTCCGGCTTGAAGAACTGCATCAACGCGCGCTGCACTTCGCGATCGCGCAGCCTGGTGACGGTGGTCACCGGCTGCATCGTCATCGGGTCGAGCCCGGTCCAGTACATGCACGTGGCGATGTCCATCGGCGCCGGGATGAAGTCCTGCACCTGGCGCGGCCGGTAGCCGCGCTGCTTCAGGAACACCGCCAGTTCGATCATCTCATGCACGCCCGAGCCCGGGTGCGAGGCGATGAAGTACGGGATCAGGTACTGCTCCTTGCCGGCGCGCGCGCTGGCCGCGGCGAACCTGGCGGCGAACTCGTCGAACGTGTGGGTCGCCGGTTTCTTCATCAGCGCCAGCACCTTCTCGCTGGTATGCTCGGGCGCGACCTTGAGCTGGCCGCCGACGTGGTGCGCGGCCAGGTCGTCGATGTAGCCGGGGTCGAGGCGCGCGAGGTCCATGCGGATGCCGCTCGCGACCCGCACCGACCTGATGCCCGGCACCTCGCGCACCTTCTTCAGCAGCTCCCGCGTCGGCGCATGCGAGGTGCCGAGCAGCTTGCACACGGTCGGATGCACGCACGACAGGCGGCGGCAGCGCGCTTCGATCTCCGGCCGCGTGCAGCGCATCTGGTACATGTTCGCGGTCGGGCCGCCGACGTCGCTGATGTGGCCCTTGAACTCCGGGTCCTGCGCCATGCGCTCGACCTCGCGCACGATCGAACCCTGGCTGCGGCTCTGGATCGCGCGCCCCTGGTGCATCGTGATCGAGCAGAACGTGCAGCCGCCGAAGCAGCCGCGCATCGTCGTCACCGAATCCTGGATCATCGTCTGCGCCGGGATCGGCTCGCGGTAGCGCGGGTGCGGCTTGCGCGTGTACGGCAGGTCGTAGATGCGGTCCATCGCCGCTTCGTCGAGCGCCAGCGCCGGCGGGTTGACGACCAGCAGCCGGTCGCCGTGCCGCTGCAGCAGCCGCCGGCCGTTCTTCGGATTGGTCTCGTGGTGCAGCGCGCGCGTCGCCTGCGCGAACGCCACCTTGTCGGCGCGGACCTGCTCATGGCTCGGCAGCTCGACCGTCTGGTTGTCGCACGCGGCGTCGTCGAAGCGGTGCTCCGGCAGCGGCTCGCTGCTGCCGAGCAGATAGGCGACGCCGCGCAGGTCGCGGCAGTCGGCTGGTTTCCTGCCGGCGGCGAGCCGCCGGCACACCTCGACCAGCACCTGCTCGCCCATGCCGAAGCCGAGCAGATCGGCCTTGCTGGTGGCCAGGATGCTCGGCCGCACGGTCTCCGACCAGTAATCGAAATGGGCGATGCGGCGCAGCGACGCCTCGACGCCGCCGATCAGCACCGGCACGCCGGCGAACGCTTCGCGGCAGCGCTGCGCGTACACGTTGGTGGCGCGGTCGGGGCGCAGGCCGATGCGACCACCGGGCGAATAGGCGTCGTCGTTGCGCCGCTTCTTGTTCGCCGTGTAGTGGTTGATCATCGAATCCATGTTGCCGGCGCTGACGGCGAAGCAGAGCCGCGGCCGGCCGAACGCGCGGAACGCGGCGGCGGTGTCCCACGCCGGCTGCGCCAGGATGGCGACGCGGAAACCTTCGGCCTCGAGCACGCGGCCGAGCAGTGCGGCGGCGAACGACGGGTGGTCGACGTAGGCATCGCCGCTGACGAACACGACGTCGACGGCGTCCCAGCCGCGGGCTTGTACTTCTGCCGCGGTGGTCGGCAGGAACAGGCTAGGGTCGCTGGTGGAGCAGGCGGTCATGGTGCGTTGGGGGGCGAGGATGATACGCGAACGCGGTGGCGTGGCGGGGGTGGAAGGTGCAGGCGACGGAATGAGGCCGGTCCGGCGCACTTTCCAGCGCGTCTCCAAACCCTCATTCTGGCCCACCATGCCGCTTGGCTTCCCTTCGCATCAAGGGCTGCTCGCGCCGCTCTGGCGCCGGTGGCCGCAGCGCTTCAGCGTGCTGGCGCTGTGGGTCGGCGCGATCGTGCCGGACATCGTCGACGGCACCGAGAACATCTGCTGGCGCGGTCGGTTCGAACAATGGATCGGCCATTCGCTCGTCGGTGCCACGGTCGTCGGCGTCCCGGTCGGCCTCGTGCTGACTGCAGTACTGCGGCGCGCGGCGCTGCGACTCGCGCGCATCGACGGCGCCGGGCCGATCGGTCGCATGCTGCGGCGCGCCGGCAGCTGGACAAGCGCGATCGACAACGCGGACTCCAGGCCTGGGCCCGGCGCGCGGCTCCGGTTCGAGGCGGTCTCGGTCTGGATCGGCGCGCTGTCGCACGTGTGGTTCGATCTGTTGTCGCACGAGCGCTCGCGGTTGCTGTGGCCGTTCGCGACCGATCCGGCCTGGCTCGGCGCCTGGTGGCGCAGCGCCTGGTTCCGCGTGTCGGCGCCGGGCTATCCCGAGTATCCGATCGGCCCGCACTTCGTCGGCTGGCTGGTGCTCAGCATCGTCGGTGCGGTGATGTTCTGCCGCTGGCCGCCGCGGCGCCGCACCGCCGAATGAACGGGTCCCGCTGCGTCTGCTACGAAGCTGCGCCCCCGCGCCTGCTTGCGACTGCACCGAGTGTCGTCGCGGCGGCAGTACGCTGCGCATCAGGTGCAGGCAGGTCTTCGCGCACCGCACGTCGTCTTCCGTGCTGCACAGCGAGCAGCGTTCGACATCCAGCCAGCGACCATTGCGGGCGTTGCGCACGAAGGTCGCCGTGGCAGGCCGGCCCTTGGCCAGGCACATCAGGTTCTGCTTCTCGCAGCCCAGCGTCGCGTCTACCGGAATCTTCCTGGTGGTGTCCCACGCCGACCACCACAGCATGCCGCAGACCGCGCCGACCATCGCCCCGAACACGCCGCCGAGTGACCCCGCGACTGCGCTCCCGAGTGCGAGACCGAGGGACAGGCAGAGGAACAAGCAAAGGAACATGGAGAACATGGTGACCTCCAGGCGCGGCCGAGCGGCACATGCTGGTCGGATCGTTCCCGCGGGTCTCGTAGGTCGTCAAGCAGAGCAGGCAGAAGCTTCGCCAACGGAATCCGCACCGAAGCACCGGCACCTCGGCCCCGAGGGAAACGACCTGCGTCGGCTATTGCAAGCGTCGCCCCACACTCTGCGTGGGGCGAACCGCGCGACCGCGACAGCTGCTATCCTTGCGGCCTGTGCTTGCCCCTGGCGCTCAAGTCACGCTCGTCGCCGTTGCGCTGGCGGCGCAGTTCCTTTCGGCCCAGGAGCAGGAAGGGGATCCGACGCCCGCGATCGAGCGCGCCATCCGCGAGCACGTCCTGCCCGAGGTCACGACCCGGCTGCGCAGCGACCTGCCACAGACTGTTGCTTGGGGCGGCTACCTTGCGCAGCGCTACCGGCTGAGCGAGAGCGCGCCCCAACTGAGGAAGGTGCTCGCGAAGTGGGCGGCCGACGCCACCGAGGAGGGCGAGTATGTGCGGCTGTCGCTGCTCGATGCGCTCGTGCAGCTCGAGGTCGCGGTCCCGGCCGCCGAGATCGTTCCGCACCTGCGCGGTCTGCACTTCAATGCTGCGTTCGTGCTGCTGGCACGTGATCCGAAGGCGAACGAGCGGGCTCTGCTCGATGTCTTCCGGGGCCGCCTTGCGGACGGCCACATCGATGCTCCTTGGATTGCCGCAGGGCATCTGCTGGCGAAGCAGAAGGCACAAGGGCTCGCTGCCCTGCTGCTCGGCCGCGTCCACTGCGGCCTTCGTGTCATCGTTCGCTCACCGGGAGAGAAGAACCGGTGGGGCACCGGCGTGTCCGGAACAGTGAGCTTCCGATGCCCCAGGCTGGAGCGGCCAAGGGGATTCCCGCCTGTTCCCGCCTACTGCCTGTCCACTTCCCTGGGCCCCGGTGCGCTGCTCCTCACCGATGGCGACCCGCCGATCGGCTGGACTCGGACGGAGTACCGCGGCACGTTCAGCAACTGCTCCAATTCGGACGTGTCGGTGGAAGCGTTGCTCTGGAGTTGGCTCGACGCGCTGTGTTCCGGCGCATCGAGGTTGCACACGCACGAGCTGGAGATCCAGTTCACCTCGGCGGACGCCTTCGGACGGCAGGTCGAAGCGGCGCGTGTCGAATGCGAGGAATGGCTCGCCGACACGGTCGCGGAGCTGGGGAAGAAGAAGCTGCTGAACGAGGACGATACGAAGGACCTGCCGCGCATCGAACTCGTGATCGACGACCAGCGCGCGGACAAGACGGAGCCGCTGCCTGAGATCGCGGGGACGAAAGGGACACGGCGCGACTGACGCAGCGGTCTTGCCCGAGCTGACGGTTACGACGTCGCTTCGTTCGCGAGGATCGCCACGCGGCATCTCGCAGGTGGTAACCTGCGCCCCTCGTCCATCCACGGAGGCTCCATGCAGCGTCGCACGTTCCTGCAGACCGGCGTTCTCGGTTTCCTTTCGACGCGCACAGCACTCGCGTCCGCACCCGCAGCCGCACTCGCGTCCACGACCGCGCGCCGCCGCGGCGGCCCACTGCGGCTGAACAGCAACGAGAACCCGCTCGGGCTGTCTCCGGCGGCCCAGGAGGCGGTGATCCGCGGACTCGCCGAAGCCAACCGCTACCCGCACGCGGCGCACCGGCAGATGGTCGAAGTGCTGGCCAGACACCACGCCGTCGCCCCCGAGCAGATCGTGCTCGGCGCCGGCTCGTCCGAGGTGCTGCAGATGTCGGTGCAGGCGTTCGCGCAGCAGCACGCGACGTTCGTGCTGGCGGAGCCGACGTTCGAGGACGTGCAGAGCTATTGCGAGCCGTGGCAGCTGCAGCTGCAGCGCGTGCCGCTGCGGCCGGACCACAGCCACGACCTCGCGCGCATGCGCAGGATCGCCGAAGGCGCGAGCGGGCCGGTGGTGGTCTACGTCTGCAACCCCAACAACCCGACCGGCACGCTGACGCCGGGCAAGGAACTCGACGACTGGATCGAGGCCTCGACCGACCACGTGACGTTCCTCGTCGATGAAGCGTACTTCGAGTTCGCCGAGGGCACGCCCGGCTTCGGCTCGGCGAGCCAGTGGATCCACAAGCGCACCAACGTGATCGTCACGCGCACGTTCTCCAAGGTGCACGCGATGGCCGGGCTGCGCCTCGGCTACGGCCTCGCGCACAGCGACACGGCCGCACGGCTGCGGCAGCTGCAGAGCCACAACGACATCAATTGCCTGGCGATGGCCGCCGCGCAGGCGAGTCTCCTGGACCAGGAGCACCTGCGGCTGAGCCTCGACACCAACAGCAAGTCACGGCTGATCGTCGAGAGCGTGCTGCAGGAACTCGGGCTCGGGTTCCTGCCGAGCTGCGCGAACTTCGTCATGCACGAGATCCGCGGCAAGCTGCCGGACTACATCGCCCACATGCGCGACGCCGGCATCCTCGTCGGCCGGCCGTTCCCGCCGATGCTCGGCCACAACCGGTTGACGCTCGGCACGCCCGAGGACATGACGCGGTTTGCCGAGACGCTGCGCGACTTCAGGAAGCGCGCGCTCGTGTAGCCGGCGATCGGCCCGGCGCAAGGCCAGTACATCGAACGCCGTGGTTGGCAGGCTCGGCGGCCGGCCCTAGGAGTCTGGGACACGGGAAGCGAGCTACGCGCTATTCCCGGTTTGGCACTGGCGGCGGCCTACCTGGCGCCGCCGGCTCTGCGCTCGATCGCGGT
>Ga0209488_10004533_pt1 | contig 10824 bp, 8 predicted proteins | sample Rivendell_Oct201_8_FD_188349 | JGI IMG/M metagenome (GOLD analysis project Ga0209488, IMG submission 188349) | Vadose zone soil microbial communities from the Eel River Critical Zone Observatory, Northern California, USA -... | ecosystem: Environmental > Terrestrial > Soil > Vadose zone >... | reverse complement strand
CTGCCCTCACTTTCCCCCCTCTGCGCTGGGTCGCATCACTAATTTAAATCTTTTTTTTTCCAACTGACCTTTCACACTTTTTCCATTCTTTTTTAAACGACGACATCGCGAGCGATGCGATTCTCCCAACTCGTTGTCCCCATCACCCTCGTCGCCGCGGTCTCCGCTAGCGTCGTCGTAGACCGGCACGCGGCATTCACGCTGCAGAACGGGAAGGACGCGCAGGCGCTCAACACGGGGTTCCAGAGCCTGACGCCGGACTCGGCGTGCACGTCGGGCGACGTGGCGTGCGTGCAGGACCAGGTGGCCAAGTGCGTCGACGGCAAGTTTGAGCTCTCGTCGTGTACGGATGGGCTGCAGTGCGTCGTGCTGCCGCTCGTGAACAAACCTGGGACGAGGTAAGCAGTACTAGCAGTTACGGCCGGGCGCGCGTGCGCGCGCGCGCCGGAGATCCGGTCTGTTCGTTTTCTTTTTTGATACTGATGGAATCGATCATCGCCTTAGTGCCACGTGTGACACCGAGCAAGGCGCAGAGGAGCGTATCGCGCAAACCGGTGTCAAAGGTGGTCTCTTTGGCAAGCGCGAGATCGAAGAGCGGGACTCGGACATTGAGGCTCGGTGCGTCACCCATCAACACTCCTACCAAAAACGGGACGAGCTAATCCTACACGATGATTGTCCACCTTAACAGTGCCTCGAACGGTGCACCGACCGCCCCACCAGCCTGCAAGGGCAAGGGCAAGCGTTCCGACGTCACGCCCTTCCGACGCTCATCACCTCTAACAAAACGCATCGCCCAGTCAGACCTGCCCCAAGTCGCACAGAGCTGGCAAACCCTCTGCGTAAAGAGCGGCGGCAAGCGCGACCCCAACAACGATCCGTGCGTAGTGCTAGCAGGTCAAAAGGGCATCGCCGCGCTACTAGCGAACGCAGACACCTGCGCGCAGCAGGTCAACGCGGACGCGATGGTGGACTTTGCCAAGTCGCCCGGGATCAATAACAAGCAGGCGCTGATCGACAACGCTATCGCGTACCGCAAGCACCCGCGCAACGCGCTCAACATCAACGGCATCACGCCCTCGACGCTCTTCTGCCAAAAGGCACCGCGCAATGCCGAGCTTAAGGGCGTCGTCAATGCACAGCTCCAGGGCGTCGACCCCGGCTTGTTCGGCTCCCCCAACACTGGAATCGTCGCTTTCGGCGCGCGTGAGTTTTTTTTTGTTTTCGTTCTCTCGCTTTTTGTTTTCCCTCGCGGAAGATTAAAGTACGAGGATTCGGATTGGGTCACTGATCCTTCTTCTCACAGCCGGTACCTGCCCCTTTGGCAAGAAGGCAGACGTGGCAACCTGCTCTTGCCGTTGAGTACCCACGTTCTTGGGCGGGGACCTGCAATACGACAAAGAAGCGAACAAAGCAAAAATAACAACTGCCGGCATTGGTAATAATTGTCACTTCTTTTTGATTCTGGGAATGGATTTTGGGGCCTTTTCTTTCTGATACAAGGGCTTTGTACACGTAGTATTGAGGGCTCGTATAATATCAAAGAGTCCCCTCGTTTCTATGAGAAAGGTGTGATTGTCGCGACCATGGCACTACTTATCTTACAGGATCGTCTCAAGAAGCCCCCATGTACGAGGGGATCTCCGGACTGCATCTGCATATCTGACGAGCTCTATATAAAGTACGGAACTCACCGGTCGAAATCTCAGAGGAAAGACGTAACAGCTGAGACTACAATGATTGACATCAACCATTCACCGTATGACTACGGTTCAAGCGTGGGATCAAGGAACGAGATGGAACGTCGTGAACAAACCATTTCTGCCTGAATAATCATTTTGGTGGTGCATGGCGCAACGGCCGCGGTCGGTTGATGAGATGAGACACCTGACCGTCGCATGTGCGTGATCAGCCGTTTGCGGATGGCCCTCCCCAGCTCGGTTGGCTGCGAGCCGAGTGGGGACATCACACACCGCCGCAGTCATGGGGAGTCACGGCATTGAAGCGGACGTCACCGGAGCGATGGAAGAAGTGAGGGTCTACGACTAGGTCGTTCCGGAACATTCCAAAACCGAATACGGGTAAGTTGCTGGATTCACACGGTGGGGCGGCAATGTTGAAACTCGGGACGGAAGGAGTGAGTCAAGATGGTCAAGCAGACGCGCCAACGGGGGAAGCCTAAGTCACTCGGGTGTGTGTGTGCACGAGAGGGTTGGGGTCGAGGAGACGATCGCAATTTGATCCCGTGCTGAACGGCCATCGGAGTGTCGGAGCGGAGTGGAGCGCCAAAGAAAGCTACAAGCTACAAACTTGGCGGGCTTTCATTGTTCCCTTGGATTGGATCCGGCCACGGCTTGGGGCGAATATACCAAAAAGGGATTTGCTCAAGGGACGGTCCGAATTTCGCTGTCTATGGGTGTCGGCGCCGATATGGTCAGTGATGAGGGTTCAACTTACGGCGGACGCAGCGCAGCAAGACGGAAGCAACTGAATGATGATGTGGGGGCGAGTGGTGGACCGGGAATGACCGGCAAGGGAGGGCCGGTGTGGTGCTAAATAGGGTAGATCGAGATCGGTATATGACGAGTGATCTTGGCCAGTTGACACTGCAAATTGCGTGACGGGGTGAGCCATGCGACTGGAATCAAATGAACTGATAGACATAAGCGGTTTAGAGAGCAGCTGATGACAGACCCAGGGGGCAGCGCGGGAAACGAGCACGAAATCGGCCGAATTATTTTTACAAGGGGTGGGTCATCATTGTTTGTGTGGAATCGGACGAAAAACCGGCCGAAGTGGATGTGGAGATGTGATGGATGAGAAATGGAGGCGGCTGTGACAGGGGGATAAAACTGTAATGGGGTTGGGTCAAACACGCAGTTTGGGCGTTGCGCCATTAAAAAAGAGGGTGAATACAAAATGTTGGAAAAAGACGAACGTGAGAGCGACCGAAAGAGGAAAGGATCGGTGTGACGAGTCACTTACTCCTTGGCTTTGGCGGCGGGGGGGGCGTTGTCATGCGCTCATTTAAACCCTTCAGTTCCCTTCCTTCTTTCTCTCCCGCCATCCACTTTACTCTCTCTCTCAAACAATGTTCGACGAGGACTGCTGTCTCCAATGCGGCAAACCCATGTCTGTCGACAAGTAATTATCAGTCCCTGAACTATCTCCCTCACATGATCCCCCTTGTCTAATCTCATTACGTCCTTCCACAGCCGTATATACTGCTCCGACGCATGCCAGGCCCTCGACGACTCTCCTTCCCTCTCCACCGCTTCTTCCGCTTGGCCCTCCCCGAATCTCCCTCCCATACCAGCTAGTTCCACACGAGAACCCTCTTCGCTTGCTCTCGGCATGTCCCTCTCCCTCTCCACTGCAAAGTCGGCCTACCCGCCAGCCTATCCGATCTGGTATGACGACGACGACAACGACGTCGACCTTCTAGCTGTCAATCCTTCAGAGGATGCGCTACTCCGTTCCCATGATGCGTTATCCTATGCCCGCCGCCCCAGCAGTACCAATACCCATTCGACCATCCCTCTCCTTTACCGCCACTCATCTTCCAGCACAACCCACAGCAGTACAGGACATAGTGCAAACTCCGCTGAAGAAGACTCTGACATTTCGGGCCCTACTTCCTCGTCGCACCATCACCGCCGCCGTTCATATGGCAATCCGCTACGCCCACCAGCACCCTTAACCACCGCCGATGGTCCGGAGGCGACCGTCACTTCCAGAAAGCGCAACCGTGCTTCTCTCCCTTCGTACTTTTCACTTCTCACTCTTGGTGCGCCACACGCAAAGCCTTCGCTCCCGCTGTCACCTCCGCGGTCCTCGGTCGAGACGGCCCGCATGTGGCCCTCCCCAACTAACCCCCGCATTTCACATCCGACTATCGACAACACACACGCCGTAGCTGGAGCATCGCCCAGCAGCGCACCCTTTCTTGCACCGAACCCCGAAGTGTATCGTGGTCGACGTCGTGAACCTGCTTCACCAACGCGCGCACGGCCCCGCTCACCGTCACGCTCTCGTTCACGCTCTCGCTCGCATGAATGGTCTTCTGGTAGGGAGGAAACACGCGGGCGTCTCCGTGTGGAAGAACTCGATGACTGGTCAGCAGCCCGTCAATATGGATACGGCCGAGGGCGTAGCGGATTACGCGATCGAGCTGAACGCGTGAATGGGGTTCGTCGATGATGATGGGACCGGTTCCGACTTGCGTTCCCCGCCTTTTGCATCCATTTGTTCTTTTATTCATCCCACCCTTCATGCCAACGCCAACGTCCACCGCATTGAATCCCACGCACATCACATTGCCCGGTCCGATCTTCGTCTTCCATTCACGAAAGCATAATCTTTTTTTTTCACCCCCATTCAAGATCAAACACCCCATATCTCGCCACATCTCTTTTGTCTCGTCGAAGCACCTCTCAGCTGGTTTCTTCCATTCTCCGCAGCCGACAACAAAAACTTGCACCAAAGACACTTTTTCTCACTCTTCGCAAGCACGCACGCACGCACGCATTCCTGCGTGGACTATCTATGTATCTATTCCCCCTGGTGGTATTTATCTCGCACAAAAAAAGAAGGATTTTGTTACAGAGGACGCATCGCGAATAACGCCAGAGTTGAAAAAATTTGTTCGCAGTGAGCAAATACATCATAGCTTATCGTACCCGCCGTACAGTACAAAGTACAAATTAAAGGTCAAAAAATGCATTTTTTTTTTTTTGGCCAACGCCGATGATTTGGAGGGTTCCCGTCCCCCAATTGTAATTAATGTCCCACCCTGATCCTGGATGACTGCGGCGAAGCATCACATTGACAATACACGCAATCACGCACGCAATATGGAAACTATCGGGAAATGATCGGAAGAAGTTCCTTCCCTCCGACAGCGGCGGTAGATAGAGCACGATCTGTGGCTCATGTGAAGACCGTTGTGATTAGGGTGCCAACCCAGAACCTTGACTGTCTGTGCCTGCGGCGTCTTAGGGGGTACTGACAGTACATCCAACAACCCGATGGACTCGGGGATATACAACTGGACCGGTTAAACCGCATGCGGGGGGAGATGTTGCATTTCGTTTCGTTTTTTTTTCCCAGAGTTGTCGTAGCGTACTGTACGTAGTTCAACCGCCCTTCATTCCTGGCAGTGGCAGGGCCAGACGGAATCGGGGATACAGTAGGAATGAATGCATAACTCGTCTGACCAGTGCCATGCCATAGCCTGCCCTGCCCTGCCCTGCCAACGCCACGCCCTGCCATGCCATGCCATGCCCTGCCACGCCACGCCACGCCACGCCGTGATCCACGCTGTCACCCTTTCCCCGTCCCTCCGGATGATCTGGGGAAGCGGAAGCCAGGAGGGGGACGTACGGCACGGCAGAGAAAAGGAAAAAAGTAGCGAGCGAGCGAGCGAGCGAATTGAACCGTTTTCTGAGAACCTGGGAAAAAAAATAAAGTAAAGTAGGGGGCTTGGGTTGGTGTGCTGTCAGTCAGTCAGTCAGAAGTCCAGTTTCCACCGTGAATGGCACATCTCACAGAAGAGAAGGCTGCCTGCCTCATCTAGGGATCGATCCGCGTTCGAACCGTTCTTCCCTTTCCCGACTCAACTCATGGAATTGGGGGAGGGGGACGTACTGTACTGTACCACTGTATTGATCCCAGCCACTTCTGTTGTCGTTATCGCGCGCGTCTCACGTCTACGTCTCACACGATCATGTCGCGTCGTGCGGTGCGGCTTCTTTCCATTCTTCTTTCGAACGCAGCGCAAACAAACGCATTCATGACCACAGCCCGGCAGGCCAGGGACCACAAAATAATAATAATAACAATTGCAAATTTCTGGCTGCCAGCGGCCGGCTGCTGCGTTCGGTACAAGTGTTCCGAGTCGGCTCGGCCGGCCACCAGTTATTTTTTTTTGCTGTCCCCCTGCTCCCCTTACCCGCGTCATCTCATCCCATCCACCGCAATCGATGCGTCCGGCGGTCTCACTTGCGAAAGCTGCTCGCCCTCACAGGAATTGCCGGCGGAAAAAAAAAACCTGTTATAAAACAAAACAAGCAAAGCAAGGGCACACACACATCACATGAGCTGGTCCTGGGGGAAACTGCGTGCCCACCTCTCCAATCCAATAACTTCAAAATGTCCCTCCTGACCCTCAGCGAACGCTAAAAAAGTAAGGCTACCTAACTGTAACTGAGAGCGAACGTGGCCAAGTGGACATCCCGGGTTGCCGGATAGCGTATGACTGGCCAATAAGCAGTGCGTTGTAACGTTGCTCGTACGCACGTTCCGAGTCAGTCTGCGGGTGGCGCATCGAACCAGGTACAACAACTCCATCAGAAAAAGGAATGGGATGCGCCACCAATTCGCGGGGAAACTGGCCCAGGGCGTGGGGGGGGCGGCGACATGATAATGATAATGACGTACGTACGTACCTTTGCCAAATTCTCTCGCCGGCCTTTTTTCTTCTTCTTCGGCACTTTTGACCTGGAGCTGGGTACAGCGATAGGCGGCCGTAGCTGATATGCATTGTACAGTAGCATTTGTAGATGGTGTCTCATGTCACATGGGCGGGGTTAATGAGTCTTTCTTTGGCCATACGCCTGGGAGAGGGACCCAGAAAGGGCGCGTCGTCGTCGGAAGAGGACGGATTGGGATGATTTGACTGAGGTGATCGCGAGAATGGCGGCGAGGGGCAGAGATGCCAGGGCAATCCCCGCACTCGCGCCCGTGCGCGATAGCACGTTGGACATCGGCGACACACGTAGAACCGTTGTAGTAGTATCCGGTGGCGGGAATTCGCAAAAAAAAATAACGAATCCTCTATTGTTCCACGTTTTTCACATATGAGTTAGTAGACGACGACGACGACCCGTTTGGGTTTGTACGGATTCAATGTTCAGCCACGTTGATGGTTGCTGGAACTGGAATGTTCAAGTAGCGATTACCCCACACCCTACTTTATCCCGGCGGCGTTAACACTTACCTTCTTCTGCTTCGGGCGCCGCCTCGTCCGTCGCCTGGGTCACCTGTACCTCAACTATACTATACCCCTGCAGTAACCCGGAAGAACACCCAAAGTGCACGTAAAAAGACGAGCTCGTTGTGTCCTAGGGCGATAAGTGGCGCAGGACGCCAAGGGGAAGAGAAGAAGCCGCCTGACCGCCATGTGGCCCATGTGGTCGCTCTCCATCATTCTTTGGCCTGGCGCGGCGCGGCACGCGTCACAGCTGACTCGTGATCATGATCAGTTTTCGTGTTCGCGTCATTGATTGATACGTATGCTAAGTTTTGGCGGTTTAGGTCCAGGTCCGAGCCAGGTCGCATCACTGTGGAGTGGGTGGCGGCGTTGGAACGGAGGCAAGTGTTTGGGAAATGGGTGTACGTGAGTAAGGTTGGTCGCTAATTGTCTGTGTGGGGGGTGTATTTTCTTATCTTTCATCAAAAACACGCCCTCCACTTCTTTCATTATGCTCATGGGTTTATTCACTCTAAACTGGGGTACTACTGCGATCAACCTTTTTTTCATGATGATGATGATGAGATTTCTATCTCTTGACAACCGACGCGCTGTAAAAGGACTTTTATCCATCGGGCTATTGGCAAAAGTTGCCGCAAAACCGTTGACCGCGATGGTACGCAATTGGTACAGCACCACTACAGCACCCTCAAACGAGCTCGCGCTATTGTGTCTATAAAATTCTATAAATACCATTGAATTTCCTGAGCGTCGAACCGTAGGGTTTTGAGGCGCAGTGTATCTAGCAACGATGGCCGCCCACTCGCCGGCATTGAAACACCGTGGTCGGCAACTGACGTGGGTCACGCCGTATCTCCGAGGTGCTCGCTCGTTGGGAGGAGCACCACTGCGATGGGAAAGTACCCTCCTGACTTCGCTATGTTATCTGATACGCGGGGTCTCTATCTGGTAGTCTGTAATAGCGCTCGGGATATAAGCGACCGTATGAAACAATCTGGGGTCTTAGCCTTACATTTGCGGTTATTAGGAAGGTCCGCAAGTCTAATTATCGCCTGGGTAGGGCTGGCAGTAGTCAGACATGTCGCGTAAATGTATTGATTTGGTGACTCTGCAAAAAAAAACATACAAAGTCTCCATTTGGGAAAAAAACAAAACTAATTCCCGCACAGCGTGGTGTGCGCGTGTCAAGGTCGAGCGTCAGAGCAACTCCTGTTCCCGGTTCCGGTCAACCTGACACAGAGACTCGGGATGACGATTTCCTCGGAATAGCTTCCCGAGTCCATTCGAGACTGAGGTGTGACGCGGGTCTGAGTCTCACTCATTCTCCCTCGGCAAGCAACTCGACAAAACTCAGCGGAGCGTGGAGCGCGGACGGAAGTTAGGGGTGAAGGTTCAACCAACCAACGAAACACAGAAGTTAAGCGGTACGGTGAGAAGTTTCCGAGGCTGTGCATGTGCACTACTGCGGCTGAAGCGCCTTCCGAGTCAGCCTCGGACGCGGACAAGGGCGAAGGGGCATAGGGCAAGTGGTCGCGGCCTGTGGCACTAGCAAGGTCGAATGATACGAGCGTCGTAGCGTGACGTACCTTCCATTAGAAGGGCCAGTTTCATTCAGAGAAAGAAGATTGCGCGAGATGAGGTGCATGATAGCAGCGTAATGGAAGGGAGGTCAAAAAATAAAATAAAAATAGGAACTCGATAACGTATCGTGGCCATCGTGGACTGGGTACAGCATCACATCATGAGAAGAAGGGGGTGATATATCATCACATCTGCGTCATTATCATCTAGTCGCGTCGCGTCACTAAGGCAGGATGAGCACAATAGACGTAATTCAGGCGTGACGACGCTGAAATGTAGAAGTATGATCAGAAGCGTCACATTCGCCTATCCAACAGGCTGACGAGGATAAGGGTTGCGCTCGCAGGGTCTGTCAAAGACCTGGGAAGGTGCGGGCAGAAACTGAAATGGCACCCAGAAATTATGAACTGGACGGCTAAACCCGCGCATGGTCTGTGGCCGGGAGATGCCGTTATTTTCTAGTTCCGCTCGCTCGATCCATTCCCTCGGCTTGACCAGTTCGCTGGTCGGTAACACGTCGTCTTCGGATGCGCCATTGCTACCAAGCCATGGCTGCCATCCTACCCTTGCGCCTCCCCGACCACCTCCACACCTTCCTCATCTCCACCGTCAGCTTCGCGGCCATACACCACCTCGCTGCCCCCGAATTCGCGCAGTTCGTACTGGGAAAGAAGGCTTGGAACGCGCTGGGGACGCGCGAGCGCGCCGGATGGTCCGTTCTCTTCACCTTCATATCTTGTTTTAATTTCATTACGTTCTGATTAGAACACGTACTGTATAGGCAATCGCGCGTGGCATCACTTGTCCACGCGTTGCTCATTCTTCCTCTCGCCGGGCGCTGTCTTCATCTCCCTGCCCTCGTGGCGGATCGCGCGTTTGGGTGGGATCCGCGTGTTGGCACGCTTCTTGCAGTCACAAGCGGGTAAGGGTAATACGCGTCGTGTCGGAGCATCCCGTGTATCCCGTGGCTCTTACCTTTTACGCGTTTTGGTCAGATATTTTCTCTGGGACTCGATCGTATGTTTCGTGCATTACGAGGGAGTGGGTTTTCTTGTGCATGGTGCGTGGACGTCGCTTGGCTCCTCGATCAACCTAATGTCAATGCGTTGGGTCTCAAGGGTGGGGCTGCTTGATAGTCTATCTCAATGGCTTTGTGAGCTATCTTTCACGTCCCTGTTCCATTCGGCACCACTGACCGTCTCGCATGTCTGTCGCAGAGACCTTTATTTGCGTATTACGGTCCACGTTTCTTACTTTGGGAGTTGTACGTGACTTTTGTCCGATGTTTGTTTTGTGACTCTGACCCACATGGTGCTCGGTAATTCCAGGAGCACGCCATTCTTGAACATTCATTGGTATGGGGATCGTCCCTGACCATTCCGCGCGTCTGATGTTACCCCATGCAGGATGCTAGACAAGACAGGACAAACCGGCAGCCCTCTCCAACTCGTCAACGGCTTGATTTTGATTGCCACATTCGCTGGCGCGCGTCTCGTCTACGGTTCGATCCTGGTACGTACCCTCGTCCGATTTGTTCCCATAGAATAGTATCAGATATCTCACGCGTGGAACCCTCACCAGTCGTATCAGTTTTACCAAACGACCTTCGAGGCGCGGGATGGGCTGTCCAGTGCCATCTTTGTCGGATATGTTTTGGGAAGTCTCGTCATGAATGGGTTGAACGTGTACTGGTAAGATCAAACACCTACGAATTCTCTCCTTCCGGAGCGTGTGTGTACTGAGGACAATGATATGATATGAACAGGTTCACGAGAATGATCGCCGCGATCCGGAAGCGCTTCGACGCGAAGAATACCAAGGCTCACCCCCCATCGCATCAGAAGAATGCGGCCGATACCCCAGGTACGACAAGAAATGAGAGCAATTGGTCGTTGACGAGACGAGGCGAGGGGAAGCGACGACAGAAACAGGCATCTTGAATTTATTTATTGACATCGGAAGAAACACATGCTATACCTTGTTTGTTATGTTTTGTATTTGTCCTCTAAAGGAGATCTGTATGTAAACACTAGTGCTGTATCTTCTCTCATCTTTTAGGGGTTCACACTGGAGAACGTGAAAGCCTCCTTTGTTGGTTTACTTGGTTATCTTTAGAGTTATGGTTAGTCTCAATGTTACTTGACGCGTAATTCGGTGTTTACGCATAAGACAAGGCGGACGCGAGAAGGGGCACTCCTGTGCGCGATTCTCATCTCTTTACGCCAACCGGCAACCCAGGAAACCCAACCAAA
>Ga0209488_10004529_pt1 | contig 10830 bp, 15 predicted proteins | sample Rivendell_Oct201_8_FD_188349 | JGI IMG/M metagenome (GOLD analysis project Ga0209488, IMG submission 188349) | Vadose zone soil microbial communities from the Eel River Critical Zone Observatory, Northern California, USA -... | ecosystem: Environmental > Terrestrial > Soil > Vadose zone >... | reverse complement strand
AGAAGTCCACGTTTCTGTGTCCATGACCTTAGCGGAAGACACACCTGGTTGTAAATCAGACGTGACCACATATTCGAAGGGATATCCGTCTGCGATAACCTTTCGTGCGTCGTTTCCGACTGTGACAAGGAATATAACACCGTCAGCATTTTGTCGGAATTTTTGGGACGGCCGGGTGCTACTCACGGCAGCTACCGATATCTAAGAATATGGGTTCCTTGCGCTGCTTGCCTATCTTAAGCAGATCCTGGTATGGGAACAGACGCGATATCCCGAGCCTAAAGGCATGCCATCTCAAGACGCGCGAGTTATGGACAGTTGGATGACTCACTTTGTGAAAGTGAAGAGTTGGATGCACGGATATGGATGAACCTATTGTTAGGTCTCATGGTCGGCGTTGCGGCCGTCAGCATGCCGGGCTTGCCAACCTTATACGCCTCAGCTTGCACTTGAAGGATGTGTGCCTTGAGTTCGTCATCGTCTTGTATCCCAGTCTGTTGCTTGAAGAAAGCACGTTCTTCGTCAGAGAGATTGTACAAACTTTCGTCCAAAGCGACCTCGAGGCCCTCCCGAGTTGACCTCTGTAGCGTTGAGCTGTGATCTGATGTCGACATGAAGTCCGAGGGTCCGAGGAAAGTCAGGAAACCCCTGGATGCGTGCCGCAGCTCTTATTAAATATCGCTGCAAGGATTGCCTCCGAGATATGCTCAGTGCCCGCCAACACCTGCTCGTGTAAAAGTCCCAAAATGTGAACACACACTTTACCGCCACCCCCGTCGTCGCAAGTCTTCGCCAAAAGCACTAATAAGACACTTTCCTTTCTCCTCACTCTCTTTCTTACCCGACCCGATTTCGCCGACAACATCTCTTTCTCAAAGTTCCTTGTTATACCCCTTGCTTCCTTGTTACGTCGCTAAAATGCCACCGTCGTACGCTCTCTCCACTTAGATACCCGTTTACACTGACGCTCGTTACCTTATACTTTAGTCTAATACCTACACTGCCTTCTCACTCGGCGTGCCGCGTCCAGGCGCGGCCAACATACCATACACACAACTTTCGCCTACATGGTGCAACTACACTCTCGTGTACTTAACGTTCAACTGCAGTACAGCTAAACCCCTCCAGCTCGAGGAGGAAGAGCACCCGATTGTCAAATCTGGTCGTGTCTGTCTCTCGTTTTCTTTCTTTCTTTCGTGTGTTCTTACCTGCGTCATTGTGCCCGTGTCCGCTCCCTTCACTGGCACCCCATCCCTCTTTATCTCACCCTTTGGTTTCCTAGACCAGAGGTGAGATAGAGAAGGCTGCTTCCGCGAGTGAGATCACATGGTGCCTGATCTTACTCGCAAAAGCAACCTTCTGCACTCTGCTTCACGCCTTCACCGCAACAGGGACTTAAAAGTCTTTCACCTCTGAATGCCGAGCGGCGTGTTTTTTAAGTGAGTTTCCTTGACCTTATTCAAAAGTGGATTAGAGCAGGGATGGCTCGGCCTGCGGCGCCTCCACCGGGGTCGTTGACCTAGGGAGCCAGCGAGAATGGGACGAAAATTGCAAAGCAGTTGTGCAACTTAAGGACACTCATTATCATGCACGCAACCTAAGAGCCCAGCTTCAACTCTTTCACTTTTCTACTTTTGGAAAAAAGAGGGTTTTCTTTTTTACTTCTCTCCTGAAACATCAGGAAACCTGCCACTTACTTTTTTGGACTCGTACAAGCTCATACGAGCGAAAAAGTCGAAAAGTCGACGAGGAACCTAGAATCCAAAAAAAGTTGATCCCCAAATGCATTTTCAGGAGGAGTGAAGCACAAAAAAACCCTCTATTTTTTCGAAAAGTAGACAAGTAAATAAGTAAATGGATATTTTCCTGATGAAGTGAATTTTGGGAATGAACTTTTTTTGAATTCTAGGTTCCTTTCTGACTTTTCCACTCGTACGAACTCGTAGGAATATCAACTTAATCACAATATAAGCTGTGTAGTCTGCCCACTGCCCACAAGGTACGAGTAAATGCATTCAAGTTCGTCCATCCATTCTCTCCCTTTGGTGGATTATCTTTCTACAACGGGACGGCACCTGGGTGGCGGCCCTCTTTTTTCAACCATGTTGCTTGGATGCGCCATGCACCCAATTGACCGAGTGTGCGATCCGGGGTCACCGTGCCCAGATCAGGTGTCCTCAGCTAATAGTAGTCCAGGACATCATCAAGAATGATGACGTACGTCGTCGTACTGGCACTTCCTCGGCTGGGCTGGTAGTGATCCTTGGCGTTCGAGCTGAGCGGCATGCTGTGAGTAATGGCTGGGTTTCATTCTCGGAGGCATCAGGATCGGAGGATAAGAAGTGGGAAAGCATACGACGACCGAGCCCATTGGCTTCGCTCAAAGACTCCTGACAGGACACCCGCAGAATAGACGTATGTACATGGTCATTTACGTTGATCACAAGCGCGTTATTGACCATATCAATAATGTTGTTGTTTGCGCAGGGACTTGGTCACCCCTACCCCCGAAGTTCCCCACGACCTGCACCAATTTCGTCTGAACGTTCACCACACCCTTCTCAAAGACCTCACCGTCCCACAACTGCGCCCACGTCACGGGAGAATGGCAGAACAAGCGATGACCCACTCCCGTCTCCGGGGTCGTGAAGCCCTTCTCGGCGAGACCGACATGCAGACCGAATATCATCGAGCCTGGCTCTGGGGAGAGCAAGCCCGCGAGGGCGCGCGCGAGGTGCAACTGTTTTTCCTCGCGGAAGAGATGGAAGAGGGCAGACGCGTATATGGCGGACACCCGTCCGTGCAGTGGGTTGAGCGAAGTCAGACTGTGCAAGTCTAGCGCGGGAGCCACCATGTCGACGACGACGGGAGCGTTGGCAGTCGGCAGGGGCGGTACTACTTTGAGGTGCTTCGGGTCGAAGGTGTCGCCCGGGATGAACGCTATCGGGTACGTCGCCGGCGTCGTTCTGAAGAGTTTATGCCCGAGGGCTGCAAATTCTTCACGGAAGTTCAAGTTTTTGTGTCCATGACCTTAGCGGAAGACACACCTGGTTGTAAATCAGACGTGACCACATATTTGAAGGGATATCCATCTGCGATAACCTTTCGTGCGTCGTTTCCGACTATTACAAGGAACATGACACCGTCACCATTTTGTCAGATAACCAGATGCTACTCACAGCAGCTGCCGATATCTAAGAATATGGGTTCATTGCGCTGCTTGCCTATCTTAAGCAGATCCTGGTATGGGAACAGACGCGATATCTTGAGCCTGGGGACAGGCCATTTCAAGACGGGCGAGTCATGGATAGTTTGGATGTTTGGATGACTTACTTTGTGAAAGTGAAGTTTCGGATGCACGGATATGGATGAACCTAATTTTAGATTAAATAAACAGATGAATTCTCATGAGGCGGCATTGCCATCCGAAACCTTATACGCCTCTGCTTGCACTTGAAGGATGTGCGCCTTGAGTTCATCGTCGCCTTGTATCCCAGTCTGTTGTTTGAAGAAAGTACGTTCTTCGTCAGTGAGACTGTACAAAGTCTCGCTCAAGGCGACTTCGACGGCCCGCTGAGTTGACCTCTGTGGCGTTGAGCTGCTATCTGATATCGACATGAAGTACAAGGTTCGAGTTCGAGAAGCCCCTGGATGCGTGCTACTACAGCTCTTATCAAATACCGCTTCACGCCTTCCCCCGCAGGAGAAACTCCGGCTCTGAATGCCGAGCGGAGTAAATTTCAAGTGTGTTTCCTTGAATTCATTCAAAAATGTATTAAAACAGGGATGAATCTATCATGTCAAGCGCCCACAGGGATATCACTTAACGTGCTCACGCGGTACCCATCGCCTTGTCCTTCGCAATCCGCTCGAGCTCAGCAAACATACCACTTTTTATCGCCATACTGCGGAAGATACCGTCCTCCTTTTGGATCAGGTTCCATGGGGTGTCGAACTCGGCGATGACACCTTTGTCCAGCACAATTAGCCTGTCATAGTCGATTACCGTCTTCAGACGATGTGCGACTGAACAAGCGCACGTCAGCATTCGGTCCGTGGGTTAAGAAAGGTGTCAAGGTTCACCTGTCAGCAGTAGTGAGCCACCAAACTCCTCGCGAATGGTCGCCTGGATCTTCGAGTCGGTCGCAAAATCAATACTACTCGTAGCTTCATCCAACACGATGATCGAACTTCGTCGTAAGAGGGCCCGCGCCATCGCAATCAACTGTCGCTGACCCTGCGAGAAATTCGTCCCACCGGGCGATATTTGCGTCTCGAGGGTCACCGGCGTCTTAGACTCGACCTCAGTCGTAGATGCGGCAGCACTGGAACCTATAGGTGAATGATCTCCGTGGGTTGGAGAGGATGGGCGGGTCGCTGCACGAGAAGCCTGACGAGAGCTGCGCTGGGATTCGTAGGCACCATCTGTGATCATTTGAACGCGGTGCAAAACATCAAGACATTCGAGGTCGTCATGATCAGCTTTGAACAAGTGACAATTAATATGGGCAGCGATTAGACGAGAGACACCAGGAGTGCGTACTAAATGGATCGAGATTTTCGCGTAGAGTGCCAGAAAAGAGCGTAGCGTCCTGCGGGATGAAGGTCTGCCATTGTTATGAGACAGCCTGCACTGAGTTAACTTTCCCAGCTGAACACTCACAACGCGGGAACGCAAGTCGTGCAAACCGATCGTTGTGATGTCTATACCGTCTATCAGAATTCTTCCATTGGCGGGATCGATCTATGTAGCTGCTAAGCATACTTTAAGATACTCTGGCGTGATCACTTACAAATCGCAATATGCTCATTGCCAAAGTAGATTTTCCGCTCCCTAGAAGACCAACATAAAGGGAAATCATAAATGACGCAATGAGGATACATACCAGTTCGTCCCAACAGGCCCACGCGTTCTCTCCCCTTCAAGGTAAAAGATACGTTGTGCAGGACTGGCGGGAGTTCAGGGGCGTATTTGATCACGAGGTCCTCCACGACAATGAGATTGTCGCTGTTGGAGGATGGCCAATATGCGGGAGGACGGTGGGATTCCACAATGACGGGAGGCTCCTGAGGCAATTCAAGATACTCTACAACTCGTTCGACCGAGCTAGACAAAACTCAGCATTGGAGACGACCAAAGCGCGTCGAAATTACGTACTTGAGGTCGAGTTCGAGGCCCGTCCAGAATCGGCAAGCCCAGTAGATACTGTTCGTAAAAGCCATCGCGGACGTAATACAAAGAGCCGCAATGCCCGTCTTCACCCAGCCTGACAGCGCGAATAAAGTGGTGACAAGCACGGACAAGGCTCCAAGGATATCAAAGTTCAACAAAAGCCAACGGTTCGTCATCCAAAAGCTATACCACATCTGTCCTTTGATGAGCGGGAAAGAGCAGTCTAGATACTACATGTGATACTTACTTGAGTGGTCAGGTCAACTTTCGTGTGAAGGCTATCGAGGAACCGCTTCTCAGCAGAGAATGCGCGGACAGTGACAATGCCTTCAAGTAATTCGCCAAAGCCAGAAAAGATCGGAGAGCGTGAGTTTGACTCCATCCGTCTCAAATCTCGTCCCGTGTTCAGGTAGCCAATGGCAAGTAAACGATATACGTAGCCAATGATGGTCGCAGGAAGAAGGAATAGTGGGAAAATTACGCTGGAAAGTGGATCGTCAATGGCGCAAGCAGAAATGATTAGAGGGTACTGCTACTGACGCGACAGTGATAACAGACGCAACAAAGGTTGCGAGCGATGAATTGACGGCCTGAAGGGAGCCCGCTAAAGATGAATCGAGAGTTTCAATATCCTAGAATTGCGTCATTTTGGCAACAGGAAGGTCACGAGCGCTTTCCTCACCTTGCTGAAACGATTGAGCATGCGACCTGACCATATAACCGTGAATGCACATTCAAAGAAGATAAAGAGAGCGCACCTTGAGGTGTTGTGTCATGCCACCGCATCGTCGCCCGCACCACGGAAACGAGGAGCTGCTTGAAGAGTACTCTGGAGGCCCGAAGGGCACCGGTGTATTGCGCGATGGCCGTCAAGACACCGATAAATGCAGAACCGAGGCCCAATGCGGAATAAACACCAATATAGAAGAGCGGGTGCTCTTTGGCACTGGGCAAGCTCATGTGCGCCAGTGGAGTATCAAAGGATTGCAAGCCGTGGATAGCATGCGCGAGGTTATGAGAGCCAGGTAGTTCGTCAGTAATGAGTGTCTGTTGCTCTATGGCATACGACGATGACGATGTCATGAATGCATGTGCTGTAGAAACTTTTCCACTGCCATAGGCTTCGCCCCACCACTAAGAGAAGAAGTCAGCGTCTCGAACAGACCGCCTAGTAATGACGCATACCATTATCCACACTTTCTCTGATACGCCCAGAAGCTTAGGGTTACGCGTAAGCCTATCGTCACGGAACTCGTGAGAAAGAGTATACCTGAGACACGATGATGAAAAAGCCGAGAATGATCCATGTCCAGTAGGAGCTACGGGCCGCCTTGAGAACCCACAACCAACACAGCAACAGGTGAAACGCACGAGGCTTTTAGGTATGTGTTGTATATATTCCATTGAACGCCACCTTCCTGACGCACTTCATCTTTGATTAGCTTTCTAGGCTTTTTCGATTCCCTCGCGGAACCTGGGCTCTCGACTACCCCTGCCGCTGTTTCCTCGGAAGCGGGCGATTCTGCAGCCGCCTCTTCGTCCTCGTGAACCTGTACTTCCTCCGTTTGCGAGATGTCATCAAGAACTCCCTGAGCGCGTAGTTCGGCGACAGCCCCTTGAGTATCGATGCGGCCATCAAGCATCCGGACCAGATAATGAGCACCGGGCAATACGAGTTCGACATGATGGGTAACCAAAATCTAAGTTCGTTATCGCGTTTGCGTTTCACGAATTGATGGATAGCGAAAATCCGTACCACTGTGCGATTGGCCAAAAGGGGTCCACAGAGGAGCTTCTCGAACAAGAATCGTGCCGTGTGGCTGTCCTGTTACCCCCGGTTGTCAATGCGGCTCCAGCCCCTTTCACCTAATGGACATACCACAGCGCTTAGAGGGTCATCAAGGAGAACGTATCTGGCTGGAGCGTAGACTGCGCGGGCCAGCGCGACTCTATAAAGATAGTTGTGAAGGGATTAAGGCTTTCGGGCCCAAATATACGGCTTACCTTGCCTTCTGACCTCCGGACAAGCTGACTCCCCTATCGCACGCCAAAGATGTCAGTTGCAAAGACGCGAAAATGAGAGCTGTCAAATTACGGACCTCGCACCAATCTCTGTCGCGTCGCCATCCTCAAGAACATCCAAATCTGGCCTCAGGGCACAAGCCTCGATAACGGCGTGGTAGCGGGCCTCGTCGTATGGGTACCCGAACAGGATATTATCCTTGATTGTTTCGTGTCGAAGCCATGGAGACTGGGCAGCATACGCGATAGAGAGGGTCAATCCGAACTCGTCCACATGGGACAATCGCTTTGACATGACGATCTTCCCACTGAGCGTCGTCATTTCACCTAGTAAAGCCATCTAGGGAAGTGAATATGAGTATAGTACAACTTTTTCAAGCAGGAAATCTCCGAAGCTCACTAAAAGCGCGGTCTTGCCACTCGCAGTCGGGCCAGTCACGACGGTGAGCTGACGCTCAGGGAACACGATGTCAATATCCTTCAGTTCGAACCTGTGTTCGCTGGCCTCGCTGGTTGTAATAGAGACACGTTCACTGTCATCGTTCGTCTCTCGCACAACACCGTCAGTTGGAGTTGAGGCTACGCCATTCGTTGCCTTGGGGGCCCCATCGTCCTTTTCCTCAACTTCATTCCATTTGAATGTCCCATTCTCGATACCCAAACCCTTCATTACGTCATCATCGCCCGCTGACGCACCGAAATGAGATCGTTTCAAGGAAGACACTTGTTCATCGACCTCATCTTCGTCAAGATACGTCGCGATGCGATCAAGAGCTACTTTTGTCTGGAGGGGCAAGATATTGAACATGGATGTAGACTGTGAGGATTGCTTACTTGTAACATTTGGACAATCCACGTTGGGATGATATTGAGAGGAAGCCTGACCATGTTGAACAGGGCGATCGCCTGGGCGCATTCGATCAATATTTATGACTAGAACAGATAAAAGACCATACCGTGAATGCGATACTGACGGATAACTCGTTCCCTTGCAATACAAAGACGAGAAACGAAGTGATAGACACAAGAACAGGGGCGCAAGACCAGAGAAGTTGGAACAGGACCGAGTTCAAGCGAGCTTTAATCATCCATTTGATCTCCTTGCCGCGCGCGTCTGACACGCGGTCAATCCAACGACTTTCCCATGCGAAGAACTTGATGAATTTGACCTTTAGTTGATCTGCGGTCAGCGCCGGTCTATTGAGTGGGCGACAACTAGCATACCGCGCCGATAAGTTCGTTCAAGACACCCATTCGCTTGTCCCGCGCGGCCATTAACCCCTTCTGAATGCGGATGCTACGCTTTGCGATGAAGCTATTCAACGGCCACCCAAGGGCCAGTACCAAGAATCCGGAGAATGCAGACCATCCAAGCAAGCTATAAGTGCCTTTAGCACCCGCAAATAACACCTTTCAGTGGCAGTGGCTTACTTGTAAAGGAAAACACCAGCGATGATGATCTCGAATGGACCTAAAATGTAACGGTAAGCCTGGACTTAAAACAGCGCAAGTCGGTAGACATACTCCCATAGATAAAGTACATTGCCGAAGTCGTCATCGCGACACGGTTCGCGTCTCCCGCCATCAAGTTGACGATCTTACCAACGTCTGCGCCGGCTCTGGGATCATCCGCCTTTTCTTTTGAACCCTTCGCCTTTGCATCCTTCTTTCCATCTGAACGTTGCGCTTCTTTGGCATCGTCCTTGTTCACGACCCCGGAGAAATCTTTGCGCTTCAGCGCCTTGTCGTAAATTGCGGCCATAAGTTGCGATCGTATGCGAGTAGCAGCCCGCCGACCGAACCAAAGATGCTGGAGATCGGCCTGAGCCTGTGGGAACAATGTAAATTGAGCCAAATGATCGAGAAGATCTAGAGACGAACTTTGCACATGGAGCACAGGAAAGCTAGCAATGCGTAGATATAAGCCTGAGAGCGAGTGACACGTGTCTTGTCATCAATTGCGTCGAGTATGCGCCTAAAAATCCATAAAAAGGAGGTCCGGACGCAAATGGGATATAGCCTACTTGAGGAAGAAAGGACCAGTATAATTAAATACCACACTGACGAGAGTCAGAACGAAGTCCAAGCTGCAAAACAAGTCTTCAGCAAACACATCGCCCATTTTGGTCACAGGATTTGCGCAAAAATATTGCATAGTTCGAAACCGATTGACTTACATTAGATCCATGGAGTTGGCTATCCAGAGCCGGCGAAATAATGTACCACATCTGATAAGATAAATATGAGCAATGCGGCATGATGCCATGTTCATCATGCTCACTTTGTGCCGCTAAACTTCACAAACACAGACCGCGACAGCATCGTCGGACTCAATGCCCAGACGTCAACTTCATTCAGCGTAGTGTAGGTACCCTATTAAACACTTCGGCGTGCGTCATCAAATAGAGACGTGCGAGAAAACGTACGCGCGTTACCAACGGCCACACCCACGAGAATGTAACCCAGCCCCAAAGCGTCGTGTAATCCTCAGGAGAAACGGACAGCCCCTGAAACATTCCGATAAGTTAACGTGCCAAAGCGACCCAAACTCAGTGACCCACGATCTTTGCCTTCTTTACTCTGCTACCCGGGATGGCAAGAGGCATGCTGAGAACGGTTGTGATCAAAATGAACAACGCGCATAGGTTCAATGTGTGAGCGGCCAGGATGAGTCGCGAGGGAAGCGGAATGCCGTGAGCGCTGTAGTTATAAGCGAACGCGCAGATGGATATCAACTCGAGGGTGGTAAAGATGAGATAGAGTGTGAAGAGATCATATGGAGGAGTGGGCTGAGGTCGGACGATAGGGCGTACTGTCGCGAATAGCCAGATCAATGCGACCACGAAAGGACTCGCAATGAAAACTGGGACCCTCCCGTCTTGGATGACACCATACGAGGCAATACCGAGCCATATGAGAGTCTCCAAGAGTGCAAACCACGACAACAGGAGCGACTTCCAAAGGTGCCCCGATCCAACTTGCCTAGTCACGGCCTCGGACTCGTCTTGTCCTCCTTCGCCCAATGTGGCCTTGGTCTCCGCGGCGGCAGCAGCATCGAGAGCTTCTGCTTCTTGAAGGGTGAGAAAGGGTGTGAGCTGTGCCTTGATAGGATGTATGAGATTTGATATCCACGTGGGAATCGGGATGGCGACTCGGAAAAGACAGAGAAGGAAGACGAATGTGGCGGGAATGACAGCACCCCAAAAGGCGCGAGCGCAGGCCAAGTCGAGGTGCCAGATTTCACTTGAGAAGCGGCAGCTCGACATCCTGGTAGCGTGCGGAGACGAACAGTCGACGGGCGGCTGTGTAGAGTTCCGAACCCTTACCGAATGACCACTTCACTTGTCGTCGCCGCCTCTCGTTACTCGCCACGCAACCATCCCGCCGAAGTTACGTAATTTTCATAAATAAAACACTTAACAAAAAAAACTACAAACGGTGCGGCAAAACTGTAAAGTCGCCCCATTGCATTCGCCCATCCAATGCAGTCGTCCATTCAACACCTACGGCGTATTTTGAATGGACGCCATTGAGAAAAAATATGTATTACCTTATTCTGGCCTGAAATGCACTAACTTAAAGTCAGGTGTCGAGATCTGAACAGGACAGATATATGTTGTATCTGCGCCGCAGCT
>Ga0209488_10004528_pt1 | contig 10830 bp, 5 predicted proteins | sample Rivendell_Oct201_8_FD_188349 | JGI IMG/M metagenome (GOLD analysis project Ga0209488, IMG submission 188349) | Vadose zone soil microbial communities from the Eel River Critical Zone Observatory, Northern California, USA -... | ecosystem: Environmental > Terrestrial > Soil > Vadose zone >... | reverse complement strand
CAGCGGTTGTCGAAGAAAAGCTGGGTGATGAGGAACTGCGCGCCGGCGTCCACCTTCTTCTTGCAGTTGCGCAGGTCGGCCTGCAGGTCGCGCGTCTCGACGTGCCCCTCCGGATAGCAGGCGCCGCCGATGCAGAGCGGGCGGCCCTTCGCCTCGGACACCTCGCGCACCAGCTGCACCAGCTCGTTCGAGTAGCGGAAGCCGCCCTCGACGGGGACGAAGCTCGGTTGCCCCCGCGGGGGATCGCCGCGCAGCGCGAGTACGTTGTCGATGCCCTCGGCCATGATCGATTCGAGGGCGATCTTCAGCTCGTCGCGCGTGGCGCCGGCGCAGGTGACGTGCGCCATCGCCTCGATCTCCAGCTCGCGCTTGATGCGCGTGACCATCTCCAGCGTGCGGCCGCGGGTCGACCCTCCCGCTCCCCAGGTGACGCTCACGAAAGCGGGCGCGAGCGGGTGCAGCTGGCGGACGGTCTCGAACAGCGCCTGCACCCCCGCGTCGGTCTTCGGGGGGAAGAACTCGAAGGAGAAGACGGGCTCGCCGCGCTCGCCGGCGAAGCGCAGCAGGTCGCAGATCCTCACGGAGCCCCCTTGGCCGCCAGCGGCGCGCCGCACGGCTCCTTGCAGCTGGACAGGGTGAAGGAGTCCAGCACCCGGCCCGCGATGTCCTTCGCCTTGCCGGTCACGTGGCAGCCGCACACGTCCACCGTGACGAAGGAGAGCGCCTTGTGCGCGGACTCGACGGTGGGGAAGGTCGGGTCGGGGTCCTCCAGCGGAGCGCCGCCGCCGCCCACCACGAAGTACCGCAGCCCGTCGACCTCCCCGCGCTCGTAGAAGTGCTCGTGGCCGGCGAACACGGCCTCGATCGGATGCCTGCGCGCGGCCGCCTGGATGGCGAGCCGCACGCGCTCGCTCCCGCCATGGCCCGGGCGCATGCGCGCCGGGTGGGCGAACGGGCCCTGGTGGACCAGCACCCAGACGTGCGTGTCGGCCGGGACGCCGCGCAGGTCCTCCTCCACCCACGCCACCTGCGCGTCGGACACCGCGCCCGCGTGTGGATCGGCGCCGGCCCCTGTCTCGAACGAGTCGAGCACGACCAGGTGGATCGGACCGTAGTCCAGCGAGTGGTACGCGGGGCGGGACGGGTCCCTGAAGTACCGGCTGTAGGAGACGCCGTTGTCGGTGATCTCGTGGTTCCCCACGGTCGGCACGAACGGCGTGCGCAAGAGCAGGTCCGCTTCGTCCGAGAACCAGCGGTCCCAGAGCTGGTCGTCGGCCGCGTTGACCACCATGTCGCCCGTGTGCAGCGCCAGGCGCGCGCCCTCCGCCGCGGCGGCCCGCGCGACCAGGGCGTGATCGCCGCCGTTGGTGCGGTTGTCGCCGTAGACCAGGACGCGGAAGGCCGACTTCGGGCCGGGCGCGGTGTGGAAGCTGCCCGCGACGGGCGGCGAGGCCTCGATGCGGTACCGCACCTCGGTGTCCTGCGGCAGCGAGCGCAAGGTGACGCGGTGGTCGGTGCGGGCAACGTCTTCCTGGGCGAGGCGATCTTCGAGGTACCAGACGCGGCCCTTGACGGGCTCGGCGGTGGTCCAGGCGACGGTGATCTGGCCGGCGGCCGGGTCGAGCAGCCACGGTCCCATCGCGATCTCCGGCGCTGCCGCGGCGATCCGGGTGCGCGGAGCGAAGAGCGCGTGGACGGAGTCGCAGCCGCAGAGGGCCAGGCAGACCACGGCCGCGACGAGGCGCATGGGCAGGACGATACCCGGGGAAGGCGCGGCCGGGCCACTGAAATGCCTCGGCCTGGCGGGAAGCAAGCCGGCGATGTCGGACCCCCATGGTAGGACGGGTGCCGTGCGCAAGGTGGCCCAGCTCAGCTTCGACGACGCCCGGCGGAAGGCGCCGGCCGGGCCCGCCCTGACCGTGCTGCCCGACGCGGCACGGGTGGAAGAGCACGTGGTCCGGAGGGCCGCCCCGTTCGTCGCGGGTACGGTGGCGTGGACGCTCGCGCAGCTCGAGCGCGAGCTGATCCGCGAGGCCCGCGCCGCCGGAGCGTGCCCGAAGGTCGCTTCGGGCGAGGCCCTGGCCCTCCTCTTCCGCGACGTTTGCCGGGAGGAGACGCCGCGGGAGGGGCCGTTCTGGGGCATCCGCGACCAGCCGGGGTTCGCGCGGGCCGTGCAAGACCTGCTGGCGGCGCTCACGCAAGGGCTGCTCGAACCCGCGGAGCTCTTGCGGCTGCCCCTCCCCGACACGGCGCGGGAGCGGATCGCGCCGCTGGCCACGCTGCTGGTCCGCGCGCGCCAGGCGCTCGACCGCCGCGGCCTCGCCGACCCGAACCGCGCCCTGCGGCTCTCGGTCGACGCGCTCGCAAGCGGCGGGGAGCTTCCACCGGTCGTCCGGAACGCGCCGGAGCTGATCTTCGAGGCCATCTTCGACTGGACGCCGCTGCGCGTCCGGATGGTGGCCGCGCTCGCGGCGCGAACGCGCGTCCGCGTGCGCCTCCCCTGGTCCGCCCAGCCCGACCTGCGCGAGGCCGTCGAGCCGGCGCTGCGCGCGTTCGAGGCGCTGGGTGGGGCGCAGGCGGCCCCCGAGCTGGAGCTGTTCGATCCCGCGGGCGGCGGCCCCTTGGCGGGCTTTCTCCATGCCTTGTTCGGCGGAGCGGGTCCGGCGCGCGGCGCACCCGTCACGCTGCGGGCCTGCGCGTCGCCGGCCGCGCAGGCGCGCGAGGTGGCGCGGACCTGCGCCGACCTGATCGCCGCGGGCACGCCGCCCGACTCCATCGCCATCGCGGCGCGCAGCCTGGCGGGCGGCGTGGCCGAGGAGCTGGCCGCCGCTCTCGATCGATTGGGCATCCCCTGGCGCGAGCGGCGCGGGCGCCCTGCCCTGCCCGCGCCCCCGCTCCAGCTGGCCCTGCGGATCCTCGATCTGCCCGCGCGCCAGTTCCCGCGCGAGGATCTCGAGCAGGTCCTCAGCTCGCGCCTCTTGTGGCTGCCCGACCACGGACGCCCCCTGCCGCCCCAGGCCGCGGTGCGCTGGCTGCGCGAGGCGCACGTGCGGGACGATGCCCTCGACGGTGGATACGCCGAGCGGCTGCGCGCCCTCGGCGCCCGCCTGCAGACGCGCGCCCGGTCGCGCTCGGAACGCGCCACCGACCCGGCCGCCGCCGCTTCCGCGCTGGCGGACGCGGCGCGAGCGGCCGCCGACGTCGAGGAGGTCTCCGCGCGCGTCCAGTCCATCCTGGCGGACGTGCGTTCGTTGCCCGAGCGCGCTCCTCTGGGCGAGCACGGGACGGCGCTGCTCCAGCTGCTCGACCGCTGGGGGATGCCGAGGCGGCTCCGGCGTGGCGAGCACGAGCCGGGCACCGACGAGCCCGGCCCGTTCACCCGCGCCGCGGCCGCGGCGCTCGCGCGCGACCAGGCCGCGCTGCGCGCCCTGGAGGAAGCCTGCGGCGCGGTGGCCCGGGCAGCGGCGACGCTCGGCGACGCGGACCGCGCTTTCTCGCGCGCCGACTGGGCGCTGGTGCTCGCCTCGGCGCTTTCGGGGACATCCCTGCCGTCCGGCGGCGCGCGCGGAGGCGCGGTGCAGCTCGCCGAGCTGCGCGAGCTGCCGGGCCGGAGGTTCGACCACGTGCTGGTGGTGGGCCTCGTCGACGGCGAGCTTCCCGCGGCTCCGGCCGTCGACCCGCTGCTCCCGGACGACGACCGGCGCGCGGTGAACCGGGCCGCCGGGCGGGGCGTGTTCCGGGTGCCGCCGGCCGAGGGAGAAGCGGTCCTCCTGCCGCCGCGAAAGGCGGAGGAACCCCTCCTCTTCCAGCTCGGCCTCTGCGCCGCGCGGCGCGGGGCATGGCTGTTCTGGCCGCGGACCGACGCGCGCGGCCGCCAGACGCTGCGTTCTCCGTTCGTGGACGAGTCGGTGCGCGCCCTGGGCCTGACTCCCGAGGAGGACCGCGCCGCCGCCGCGCCCCTCTCGCCCGTCCCCGGCCTGGACGCCTGTCGATCCTCCGCCGATCTGCTCGCTCGGACCGCGTTGGAGGCGTTCGCGGATCCGGCCTGGCGGGTGTCGGCCCCGCTCCCGCGGCACGAGGCGTGCGCGCTGACCGGGGCGGTCGCGGGCTCGCCTCTCGGGAAGCGCCTGTCGCGAGTCGCTCGCGCGGCCGCGGCGGAGCGGGAGCGGCTGCGCGCTTTCGTGGGAGAGATCGAACCCGGCCGCTTCTCCGGGAAGCTGTCCGGGGCGGCGCTCCAGGCGGTCGGACACAAGGTCAGCTTCGGCCCCGACGCGCCGCTCTCGGCGCACCAGCTCGAGGAGCACGCCATCTGCGGCTTTCGCACCCTGGCGCACAAGCTCCTCGGCGTCGAGCGGGAGGAACCCGGGGAGGACGACCTGGCGGCTCGCGAGCGCGGCTCCCTCCTCCACCGCTGCCTGGATTCGTTCTTCCGCAGGCTCGACGAGGAGGCGCGGCTGCCGCTGCGCGGGGATGCGGCCGAGCTGCAGACGCTCACCGAGGTCGCGGCGGAGGAGATGGAGGCGTTCGCCGCCGAGGAGCACGTCGGGCGGCGCGCTCTCTGGGAGCTCCGCCGCGGTGAGCTCTTGCGGACGCTCCAGGACATCGTCGAGGCCGAGACCTCGGAGCGCGGACGTCCCACGGAGTTCGAGCGCAGGTTCGGGTATGCGGACTCCTGGGAGGCGCTGCGCATCCCCGATCCCACGGGCACGGAGATCGCCTTCGTCCGCGGCGCCATCGACCGCATCGACCGCGACGAGGGCGGAGCGCTGCTCGTCATCGACTACAAGTCGAGCAGCAAGCAGACGCTGTCGCGCAAGCTGCAGCCCGCGGGGCTGCTCGCGCCGGAATTCCAGCTCGCCCTGTACGCGGCCCTGCTGCGCCAGCGGGAGCCCGCGAGCAACGTCGACGCCGCGTACATCAGCCTCCGCGACGCGGAGCGGTCCGCCACGCTGCGCGACGCCACCGCGAAGGCCGTCGACTTCGTGGCGCTCCTCGAGATGGACCCGACCCGGCGCGCCGAGCTGCGCCGCCGTCCCGGCCCGCCGCTGAACCTCGCCGACGAGGTCTGGGCGCGCGTCGGCAAGATGCGGCAGGGCCTGTTCCCGGTGCAGCCGCTGAGCTGCGACTTCTGCGAGCTGAAACCGGCCTGCCGCATCGTCGCGCTGCCTCCCGACCCGGAAGAGAACGGCGGCGCGCCTGTGGGCGCGACCCCGGTACCGAACGGGGTGCCCCGTGTCTGACCTGCGGCCCCTGTTCGCGCTCTCGGAAAGCGCGGTCGTGCAGGCCGGCGCCGGGACCGGCAAGACGCACAGCCTGGTCACGCTCTGCTTGCACCTGCTCGGTGGGGCCGGGAGGGCGGAGCCGCTTCCCGCCGCGCGCCTGTGGGCGGTCACCTTCACCGAGAAGGCCGCTGCCGAGCTGAAGGGGCGCATCCGCGAGCGGGTCGACGCGCTGGCGGAGTGCCCGCCCGAGGAGGTGGCGCGCATCGAGCCGGAGCTGGCCGCGTCGGGCGCGCCGCCGCCGGAGCTGTGGCGGCGGGTGCGCCGCGATCTCGGCGCGGCCCAGGTGGGCACCATCCATGGCCTGTGCAGCCAGATCTTGCGCAGGCACGCCGCCGCCGCCGGTCTCGACCCCGACTTCGCCGTCCTCGACGAGGTGGAGGCCCGCCAGCTGCGAGCCGACGCCTGCCTCGCCGCGGCCCTGGAGGCGCTGGAAGGGACGGGGCCTTTGCGCGACGCGGCGCGCAGGCTGTGCGCGGAGCTGGGCTTCCGCGGCGCCGGCCGGTTCGGCCGCGGCCTGGCCGACGAGCTGGCGTCGCTGCTCGCCGCCCTGGGCGAGAGCGGGCGCGAGGTGGCGGAGGTGGTGGACGCAACGCCCGCGCTCCACGCGGGCAACGCCGTCGCGGCGGAAGGCGAGGCGCGCCGCGCGTTCGCCGCCGCGCTCGACGATCTCGAGTCGGAGCTGCGCGCGGCCCGCCTGCGCCGGGCGCCGAGCCCCACCGCGATCAAGGCGCTCTCCGGGATCGAGGACTACCGCGCGCGCGGCGCCGCCGCCGTCGCCGCCGCGCCTCCGGGCGAGCTGGCGCAGGCGTGGAGGCAGCTCCGCGGGCTGCGCTGGTCGCTCCCGCGCTCGCTGGCGGGCCGCGCCGGCGAGTTGATGCGCGGGGCCCGCGAGGCGCTGGAGACGCTCCTCGAGGCGGACGCGCAGGTGCGCTCGGCCCGGCTTTCCCGCGAGCTCGCGCTGGTCGCCGCCGAGGCGCGGCGCCGGTATCGCGCCGAGAAGTCCCGCGCTTCGGCGCTCGATTTCGACGACCTGACTCGGCTCACCCGCGATCTGCTCGCCCGCGACCTGGCGGTCCGGCGGCTGGAGAAGTCGCGGCTCGGGGTGCTGCTGGTCGACGAGTTCCAGGACACCAGCCGGCCGCAGCTGGAGCTGTTCGGGTGGCTGGTCGAGGACGGCGACGGCACCGCGCCGGCCGGCTCGGGCCTGCCCGGCGCACGGCCGGTCGCGCGCGGGAAGCTGGTCGTCGTGGGCGACCGGAAGCAGTCCATCTACGAGTTCCGCGGGGCGGACGTCGCCTCTGCCCAGGCCTTCGCCGCGCGCGCCCTGCAGGACGGAGCGCGGCGGTTCGTGCTCCGCACCTCTCGCCGCTCCCTGCCGCCGCTGGTCGACTTCGCAAACCGCCTCTTCCGCACCGCCCTCGGCGCGGCGGATCGGCCGTTCGACACCCCGTTCCTCGACGACGACGCCCTGTCCGCGCACCGCGCCAGAGGAGGCGCCGGCCCCTGCGCCGAGCTGCTCGACGTGCTCGGAGCCGGAGTGGAGGCGGAGGCGGAGGTGGTCAGCAGGCGCATCGCGTTGCTGCTCGCGCCGGGCGCTCCGGAGCGCGTGCACGATGCGGGCGACCCGCGGCCGGTGCGAGGCGGCGACATCGCCGTCCTCCTGCGCCGGTTCACCAACGTCGACGTGTTCCGCCGCGCGCTGCTCGAGCGCCGCATCCCGCACCTGGTCTTCAAGGGCCGCGGCTTCTACCAGGCGCGCGAGGTGATGGACCTCACCCAGCTCCTCGCGCTGGCGGTCGACCCGGACGACGACCTGGCGCTGCTCTCGGTCTTGCGTTCGCCGCTGGGTCCGCTCTCGGACGACGCGCTGGTGCTCCTCGCGCGCCACGGCGGGCATGGCCTGAGGCTCCGCGCCGTGCGCGACCCCGAGGCCCGCGAGGCGCTGGCGCCCGACGACGCCGACGCGCTCGATCGCGTCCTGGCGCTCGTCTCCCGGGTGCAGCGCGAATGCGACCGGCTCGGACCGGCCGCGCTGCTCGAGGCGGTGCTGGCGGAGAGCGACTTCCTCGCGGCCATCGCCGGGGGACTGTACGGCGAGCAGGCCGCCGCGAACGTCGAGAAGCTGGTGGGCTTCGCGCGCCAGCACGAGCTGCACGGGGGAAATGCGCGCACTTTCGTGGCCCAGGTGCGGCGGCTCGCCGACGAGGACGCGGGCGAGGCCGACGCCTTCGTGGTCGAGGAGAGCGATCCCCACGCCGTGCGCCTGCTCACCGTCCATGCCGCGAAGGGCCTCGAGTTCCCGGTGGTGGTGGTGCCGGAGTGCGCCGCGCAGCCTCGGACCGGGCCGGAAGGCGTCCTGCTCGATCCCGACCTCGGCCTCGCGCTCAAGGTGCGCGGCGCCGGGTGGAAGCGCTGGGGCTCGCACGGGCTCGCGGTGCGCGATTTGCGCAAGGAGCGCGAGGCAGCCCAGGGCCGGCGGCTGTTCTACGTCGCGGCGACGCGCGCGCGGGACCTGCTGCTCCTGTCCGGCCGGGCGGCCCCGAAGGTGGAGACGTGGCGCCAGTGGATCGACCGCGCGATGCCGGACTGCGCCGGCCTGGTGCGCGTCCTTCCGGACGGCGCGACCGGGCAGCCCGAGCCGGTCTCCGCGGGCGGCGACGCGCTGGTCGACGGCGACGCCGGGCTGCTGCGCGCGGTCCTGCGCGCCGAGGCACCGGAGGAGACGGGTCCGGAGGGAGCGGCGGCCGCGCGGCGCGCAGGCGAGCTGGTCGCCCGGATCGAGGAGCACGCCGGCGCGCGGCCGCGCGGGACGGTCCTCGCGCCGGTGACCCAGCTTGCGGATGCGAGCGCCTGCGCCCGGAGGTACCAGCTCCTCCACGAGCTCGGCCTGGAAGAGAGGCCGCACGGCGCCGGCGAGGCGAGCGCCGGCGGCGCGGCGGAGCGCGGGACGCTCGCGCACCGCCTGCTGGAGCTGGTCCCGCTCGACATGGCCGACGTCGCGGCGCGGCGCCGGGAGCTGCGCCGCCTGGTCGAGCTGGAGGGCGAGGATCCCGACTCTCCGGAGATCGGGGAGGTGATGGACGCCGTCGCTGCTTTCCTCGATTCCGCCTTGGCCCGGCGGATGGCTCGCGCGGGCGCGCGGCAGCTCTTGCGCGAGCTGCCCTTCGCGCTTCGCCTCGAGGCGGGCGAGGGAGAGCTGGCCGGGCCCGACCTCGTCGTGCGCGGCCAGCTCGATGCCCTGCTGCTCGACGGGGAGGAGGCGACGGTCGTCGACTACAAGCTGTCGCGCGCGGCGGCCGCCGGGCGCTACGAGTTCCAGCTCGACGCGTATGCCGTGGCCGCGCAGGCGCTGACCGGTTCCGCCGTCCCGGTCCGCAGCGGGCTGGTGTTCCTGCGCTCGCCGGGGAGCCCCTTCGCCGCCCGCGAGGCGCCCGGCGCCGCCCGGGTGGAGGAGATCCGCCGCCGCCTGCTCTCGGCGGCGCGGACGGTGGACTCGGGCCGCCGGACGGGAGCCTGGCCCAAGGTGCAGCCGGCCCGCTGCCGCGAGCTGGAGTGCGGCTTCTTCCGCCGCTGCCATCCCGAGGAGGTGGCCTCCGAGGCTACCGGCTCCTGAACAGCGCCAGCCAGGCAGCCAGCGCGATCGCGACCAGCACCGCCGCCGCGACGAGCAGCGCCACCGGGTCCGGGGCGGATTCGCGCAGCGGAGGGGACGCGCTGCTCGCGGGCGCCGATGGCGGGTTGCCGGCCGGGTTGGACGCGGGGATGCGATGCGCGTCCGCCTGCCCGGCTGCCCGCCCGCTCCTGGTGTGCCCTTTCGCCACGGCGCGGGGACAGTACACCAAGGGGCAATCGTGCACCGCGGCCGGTATAAAGACGGTCTGGCATGGCCGGGACCTCCGAGCTGATCGATTTCCGCCGCGCGTTCGTGTGGCTCCTGTGCGGCATGCTGCTGCCCAGCGTCGCGCTGATCGCGTTCGGCGTGGTGGCGGTGGTGAACGAGCGGGTGGCGGTCGAGCGCCGGCTGGAGACCGAGTACGGGGCGCGGCTGCGGACCCTGGACGCCGACCTGCGCGCCCGCCTGCAAGCCGCCGCCGATGCCGCCGCCGTGGAGTCGCTGGCGCGGGCCCAGGAAGATCGGCGCGTCCGGGAGCAGCGCGTCGCCGTCGCGCCGCCCCGGCCCGAGCCGCTGCTCCTTGCCATCGCCCCGGCGCAGGCGCAGGGCGCCGACCCCGTCTTCGCCGAGGCGGTGCGCCGCGCGCAGGCCCTGCCGCCGGGCGGGCACCTGCTCGCGGCCAGCGAGGCGGCCGGAGATCGCCACCTGTTCGCGCTGGTGCGGGTTCCGGGGCAGCCGGAGCCGGGCGTGCTCGCGGCGCAACTCGACCTGGTGGGGCTCGCGGCCGAGGTGCCCCGGCTGGCGGCCGCGCGTTTCCCGCGCGAGTCCGCCGCGTTCCGGCTGCTGCCGCCCGCCGAGCGCGGCGGCGCGACCATCGCCACGCTGCGCCGGCTGCTCAACGAGGTCGCGCCTCCGGGCCACACCACCATCGTCGCCCGATTCCCGCTCCAGCCCCCGCTGGACGGGTTCACGCTGGCGGCGGAAATCTCCGGCGACGACCCCGCGGCCAGCCTCGCCTTCCGCAACCGCACCTGGTACATCGCGCTGCTCGCGCTCCTGTACACCGGCATCGGCGTCGGGTTCGGCCTGACCATCCGCGAGATGCGCCGGGCCTACAAGCTGTCGCGCCTCAAGACCGACTTCGTCGCCAACATCTCGCACGAGCTGCGCACGCCGCTCACCAGCGTGCGGCTGTTCGCGGAGACGCTCAAGCAGGGGCGCGCCCAGGGACCGCGCGAGGTGCAGGAGTGCCTCGACCTGCTCACCAAGGAGACCCAGCGCCTCTCCAGCCTGGTGGAGAAGCTGCTCGACTGGTCCCGCCTGGAGAGCGGCCGCAAGCTGCTCCGGCGCGAGCCCACCGAGGTCCCCGCGTTGCTCGCGCACGTCGCGGACGTCTTCCGCGCCCAGCAGCTCGGCGCCACCTACGAGACGCAGATCGAGCCGGACCTGCCCCAGGTCTCCCTCGACCGCGACGCCATGGCCCAGGTGGTGCTCAACCTGCTCCACAACGCGGTCAAGTTCACCGGGCCCGACAAGCAGATCCGGCTCCGCGCACGGCGCAGGGACGGCGGCATCGCCATCGAGGTGGAGGACAACGGGATCGGCGTCCGCGAGAAAGACCGCAAGCGCATCTTCGAACGGTTCTATCGCGCCGACGACTTGCTCTCCCGCCGCACCGAGGGCACCGGCCTGGGCCTCGCCATCGCCAAGCGCCTGGTCGAGGCGCACGGCGGCCGCATCGACGTCGAGGCCCGCCCCGGGAACGGCTCGATCTTCCGGGTCCAGCTCCCCGCATCCGCCTGAAGCTCGCCCCGAAGATCCATAGCCGATACCGGTTCCACCACCCGGTGCGAAGGCGCCCGGCTGCTGGGAGCTCCCTGTGCCGGCTGCCCCCGAAAAAAAATTAATTTTTTTTTCGGCCCGCCGCGCGACGGA
>Ga0209488_10004527_pt1 | contig 10830 bp, 6 predicted proteins | sample Rivendell_Oct201_8_FD_188349 | JGI IMG/M metagenome (GOLD analysis project Ga0209488, IMG submission 188349) | Vadose zone soil microbial communities from the Eel River Critical Zone Observatory, Northern California, USA -... | ecosystem: Environmental > Terrestrial > Soil > Vadose zone >... | reverse complement strand
GCGCGCGCACGATCGCGTCGGGGAAGGCCAGGTCGTTCTTCTGCTCCTTGAAATCCGTGACGACCTCCCAGAACGAGTAGATTTCACCAGCATGATCCTTGATGGGATCCGCGCCCGACAGGAGCCTCTCGAACTCGAGCTTCTTCTCGCGCTGATCCACCTTCTGGGCCTCGATCCGAAGAAGCCGGGAGTCTACGCCGTCGACCCACGCCGTCCCCGCCCAGTCGTTGAGATCGGGCTCATAGGGCGGGATGGGCTCGAACCGCACGCGCCAGGCCCGCCGGCCGTGAACGGTCTCGTTGCCCTCGACCGTGTAGCGGTACATGCGCTTCTTGCCGGGTTCGAAGATGAAGATCCACGAATAGGCCCGGCGCACGAAGAACGGCAGCCGGTACGCCGCCGGATCGATCTCGGCCGGCGGTGCTCCCTTCTTCACGCCGGAGTGGGGCAGGGTGCGGTAGTCGAGGAAGCCGCGGGCCTCGTCGTACACGTAGATGTACTCAAATTGGTGAATCTCGTGGAGGTTGGCGCGGTCTTCGTAGTCGATCCGCTCGTCACAGGTGAACTGCAGGGCCTGATCCCGGTACAACTGCGCGAGGCGGCCGACGCGGTCGAGGATCTGATCGGCAGCCGCGTCGCGTCCGGGAGAATCGTCGTGGCTGGGTTTCCCGGATTGCGGCGGCGCTTCCTGTGGCGCCTGCCCCAGCATCAGGCAGGCGGCGGCCACCATCGAGCAGAGGGGCCTGACCATGGTTCACGGCCCTCACCCTCACATCGTACGGGCGGATTGTAGCATCGCCGTCATCGTCGACCGCCAGTGAGGTCCCGACGTAGAATCCCCCCCGGCGCATGACCGATCCGCCGCCCATGTCGCATGCGCCGGGGAGGGCCGTCTCGTGCCAGTGAATCGATATGACGCTGTCGTCATCGGCGGCGGCCACAACGGACTGGTCGCCGCGGCCTACCTCGCCAAATACGGCAGGAAGGTCGTCGTCCTCGAGGCGCGCCACAAGACCGGCGGCGCTTCGGACACGTCGCAGCCCTGGCCCGAGGCGCCCGAGTTCAAGGTCACGACCCTGTCGTACACCATGAGCCTGATGCCGCCGTACATCGTCAACGACCTGGGGCTTCGGAACCACGGCTACAAGATCAATCCGCTCGGGATGGGTTACCTGCCGCATCCCGACGGGCGATCGATCATCGACAGCGGCACCAATGCGGCGACCTACGCGTCGTATGGCCAGTACTCGAAGAAGGACGGCGAGCGCATCGGCCCCTACTACGAATGGATCGGGCGCATCGCCTCGATCATGCATCCGATGCTCGACGACACGCCGCCGCGTCTCGGCTCGCTGAAGCTCAAGGACATCAAGGACGTCGCCCGGCTCGGGTGGACTCTGAAGAAGCGCGGCGCGGTCAACGAGCGCACCGTCGCCGACATCACGCGTCTGTTCACCATGAGCTGCGCCGACCTGCTCGACCGCTGGTTCGAGAGCCCCGTCGTCAAGGGGATGCTGTCGATCAACGGCATCATCGGCACCTGGGCGGGGCCGTTCGCTCCCGGCACCGCCTACGTGCTGATGCACCACTCGACCGGCCAAGAGACCGAGGGGCAGGTGGCGTCGTGGGGGATGCCCGAGGGCGGGATGGGCGCGGTCGCGGACGCCATCCGCAAGGCGGCGGAGGGGTTCGGCGCCGACGTGCGGGTGAGCGCGCCGGCGGAGAAAGTCCTGATCAAGGACGGCCGCGTCACCGGCGTCGTGATCAAGGGGGGCGAGGAGATCACCGCGCCGCTCGTGGTCACGACATGTCATCCACAAATCACTTTCCTGCGGCAGATCGACCGCCGCGAGCTGCCATCTGAGTTCGTGGCCGACATCGAGAACTGGCGCTCGCGCTCGGGGACGGTGAAGATCAACCTGGCGCTGGCGGAGCTTCCGGAGTTCACCGCCAACCCCGGGTTCAATCCCGAGGTCCACGGCGGGGCGATCTCGATCCTCGACGACATCGAGTATCTCGAGCGCGGCTTCCAGGAGGCGCGCGCCGGCAAGGCGGCGACGCTGCCGTTCTCCGACTGCGAGATCCCGACGGTGTTCGACCGGACGCTGGCGCCCGAGGGAAGGCACGTCATGTCGATGTTCACCCAGTGGGTGCCCGAGACCTGGAGCAAGGAGCCGCACCGCGCCGAGCTCGAGGCCTACGCCGACCGGCTGATCGATCGGTTCGACCTGGTGGCGCCCAACTTCAAGCGGTCAATTCTGCACCGCCAGGTGATCGGCCCGTACGACATGGAGCACGAGTACCACCTGATCGGCGGGAACATCTTCCACGGCGAGCTGACCGTGGATCAGCTGTTCCACATGCGCCCCGCCGTCGGCTACGCCGACTACCGCACGCCGATCCGCGGCCTCTACCAGGCCTCGTCGGCAACCCACGCCGGCGGCGGCGTCAACGGCCTGCCCGCCCATCACGCCGTGCGCCAGATGCGCAAGGACGGCGCGCTGCTGAGCTGACCGTGCCTACCCGCCCCAGGTCAGCGGCCCCTCGCGGTAGATAAAGCCGATCGCCACGCCGTAGGCGTTGCCGGGGGCGTTGAGCTCCTTGAAGGCGCCGCCGTAGATCGAGTAGCCGTTGCGGAACGGGTGGTCGTAGGCCGTGGTCACGGTCCAGACCGGGGAGCCGCCTTCGACGAGACCGGAGCCGTGGGTGCCCGAGAGGGTGAGGCCGGAAATCTGGCCGACGCGGATCCGGGTGGCGCCGGTCAGCGCCAGGGTGTTGGAGTAGTCGACGTACTGCGTGTCGCCGCGCACGTCGTAGAAGGCGCTCGCGAAGAGAAGGAGACGGGAGTTCACGACGCCCATGATGCCGGCGTCGGGCCCGTAGTCGTACTTGCCGGTGCCCAGGTACTTGTCGCTGTCGGCGGTCGGCACCTTCACGCGCGCGCCGACCCAGACCCAGGGCCGATGGATGAGCCCGCCTTCGACGATGGCGAAGCTCGGAGCGACGACGACGTCGCCGGGGCCGTTCTCGTCGATCACCTGTCCGCCGACCGGGACGTGGAAGAGAGGTCCGCCGATGTAGGTGACCGGGACCTCGGCGTGCAGCTGCTCGTACGGGAAGGTCGCGTGCACCGCGAAACGGTTCGACAGGAGCCCGACCGTGATCGGGAACGACGACAGATCCATCTTGACGCCGTTGTCCGCCTCGCTCGCCAGGTAGCTCGGCACGACGCGCACCGTGGTGATCACCTGCGCGAGGACATTCGAACCTGCGAAGCCGGCGAGCACGACCAGGAGCGCACAGATCGAGCGTGTTCTCATGACACACCTCCTCCGGAGCCTCTCGAGGATCGATGCGGTACTTTTCAAGCCGCAGGCGAGCAAGCACGGTGCCAGATGCGCCGCGGGCGCGCGGACTTTTCCTCAAGACACCCCGTGGCAACGACTTAGGGCGGCGCGATCAAAATCGACGCGCGTCGCGCGCCGCGCACAGGATGTCGGTCGATTGGGGCAGAGTGCTGCGGGTGGCCGCGATCCGATGTGCGCGACCGGATACCACGAACCCCGCCCTCCGCGATAAGATCACCCGTTCCTCAACGCTTCGGATAGTGAAACGTCGCGGTTCGCGCCCGGCGCGACCCGAGAGGTGAGTCGATGATCGTTCGCCGCGTCTCCCGTCGCATCCACGCATCGATCCCGTCCCGCATCGCGGGCTTCTCCGTGCCGGTGGCGCTTCTCTTCGCGCTCCTCGTGCTGCTGGCGCCGGCGACCATCGGCCGCCCGGCATGGGCGGCGGCCGGTGACGACGAAGAGAAGGACGAGAAGCCGACCAAGGGACCGGCGGAGTTCAAGGGCCTGAAGTACAGGAACCTCGGCCCCTCGGTCGGCGGACGGGTGTCGCGCGTCTCGGGGGTGCCGGGCGATCCGCTCACCTACTGGGCGGCGACGGCGTCGGGCGGCGTCTGGAAATCGGACGATGGCGGCGTGAGCTGGAAATCGGTCTGGGACGATCAGCCGGTCGCGTCGATCGGATCGATCGCCGTGTCGCCGGCCAACCCCGCGGTCGTCTACGTCGGCACCGGCGAGGCGAACATCCGCGGCAACGTCGCGGCGGGGGACGGCATCTATCGCAGCAGCGACGGCGGACGCACCTGGCAGCACGTCTGGAAGCAGGAAGGGCAGATCGGCACGATGGTGGTCCACCCGGCAAATCCCGACATCGCTTTCGCCGCCGTGCTCGGGCACGCCTTCGGCCCCAACCCGGAGCGCGGCGTCTACCGCACGAAAGACGGCGGCCGGACCTGGCAGCAGGTCCTCAAGAAGGACGCCGACACCGGCGCTTCGGATGTCTGCATGGATCCGTCCAACCCGAACATCCTGTTCGCCGGTCTCTGGCAGGCGCGCCGGTTTCCCTGGGGGCTGAATACCGCAGGCCCCGGCAGCGGTCTCTACATGTCGCGCGACGGCGGCGACACCTGGAAGCAGCTCAAGGGGCACGGCCTGCCGGACGGCATCTGGGGCAAGGTCGGCTGCGGCGTGGCGGCGTCCGACGGCCTGCGGGTCTACGCGCTCATCGAGGCGGAGAAGGGTGGCCTGTTCCGTTCCGACGACGGCGGCGACTCGTGGGATCAGGTCAGCGACCATCGAGCCGTGCGCCAGCGTCCCTGGTACTACACGACCCTGACCATCGACCCGACCAACGCCGACGTTGTCTGGTTCCCGCAGGTGCCGCTCCTCAAGACCATCGACGGAGGCAAGACGATCACCCGCGTCAAGGGCGCCCATCACGGCGACCACCACGACGTCTGGATCGATCCGAGAAACCCGAAGCGGATGATCGGCGGCAACGACGGCGGCGTCGACCTGTCGTGGAACGGCGGCGAATCCTGGTACGCGCCGCCGCTGCCGATCGCCCAGTTCTACCACGTGTCGGCCGACAGCTCGCGGCCGTACCGGGTCATGGGGGCGATGCAGGATCTCGGAACCGCCTCCGGCCCGAGCAACAGCCTGCGCGAGAGCGGCGTCGCGGCCGGCGACTGGTACGACGTCGGTGGCGGCGAGGCGGGGTTCGCGGTGGCGGTCCCGGACGACCCGGAGACCGTCTTCGCCGGCGAGTACCTCGGCATCATCACCAAGTTCGATCACCGCACCGGCATGCAGCGCAACGTCGCGGCGTACCCCGAGAACGGCTCGGGCCACGGCGCCGAGGATCTGAAATACCGCTTCCAGTGGACCGCGCCGATCGCCGTCTCGCCGTTCGACCCGAAGACCATCTACCACGGCGGCAACGTCCTGTTCAGAACCACCGACGGCGGCCAGACCTGGACCCCGATCAGCCCCGACCTGACGCGCAACGACAAGAACAAGCAGAAGTGGACCGGCGGCCCGATCACCGGCGACAACACCGGCGCCGAGTACTACTGCACCCTGTTCGCGATCGCCGAGTCGCCGAAGGAGAAGGGGCTCATCTGGGTCGGCTCCGACGACGGCCTGGTGCACGTGACGCGCGACGGCGGCGCCCACTGGACCGACGTCACGTCGAACGTCCACGGCCTGCCCGAGTGGGGCACGGTCGACATGATCGAGCCGTCGCCGTTCGACGCCGCCACCGCCTATCTCGTGGTCGACGCGCACCGTCTCGACAACACCCACCCCTACCTCTGGAAGACGACCGACTACGGCAAGACCTGGAAGAGCCTGGTGGGCAACCTGCCGGCCGACGTCTACCTGCACTCGGTGCGCGAGGATCCGGCGATGAAAGGGATGCTCTACGCCGCCACCGAGCGCGGCGTGTCGTTCTCGCGCGACGACGGCGCCACCTGGCAGGTGCTCGGCATGAACCTGCCGACCGTCGCGGTGCACGACCTGGTGGTGAAGGAGGACGACCTCGTCCTGGCGACCCACGGCCGCTCCATCTGGATCCTCGACGACCTGACGCCGGTGCGCCAGTTCTCCAAGGAGATCTTCGAGAAGAGCGCCTTCATCTTCCCGCCGCGGCCGGCGGTGCGCTGGGAGGAGCGCTCGGGCTTCCACGCGAAGAACCCGGGCGAGAACCCGCCCTACGGCGCCATCGTCAATTACTACCTGAAGGCCAAGGTCGAGGGCGACCTGACGCTCGACATCCTCGACGCCTCGGGGAACGTCGTCCGCACCCTGACCAGCAAGAAGCCGCCGCAGGAGTTCGCGGAGGACGACCCGGACGGCGGCGAGGAGAAGAAGGCCGACTTGAAGAACGCGCCCGGCGTGCAGCGCATCGCCTGGGACCTCGAATACCAGCACGGCAAGAAGATCTGGAAGGCCAAGTCGGAAGGGAACCCCGAGGGGTCGCCGCGCGTCGCGCCGGGCGTCTACACGCTGCGCCTGCACGCCGGCAAGGAGATCGTCAACGGCACGCTCGAGGTGAAGCCCGACCCGCGTCTCGGCCTCACGCCGCAGGATCTCCAGGCGCAGGTCCAGTTCGCGCGCCAGGTCTCCGACCAGATGACCCGCATCACGACCCTCGTCGGCCAGATCCGCTCGGTGAAGGAGCAGGTCCGCGTCAAGAGCGACGCCCTCTCCGGCAACGACCAGGCGGCCGACTGGATCAAGGCGGCGAAGGCGCTCATGGACCGCTGCGACACCATCGAGCAGAAGCTGCACAACCCCGCGGCCCAGGTCGAGTACGACATCCTCGCCAAGGGCGCTCGTCTCTACTCGCGCGTGGGCCCGCTGCTGAGCGGCGTCCTGGAGGGTTCCGGTCCGCCGACCGAGGGCCAGAAGAGCGTCTTCGCCGACCAGGTGAAGGAGATCGACTCGATCGAGGCGGAGTGGCGGGCGCTGTTGACCGAGGACCTCGCCGGGCTCGAGAAGCGTGGCAAGGACTCGGGCGTGCCGAGCGTCGTGGTGCCGGGTCGGGCGCGTTAGCGGCGGGGCGGATCTGGTTTTTGGGGCGATCGCTCGGACCTACGGGGCTGATCGAAGTGCGTCGAGATTTCGCTTCGCCTGCTTGAATCCCGGGTCGATTCTGATCGCCTCTTCGAAATCGCGCCGCGCCTTCTCGACCTTGTGGAGACTCCTGTACGCGACGCCACTGTCCACCTTCCCGAAATTCGTCCTCTGAATAAGCGATAAATCGGTGGAGTAAATGCCTGCTTCCTGGAGCGGCGAGAGGCCGCACACGGGAGGACAGGATGTTGGAGCGAGACGATAAGGAGTTCGCGGAGGTCGAGGTGCTTCCGGAGGAGACAGCGGTCGAGACCGAAGGTGCGCAGACGCGGGGACGACCGCGGTTGTTCTCGGAGCTGGGGACGGGGATCACGACGAGAGAGCTGGAGCCGGCGGAAGCGAGCGCGCTGGGCGACGAGGGAGACGCCGCGGCGGACGAAGGCGCTTCAGTGAGCGAAGCAGAGACCCCGCCGGCGCCGGCGTTGACGGGACGGCGGAAGGGAGGGCCGATGCGGCGGCGGCCGGAGGCGGCTCCGGAGCTCGACGTGACAGGGGCGACGCTGAGCGGGGAGCAGCGGCTCTTGATCCTGGACGCATGGACGAAGTCCGGGTTGACGGCGTGGGAGTTCGGGCGTATCGCGGGGGTGTCGGGACACACGCTGTGCGCGTGGCGGAGGCGGTTCGAGGAGTTCGGGCCGGCGGGGCTGGACGAGAGGAAGCGGGGAGCGCCGAAGGGGAGCCGGGTTGCGGATGCGACCAAGCGGGCGATCCTGATGATGAAGGAACATCCGCCTGACGCCGGCGCCAACGCGCTTCAACAACTTCCCGGGCAACGACTACATCACGTCCGATTCAACGTCGTCGGGCAACGACGTCATCGCCTACGCCCGCGCGCCCGACCAGGTGACGTTCCACGCCTACACCGCTTGGATCACGTTCACCACCACGCCCGGCGTTCCCACCGGAGTTGCTTTGGCGCCAGGTGTGCGGAAACTCACGGCGTCTTGGATCGCGCCATCCGATGGGGGTTCGCCCATCGACGCGTATGGCATGTCGTGGGGCAGCGCGGCGACGCAGTGTTGGGACGGGGGGGGCGCTTCCACGCCGTCGAGCCCGTACACCATTCTGAGTCTGCTCGACAACACGACCTACTACTTCCAGGTCCAGGCCCACAACGCCCTCGGATGGGGACCCTACAACTCGCCGTGCGTGAGCGGCAAGACGTTCGGCGTCCCGTATTCGCCCGCGAACCTCGTCGCGGCGCACTCGGGCGGGAGCAACTCGAAGACCATTCTGCTCACGTGGAGCGCGCCGTCGAACAACGGCGGCACAAGTGTCACGAACTACAAGATCTATCGCACAGCGGCCAACGGAGCGCCCGGGACCGAGACGCTGCTCACGACAGTGGGGAACGTCCTCACATACACGAACACGGGACTCACGAAGGGCGCCACCTACTACTACAAGGTGACTGCCGTGAACGCCGTGGGCGGCAGCAACTACTCGAACGAAGCGCACGCGAACGGGTGAACCTGCGAGACTGCGCCTCCACCAACCCGACGAGTTCGTGCGACGTGATCTTCGTGGGGTTCGGCGCGGGCGCGTACTTGGGTTGGGATTGCCAAGGCCTCGCGTAGCGGACGTCACTTGCGCGGCGCTTTCGCGAGCGCTTCGAATTGCGCTTCGACTTCGCGCGCTTGGCGCTCGTCGCCCAACGCCCGGAATCCATCCCGAGCACGGCGAAGGTCGTACGCGGTGTAGTTGTCCAGCGAAAGTAGACGCCGCTTTTCGGCGAGAATGGCGGCACGAAGCAGGCGGTCGACAGCAGGAAATTGGGAAGAAGGGTTCCGCGAGGCCGGGAGAGGCACGCGAGTCGCGAGTTAGATCGGCGAGGAATCCAATCCGCAAGAATCCGTGTACACCTCAACCGCAATTAAGGACCTTACATGGGCCTTTCGCGCAGTTCACGGCGGTAAAAGTGGATTGGACCTGGCAAGGGAAGCCAGATCCGCAGTTGCCGATCGCCGAGACCGTCATGATCGCGTCGCCGCTGAGTCCGACTGAATCCAACGTGCCGGTATCCATCTCATTGATCTGCCAGGAGCAGGTGGAACTCGAGACCTGCGTCCGGTTGAATTGCATCGTGATGACGGTGCCGTCCCACGTGGCGGGCCATGAGGAGTCGATGCACGGCGAACTGACGGAGACTGATGCCCCGGTTACGTGGATCGAGTAATTAGGTGGAACCGGCGTCGGCGGGCCGACTCCTGGGCCGAATCCCAGCTGGCAGGCGTCGGTGGACAGCGAGTACGTCACTTGATAGTCCCCTGCCAAATCGTTGGAGGTCGTCGGTGAGAAGAGGCCGGGTCCTCTGCTCTGGCAGGCGACTGCAGCGACGAGTGCCAGCAGGGTCGCAACGGAGGTGAGAATCGTGCCGAAGGAGAACGCACTGAGGGAAGCCGACGTTCGCGATTGTGTTGGCATGGCGCGAGCTCTCCGGGGACGTTCGTAACACCATTATGTCGCGCTCCCGTGCGGGTGCCAAGACAATCTGGGCCGCGGTGCGTCATCCTCGCAGCACCTGGGGACTGTCCGTCCCCAAATGCCTTTAGCCTAGAAGGGGAATGTTCGTGCGGTCGGCGAGGGGCCAACACGCAGTCAGATTGAACCAGAGCGCGGTGCCAGCGGCTCCCTGGCTGTTAACCGGAAATGCCTGCGATTTTGAGGAGACTGTCACTTGGGGAGCCAGACGCAAGTCTCCTCGAACCTATGGCGTTGAGGGGAGTCCCTCGAAATTCTTGGTCGATTGCTCGAACGCCGCCTCGTCGCAGGTTTGCGACGCTCCATCTTGCAGGCCACCGGGGTGATCTTGTCCGTAGCGGGCACGACGGCGGGGACCGAGTCGGGCGCGCTCACGATGTCGCCCTCCGGTGCCACGCCGATCGGGCACCCGATCGTGGCTGGCCCACCCGCGGCTGCGAGGAATAACAACCCAATCCACGCCAAGTGAAACACGACACGCTGCTGTCTCATGGTTCCCCTCCCTTGAGATTGGCTACTCCGACTGGCGGGAAGATACTCCTGTTGACACTCACCAAGAAGCACTTTTCTCGGACAGATTCTTCCTCGCCTGCTCGAACCTCTGTCCTCCCTCCCGAAATTCGTCCTCTGAATAAGCGATAAATCGGTGGAGTAAATGCCTGCTTCCTGGAGCGGCGAGAGGCCGCACACGGGAGGACAGGATGTTAGAGCGCGACGAGAAGGAGTCGGCGGAGGTCGAGGTGCGTCCGGAGGAGACAGCGGTCGAGACGGGAGGTGCGCAGACGCGGGGACGGCCGCGGTTGTTCTCGGAGCTGGGGACGGGGATCACGACGAGGGAGATGGAGCCGGCGGAAGCGAGCGCGCTGGTCGACGAGGGAGACGCCACGGCGGAGGAAGGCGCTTCAGTGAGCGAAGCAGAGACCCCGCCGGCGCCGGGGTTGACGGGACGGCGGAAGGGAGGACCGCTGCGGCGGCGGCCGGAGGCGGCTCCGGAGCTCGACGTGACAGGAGCGGCGCTGAGCGGTGAGCAGCGGCTCTTGATCCTGGACGCCTGGACGAAGTCCGGGTTGACGGCGTGGGAGTTCGGGCGTATCGCGGGGGTGTCGGGACACACGCTGTGCGCCTGGCGGAGGCGGTTCGAGGAGTTCGGGCCGGCGGGGCTGGACGAGAGGAAGCGTGGGGCGCCGAAGGGGAGCCGGGTGGCGGAGGCGACCAAGCGGGCGATCCTGATGATGAAGGGGCAGCACGAGGAGTGGGGGTGCGAGCGGATCCACGACATGCTGATGCGCTCGGACGGGTTCATGGCGAGTGCGGGGGCAGTGGCGCGGGTGCTGCGGGAAGCGGGGTACGAGAGCGAGGAGCGTGC
>Ga0209488_10004526_pt1 | contig 10834 bp, 10 predicted proteins | sample Rivendell_Oct201_8_FD_188349 | JGI IMG/M metagenome (GOLD analysis project Ga0209488, IMG submission 188349) | Vadose zone soil microbial communities from the Eel River Critical Zone Observatory, Northern California, USA -... | ecosystem: Environmental > Terrestrial > Soil > Vadose zone >... | reverse complement strand
ACGACGATCGAAACCTCGTCCTGTGTGGGCGCTAAGGACCTGAGCGTCGCGAGCAGATCCTGTGGGTAATGTTCTATCGGCCGGACGGCAGCGCTGCGGAAAATCGCCGGAAACGCCCGGCGCACGACATCGCGATTGGCCAGCATGTAAGAGACGCCCGAAGGCACGCGCAGATTGTCTTCCAGCACGACGAAAGTGCCATCTTCGCGGCGTACGAGATCGGTGCCGCAGACATTGACATAAGCGCCATGCGGTACGGGAAGACCCCGCATCTCGCGGCGGTAATGTTTCGATCCGTAGATCAGCGAGCGCGGAACAAGCCCGTCTTTCAGCACCCGCCCATCGGAGTAGACGTCGTGCAGAAACATATTCAGCGCCTGAATGCGTTGTTTGAGTCCCGTTTCCAGGAGAGCCCATTCCGGCGCCGTGATGATGCGCGGCAGAAGGTCAGTCGGTATGATCCGCTCGGTCGATTGGTTGTTGCCATAGACGGTGAAGGTAATGCCTTGATGCAGGAAGGATTGTTCGCAGGCCTGTTGCCGGCGGCGGAGTTCCTCGGCGGAAAGGCCAGCCACTCTGCGGTGGAGTTCGCTGTAATGGGGCCGCACACCCCATTCGGCCGTGAACATCTCGTCATAAGCGTTGCCGAGGACGTAGTGCTCATACGGCCCCGGGCCGGGCTGCGTTTCGCTTTGGGCGACGCTCCCCCGGCTGGCGAAAGGGACCACATTTTCCGCAGATGCGAAAAGGGAATGCTGCATGTGCGAAATAGAAGGATAATCCCCTTCAACGGTCAAGGGGGTATGTTCGGCGCCAGCGCTTTTGGGAAATCAGGAGAAAAACAATGCCGATCCGTAGGACTCTGCAGGCATGCACATGGGCTTTAGCGGCAACGCTGACGTTTCCCGTCGCGGCTTTCGGGCAAAGCCATCCCGAATTCATACCGTTGGGGCGCGTCAGCGCCGCGCTCTATAAACCCGACAGCGGCCCAGCGCCGCATGTCGCCTTTCTTGTTTCTCACCGCACCGCCAACAATCTCAACAACAATGCCTGCAAGGAGTTGGCCAAACGAGGTTTTCTGGCACTGTGCTGGAACACGCGCTTCGTGAACAACGAGGCGGCGGTGCATTGGGAGGACATCGCCTTCGACGTGAAGACGACCGTCGAATATGTGCGCTCGCTTCCTGGGATCACCAAAGTGATTCTCCTCGGCCACAGCGGCGGTTCGCCGCTGATGAGCTATTACGAAGCCGTGGCGGAAGCCGGCCCCAATTGGTGCAAGGGGCCCAACAAGCTGGCGCAATGCACCGGCGACATGGCTGGTTTCAAACCCGCCGACGGCATGGTGTTCCCCGATGCGCATCCCGGAAATGGTGTCCAATCGCTTCGCGGCCTGAATCCGTCGGTGGTGGCGCAGAAGGACGGGAGTCTTAAGATCGTTCCGGAGCTCGATCCGTTCAGCCCGGCCAATGGTTACAACGCGGAAGGACCGTCGCATTATTCCAAGGAATTCCAGGCCCGCTACTTCGCCGCCCAATCGAAGGCGATGAACGAACGCATCGCCTCCGTCCAGGTGGCCATGCAGCGCATCAATCAGAAGAACTACCCTTATCCGGACGACGACATCGTCATCATTCCGGGCGGAGGATTTTCCGGCGCGGGCGCTGGCAGCGCGGATCTCAATGCCATGGATCCCAGCATTCCGGAGCTGATGAGCACGGCGCGTCCCGAGAAATTGCTGAAGAACGACGGCAGCATTGTCACGCAGATTGTGCACAGCGTCGCCGTAGCGGAGCCGAACAATGCGAAGGCCAATCGTGCATTCGCCACCGGCACGAAGGTCTTCACGTTCAAATCCTTCCTCAGCGCCAATGCGGTGAAATCAACCAATTCCCTGGACGGCATCGACTGGTGTTCGACCAACAACTCCACCATGTGCGCGGTTCAATCGATCAAGGTCCCCACGCTCATTGCTGCGATGGGTGCCTTTCATTTCGTCCGCGACCAGGAGCTGATGTACGATCTCTCGGCCGCCAAGGATAAGGACTACATCGTCGTCGAAGGCGCCCTGCATGGCTACACGCCGTGCAAGGAGTGCGAGAAGACGCCGGGTCAATATTCCAATTCTGCCAAGAATCTCTTCGACTACATCCAGAAATGGACGAACGAGCGGTTTTGACCGCCGTGATCACGCGGCGCGCTGCGTTCCGCGCGCATGCGCGAACAGTTTGATCATTTCGCGATTGAACGCGGGGATATCGTCCGGCTTGCGGCTAGTGACGAGGTTGCCGTCCACGACGGTTTCCTGATCGACCCAATGCGCGCCGGCGTTCTTGAGGTCGGTCTTTAACGAAGGCCATGATGTCATACGCCGGCCCCGCGCCGCGCCGGTTTCGATCACGGTCCATGGGCCATGGCAAATGGCGGCAACCGGTTTGCCCGCATCAAAGAAGGCTTTGGCGAAGGCCACCGCCTTGGGTTCCATCCTGAGCCTGTCCGGATTGATGACGCCCCCAGGCAAGAGCAGGGCATCGAAATCTTCGGGCCTTGCTTCGCTAAGCGTGAGGTCCACGGGAAAATTCTCGCCCCAGTCGGTAAATTGCCAGGCATGAATCTCCCGGTCTTTCGGCGACACGAGCTTCGTCTTCGCGCCCGCCGCCTCAAGCGCCTTGCGGGGTTCGGCGAGTTCCACTTCCTCCACACCATCCGTCGCGAGGATCGCAATCTTCAAATTCTTCAAGGAATCGCTCGCCATATCTAGGGTCTCCCTGCCGAGGTGCATTCTGCGGTCGCTGCCCTCAACGCGAGCCCCGATAGGAACGTTCCGACGCCATCGAGATTTGAAGTCGCTCGCATTGATCGCCATCAAGCTCACGGCGTTTCAAGTGAGCCATCCTTAGCGAAGGGTGGCTGCAACGGAGGTTCTCATGAATTATCTGGATGTCAGCCCCATGATTACGGCTCTAAATGGCAGCCCCGATCATTTTGAATTCACCTATGGCTCCCTTCACCACATCCCCAGCCGGCACAGGTTCTATTTTGACCCGAAAGGCGGCGTGCGGATCGACGCCCATTGCGATTGTTCTTCGCTGGCGGTGGATAGCCAGCAGGAACGTGCGCTCAACGAGGCCTTCAATGGTTGGCGTGTGAACTACTGGTCGGTATTGCAGATCAATCGGGATTTCGCGGCGCATTTCGCTCCACCTACGGGAGTTCGTAAACTTCTGATCGATCTGACCGCGTGGCTACACCGTGCCTTGTTGCGGGCAGGGCACAGGACTGCCAGGTACGAAGCCTTCAAGGTGCCGGCCGAGTAACCGCCGCGCTCAAGTCGCATGCCGTGCCGGACTCGCCTGCATAAGGGACAACAGGCCCCTTAGCAGATCGACCGGCTGTGGCGGGCAGCCTTTGATGTGCAGATCGACGGGAATGATGGCGCTGACGCCTCCTTCGACGGCGTAACTTTGGGAGAATAACCCGCCGTCAAATGCGCAATCTCCAACCGCTACGACCCATTTGGGCGATGGCGTGGCGTTATAGGTGCGCTCCAGCGCCTCGCGCATGTTCTTGGTGACCGGGCCGGTGACCATCAGCACATCGGCATGGCGCGGGGAAGCGACAAAACGCAGGCCAAATCGTTCGAGATCGTAAAATGCGTTCTGCAGCGCGTGGATTTCGAGCTCGCAGCCATTGCAGGAACCCGCATCGACCTCGCGGATCGAAAGACTGCGGCCCAGCCGCCGGCGCGCCGCTGCATCGAGCCCGGCGGCAAGCTTCGCCAGTTCCGCATCGTTCGGATCGGGACGCGGCTCCGTCAGTGGAGACCGGACCAAACCCTGCAGCAGCAGCTTCAACATGGGCAGCCCTTAAAGATCGTGGCCCGAATAGGAGCAGTTGAAGGATTTGTTGCAGAGCGGAAAGTCCGCAACGATGTTGCCCTCGATGATCGATTCCAGGAGCGGCCACTGAAACCATGAGGGATCGCGCAAATGGCAACGCGAAACCCGCCCCGAATTGTCGAGCCGCAGCCAAACGAGAATGTCGCCGCGGAATCCTTCCACGAGTGCCATGCCTTCGCCCGCTCTTGCGGGAAGATCTGTCCGGATCGCGCCGCCCGGAATCCGAGCGAGAATCTGTTCCACCAACGAGAGCGATTGTTCGACTTCGCGGATCCGGATCCAGACGCGGGCATTCACGTCGCCCTCCTCGAGAATCGGCACGACGAAGCTGAGTTGGTCGTAAGGCGGATAGGCAAACGCCCGGCGCGCATCGAAGGCGCGCCCCGATGCGCGCCCGATATAGCCGCCGGCGCCGAATTGCCGGGCAAGGGCAGGCGTTAACACTCCTGTTGCGACGGTACGATCCTGAAGCGATGCGGTATTGTCGTAGGTGCTGACGATTTCGGGAAATTGCTGACGCACGTCCCTCAGCAGCGCGTGCAGCACCGCGATGCCTTTCTCGTCGAGATCGACGGATGTGCCCCCCGGCACGACGCAATCGCGCATCAGACGATGGCCGAAACAGATTTGCGCTGCCCGCAGCACGCGCTCGCGCAGCACGCCGCAATGCGCGTAGAGCAGCGAGAACGAGGCATCGTTGCACACCGCGCCGAAATCGCCGAAATGATTGGCGAGCCGTTCAAGCTCCGCCATGAGCCCGCGCAGCCAATGCGCGCGCGCCGGCGCCTCGATATCGAGCGCTGCTTCGGCGGCGCGGGCAAAGCCGACCGCATAGGCAAGTGTGCTGTCGCCGCTGGTTCGGCCGGCGAGTTTGGCGGCATGCAATAGCTCGGCGCCCTGCATGAGCGATTCGATTCCTTTGTGGACGTAGCCGAGACGCTCCTCCAATCGGACCACGGTCTCGCCATTCGCCGTAAAACGAAAATGGCCCGGTTCGATGATGCCGGCATGCACCGGCCCGACCGGTATCTGATGCAGACCCTCCCCATCGCTCGGCAGGAACGCATAGGCTGCCGGCGGCGCAGGTTCCGTGCGGTCCCCCAACGGATGACGCACGCCCCAGCGGCCGTGATCGAGCCAGGCGCGTGCGTCGGGTGAACCCTTTGGCGTCAACCCAAAAAGATCCTGGATGGCGCGCTCTAGCCGGATGGCGGGAGAGTGAATCTGCCCTACGGACGGAAAATTGCGTTCTGGACATTCGAGACTGACGACAACCAATTCGGCCGATGTTTCGTCGAGGATCGCCATGTGAACGGCGCCTGTGTCACCCCATAGGCCCGATAGCGTGATGTCTCCGTCGTGAAGTCGGGCGGCAATGCTGCGCCAAATCTCTTCGTCGGCCGCAACGCGCGGCCATGGACGATGCATGTCCACCCGAGGACAATCGCGGAGCGCTTCCTTGAGCGACACGGTCATCTCCCCCTCATCCCAGAATGCTCGCGACATGTTGGAACCACGCGACCAGGGCAGGCGGTAGATAAATACCCGCCACGAAAACCAGAGCCAAATGCGCGAACATCGGCACATAGGAGGCTTGAACCGGCGCTCTGCTGCCGACCGGTTCGCCGAAAGCAAAGCCGCTAAGGCGCAACAGCAGCGCGCCGAAGCCAACCATCAGGCCGAGAACCAGCGGTATGGCGAGCAATGGCGCACGCGAAAAAGTCGAGCTCACCACCAAGAATTCGCTCATGAAGATGCCCAGCGGCGGCATGCCGGCGATCGCCACCACGCCGAGCACCAGACCCCAGCCAAGTACCGGATGAGTCTCGGTCAGCCCGTGGATCTCGGAGATTTTCTGCGTGCCCTTGACCTGCGAGATGTGGCCGACGGCAAAGAAGATTGCCGACTTGGTGAGGCTATGCATCGTCATCTGCAGCAATCCGGCAAAATTGGCCAGTGGTCCGCCCATGCCGAAAGCGAAAACGATGATGCCCATATGTTCAATCGAGGAATATGCGAACATCCGTTTGATGTCGCGGCGGCGATACAACATGAAAGCGGCGAAGACGAGCGACACGAGCCCCATCGTAACCATCAGCGGTCCGGGCGCGATGGCGGCGGGATTCGCCGCCATCAGCATCTTGAATCGCAGCACGGCATAGAGGGCGACATTCAAGAGCAGACCCGAGAGCACGGCCGAGATCGGCGTTGGGCCTTCTGCGTGCGCGTCCGGCAGCCAGGCATGCAAGGGCGCAAGGCCGACTTTGGTGCCGTAGCCCAGCAGCAAGAAGATAAAGGCCACATTCAGAAGGGCGGGATCGAACTCGGCGACCCGCTCGATCAGCACGGTCCAGACCATGCTCTGTAGGCCCTGGCCGATCACCGGCTCCGCCGCCATATAGACGAGGATCGTGCCGAATAGCGCGAAAGCAATTCCGACGCTGCCCAGGATGAAATATTTCCATGCCGCCTCCAGCGCCTCATGTGTGCGGTAGATGCCGACCATGAGAATTGTGGCCAGAGTCGCCATCTCGATCGCGACCCACATCAGACCGATATTGTTCGCGACCAGCGCCAGATTCATCCCGAACATCATGACCTGGTACATCGCGTGGTAGAATCTCAAATAGGCGGGAGTCAGCCGGCCGATTTCCAACTCATGCGCGATATAGGTTGCGCTGAACACGCTCGTGGTGAAGCCGACGAAACTGTTCAACACGATGAAGACGATGTTCAGATCATCGACAAGGAAATACGAGTCGGGCTCCGGATGCTGGATAAACAGCGACAGGGCCGCGAGCAGCGTGATGAAACTCGCAAGCACGTTGATCCGCGAAGAAATCCGATAGTTGGCAATCAGAGCGAGGATGGCCGCCGCGCCCACCGGGATGACCAGCACCAGGATCAAAGGATTGATCATGGTCATGGCCGTTCGCCTCGGAAGCGGTCGAGCGCTTGTATGTCCACAGTGTCGAAGCGCTCACGAATGCGGAAGAGGAAGATTCCGATCACGATGAAGGCGATCAGGACCGAGAAGGCGACGCTGATTTCCACCACCAGCGGCATGCCTTTGGCGCCGGTCGCGGCGAGAATGAGGCCGTTCTCCAGCGACATGAACCCCAAAACCTGACCCACGGCGTTGCGCCGAGTCACCATCATCAAGAGACCCAGCAGCAGTACGGAGAGTGCGAAAGCAAGGTCCTCGCGCGCTAGCGGATCCGCCTGTGCGGTGACGCGCAGCATCACCACCATGGCAAGCGCGACCAGGGCGATCCCTGCCAGCATGGTAGGACCGATCCCGACGACCGTCTCGATTTCGCGGTGAATGCCCAATCGCACGATCATCCGGCGCAGCGCGATGGGAATGACAAAGCCTTTGAAACCAAGCGCGATCACGGCCGTCACATAGAGATAAGGCTCATGCTGGATGTTGGCTTGCCACGTCACGGATGCGGCCAAGAGGATGGCATGCAGCGCAAAAACGTTGATGAGCGCAGGAAGCCGGTCCTGATACAGCATCATGAGACTGACGAGGACGAGACCGCCTGCCAGAAGATGCGCGATATCGAAGGCGAGCCCGTGCATCTAGAAGCTCCCCGAGACGAAACGAAGGAGCGCTCCCAAAAGGCCGAGCATGAGCGCTGCGCCGAGAAAAGCAGGAACCCGGAAAACACGCATCTTCGCGATCGAGGTTTCGAATATTGCGAGCGCCACGCCGCCGCACAGCAATTTTCCGAGATACGCAATTCCACCGAGCGCATAGGCCTCCCACGCGCTATCCATAGGTGCCAGACCCCACGGCACGAAGACGCAGGCAATGAGGGACATGTAGAGAAGGAGCTTAAGGGAAGCGGCCAGTTCGATCAGAGCCAGATGGCGGCCGGAATACTCCAGCACCATCGCCTCGTGGACCATGGTGAGCTCGAGGTGAGTCGCCGGATTGTCCACCGGGATGCGTGAATTTTCCGCGATCGCGACCAGGATGAGGGCAATAAGCGCCAAGCCGAGCGACACCCGAAGGCCCGCTGCCAGCGACAGCATGAACTCAGCGATGATCGACAACTGCGTCGAACCTGCGATCAGCGCCAGCACGAAAATGATCATGATCATCGCCGGCTCGGCGAGAGAGGCGATCATCGCTTCACGGCTGGAACCTATTCCCCCGAAACTGGTGCCGACATCCATGCCGGCAAGCGCAAGGAAGAAACGGGCGCTGCCCAGAAGCGCGATGATCGCAATAAGGTCGGCGGACCAGCTGAACAGCAAACCTGTTGCGAAAGTCGGCACCAATGCGGCGGCAACCCATGTCGCGGCAAAGACCAGATAGGGGACGGCGCGAAACAGCCACGAGGCATTGACCGCCAGCACGGCCTCCTTGCGCATCAACCGGATGAGATCGCGATAGGGTTGGATCACCGGCGGCCCTCGGCGGCGCAAGAGCCTTGCCTTCACCTTGCGCACGATGCCGGTCAGTAGCGGTGCCAATAGCAGCACCAGCGTCATTTGAACGCCCTGCACGGCCAGATCGCGAATCAGGACCATATCGCGAGCACCAGCAGCAGACTTACGAGCGCCAGAAACACCAGGCTGAGATAGCGTCGTATGGTCAAGAATTGCAGCACGTTGAGCCGGTCGGCGGTAACGCTGACCGCGCCCGATATCGGCGCGTAGAGAAATTCCCAGACGAGGTCGCGCAACTCGACATGGAATCGCGCAGGGCGCATATCGCCGGGCGGCGGCATGAAAACCTGCTCGCGTTCTTGAAAGATGAGGGTGCCGAAGACCCGCCGGATCGGCTGCGAAAAACTCCCTGCGCTGTATTGAGTCACAGGCCTGGGGTCGGGGAAACCGCAATCCCAAGGCGGGGCACGCCGCACGCTTTTCGACGCAAAGAGGTGGACCAAATAGGCCGTCAGCGCCGCGGAGAGCGCAATGAAAAGAAGAACAAGCAGACCATTATACGAGCTGCGGCTTGCGGCGATCGGCACGATCGAAAACCAATCGATGGTCGTCTGTGCCGGCATATGCGAGCCGGTGACGGCTTGCACGACAGGCGCAAGCGCATCGATGACGAACCCCGGCAGAGCACCGGCGAGAAGGCATAGGGCGGCAAAAATGGCCATTGCCGTTCGCGACCAGATATCGACTTCGTGAGCCTGTTCGGCAACAGGCTTGCGCGGCCGGCCAAGAAAGCTCACGCCGAAAAGACGGATGAAACACGCCGCGGCCAGTGCGGCTGCCAGCGCAAGCAGCGCGCCATTCGCGGGAACCATGATCTTCAGGCCCCATTGCGGCAATTCGGGACTCAAAAGGATCGCCTGGAAGGTAAGCCACTCGGACGCAAACCCGTTCAGCGGAGGAAGCGCGGAAATTGCGACGCAGCCAGTGAGCACCGCGATCGTTGTCACCGGCATGCGGTGAATAAGCCCGCCGAGATGCTCCATATTGCGCTCCCCGGTCGCGCTCAACACGGCCCCCGCGCCGAAGAACAGCAGACTCTTGAATAGCGTGTGATTGAAGGCGTGAAAGAGTGCTGCGGTGAAGGCCAAGGCGGCCGCGTCGGGAAGCGCATTGGCCTGAAACGCCATGGCCAGGCCGAGACCGACGAACACGATCCCGATATTCTCGATCGTGCTGTAGGCCAGAACCCGTTTGAGATCCTGCTCCATAAGGGCATGAAGCACGCCCATGACGGCTGTGCCGCCGCCAATCGACAGCACCATCAGGCCCCACCACCAATCGGGCGAGCCACTGAGATCAAACAGGATGCGCACGAAGGCGTAGACCGCCACCTTCGTCATCACGCCGCTCATCAGCGCTGAAACATGGCTCGGCGCTGCCGGATGGGCGAGGGGAAGCCAGACATGCAGCGGCACCAGTCCGGCTTTCGATCCGGCGCCGATCAGAACGAGCATCAGTACGGGCCATGCCCCTTGCGTTTGGGCGCGGGCGCGGATGGCGTCGAAGGCGTAGTTTCCCTCCGGTCCCGCCAAGAGTCCGAAGGCGAGGATCAGCGCCAGCGTCCCGAAACTGGCCATCAGAATATAGACGTAACCGGCATGCCTGTTCTCCGGCACGCGGTGATGGGCCATCACCAGCGCCCAGGAAGAGAGCGACATGAATTCCCAGGACAGCAGGAAGCTGAAGGCATCATCCGCCTGCACGACGAGATTCATTCCGGCAAGAAACACCGGATAGAACGGCAGCACGCGGGAGGGCGAAATCTCATGCCGGCCATAGCCCAGCCCATAGAAACTGGCTCCCGCTGCACCGAGATTGACGAGGATAAGGAAAGCCGCCGCGAGTGCATCGAGGCGAAAATGCGCCCCCACCCAAGGCAGACCCAGCGGAAGGATTGTCGTTTCGGGTGCGGCATTGGTGATGAGATGGATAAGGGCATTCCCGAGCAAGGCCAGGGTCAGGAGCAAGCTCGCGCTATAGATGATTGTCGTGGCGAATCTGTTGCGGGCTAGCAGGACGGCCACAACGCCGAGCGCGAGAAGGGCGGCGGCGCACCATAGGGAGAAGCCGAGCGCCATCGTCACGCGCGATCCTTCAACCGGACGCCGCGGCCACCCGCCTGACTCGCGGCGCCCTCGCCAATCAGCTCAATGCCAATGGCGTTCAGTGCTTCCACCAGCTTCATCAGGGAATCGACATTGCCCCGGATAACACCCTCGCTCGCTTCCATGCGCTGGATGGTCGGGACGGAGAGACCAGCCAGTTCGGCAAGGCGACGTTGGTCAAGGCCGGTCAGGGCTCGTGCCGCACGCAATTGGGCAGCGGTCATCATGTCTCAGACATCACGAATCATGCCAAACACATAATATTATATTTATGGCATATCGCAATTTCGCGAAAGCGGTCAACCCGCGCCTTCGTCACTAGGCCGGCTTGGTGCCCATTCCGCGCATGAAGGCATCCTTGATGCTCAC
>Ga0209488_10004523_pt1 | contig 10836 bp, 7 predicted proteins | sample Rivendell_Oct201_8_FD_188349 | JGI IMG/M metagenome (GOLD analysis project Ga0209488, IMG submission 188349) | Vadose zone soil microbial communities from the Eel River Critical Zone Observatory, Northern California, USA -... | ecosystem: Environmental > Terrestrial > Soil > Vadose zone >... | reverse complement strand
GAGACGCAGGCGGTACCATGTCGCGCATGGTCACGGTCTGCACCGTTCTCCCCCTGTCCGAGCGCTCGCGCATCGACGCGGCGGGCGACGGCTGTTTCGACACCCTGCACGCCGAGTCCTTGCGGGAGGCGCTGTACGTCGCGCGTCGCCGGCGCGTAGACGCGATGATCATTTCCGTGCATCGCTGTCGCGGCGAGGCGTTGCCCGGCATCGCGCGATTCGTGCGCGAGTTCCCCGCCATTCCCGCGGTCGCGCTCGTTTCGCGGCATGACCGCGAGTCGACGGAAACGCTGCTGCGGCTGGGCGCTACCGGTGTGCGCAGCGCCGTCGACTGTACCGAGCCCGATGGCTGGCGACGCCTGCGCGACTTGGTGGGACATCCCGCTTCGCCCGTCGCGGCCCGCATCCTCGCGCGACTCATCCCCGCCCTGGGCGAACCATCGGAAGAATCGCGGTTGTTTTTCGAGGCGGTGGCGCGCCTCGCACCCGCGCTGAGCACCGTCCGAGGATTGGCTCGACATCTGCGCGTGCAGCCGAGCACGTTGATGTCCCGCTTCCATCGCGCCGGAATTCCGTCGCCCAAGAGCTATCTCGCGGGCATGCGGTTGCTGCATGCCGCCTTTCTCTTTCAGAACCCCGGCCTCTCGGTCTCGGATGTGGCGTACCGGATGGATTACTCGTCACCGCAGAGCTTTGGCCGCCATCTCCGCGCCGTGCTCGGCGTGACGGCCGGAGAATTTCGGCGGCGCTTTCCTTTTGATGTGGCGCTGGCGCGCTACATCGATCTCCTCATCACCCCGTACCGGGAGGCCCTGCGCGCGCTACACCCCTTCAACGCGGGGTCGTGGGACCAAGGCCCAGGCGCGGTAGCGGTCTCCCGGGCGGGGTGATTCGCGCTAGTCTGCGGCGGGTCGGATCTGACGATCGGTCGTGGTCTGATCACGACGCAGCACGGAGAACCGCGCGATGCCACCGCGCAGCCGCTCGGCGAGCTGGGCGAGCTGCTGCGATGTTGCCGTCAATTCGCCCATAGCCGTGATCTGGGCTTGGGTGGCGGCAGCGGTGCTGTTGGCGCTGTCGGACGACGCTGTCGAGATACTGGCGACTTGCTGTAGCGATTGTGCCAGGTCCGCGAGGCGCTGCGCCTGGCTCCGCGAGACCTCGGCGGTCGCGTTGACCAGATCGCCCATCAACTGCACGCCCTGATGCAGCTCCTGTAACGCGCCGTCTGCTTCCGCCGCGACGGCACCGATGTCGCGCACCTTCGCTTCTCCCGATTGCATCGCGCGCGCGGCGGCCTCGATCCCGGTGCGCAAGTCGCTCACGAGCTCCGCGACCTCACGCGCCGACTTCCCTGCCTCGGCGGCGAGCGTGCGGACTTCGTCGGCGACGACCGCAAAGCCTTCGCCGTGTTCTTCCGCGCGCGCCGCTTCGATCGCGGCATTCAGCGCGAGCAAATGCGTCTGCCGCGCGATCCGCGCGATTGTTTGCGCGAAGACCCCGATGCGCTCCGACATCCCGGACAATCCCGCGACCGTCGACGCAGTCGCGCGAACTTCCTCTCCGACCGCGCGCAGCGTCGCGCTGGCGCGCGCGACGCGCTCGCGTCCCCGCTCCGCGGTGCCGACGAGCCGCGAGGCGTCGACCTGCATCAGCTCGGCGCGTACGCGGAGCGATTCGGCTTGATCGGCGGCTTTGGCGCTCTCGCCGCGTGCGCCGTCCGCCAGGCCGCGCTGATTGCCGAGGTCGCCGGCCAGACGCTGTGATGTTTGCGTGAGCGATTCCGTGGTGGCGTGCAGCTCCTGCGCGGCCGCGGCGAGCTGTTCGGCGAATGCGGCGACTTCGTCCGCCTCCCGCTGCACCGATGAGATCGTGGTGCCGATCTCTTCGAGCATGCGGTTGAAGCTCTTCTCGAGGAAGCCGAGCTCGTCGGCCTCCGTGGCGGCCGCCCGAACGGCGAGGAACCCCTGCTCCGCTTCGCCCATCACGCTGCGCGCGCGGCGAATGCGCTGGATCAGCGTCGCCGGAATGCGCTTGAGCGCCATCGCGACGACGATGAAGACACCCGTTTCGAGGTACGCGGTCGTGTCGAGACCGGATCCGCCAGGATAGAGCTCGCCGTGCAGCCAGCTCGCGAGTAGGTAGGCAATCGACGCGACGAGCACCAGAAAGTCGCCGACCGCCTGGCCCTGGTCGAAGGCATACGGGAGCACGGCGATGAACAGGGCGGCGACCACGCCGCCGTGACCGAACCAGATCACGAGCACGTTGACGAGGACAACGTCCAGCAACGGCAGGAGGTAGATGAACCACCAGCGATACCAGCCGCGCTCGTTGATCAGTCCGACAACGGCGTTAAGCACGGCGGCGCCGCCCGCGACCAGGACGACGGTACCCAGCCGTGTGCTGATGATCCCGCTGAGGTTTCCGAGCACGCCGAGGACGAACAGCGCTGCCGCGATCGCCCAACGGCGGCGGTGACTGCGCTCGAACGTCTCGAGATCCTTGAAGCGCTGCTCGAGGGCCGTGGCGTCGTCGTGCCATCCGCGCGCTCGAGCCGCGAACGACAGACGGCGAACAGGCTCGGTCACTTGGGGAGTCCCAGGCCGAGATCCGAAGCAGTCAGGAATGCCTCGACGAGGTATCCTGCGCGCTCGAGCGCCTCACGGCCGCCTTCCTCGCGATCGATCACCGCCAGCACCCCGAGCACGTGGCCGCCGCCGCTCTCGATGGCGCCGATCGCTTCGCGGGCGGACGTTCCCGTGGTGAGCACATCTTCGACGACGACGACGGAGAAGCCCGACGAGAAGCAGCCCTCGATGCGCTGGCCGGTCCCGTGGTCCTTCGGCTGCTTGCGCACGGTAAACGCGTCCAATACCTGTCCACGGCGGCGGGCGGTCAGCGCGAGCGCATAGGCGATGGGATCCGCGCCGAGGGTCAGGCCGCCGACCACCCGGGGACTCCAGCCACGCACGGCCAGTCGATCGAGACCGAGCCCGCCGATCACGGCGAGACCATCGCCAGACATCGTGGTGAGCCGAGCGTCGATATAGAAGGAGGACCGCCGGCCGGACGCGAGCACGAAATCGCCGCGCTTCACGGAGCGCGCGAGGAGCAGATCCCTAAGCGTGTCTCTCAGGTAGTAGTAATCGCTACTACTATTCACTTTTCCGCTTGCCGACAATGTTCTTGAGCTTGCCAAACAGCCCGCCGGATTTGGAACCGTCGGCAGCCTTCACGATCGCCGCTTCGAGGTCGTCGGCAAACGCACTGACCGTTGATTGACGGTCGCCGGGGTGCCGCGCCAGGCCTTTCATGACGGCTGCCTCGAGGCCGGGCGGAAATTTGCGATCGCTCGCTTCCGATAGCGGCTTCGGTTTCCCGCTCAACAGCTGCTGGAACAGCTCGCGCGGGCTTCGCCCGTCGTGCGGATGGCGCCCCGTCAGCATGTAGTACGCAATCTTCGCGAGGCTGTAGATGTCGGCACGGCCGTCCACCAGCTCGCCCGATAGTGCTTCCGGCGCGACGTACTGCAATGTGCCGACGAAGAAGCCGGTCTTCGTCAATCGCTCTTCCGGCGGCTGCTCGGCGTCACGCGCAATTCCGAAATCGAGCAGCTTCACGGTGCGCGCGTCGGGGTCATACATGATGTTCTCAGGTTTCAGATCGCGATGGATGATGCCCGCCGCATGCGCCGCCTGGAGGGCGTCGGCGAGCTGGCGCACGAGCGCGACCGCGTCCGCAGGCGCGAGCGGGCTCTCGCGGTGCAGGAAGTCGGCGAGCGATTCCCCCGTGGCCCACTCGAGCGCGAGATAGTAGAGACCGTCCGCTTCACCGAAATCGTAGGTGCGCACCACACCTGGATGCACGACGCGGGATCCATATCCCGCTTCCCGCAGGAATCGTTTTACCACGGTGGGGTCGCCCCTGAGGCGCTCGCGCAATACTTTGAACGCACAGGCGCCGCGCTCGGGATGTTGGGCGCGGTACACCTCCGCCGTCCCTCCTTCACCGACGCGCTCGAGGAGACGGTAGCCGGCAATCGACCTGCCGGCCAGGTTTTCGAGAGCCATGATGGTGGTTAACTAACGTCCCGCTTTGAGGCTCGGCAAGTGATACGATGCGTTCCACTCGTGGTGATGGCCGTTCTCGCCGTGGGCTGCAGTTCGCGGCAGCGCCCGGGGAGTCCCGAGCCCCGCGGAGGCAACGCATCGCCGCGTCTGTTCGACGCCTCATCGGTCTACCGGTCGATGGGTGCGCTCGTCGGAGGCGGCGGCCTGCCCTTCGTGGCGTCCCTGCGCTACCTCGCCGGACCGACGCCCGATTCCACCCTCGCCTTGTTCTCGGTTTCGCTCACGAATCAGACGCTCACGTTCCAACGCCGCGGTGCGGAGTTCGTCGCCGAGTATCACGTGGAGGCGTCATTCCGCAGGGATAGCACCAGTCTCTCGGCGGTGCGGCAGATCGGGAGCGACGAGCAGGTGCGGGTCCGCAACTTCCAGGAGACGCTGCGTACCGACGAGAGTGTCATCTATCAGCAGTTCGTCATGCTCCCGCCGGGCGTCTACTACGTCATGGCGATGGTGCGCGATCGGAATGGGCCCGCCTTCTCGCGCGCCGAGCGGGCCGACACCGCTCCCCGCTTCACCGGGCCGGCGATGACGAAGCCGATCGCGGTTTACACGGCCGAGGGCCGGCCGGAGCGCAGCGCGCTTCCAAAGCTGGTCGCGAACCCGCGGGCGACGCTGCCGTACGGCCCTGATTCGATGCGTTTCTACGTCGAGCGCTACGGGTCGCCGGCCGCGAGGGGATCGATCGTGGCGCGCGTCGTCGACGGCGCCAATCGCGAGGTGTGGCGCGACTCCGTGCCGTTGACGGGCGGCGCCAGCGTGTCGTCGGCCACGATCGTCGTCGTGCCCGCGAAGCTGCCCGTGGGCGAGGCCGAGCTACAGACCCTGCCCGCGTCCGGCGGGGATACGACGCGCACCCGCTTCCTGGTGAGCTTCTCGAATCAGTGGGTGATCACGAATTTCGACGAGATGATGAGCCTGCTCCGATTCTTCTCGCGTCAGGACTGGGTCGACTCGTTGCGTCGTGCGGCGCCAGACCGCCGCCCCGACGTCTGGCGGGAGTTCTGGAAGGCCACCGACCCCGTGCCGCTGACGCCTGAGAACGAAGCCCTCGACGGCTACTTCCGTCGCGTCCAGCAGGCGAACGTTCGCTTCCCGGACGAAGGCGGGCCGGGATGGCAGACCGAGCGCGGTGAGGTGTTCATTTGCCTGGGCGAGCCCGACGAGATGCTCGATCTGTCGAACGGGATCGATCGCAACGGCGTGCACGTGGTGCGCTGGACCTATGCGGCAGAACGGCTGGTTCTCTACTTCCAGGATCAAACCGGATTCAGCCGCTATCGCTTGACCCCGACGTCCCGCGCCGAGTTTCAGCGCGTCGTGATGCGTCTGAGGCAATCCCCACGGTGAGACGCCTAGGCGCCCTCTGGATCGCGGCGCTCGCTGGGGTTGTGTTGCTGGCGTCATCGAGCCGGGCCCAGACCGCCGTCCCCGCCGACCACACGGCGACGTATCGCGCGGATTCGCTGCGTCTGTCCGGGCGCCCCTGGCATGCCGCGGAGACGCTGCTGGCCGCCGCACGCCGCGACCCGAATCCGAACGCATTTCTGATCGTCGAAGGCGCCAAGGCTGAAGTCCACGCCCGCCGATACGAACACGCCCGCACGTTGCTTACCGGTCAGCCCTGGCTCCTCGATTACCTCGACGGAGAGGCGCTAGCGGTGTTGGCGCAGGCGGAGTTCGGCGTCGGCCGGTTTGCCGACGCGGCGGCGCATTTTCAGCTGGCGCGCGCGCGCGCGCCTGCGGCCCGAGTCGCGCTGCTGGCAGTCCGCGCCGGCGTGGCGTTCGATGCGGCGGGGCAGCCTGACAGCGCGGCTGCCGCCTTTGCCGCGGCCCGCGATGGCGGGAAACTGGCGAGCATCGACACCTGGCTGCGTGTGCGGCAGGCGCGCGTCACGCGCGATACCGCGGCCGCCGGCCGGCTCCTCGCGGATGTGCCGCCCCCGGCCGCGCGGGACGTACCGGTGGCGCTCGCTCGCTCGCTGCTGCTTGCCGGCGATACCACGCGCGCGCTCGAGGTGTTTGCGACAGCGGGGAAGGGGGGAAGTCTGGACGCCGCGCGCCTCGCTCTCGCGACGGGGGATTCGGCGCGCGCCCGCAAGCTGCTGTACGGCTTACTGTCGCGCGATCCGCTGAGCGATGAGGCCGCTGCCGCCGTCAGTCTGTCACTCGGCCCGTTGCCCCCGCGCGCCACCGACGAGCATGTCGCGATGGCTCGCGCGCTGAATCGGCGCGCATCGCTACGCGATGCGCGGATCCATGCTGAGCACGCGCTGCGAGCTGGCGACTCGAGTGCGGCCACACTGCTCTTCTACGGAGAGCTGCTGGTTTCGTCCGGCCGGCTTCGAGACGCCGTGCGCGTCTACGCCGCCGCGGCGCGTGACTCCGCCGCCCGGCCGCTGGCGATTTATCGCCGCGCCCGCGTCCTGGTCCGCCTCGGCGACTCGACGGCGCTCGCCGCGCTTTCGGGATTCGCGGACCGCTACGCGACTGACAGCGCCGCTCCCGGGGCGCTGTACATCCTCGGCGACATGCAGGATGGCCGCGACGACTGGTCGCAGGCGAGCCGTTGGTACGGTGAGCTGATCAAACGGTATCCCGCTGACGTCCGCGCCTCACTCGCGCGCTTTCGCCTCGCGGCGCACGCCGAAAGCGTAGGTCGCCCCGACACTGCCGCGTCGCTCTACCAATCGGAGATCGACGCCGGAGGCCCACAGCGGACCGCCGCGCGCTTCTGGCTCGGCAAGATGGCGCAGGCGCGCGGGGACTCGACGCAGGCGCGCAGCATCTGGCTGTCGCTGGCCCGCGAGGACTCGCTCGGCTACTACGGCATGCGCGCCCGGCGCGAAACCGGGCTTCCGTCTCTCGCCTTTGCCGCACCGCTCACGCCGCCGCCGCCGCCTCCCGCGGTCGCAGCCGGCCTCGCGCGTATCGATACGCTGCTACTCGCCGGGCTCGACAGCGAAGCGCAGGGGGAAGTCCGGGTCGTGCTGGCCCACCCGCCGACGGATCTGGAAACGCTGCTCGCGTGGAGTGAGGGATTGGGCGTGCGCGGCTACGGCTCCGCCGCCGTCCGGCTGGGCTGGCAGGCCGCGCTGCTCGCGCCGGGCGCTACGCGCGTGCTGCGCGCGATTTTCCCGTGGCCCAACCGCGCGGCCGTCGAGGCGGAGGCGCAGGAATTCGGCGTCGATGCGTTGTTGCTCGCGGCGCTCGTCCGCCAGGAGAGTGTGTTCGATGTCGAGGCGCTGTCGCCCGCGGGCGCGCGCGGGCTTGCCCAGCTGTTGCCGAGCACGGCGTCGCTGATGGCGCGCGGACTGGACGTCACGTTCTACCCGGAGTGGATCACCGTTCCCGATCTCAATTTGCATCTCGGTGCCGCGCATCTCGCCGAGCTGCTCAGGCGGTTCGGCCGCGTGGATGCCGCAATCGCGGCGTACAACGCGGGCCCGTCGCCGGTGCGCCGCTGGCTCGAACGCGCGGGCGCGGCGGATCCTGACCGATTCGTCGAGCTGATTCCGTATCCGGAAACGCGCGGCTACGTGCGCAGCCTGTTGCGGAATCGCGAGTTGTATCGCGCGCTGTACGAACCGTAGAAATCCCGCTTGACAGCCTCCCGGGCCATCGGTCTTTTGTAGCGCGTCCACGCTGGGTAAGGCACAAGACTCTGCAGGAGGCGGATCGTGATCAAGGGAAAGGTGAAGTGGTTCAATGACGCCAAGGGGTACGGCTTCATTGAGCAAGACGGTGGCGAAGACGTGTTCGTGCATTTCTCGTCCATTCAGATGGACGGCTTCAAGACGCTGGCCGAGGGTCAGGTGGTGGAGTTCGAAGTGAAGCAGGGGGACAAGGGGCTCCACGCCACGAACGTCGTGCGCGTCTAAAGCGCGCCCTTCACCCGATTCCGCCCCGCCCGATTCTTTGGGCGGGGTTTAGTTTTCCCGCCATGCCGCCGCGCCCCGCTCCACCCGTCCCCGCCACCGCAGCCGGGAAAAAGTGCGTCTTTCTCGTGGACGGCTACGCGCTCATTTATCGCGCGTTCTTCGCGATGATTGCGCGGCCCCTGACCACCAAGAGCGGCGAGAACACATCGGCGGTGTGGGGGATCACGAATTTTCTGCTGCGCCTGTACGAGAACTACCACCCGGAATACGTCGGTTGGGTGCACGACCGCGGCGTCTCGTTTCGCCAGGAGCAGTATCCGGAGTACAAGGCGACGCGGGAGAAGCTGGGCGAGGAGCTGCAGCAGGACTTCGACCGCTCGCTCGAGCGCGTCTGCCAAATCCTCGACGCCTTTCACATCCCCGTCATCGCGATCAATGGCTATGAGGCGGACGACGTCGTGGCGACGCTCGCCGAGCGCGCGGCGGCCGACGGCTTGCAAGCCGTGATTGTCTCGGGCGACAAGGATTTCTATCAGTTGATCGGCGAGGGAATCGCATTGCTCAACCCTGGGCGGGGTGGGCAGGCCGCGGTGGAGGAGCAGTGGGTGGATCAGACCAACGCGAGCGAGCGCCTCGGCGTGCAGCCCCAGCGGGTCGTGGATTATCTCGCACTCGTCGGCGACAGCTCCGACAACATCCCGGGCGTGAAGGGCATCGGCGACAAAACGGCGATCCAGCTCCTCGAGACCTACGGAGATCTCGACACGATTCTCGCTCGTGCGGCGGACATTTCGGGTAAGCGCCCGCGCGAGGCGCTGCTCCAGCAGGCGGACAACGCCCGGCTGTCACGTCAGCTCGTCACGCTGCGCCGCGACGTGCCGGTCGAGCTCGATCTCGATCAGCTGCGCGTCCGCACGCCCGACACCGACACCCTGGCGTCGCTGTTCACCGAGCTCGAATTCCGTACGCTGATCCCGAAGCTCGGCGATCTGACGTCGGTCGGCGTCGTGCAGACGGTCGAGGCCACGGTACCGAGCGGGCCGCGAGCACCCCAGTTCGCCGATCCGCGCATCGTCGACGATCCCGCCGACCTTCCCGCCATGGTCCAGGAGCTGCGCGGCGCACGCCTTGTCGCGCTCGAGACCGAGCCGGGACTCGCGGGTCTCGCGTTCGCGGTGGCGCCCGGCCGGTCGTGGTATCTCCCCTTCGGTCACGCGCCGCGCGAAGGAGAGTTCGACGCGACACCGCCCCGCAATCTGCCGGGGCTTTCGAGCGAGGCGCTCGCGCCGCTGCGCGAACTCCTCGCCGACCCAGCGGTGCGCAAGGCGGGACACGACATCAAGGCCGCGTGGGTCGCGTTCGCGCGCGCCGGTGTCCCGTTCGCGGGCGTCGCTTACGACTCGATGCTCGCGAGCTTCGTCCTCGACCCAGGCAGTCGCTCGCACGCCATCAACGATCTGGCGCGCGAACATCTCTCCGTCGAGCTGCCCACGACCGCTCAGCTGCTGGGAAAAGGGAAGGGCGGAGGAACGGAACGCACGTTCGGCCAGGTCCCGCCCGCGGAGGCGGCCCGCGTCTCCGCGGCGCAAGCGGAGATGGTCCTGCGGCTCGAGGAAGCGTTTCGCTCCGACATCGAAGCACACCAGCTCGTGCGGCTGCTCGATGAAATCGAGATTCCGCTCGTGCCCGTGCTGGTCGACATGGAAGCCACCGGAATCCTCGTCGATCGCGTGCTGCTCGGCGAAATGTCGCGCGCCTTCACCAAGGAGCTGACAACGCTCGAGCTCGACATCTATCGCGCCGCCGCCGGTGAGTTCAACATCAACTCGACCCCACAGCTCCGGACCGTTTTGTTCGAGCGGCTGAAGCTGCCGGTCCAGAAGCGAACCAAGACGGGCGCGTCGACGGACGTCGAGGTGCTCGAGCAGCTGGCGGCGATGGGTCACGAAGTGCCGCGGCTGCTGATCGAATATCGGGAGCTCACGAAGTTGAAGTCTACGTACGTCGACGCGCTTCCCGGATACATTTTGGCGGACGGCCGCGTCCACACGAGCTTCAATCAGACCGGTGCGGCGACCGGCCGGCTCTCGTCTTCCGATCCCAATCTCCAGAACATTCCCGTGCGCACGCGCCGGGGCGGCGAGATCCGGCGCGCGTTCGTGGCAGCGCCCGGCCATCTGCTGCTGATCGCGGATTATTCCCAGGTCGAGCTGCGGCTGCTCGCGCATTTCTCCAACGATCCGGCGTTCGTCGCGGCATTTCAGCGCGGCGGCGACATCCATCGGCAGACGGCGGCGGTGATCTTCGGCGTGCCCGAGGCGAACGTGACGGGGGAGATGCGGGCGCGCGCCAAGACCATCAACTTCGCGACGATCTACGGCCAGGGTGCGCTGGCGTTGTCGCGGCAGCTCGGGATCACCCTCGAAGAAGCGAAGGCATTCATCAAACAGTACTTCGAGCGCTTCGCCGGCGTGCGCGCCTGGCTCGACAAGACGGTCGACGAAGCGCGCCAACGCGGGTTCGTCGAGACGTTATTCGGGCGGCGGCGTTACATCCCCGAGCTGCGGGACAGAAACTTCAGCATCCGCTCTTTCGGCGAGCGGACGGCGACCAATTCTCCGCTGCAGGGGTCCGCCGCCGATCTCATCAAAATCGCGATGATTCGCATCCATGCCGCCTTGAAGCAGGCAAACCTCCAGACCAAGATGCTCCTCCAAGTGCATGATGAGCTGGTGTTTGAGATCCCTGAGCATGAGCGGTCAGTTGCCGGAGACCTTGTAAAACGCGAGATGGAGGGGGTAGCCGACTTACGGGTCCCCCTCGTC
>Ga0209488_10004522_pt1 | contig 10842 bp, 8 predicted proteins | sample Rivendell_Oct201_8_FD_188349 | JGI IMG/M metagenome (GOLD analysis project Ga0209488, IMG submission 188349) | Vadose zone soil microbial communities from the Eel River Critical Zone Observatory, Northern California, USA -... | ecosystem: Environmental > Terrestrial > Soil > Vadose zone >... | reverse complement strand
CGCGCACCACCTCGCCTTTGGGGTCGGCCAGCAGCGGGAAGGGCAGCTTCAGGCTGTCGGCGAACTTCTTCTGCGTGTCGACGTCGTCCATCGAGACGCCCAGGACCTGGGCGTTCTTGTCGGCGAACCGCGAAGCAATGTCGCGGAACGCCGACATCTCCTGCGTTCAACCCGAGGTGAACGCCTTGGGAAAGAACGCGACCACCACCGATCGGCCGCGCAGGTCCTGCAGGCTCATCGGCTTTCCAGCGGACGAGTCGAGCGTGAACTGCGGCGCGGTCTGCCCGGGCTCGGGACGGGCTGCCGCCACGAGGAACATCGCTGCGACGAGGGCGTGTGTCATGCGCGCCTGCATATCCGCAACCGGCGTCTTGCGCCAGTCCGACCTGTCCGGCAGCGCCGGCCCGCGCGGTAGGCGGGCAGCCGAGCGCCCGTCGCTCCGCTCAGTGCGTTGCGCATGCCTAGCTTCCACGCGGGGGGTCGCATGGGAGGACGGGTCCAGCCCGGGGCCCAGGAACGCCTCGCGACAGCCGTCTCGTCGCGCCGCGACGATGCGATCGCCGCCTGGCGAGCCGCGGTCCGCGATGCCGCGCAGGCGCGGGGACGCGAGCCTGCACTCCTCGACCTCGGCCCTGCGCTGTTCGGACCGTTGCTGGAGGACCCATCGGGCCTCGAGCCTCCGCCGGGGGCCGATCCGGCGCAGGTCTCAGAGGAGCTGGCGCTCCTGCGCGAGGCGCTCGAGCCGCTGCCTCGCGCGGAGGGGCGCGCCGCGACGCGCGTGGTCGCCGAGCTGCAGCGCGTCGCCGCGGAGCGGCTCGCGCAGGCGCAGCGGCACGCGATGGGCGCGCTGGAGCGGGTCTTCGAGGCGGCCGACCCGGCCGCGTTGCTCGATGCGCTGGTGGAGTCCGCGCCCGCGCTGCACTCCTGCGCGCTCTACGCCGTGCACGAGGGGACACTGAATCGCGAGGCGGCCGCCGGTCTCGCTCACGACCTGCCCGATGCTCCGGACGAGCTGGTCCAGCTGGCGGCGCGCGTCCGCGAACCCGCCAGCGCCAGCGACGCCTCGCACGAGCCGCTGCTCGAAGGATCCCCGGCTGCCGCGGCGGGACTGCGCACGCTGACCGCGGTGCCGCTGCTCTCGCACGGCGCGCTGACCGGCGTCCTGGAAGCGGGGTCGCGGACCGCATACCAGCTGGGCGACCTCGACGAGCTGCTCCTCCAGGCGGCGGCGCGGCGCGCGGGACCGCTCCTCGCGCAGGAGGAGGCGCGGCGGCGCATCGCCGAGTTGGAGCGCCGCCTGGCGCTGCAGAACGACCTGGCGCGGATCCTCTCCCAATCGGCGTCCACCGAAGAGGCGATGCGCGGCGTGCTCGCGGCAGCCTGCACGCACCTCGGCTGGGACGCGGGCGCCGCCTGGGTGGTGGAGGCGGACGGCAGGCCGCGTTGCAGGGCGTCGTGGTCCCAGGACGGCTTCCCGCCCGACCTCCTGCGCGAGCTGTGCGACGGCCCGGGTGGATCGGAGCTGCCGGAGCGGGTGGTCCGCGCCGGAGAGGCGCTCTGGAGATCCGACCTGGCCGCGGCGACCGAGCTGCCCCGGTCCGAGGCGTTCGCCCGCGCCGGACTGCGCACGGTGTTCGTGGTTCCGATGGGGGTGGGAGGGGAGACGCTCGGCGCCCTGGAGCTGTTCTCGCGCTCGGTCCGCGAGCCGTCGAGCCGCGAGCCGATCGAGACGTTGGGCCGCCAGGTCGGACAGTTCCTCCGGCGCCTGCGCGCGCAGGAGGAAGTGCGGGAGGGCGAGACGCTCAAGTCCGCCATCCTCGCGTCCGCACTCGATGCCTTCGTGGCGATGGACGCGGAGGGCCGCATCGTGGAGTGGAACCCAGCCGCGGAACGGACCTTCGGCTGGAAGCGAGAAGAGGTGGTCGGGCTCTCGCTCGCCGAGAAGATCATCCCGCATCGCTTGCAGGCGAAGCACTCGGACGCGCTGCGCAAGCACGTGGCGACGGGCGAGGGCACGTTGATGATCGGCCACCGCGTCGAGATGCCCGCCATGCACCGGGACGGCCGCGAGTTCCCGGTCGAGGTGGCGGTCACGCGCATCGAGCGGCCCGGCGGCACGCTCTTCACCGGGGCGCTGCGCGACATCACCGACCGCAAGCGGGCCGAGCGGGCCGCCCGCCGCGTCACCGAGACGTTCCAGGCGCTGATCGAAGCCTCGCCTTTGCCGATCGTCGCGCACGACGTGGAGGGCCGGGTGCTGATCTGGAACCGCGCCGCCGAGCACGTGTCCGGATGGAGACGGGCGGAGGTGCTGGGCCGGCCGGACCCGTTCCTGCCCGCCACGGCCCACGTCGAGGCGCACGGCCCGGGCGGAAACGGTGGCCAGGTGGCGAGCGGCCTCGAGATCCAGGGCGTGCGCAAGGACGGCACGCGCGTCGACCTCTCCGTGTCCGTCGCTCCCCTGCGCACCGGGCGCGGCGCGCAACCCGGCACCATCGCCATCGCCGCCGACATCACCGAGAGCAAGCGCGCGCAGAGCGAGGCGGCGGAGACCGCGCATTTCCGCGAGCACTTCGTCGGCATCGTCGGTCACGACCTGCGCAATCCCCTGACCGCCATCGTCACCGCCGCGCAGCTCTTGCTCCGCCACGGCGGCCTGTCGGACCGGCAAGCCCGCACCGTCTCGCGCATCGCCGGCAGCTCGGAGCGGATGGCGCGGATGATCGGCGATCTGCTCGACTTCACGCGCAGCCGGCTCGGTGGCGGCTTCCCCATCCAGACCCGGCGGATGGACCTGCGCGAGCTGTCCCAGGCCGTCATCGAGGAGCTGGAGCTCGCCTATCCCGAGCGGACCATCGAGTTCGAGGCGCGCGGCGACGCCTGGGGCAACTGGGACCCCGACCGCGTCGCGCAGGTCGTTTCCAACCTGGTGGGAAATGCGCTGCAGCACAGCCCGGAGAGCGGCACGGTTCGCGTCGACCTGAGCGACGAGGGCGATCGGGTGCTGCTCGAGACGGCGAACGCCGGGCCGCCCATCCCGCGCGAAGTGCTGCCGCACATCTTCGAGCCCGGCCGGCGCGGTCCGCCGGGGCGCGGACGGAAGGAATCGAGCGGACTGGGGCTGGGCCTCTACATCGTGCAACAGATCGTGCTTGCGCACGGAGGCGAGATCTCGGTGCGGTCCTCGGCCGAGGAGGGCACCACCTTCACCGTTTCGCTGCCGCGCCGTTCCCGCGCACTCGCCTGAAACGCGCTACCCTGCGCGGGTGCGCTACCTTTCCCGCGAAGGGCGCAGCAACCTCGTGCAGTACGGGCTGCGCCCGCACTTCTACACCGACTTGTATCACTCTTGGCTGCGGGCCCCCTGGAGGGTCGCCCTCGGCGCGGTCACGGTCTTGTACCTGGCGGTGAACTGCCTCTTCGCCGCCGCGTACCTCCTGGTCGGGGGCATCGAGAACCTGGGCCCGCGATCGTATGCCGACGCGTTCTTCTTCAGTGTGCAGACCATCGCCACCATCGGGTATGGCCACATGGTCCCCCTCTCGCACGCAGCCAACGCGCTCGTCACCCTGGAGTCGCTGACCGGGCTCATCGGCGTGGCCATGGCGACTGGCCTCATGTTCGCCAAGTTCGCCCGCCCCAGCGCGCGCGTGCTGTGGAGCGAGGTGGCGGCGGTCGGCCCCTTCGACGGGACGCCCTCCCTCCTGTTCCGGGTCGCCAACCAGCGCGGCAACTTCGTGGCCGAAGCGCAGATCCGACTCATCCTGCTGATCTCCGAGGAGACCAGCGAGGGGATTCCCCTCCGCCGGCAAATCGACCTGCACCTGCGGCGCAGCCTGTCCACGGTGTTCGCGCTCAGCTGGACCGTGGTGCATCCGCTGACGCCGGACAGTCCCTTCGTCACCCGCACGCGCGAGCAACTGCGCGCGGGGCGCGCCGAGGTCCTCGCCTCGTTGACCGGGCTCGATGACGCGTTCAACCAGACGATCCACTCGCGCCACTCCTGGACCATGGACGAGATCGCCTGGAACGCGCGGTTCGTCGACGTCATGGGAACCCTTCCCGACGGCCGGCAGGGAGTGGACTACCGGTACTTCCACGACGTCGTGCCGCTCGAAGAGCGAGACTCGGGAACGCGGCCTTGACCGCGATGCCGCGCCTCGGCACGCTTCCGCCATGAGATTCGCCTGGGGACCCGTCGCGCTGGGACTCGCCCTCGCCTGTGCATCCGCGGGTAGCCAGACGGGCGCTAGCGAGCGTCCCGCTCCGCGGGTGACCACCGCCGCGCCGGCAGCGGCTGCTCCCGCACCGGCGGCGGCCGAGAACGCCGCCCCTTCCCGGCCGATGACCGCTGCCGATGCTGCGGAGAAGGCGCACGAGGAATGGAGCCGCTCGCGCGGCGGCGGCGGCGGCGACTCGGCACGGGGGAACCCGGACGCGGGGGAGCGCCCCGCCCCTCCGCAGGCGGGCGGACCGGACGATGCGCCGTGCGCGAACGACGCCGACTGCACGCTCACGCGCGTCGCCCCGGGAAGCTGTTGCGCCAGCTTGTGCTCCCCCCGGGCGGTGACGCGGGCGCGCGGCGCCGAGCTCGAGCAGCGCAGCGCCGGGTGCCGGGGCTGCGTGGAGCCGCTCTGCCGCGATCCCGGGCGCGTCGAGGCCACCTGCCGCGCCGGCCGCTGCGTCGCGCGGCAGGTCGCGTCGCCGGATTAGCCGCCGCCGTATTTCGTTCAAGCCGCCGCCGGCGCGCGGCCGTTGGTGGCGCCGCCGCCCTGCCCGCCGCGAAGCCCGGTCCACAGGGCGCTCACGACCAGCACCAGGAGCACGATGGCCTGCGAGAGAAGGCCCTCGCGCGTCGCGTACACCCCGAGGGCGCGCACCTCGAATCCGCCCCAGACGGTGAGCGGAACCAGACCGACCTCCTGCAGCGCGCGCACGCCGTTCCCCACCATCAGCACGGCGAGCAGGCAGAGCAGAACACCACACGAAAGCAGCAGGGGACGCGGCTTGAGCCGGCGGCCCAGCTTCTGGAAGGCAGCCACCAGCGCGACCAGCGCCAACAGGCCCACCGCGGCGCCGAGCGCCACCGACCCGCGTTCGCCGGGCGATTCGAGGAGCAGGCCGCGGAAGAAGAGCACCACCTCGAACATCTCCCGGTAGATGGCGGCGAAGGCGAGGCCGAAGACCACCAGCGCGCTCCCGGCCTGCAGGGTGCGCGTGGAGAGGAACGACACCAGCCGCCTGGCGCTGGCGGCGGCGAGCAACCAGTGGCTCGCGTACAGGAGCAGGGCCGCGGTGACGAGCTGGAGCGCGCCTTCCACCATCTCGCGGCTCGCGCCCGAGACTCCCAGCAGCGCTCCCGAGGCCCACCAGGTGAGCGCGCCCGCGCCGAGGGCCGCCGCCCAGCCGAAGTGCACGGCGCGCGCGTCGCCCGTCCGCCCCGCCTTGCGCAACAGGGCGAGCAGCGCAGCGACCAGGAGCGCCGCCTCGACGCCCTCGCGCAGCGCGATCACGAGCGCGGCCAGGAACGCGACCAGCGCGCCACCGGGTCCGCGCACGTCCGCCTTCTCCAGCAGCGCATCGAGGCGGGCGGCGGGAGGACCCGGATCGCCGGGGCCGCCCTTGCCCGCGGAGCCGCCCGGGCCGCCTTTCCCCGGTCCGCCGTCCAGCGCGACCCGCACGGCCAGGAACTCGCGCTCGATGTCGGAGACGAGCTGCGCGTCGCGCGTGCGCAGCCGGGGCTCGTGCGGCTCGAAGTGGTCGAGGTACGCGGAGATGAGCGTCCGCTTCGCGCCCGCCCGATCTCCGGAGGCCGCCTGGGCGAGCGCCTTCTGCACCTCGCGGCGCGTCTCCGACAACCCGGAAGAGGCGTCGTGCGCCTCGACGAACGGGCCCGCCCGCAGCGCGCCCAGCGCCTGTTCCTGGTCGCGCGGCGAGAGCCCGGCCGCCGCCAGCCGCGCCAGCAGCGCCTCGTCGGGCTGGGTGGCCAGCTCGCGGTAGTCGGTCGGCAGCAGCGCGGCGCGAGCGAGCCGCAGGCCGCGCTGCGCGTCGGCCGGAGCGGGATGGGCCAGCGAGAGCACGAAGTAGGCGAGGTCCCAGCGCGCGGCGTCGTCGAGCGCCTCCTCGTAGCCGGGCATCGCGGTGCCCGGGACGCCGTACGTCGCGGCGCTGAAGATGCGCTGGGGGCTCGAGCCGCGCACCTCGTCCGGCGCGGCGAACGACGGCGGCTGCGTGGAGAGCTCCAGCTGCTCCTTGGGCGGAGCGTGCCCGCCCGCGCCGTGGCAGGCGGCGCACGCCTGCGCGTAGAGTTGCGCGCCGCGGGCGAGATCCGGCGGGCGCGGCGGCAGGAGCGCGACGCGGAAGCGCTGGGCGATCTCGTCGCGCACCGCCCGCGCCTGGGCGGTCACTTCCGGCGGAGGTGCCCGCGCTTCGATCCGGGCGCGCAGCGCGTCGAGCCGCTCCGCCAGGTCCGCGCCCTGCGGCCCCGCCTCGTCGCGCAGCTCCTGCGCGGCCTCCGACACGAAGTTCTGCTGCTCGGCGTGCTCGTCCGGGGAGAGCAGCTCGCCCGAGGGACCGACCGCGCGCGGGTAGTCCCCAGCCACGTAGTCGAGCAGCGCCACCGCGCGGCGCAGGTTCTGCCCCGGCTGCGCCAGCGCCGGGGCGGCGGCACTGAGGGTGAAAATGAGAATCAGTCTCAACACCGCCGGAGAGGATACTGGCCGGACGGGCGGTTGTCACTCCCCCCCGAACCGTGGCAAGCCGTCGCACTCACATGCCCTTGAGACTGCCTGGCTTCTTCCTGCGCACCCGCGACGACGGCGCCACACACTCCGAGGCGGCGCACATCCCCGGCGGACGCTCGGTGCGCGACCTGGTGTTCGGCGCCAACGACGGCCTGGTGGCGGCCTTCGCGGTCGTCTCCGGCGTGCACGGCGGCGACGTGTCGCCCCACATCATCTTGCTCGCCGGGATCGCGGAGTTGATCGGCGGCACCATCGCGATGGGCCTGGGCGCCTTCCTCGCGGCCAAGTCCGAGCGCGAGTACATCCTCTCCGAGCGGGCCCGCGAGGAGTACGAGGTGGAGCAGTTCCCGCACGAGGAGCGGCGGGAGGTGCGCTCGATCTTCGAGCAGAAGGGCTACCGCGGGCAGGCGCTCGACACCATCGTCGAGCACGTCACCGCGGACCCGAAGTTCTGGGTGGACACCATGATGACCGAGGAGCTGGGGCTCTCGGTCGCCCCCACCACGCCTCCGCTGCGGTCCGGCCTGGTGGTCGCGCTCGCCTACGCCGTCGGCGCCGCCTTCCCGGTGCTGCCCTACGCGTGGTCCTTGACGGTGGACCGCGCCTTCGCGCTGTCGATCGCGCTGACGCTGACCGCGCTCTTCGGCGTCGGTGCCGCCAAGACCAAGATGACCGGGCGCCCCTGGCTGCGCAGCGGGCTCGAGTCCGTCCTCGTCGGCGCCATCGCCGCCGCCGCCACGTTCTTCGCCGGCCGGCTCGTCGCCGGGGGGCTTGCATGAGCGATGCTCCCGAGCGGGAGCTGTCGCGCGCGCTCGAGCACGGACTGCGCGATGGCTTCGCCGAGCGCGGCAAGACCGCGCTGCACCTGGCCGAGCTGCTCCTGGACGCCGTGGACGAGGCGCTGCCCCTGGCGCACGGCAGGGGCAGCGCCGCCGGCCTGGAGCTGCTCGCGCAGCGGGCGGACGTGTACGGGTGGGACGGTCCGCCCGGCTGGGACGAGGTGCTGGCGCGCGGGATCGGCGAGCGCGGCGAGCTGGATCCCGGCGCCGCTCCCCTGGGTGGCCTGGGGGAGTCCGGCGACCGCGAGGGCCAGCGGCAGCTCGCGGCCGCGCGCGTGCGGACCGAGGCGCAAAGACTCGTCGCGCTGGGCCGCGAGGCGGCGCAGCTGGGCGCCTCCTCGGGCGCCTCCGCCACCGAGCTGGTCGCGCACCCGACGCTGCCCCCAGGCGGGATCCTGGTCGCCACGCACGCCTCGCTGCTGCGGCTCCTGGCGCTCTCCTCGGTGAGCACGCTCCTGGAGCTGCCCGAGGACCTGCAGGCGGGCCCGCTGCCGCCGCCGGCGCTCGAGGCGATCCTCGCCGAGATGGACGCCCGCGCCGCGTCCGGCAGCGACTTCGCGGGCGCGCAGGACGAATGGCTCGCCCGGCTGCTGCGGGAGAATTCCTCGGCGGCCGGGCCGTCGTTCCGCACCTTCTTCGCCGGCGTGTCGCAGGTGCTGCGGCTCGCGCTCTCGCTCCGCGCCTGGCGCGAGCAGGCGCGCACCGGGCGGCTCCCGGCCGACCTCGAGAGCGCCGTCGGCGCCATCGGCGCCTGGCAGCCGGAGCGGTGGCAGGCGCTGCGCCACGGAGTCCCGGCGGCGTGGGTGCGCGAGCTGTGCCCCGCGCAGCCCGACGCGCCGCCGCTCTCGCGCCTCGCTCACGAGTGCGACCTGGCCCTGGATCTCGCCGGCAGGTTGTGGACCGCGCGGGGCCTCTCGCTCACCGGATTCGCCGCGCTCGCCACCCTCCTCTTCGCCCGCACCTGCTCCGCCCTGGCGCTGCGCGAGGAGCTGGGCTGAGGCGTCGCGGCGAAGCGATTGGCGGCGGCAGGCGCGCCGCGTTACCATCGCCGCGAACGGAGGTCCACGATGCCGGCCGATCCCTGGAGCACCCCCACCTCTTACGAGACCAGCGCCTCCGCCGAGGCGACCTTCCTCGCCAAGGTCTACCGCTGGATGGCGGCGGGCCTCGCGCTGACCGGCCTGTTCGCCTACGCGGTGGTGACGAGCCCGGGGCTCCAGCGCGTCATCCTCGGCAACCCGATCGTCTTCTTCGGTCTGCTGATCGGCGAGCTGGTCATGGTCGCCTTCTTCACGCGCGTCGTGCAGCGGGCGAGCTTCGGGACCGCGGCGGCGATGTTCCTCGCCTACTGCGCGCTTTCGGGGCTGACCTTCTCGGTCATCTTCCTCGCCTACACGCGCGAGTCGATCGCCACCACCTTCTTCATCACCGGCGGCACCTTCGCCGCGATGAGCGCCTACGGCACCCTGACCAAGAAGGACCTCACCGGCTGGGGCCAGTTCCTCATGATGGGCCTCATCGGCGTCCTCATCGCGCTGGTGGTCAACATCTTCCTCCGCTCGGACGCGCTGGGGTTCGTGCTCAGCTGCGCGGGCGTGGTGGTCTTCACCGGCCTGACCGCCTATGACGCGCAGAAGATCAAGGGATACGCGCACGCGGGCGACGAGCGGCTGGCGCTGCACGGCGCGCTCACGCTGTACCTCGACTTCATCAACCTGTTCCTCATGCTGCTCCGCCTGTTCGGCCGCCGTAAGTAGCCGTGCAGGCTGAGGTCCGGCCGCAGCCGCGCTGGGACCGCGGCGCCTTCTTCGACGTGGATGGCACGCTGGTCAAGACCAACGTGGCGCACGCGTACGCCTACTACGTCTTCAACCGCGGAACGGTGCTCGGCGCGCTGGGACGGATCGTCAAGGGCCTGGCGATGGCGCCGCTGTACAAGGCCGCCGATCTCTACAACCGCAAGGTCTTCAACGAGCTGTTCTACCGATCGTACCGGGGCCTCAGCGAAGACCGGCTGATCGAGCTGGCCGACCGGCTGTGCGAGGACGTGCTCGCGCCCGCGGTGTACCCCGGCGCGATGGACATCCTCGCCGAGGCGCGGCGGGGCGGCTGCAAGATCGTCCTCTGCACCGGCGCCATCGACATCACCATGCGCCCCCTGGTGCGGCTGCTCGGCGCGGACGACCTGATCGCCAACTCGCTCGAGTTCGTCGAGGGGTTCGCCACCGGCAAGGTGATCCCGCCCATCGTGGAGGGCGCGCACAAGGCGCGGCGCATCCGGGATTACTGCGTCGAGCACGGGCTGAAGCTGGACCTGTCCCACGCCTATTCCGACAGCCTCTCCGACTACCCGATGCTCGCCGTGGTCGGTCGGCCGACCGCCGTGAACCCGGACCCCCGCCTGCGGGCCCACGCCCGCGCGTACGAGTGGCCGATCCTGGATCTCCGATAGGGCAAGGGCGTTCCACACTCGTTCGCCGCTTCACAAAGCCCGGTCGCCAGGCGGGGTTGCGGGCGGAGGGGCGAGCGCCCAGCTTCCGGCGATGCGGAACTGGTGTGCGGCGGCAGCGGTCTGTGCGTTCCTTGCGTGCTCGAAGAGCGGGGGCATCCAGCCGATCGACGGCGGCGTCGACGGCGGGCCCGGCGGCGCCTATCCACAGGACCGCCCGGCGGGGTACATCAACCCGATCCCCGCGGAGAACGCGCTGCCCGGCGACCCGAGCTGGGCCCTCATCCGCGGCGACGGCGCTCCGTCCGGCTCGGGCGCCGCCAACCGGCCGGTGCACGTCGAGGCCTATGCGGATCGGGTCTCGGCCAAGGCAGGCGAGAGCCTCCAGGTGATGGCGAACATCCCCGCCACGGCGGGCGGCACGATGGGCGTGCGCTGGGCGCTCTACCGCTTGGGTTGGTACGGCGGCGCGGGCGCGCGGAAGCTGGCCGAGGGAACGGCGACCGCGGGACCGCAGCCGGCCTGCCCGCCCGACCCGGGCACGGGCCTCGTCCAGTGCCATTGGTCGCCGGCGTTCACCGTCCAGGTGCCGGCGGACGCCGTCAGCGGCCTCTACCTGGTGCGCATCCTGCGCGACGAGCCGTTCCCTTTCGGCACCTACGTCCCGCTGGTCGTCAAGGACGACCGGATGAGCGACCTCTACTTCCAGGCGAGCGTCACCACCTACCAGGCCTACAACCGCTGGATGGGCGAGTCGCTCTACGACGACCAGCTCGGCCTCTCCAGCCGCTTCGCCGTCAAGGTCAGCTTC
>Ga0209488_10004521_pt1 | contig 10843 bp, 5 predicted proteins | sample Rivendell_Oct201_8_FD_188349 | JGI IMG/M metagenome (GOLD analysis project Ga0209488, IMG submission 188349) | Vadose zone soil microbial communities from the Eel River Critical Zone Observatory, Northern California, USA -... | ecosystem: Environmental > Terrestrial > Soil > Vadose zone >... | reverse complement strand
GGCTTCACCGGCGTAAAGACGGTCAGCGGCGCAGCTGAAATCCAACCCGGAAAGACTTCCCGAACCGGTCTTGGCAAATGGCGAACCCGGAACCGGCGTCAATACACCGGCATTGATGGTAAACATCGATACATTGGTTTGATTTGAAGTCGCCAGAAACTGGCCATTGGGAGAAATCACCATGCTGGCATTGGGCGAGCAGCAATTCGTCGTAATAGTCGGATTTCCTGTAACCGGGTTTAACAGCGGAGTCACGGCCCCGCCCGCGCCAATGGTGAAAGTTTCAATCTGGCCATTGCTTGAGGCAAACAGGAAATTGCCGTCCGGCGTGGCCGCCAGCGAAATACCCTGGCAGGTATCAAGTGTGAGCACTGTGGCAACAGGCGACCCGACGCGGGTGAGTATGCCGGTAGCCGGATTGATTTGGAACGAGGTAATGGACCGATCGCCCGTATTGGCCACAAAGAGCAGATTGTTTATCGGACTGAGAGTGATCCGGTTGAGGCCGTAACAGACTACGTTTGCGCCCACTCCGCCGGTGGAAAATGGCGAGCCGGCCAATTGCGTCAGCGCGCCCGTGGCGGAAACCGAATAAGCGGAGACCGTATTGGCGGCCGCCTGGTTATTCACATAAACGTAATTCCCCTGGGCCTGCGCGGCCAGAGGAGACAGGACCGCCATTGCCAGCACCAACATGGCTAAGAGCCGGAGTAATCCGGCAGGCTTTGTTCCTGTATTAACTCGCGTGAAAATTTGGGCGCGCATGGGTGTTGCCTCCAAAAGGGGTGCTTAGAACTGAATGAATGCCTGAACCGGATTGCCTTGTGCGTCGTTGTACGTGACGCTCATGGCCGGACTGCTGCCTTTTTGCCAGGACTCGTAAAGTCCCTGGGGAACGCGAAAGGAGCCGCTGACCTGCATGCTGGCCCCGGCGGCAAGAGAAAGACCCGTGAGTTGTCCATAGACAACGCGGCCGGCTTTCGGCTCGTGCAGCGAGATGGTGGCGTTTCTGACGCCGGAGGAAGTGTTATTGGCGACGGTCAGCATGATCGTGAGCTGCACGTCTTTTCCCGCCGCTGCCGCGGCGCCCAGAGTGTAAGTGCCGCTGAAGTCGTTTGCGGGTGCGGCAAAAGCGCTCAAAGCGAGCGCGAGCAATACAACAATAAGAATTCGCAGGGATATGCGTGCGGGAATCATGGGTTCCTCCACTGGGTTCGCAAGAAACGAAACCAAAAAAATGAAAGCCGTTCAAACGTCTTAGGGATTGGAGCCCGGAAGGGACGTTCCTCTCACCCTGATACTTCGTATTGCGATACTTAACAGCGGCAGCATTAAGGGCATCTTGGAGATCGATTAAAGTTTCAAAAGTTTGCCGGTTCGCCCGCGCCGTTTCCGCCAACGTTCTGTTTCAGAAGCGCCAGGAGCATTGTCGCCATTGAACTGCACGGCCCTGGTGCCTCGCCAAGAGACATGTCGCCGCAAGAATGAATTCAACTCAACAAAAAAGAGGGTTTGGAGACCGGAAGGGAATACCGCTTTTCTCTTGCCCCGAAAAACATCAGAACTGCAGTGTTATGGGCGGCCCGGAAGAGCCATCCCGAATAGTTTCGTACTACGAGACATGCCAAGATTAGGCCGGCAAAATTAAGCCCGGCTTAAGAACTTATTAAAAATTCAAAACCTATTGTTATGGTCTGGGATAGAAATCAGAGAAAGGAACGTTACGGGATTCGAATGCAATAGCCGCACTTTTAGCGCGCCTTACCCAGCGCTTCCGGACACCAGTTCTCGTCGCCGGTGGGAGCGGGCCGTTTGGCGGCGCGGCGCTGGATATCCTGGAGCATGCATTCCAGTTCGATTAAAGCCTTGGGATAAGCCGGGCGGTGTGAGTTCAGCAGAGGATAGAAATTCCTGATCGCCACGGTCTGTTGTGAACCTTTGCGATAGAGATCCATCTTCTTATCCCAGTTGTAATCGATGGTACGGATCTGAGAAGGAATCTCAGCAGGCAGGGAACGGATCTCCTGGCTGTCAATCAGTTTGGTCAACTGACCAAGCTTCTGTGGCGTGAGCCGGATGCTAAAGCTGCCGGTTTTGCGGTCATTCCCTTGTTCTTTATAACTGACGCGACCATCGGGAAATATCTTTAGCTCCTCGGTGTGGACCTGATCCAGCCGCGGCCCCTTGATGTCATTGCGCGAAACCAGGATCGGCCAGGGAGCGTCCTTTACGATGGCAAAGAGTGGCAACAAAAAGATGACCGCAAGGAATTGGAAGCGCATAAGCAGAAGTTTACCTCAGGTGATAGCAATACTCTCATGTCGTCAAAGTCGGTTGATGGCAGTAAAAAAGGCTGGCGATCTTCCGCCAGCCTTTGGTTGATAGTTGGAGTTTACGGGACGATGAACACATGTCCCTGACCGTGCAACCCGGTTGAGGGAGGCACGATCTGGCTCTTTTGCAGTGTCTGATCGGGAACAATCAAACCAGGATCATCCGCAATCGCCAGGCTGGCCTTGGAATCGGTTTGGCTGTTGAAAGCCAGCGCCGTTACCGGGCCTAGTGGCACGTTGAGGCTCAAGGTAGGATCGAGCGCGCCTTCGTTGACCCAATCAATCATGGTAGTGCAGATGGATCCATACTGGGCTACCTCCGGCGGCTGGGCGAGCCCACCGCTTACTGCGCTTGCTTGAGGAAGTCCAAGACCGCCAATGTAAAGACCAGGAGCCAGTCCAGGATCAGCCGGAACGATGGCTGAGAGCTTTACACCGAGCGGAGGCAGGCACTTCTCACGATCACCAACCGGACCGACAACCAAAGCAGCCGGGTTAACGAAGACTTGCGGGCTGGTCTGGGCTTGCGGATCAGGGCTCTGCAACCTGGAGATCGGCTTAGCTATCTCCCGAGCGCTGCCTCTCAGCAGATCAGGCGAGGCCGCCTGAAGCAGTGTTATCTGGCTACCTTTGACCAACTGCCCGGCGGCATTCGCCGGCGGTCCCAGTTCGGCCATATAGAGATCATTCCCCTCAAAGGCCAGGCTGAGTACACCCACGCCGCGGCTGAGTCCACCCACCGCGATCGGTGCTGTGGGGGCGGTTGCCGGCTGCTGGATCTTGTTGATCTTGCCGCCGTTATAGTAGCCAATGTAAACCCCTCCATCGTTGAAGGGACCCGTCGGCATGGCAACTGCGGATGCGGTTCCAGGGCCGGAGTTAAGCAATCCGGTCTGGGAAACAGTCCCGCCGGTACCGTCTGGAATAAATTTCAATCTGACGATTCCTTTGCTGACGCCTGAGGAGTCCGGCACGTAAACGTTCTGGCGTCCCAAAGCATCAGGTTTGTCAGCAGCGGGTTGTCCAGGAATGAAGCCAGCTGGCTGGAAGCAATTGCTCATGGAAGCCGCGCCGGTGATCGGATTCTGATTGATGCGGCAGAAACCATGGTCTTCTTCGGAGATCCACCAGTTGGTCTGCAACCAGACCAGGCCTCTGGGATGGGTTATGCCAGCCAGGAGCAGCACCGAACGCCTCGCCGCATTGAAGGTAGGAGAGTCCTGCGGAGGATTGTCGTTACCAATCTGGCTGTTGACGCACGGAGGCGGATTGGGCGGCGTAGCTACGCACGGTTCCGGCGCCAGCGTTGCCGACGCTTTATATAGCCACGTTCTGCCGGTCTTAGGCAGAGTTCCAGCCACCGCCGGCGGCGGAGCTTCAATGATTGGATCTGAACTCACGGTCATGTCTTCGATGAAATCACCCGTAGGTATGCCGGTGACTGGATCGACAAGAGGAGTTGGAGTCAGGGTCTGGATGAAGCCCAGTCCCATGATCAGCGTATATTCCTGTGGAATTGAACTGATCGGGCAGGGCGGGGCGACCTTAGGTGTGGAACAAACCCGGCCGCTCTGGTTCCAGACCTGCATGTTGTCGGCGCTGAAAGTGTCATAGCGCACCACGCGGTTGCCGTTACCCCAGAAGAGCCAGCGTCCATTCGGATTGCTGGAGACAAACTGGTCAGAAACCAGACCTTCCTGGGTCTGCAGCTTACCGAACTCCAGCATGGCCTGGCAGGCGGGCAACGTGTAGTGACACCGGTCGGCGTTCTGAATGCGGTTCAGAAAGCCGGCTTGTGACATCCACAGATCGTGACCGACCCAGGCGAGGCTGAGCAGTGTCTTGCCGTTGTCAGACGTGCCCACGCGCTCCACCGAGTTTCCGGCAAGCGTAAAGCTGGGCGAAAGAGGATTATTGATGCGCCAGATATCGCCGCTGCCCTGGAAGCAAATGTAGAGCTTGCCATCCGGGCCCATACGGACGGATTGAATAAAGCGGGGCCCATTCACGGGCAAGCCATTGGTGAACACCGATTTTGTGCTGTCAAAAATGGCGACCTGGGTGGCGGAATTGATGAACGTTCTGGTCGCGTCAAGCGGATCGACAGTGAACTCAATGCGCGAGACCTCTTTCACTCCACCCACGAAAACGTATCCGTTGGAACCGTTCACGCCGTTGGTTTCAACCTGGTAATCCACCGGTTCGAACACGGACGGCAGGTAACAGGTGCGCAGGTTAAGGATACCGTTCGAGGGCGCGGTGTCCGGACCCGTGTTATCGAGACGGCAAAAGCCTGAAGCGCCGTCTGAAACCCAGTAATCGTGCAGAGGCGCGCCGCCAGCTGGATTAGGTACGGTGGCACGGACCATTCCGCGCGGACGGAACATCTGTTGATTGCCGACTTGCACGCCAGGTCCCGCGAATGCACTGGCCACGGACAGCAGGGTAACCAGGGCGACCATCAGGCTGCGTTTCCATGAGTGACGGGTGAGCAGGATAGTCTCGCCTGAATCTGGAGCCATCTCCTTGCTTGGAGCCCGCATAAGGTTCGAGTTCATTTTGGTTCCTCTCTTCGTTAATGCTTTCTTGTTGTGTCCCGCTTCTTCAAGCCCGATGCGGGGGAAGTTTCTTTCTGCTATTGGGGCCGCCGGGCCGAAACCCGGCAGCCCCCTGGTCTGGTTACCTCAGGAACGTGACGCCCGATTGCTGCACATCACCCGCATCCGAAGTGATCGTTACGATGTTTGGCGGCGGAATGTTGCTGAAGCGGATCGAGAACACACCCTGAGCGAACGGGATGATGGGACCCATCACACCTTGCCACTGGAGTCCGGTGGCGGGATTGATGATGTCCAGGGTCGCAGTCAAAGTGACGCCTGGAGTGAAGTCACTGCAGTTAATGATCAGACGGCCCTTGGTGCGCCGGTAAACCACGTTGCTGATGACGATCTTGTCAGTGACCGGCCGGACGATTACGGTTACGGTTACGGGCGCGCTGACCAGATTCGGCGCCACGCTGCTGGTTGCCGTCACCTGGAAGGTGAAGGTTTGTGCAGGCGTGAACGACGGCACCGTCGGCGCAGTGAAGATCACAGGTGAGCCCGTGGTCGGGGACAGTGTGGCATCGGGCGGCAGCGCGGTCAGCGCGGTCCAGTTAAAGGTAGACGTGCACGGCGTATTCGGCGCCTGAGCAGGATCAACACAGGTTGCGCTCAGCGTTACTGTTGCGCCGCTGGCAACCGTGATGGTCGTTCCAGTCACAGGCCCTGGCGGTACGATCGGTCCACCGGGAACCTGAACATCCGGGTTCGGAGCAGACGCCGTTGCGCTGACGACCGGCGGAGTATTTGGCGGCGGTACCACGATCGGTACAGTCACTGTCGCCAACGCTGATGGAGGAACGCTGCTGCCGTTCGTGCCATTGTTGCCCACCAGCAGTGAGAAGGTCAGGCCCTGGGGCCCGGCCACCGTTGGCGCAACAAAGGTCGGCTTCGCCGCGTTGACGTCACTTAAGGTAACGATCGGATCGCCGGGATTGATCACCTGCGCCCAGGTAAACGGGCCAGTTGGCGGGGTGCTGCCAGTTCCGTCAAGAGTGACCGTGATGCCCGCGAAAGGCGGGTTCGGGGTTGAAGAGAATGTCGGCAGTGCGATCGTGACAAGCGTGCCAGGTACGCAGGTCAGCGGAGGCAACGTGTTCTCCGGGAACGGATTCAATTGCCCCATCAATTGGTTGGGGAAAAACGGAAGCGGCTGCTGTCCCAACTGGATCTGGGAGCTGTCGAAAACGTCACTCACCATCGGCAACTGTCCCATGCCGTTATCGAGAAAGAAGATGTCCGCGAAGTTGAATCTCGGCGGACGGCTGCCGGGCACCAGGTTCTCAGGGAAGATGAACTCGCCGCTGGGCAACTGATACTCGGCGTACGTCAGGCCGTTCTTGTTCTTTCCGGGGCTGCTGCCGCTCACGCGCGCGCCCACGTTCTGTACGGCAGGCAGGAAATTGCCGCCCTGCGGGAAGCGCATGCGCCAGCGACCTTTTACGCCGACGCCCGGAGGGCCTGGTTCAACCGGGAAGTTCGAGGCCCAGGCCGGCTCGCGGAAGGTCAGGTTGCCGTTGCAATCCTGGTCAACCGCGGATACGTCAACCTGGCGTGATACGTCGGTGGTGAAACCTTCCACCCTGGTCCGCACGCCGGCTTCCTGGGGGAAGAAATTGTTTGGAACGCCGCCTGTGCCCTGAATGACTACGTCAATGTGAATGTAAGCCGGATCGGTGCCGGGCCACGTATATGCGCCTACAGTAGTGTCCTCAATGTCAGTCGCCGTGATGTAAGGGCCGTTGGCATCCACTTCCAGCGTGCCGATGATGTTGACATAGTCACCCACCTCAAACGGCATTTCCACGTAAGGATCCTGTGGAATCGGATTTTCCACGACGGGCCCGGCGCCGGGCGCGTTCATAGTGAAAATGGGAAGCAGCGTGGCGCCCGTGGTCGGGTCGCGCGGACGGTTCTTTTCCGGGCACTGCGGGTCCTGCAGATTTTCAGGATTTATCAGAGTGAGCGACGAGCCAGTGGAGCCATCAGACCCGTCGATATAAGGGCTCACCGTTGGTATGCACATCGGATAACCGGTCTGCGAGGCAACCGTAGGATTGCCCTGGTCGACGGCGAAGCGCGGATCAGCTGATTGCCCCGCGCTGTAACGGCCCTTGCTTAACACGGTCGGATTACCCGAACCATCCAGAAGCGGCGTGCCATCAGGATTTGGCACCGTGATGCTTAGCTTGGGATCGTTCATCTGGATCCGCATGCCGTTCACATACATGACGCCGTTGGCGTAATCGAATCTCTCGATGAAACCCTGGGTAAAGTTCGCCGCGTCCTGAGAAAGGTAAATAATGCCGGCGATGTATTGGCCGTTGACGATGTTTCCCTGAATGCTGCTTTGATAAGTTCCAGGGAACCGCACCGTATCAGACATCGCCAAACCCGTCTGAATGATCGGGTCGGTCTGATGCGTGTTCGGATTCAGCTCAAAGGCTTCTTCCCAGGTCAACAGCGTGTTGGGGAAGATCACCACCGTGCTCTGAGGAACGCGGATGACGTTGTTGTTTACTTCAATCCAACCGCCCGTGATCTTGCACTGCGCCGGCAGTGGGGGGTTGGCCGGCGTTGGGCTAGGATTGTCATCCTTGTTGCACAGCCCCGGGGTCGCATCCAGTGAAGCGTATTGGATGAACCCGGTGATTTGAAACCCGGTCGGTTCGTTGCCTTCCCGCACCGGTATTCTAGGTGTCGGCGCCGGAATCGCAGCCGGTGCCGGCCATGGAATTGGATTCAGGCTCTGGGCCGATGCCTTGGTACCCAGTCCTATGATCAGCAGCAGCAGTACAACTCCCGCTACCTTGAATCGTTTGCTTAGTTGCTCAAATCCCCACATTTTGAAGCTCCTTCCGTCGTTGTACTGCAATTTCGTGCTGTTCTGCCTTGCTGATGAGTTGTCTGGATCGTGCTGCTCTGACCAGGCCAGGGGCTTGATCGAGCCATCCGCTGCGAACCTAATTGGAGCCGGCATTTTGCCCTCCTAACAGGTTCTCCAGGAATGTGGGAAGCGCCTTGCCGCCTTTTGCTCCCACGGCCGGAATTTCCATGAGTTGGTCTGTCGCACGGTCCGGATGTTTTGGGTCCGGTGTGACCGGATAGCCGCTCCCACTGTGCGGATGACCGTTCGGTGCGAACAATTGCGGATGGTCGAACGGAGCTGCCTGTGCGACTGTCCGCGGGTCGGTCAGACCGTTCCGCAGGAAATCCACGAGGTCAGTTTTTTCCTGCAAAGTGAGACCAAGTATCTCCACGTCCGGATCCATGAACTTGACTTCTTCAACCGTGTTGAAGTCGCCACCGCGGTTGTAGAACTCCACCACTTGCTCCAGCGTCAGCTGGCTGCCGTTGTGAAAGTAAGGAGCGGTCAGGGCAACGTTGCGCAGCTGAGGCGCTTTGAAGAACCCGCCGCGAGCGATATCGTCGTTGCAATTCATCGGCGAGGGAGAAATACCATCGCCGCGCCGGCCAGGGACAATCACAGTCTCGTACCCGCCGTCGCAAACATGCTGGCGCAGAATTTCTGCCTGCGACAGTGGAAGGCCCGCTACCGGATCATTTCCTGCCAATCCGGCATCTTCTGCCGTTGTCCGTACGCCAATGTGGTAGTAGCCCGTGTCATAAACGCGTGCACTGTCGTCTTCCATGATCATCCGTTCCACCGGGAAGCCGGTGACCGTACCCACGGAAGCGTTGGAGAACTCAGGGCCGCCATGGCAAGCAATGCAACCCGCTTTGGTCTGGAAGAGGTTCAGCCCGCGAAGCTGTCCGGTGGTCATGGGTACGTCGCCGACCGCGTAGCCAATCTGGATAGGAACTAGCGAAACCGGCGGCTCGCCGAAAAACACGGCGAGTGTGCCGCTGGCGTAATCGATGGTGCCGCCGTTCACGCCCACGCCTCGGATGTGGCCTTGACCATCGTCGAAAGCGAATGTGTCCTGGTCGGTGGAGTCGAGGGTCGGATTCAACCCGATGATAGAAACCGTGTACGGAGTCACGCCAGGCTTCAACTGAATGGTGTATTGGTTCTTCAGGTTGTCGCCGATCAGCGTATAGGTCTGCTGCTGTTCCATGTATTTGTCGAAAGGCGTTTGGTCGGCTACCAGAGTGCTTTCATACATCTGGATCGCCACGCCCCAGAACAGGGAGAAGTTGTATTCCATCTCGGTGTAGTCGGTGGTGCCGGCAGGGCAGGTCTCAAAGTTTGTCGGATCCACCGTCACTGACGTGCTGCCATCGGCGCCTTCACAGATGTGCCGGGAGAACTTCCACCACTCCGGCTGGAAGGCTTTCTGCACCAGCGCTGAGTAACTCGTGTTCAATCCCTTGCCGGGAGACTTCGAAAACACGCCTAACACACTGTCAGTCGGATCCACCAACTGGTTAGCCAGAGGTACGCGCGCCAGCAATTTCTTTCCGACCTGATGGAAGTTGCGATCATCAGCGGACATTTCTGTCGCGCTCAGGATCGGTCCAAGAGATTGGGAACAGAGGGCCGAATTCACCATGTTCACCTGGGTCGGTCCCAGCTTGCCGTCGACCGCATCCACTACCAGCAGGTGGTTCTTTTTGTCGCGGGTGCCAAATGGATTCGCGCCGTTGCACACGTTCTGCGCACGGCCGTCCCAGAAGTTGCGGAAGTTAAAGACCGCATCGACTGCGCTGGGTGTGTTTCGGCCAGTTACTCGGCGAGTATTGATTCGCTTTGTGGGGTCCGACTCGCTGGGATAAGAGAAAACGGGGTCGACTGCAGGCGTTGTTAATTCAACGCTGTTCGTGTTGACAACAGAGCCAACGATTACCTTTCCTTTTCCCTTCTGCGTCGTTACAGATCCACCGGAACTGTTCCCGGGGCCTTGCTTGGCAGTAGGCAGGTGGGGTTTACCGTTGCCGTTGGTGAATCCTTCGTCGTTGCCATTGTCAGCGGTTTTCTGACCATCGATCTGGTTAGAGCCGTTATCTAAATCCGTACTATGAACCGTCTGAACATCTACCGTGATCTTGTCATTGGTCAGGCCGAATTGGCCCTGAGAACCAGACACATCGTTGACGTCAGAAATTACGCTGAAGCGGTCGTTGATGTCGGCCAGCTTACGGAACGGAAAATCTCCGTCATGGTAGCCGCCGAAACCCGCGTCTGCCGTGCCTGCACTGTAGTGGTAGTTTGGCCCGAGTGAGCCGTTAGCAGAAACGCCCAACTGGAAAGTGTTATCGCCGCCTGCTTGGCCAGGATTTACTTCGTTGTTAGCGCGGCTGTCTGCGCCCGCGTTGAAGTGGCAGCTGGCGCAAGCCTGAATATCGTCGCTGCCGGCTTGCATGTCCCAGAACAGGGCTTTTCCCAACTCAATCGCCGCTGTTTTGTCGGCAATGATTCCTTCCATGCCGAATACTGGGGGAATTGGAACGCTTGAAAGCGGCGCGAGAGGCCGCAATGGAACCCTGACGGAGCCAGTACCGCTCTGCGCTCGAACGTGGCCGTAGTAGCCCACCGCAAAAACGAGTGCAACTACACATACAAAAACGCGCAGGAACCAGAGAGTCCCGGAAGACGGTTTCATCGTTTTTCTCCTAAATCGCTACTGCCGCCGGATCAAACGAGTCCTGTCCGGAGTGCATTGCAATGCACATTCTGGGGGGTAGGGATTAAGGTTTCATTGGGGGTGTATTAAAACTTTTAATAACGATGGAGGTCATTTAGCGTCGGCACAAAAGCGGTTTAATAGCCGTAATATCAATATGTTGCACGGAGCCACTAACTCTCGTCGGAGCTTCCAGAGATTAGTCAAAATGGGGCGAAAATTAATCGATAGGCCATGTACCAATCCAATATTGCCTTATGGTCTTAAGCGCATTTTTAGTTGGCCAGGTGTGCTCAAGGGAACGAGTGGCTTCCTTTTAAGCAGG
>Ga0209488_10004519_pt1 | contig 10845 bp, 7 predicted proteins | sample Rivendell_Oct201_8_FD_188349 | JGI IMG/M metagenome (GOLD analysis project Ga0209488, IMG submission 188349) | Vadose zone soil microbial communities from the Eel River Critical Zone Observatory, Northern California, USA -... | ecosystem: Environmental > Terrestrial > Soil > Vadose zone >... | reverse complement strand
CCGGAAAGACCACGGGGCTCTCGAAGCCATCCGCGGAAACGCTGGCGACGCCGAATGAGAAGTCATCGATCGCAACGTTAGCGAGCGTCAGCGTGCCGGCCACGCCGGCGTCGCGCGCATGCGTCCAAGCCGGTTCGCTCGTATTGCGCCAATGAGCGCGGTATCCCGCCGCCGGCGACCCGGGTGACGCAGTCCACGTGAGTTGGGTATCCGGCGTGACGGCACCGGCGATCATGACTTTCACCGGCGGCGGCGGCGCCGAGGCCATGGACGCCGCGGCGAGCGCATTGGTGGCGGTGACCTTGGCGAGATAGGCGAAATCGACGTTCGCCAGGGTGTCGCCGAACTCCACACCGCCCTCGATGCGCACATCCTGGTGCTGGTGCCGATAGTTTTCGGCATTTTCGGTAAAGCGCACCGCAGGGTATCCCAGCGCGTTGAATGCCGAATGATCGCCGCCGCGGCCGAAGCGGTCGAGGCGATACACCAGCGCCACGGTCCAGTTGGGCATATAGCTTTCCGCGACGGCCTTTGCGTAGCGCGCCACGTTGCGCGACGCCGAATCGTTCTCGCCGCCCTCGAAACGCCGCTGCTTGGCTTCCTCGGCGGTTTCGGTGTCGCGGGTGCCTTCGGAAAACACTCGCAGGCGCGTGTTGTCGACGATACCGTTCTGCCCGCGAATGGCGCCGACGATGTCGTTGTTGAGATCGGCCTCGACCCGCCAGCCCTGCGCCTTCGCATAGTCGGCGAGCACCTTGCCGCCGTACAGACCCTGTTCTTCGCCCGAGAGCACGCCGTAGACGATGGTTGCCGGAAACTGGTGGCGGCTCAAGATCCGAGCCGCCTCGATCACCACGGCGACTCCCGAAGCATCGTCGTCCGCGCCCGGCGCATCGGCGGTCGCATTCATGGGGTCGCTGACCCGCGAGTCGATGTGCCCGGTCAACACGATGACTCGCTCGGGGTCGACGGTGCCTTTCTGAATCGCGACCACGTCGACGATCTCGGCTGGTTTGGGCACGCGCTCGCCGGTCACGGTCTGCGACGGAGTCACGATGGTCAGGCACCCGCCGCAGCCGCGCCCGATTTCTGCGAATCGAGACTGCGCCCAGCGGCGCGCGGCGCCGATGCCGCGTCTGGGCGACGCGGTATCCGACAGGGTGTGGCGGGTGCCGAAGCCGACCAATGCTTGGACCGTGGCCTGCAGCTGCACCGGATCGGGCGAGTGCGCAATTTCCCGCAGAATGGGCTGCTCGGCCGGCGCTGCGGCGAAAGCCGCCGCGGTGACCGCCGCGCCCAATATCGCAGCCGCGCAAGTGGCCGTACCGTAGGAGGCAATACTCATTTTTGGATCCTTGGTTGTCCGCAGCCTCAGCGTGCGGCGGTGAAATTCTAGCGCGTCGTCGGCCGGGTTGTCGGGAATCCGGCGGCGCCCGCGAGACCGCTCGCCGCGCGTCCGACCCCAGGTGTAGCATGGCGTTTCCGCACGGCCGCAGACTTCGAGGGGTATGACATGCAACACAATGACGCTCGCACCGGGCTGCAACTTCGATCGCTGGTCAAGAGCACCGGCGATCTGGAACTATCGCTGACCAGTGTGCCCACCCCGGTTCCCGCGGCCAACGAAGTGGTCGTGCGCGTCGAGGCGGCGCCCCTCAATCCGTCGGATCTCGGCTTGCTCTTCGCCGGGGCTGACATGACCAAGGCCAGCCAGCGCGGCACCAAAGATCAGCCTCTGGTGGCGGCCCGCGTTCCGGAGGCTGCGCTGAAAAGCATGGCCGCCCGATTCGACGTGTCCATGCCCGTCGGCAACGAGGGCGCGGGTATCGTCGTCGAAGCCGGCTCCTCGGAAGCGGCGCAAGGCTTGCTCGGAAAGGCCGTCGCCGCGCTCGGCGGCGCCATGTACTCGCAATATCGCTGCGTGCCGGTCGAGCAATGCCTGCCGCTGCCTAAGGGCGCAACGCCGGCTGAGGGCGCTTCGTCCTTCGTCAACCCGCTCACCGCGCTCGGCATGGTCGAGACCATGCGCGGTGAAGGCCACAAGGCATTGGTGCACACCGCCGCCGCCTCCAACTTAGGACAAATGCTCAATCGGATTTGCCTCAAAGATGGGATCTCCCTCGTGAACATCGTCCGCAATCAGGCCCAAGTCGATCTATTGCGGGCAATGGGAGCGGCTCACGTCTGCAACTCGAACTCGCCCACCTTCGTGCAGGACCTCATTGAGGCCTTGTCCGCCACCGGCGCGACGATCGCCTTCGATGCCATCGGCGGCGGCAAGCTCGCCGGCCAGATTCTGATGTGCATGGAGGCGGCCCTCCTCAAAAAGGCCACGCAATACAGCCGATACGGCTCCACGACTCACAAGCAGGTCTATATCTATGGAGGTCTCGGCCAGGGTCCGATCGAACTCAACCGCAATTTCGGCATGGCCTGGGGAGTCGGCGGATGGTTGATCACCCCCTTCCTGCAGAAGATCGGACCCGCCGCCACGCAAAGACTGAAGCAGCGCGTTGCAACGGAACTGAAGACCACCTTCGCCAGCGCCTACGCCGGCGAGGTATCGTTGGTCGAAGCCCTGGACCTCAAGTCCATCGCGGTCTACGGCCAAGTCGCGACGGGGCATAAGTACCTGATTAACCCGAACAAGGGCTGATTGACCCGAATAGGGACTGATCAACCCCAAAGGGACTGACTAGCTCAAATAGGAATTTGAACAAGTAGCTCGAGGATATGTAAAGTCTCGCCTCGCTCGCGGGTTTCGCGATTGGCGCACCGCTCCCAAGGGAACCTCCGGTGACCCTTACAGTTCCAAGCATCGTCCATTACGGAACACGCCTGCCAAAGAGGATTAAAGGCTAATGAATCAAAAACCTGCGGCCATCCAGGAATCGCGCCCGATGCCGGTCGAGTCCGATGCGGCCCTGCGCGCCGCGCGCGAGACGGTTCTGGACAATTCGGGGTGGGTTGGGCCGCTGCAGATGGAGATGGCGCGCGTCATCGTCGGTCAGAAGCATCTGCTGGACAGGCTGTTGGTCGCGCTGCTCACCAACGGCCACGTTCTCTTGGAAGGCGTACCCGGATTGGCCAAGACTCTGGCGCTGAAAACCTTGGCCAGTGCGGTTGCCGTGCGCTTCAAGCGCCTGCAGTTCACGCCGGACATGCTGCCGGCCGATATTGTCGGCACCATGATCTACAACCCCCAGGACGGCGCCTTCCGCACCAAGCAGGGTCCGATCTTCAGCAATCTCATTCTCGCGGATGAGATCAATCGCGCGCCGGCGAAAGTGCAGAGCGCGCTCCTGGAAGCCATGCAGGAACGCCAGGTCACCATCGGCGATGAGACCTATCCCTTGCCCAATCCGTTTCTGGTGCTGGCGACGCAGAATCCGCTGGAACAGGAAGGCACCTATCCGCTGCCCGAAGCGCAGATCGACCGGTTCATGATGAAGGTGCTGGTCAGCTACCCCAGCCGTGCGGAAGAACGGGCCATCTTGGACGCAATGGCCACCTCGGAAGCCTTGCCGAGCGTTCGTCCGGTGGTGTCTGCCCAGCAGATCCTGAATGCCCGCCATGTCGTGAACAGTCTGTACGTGGACGACAAGATCAGGAACTACATCGTGGATCTCGTGCTCGCGACGCGGCCGCCTACTGCGAAATCCTTGAACCTCGATGGATATATCCAAACGGGCGCCTCACCGCGGGCCACCATCAACTTGACGCTCGCGGCGCGCGCCATCGCGTTTCTCAATGGCCGACACTACGTGACCCCGCAGGACGTCAAGACCATCGCCCTGGACGTGTTGCGGCACCGCGTATCCGTGACCTACGAGGCAGAGGCCGAGAACGTCACGTCCGAAGACGTGATCCACAAAATTCTCGACGCCCTCCCGGTGCCCTGATCGCCCATGCCGGTAGACACCACCAAATCGACGAAGACCATCATGAGCGGCATGCGGCAACTGGAGATCCGCACCCGCCGCATGGTCAACGACAGCCTGGCCGGGGAATACCATTCGGTGTTCAAGGGCCGCGGCATGGACTTCGACGAAGTGCGCGAATACAGCCCGGGCGACGAAGTGCGCACCATCGACTGGAATGTCACGGCGCGCGCCGGCCGCCCCTTCGTCAAGAAGTTCACCGAGGAGCGCGAGCTCACGATTCTGCTGCTGGTGGATATCAGCGCCTCGGGAAATTTCGGTTCGGCCGACTTGAGCAAACGCGATCTCGCCGCCGAGCTTGCCAGCGTGCTGGCCTTCTCCGCGATCCGCAACAGCGACAAGGTCGGGCTGCTGCTCTACACCGACCGCGTCGAACGCTACCTGCCGCCCAAGAAGGGCCGGCGCCATGTGCTCCGCGTGGTGCGCGACATCCTGTATCACACGCCCGAGGGCCGCGGCACCGACAGCGTGAAGGCCCTCGATGTGGCCAATCACGTCCTGCACCGGCGCGCCATCGTGTTTCTGATTTCCGATTTCCAATCCCCCGGAGATCCCGTGCGCACGCGCGTGGAATTGCGCCGCGCCATGCGTCAGACCAATCGACGCCACGATCTCATCGCTGTGCAAGTCGCGGACCCGCGTGAGAAGGAACTTCCCAACGTCGGTGTTCTCGCACTGGAAGACGCGGAAACCGGAGAGATCATCGAGCTCGACACCGGCAACCCCGCCGTGCGCAAGCGCTTCAACGAGTTGGCGCTCGAGCACGCACGGCGACTGGTGAACGACTTTCGCGCCGAGGGCGTCGACACCCTGGAACTCAAAACCGATTCGCCCTATATGCCCGCCCTGCAACGATTCTTCAAAACCCGTGAACGCCGCCGCGTATGAGCGCCCGCATGAGCAATCGCGCCTCCCCTGCGAGCGCCGCCGTGGCAATCAGCCTCCTGGCGGCGGCCGGATCTATGCCTGTGGCGGCACGTGCGTCCGCGCCTGCGTCGACGGCTGCGTCTGACCCTGCTTCTGCGCCCGTGACTCTGGCCCCGTCGACCCCTGAGATTTTTTTTCCCCCTGCGCCCGCCCGTGCACCTGCGCCTACATTCTCGCCTGCGGATACACCGGCACGTGTATCCCCATCTGCGCCTTCATCTAATTCTGCGTCAGCACCTGCGTCTGGGTCTGGGACTGCACCCGCGCCCGACGAAGATATTCGCGACATCCGCGGGCCCAAAGGCATGCTTCCGCCCTGGCTGATACCGGCTCTGCTGGCGGGAGCAGCGCTGCTCGTCCTCGGTGGCTATGCCGCCTGGCGCCGGCACCGCCGCGGCAGCAGGCCGCGAGTCCTGCTGCCCTTCGAGGCGGCGCTGCAGCGTCTCGAAGATATCCGCAGGCTCTTGGATCCCGCGAGCGCACGAGAATTCTCCATCGCCGTTTCGGACATCGTGCGCCAGTACATCGAAGTGCAGTTCATGATCACGGCCACTCATCGCACCACCGAGGAGTTTCTGCGCGACCTGCTGGAGACCTCGAACGCGGCGCTGGCCGCGCATCGCAACTTGCTGGCCGAGTTCCTCAACCAATGCGATCTGGCCAAATTCGCCGGCGTGTCCCTGTCCCGACAGATTTTGGAGTCCCTGCAACGCAGCGCGCGCAGCTTCGTGACCGAATCATCCAAACCACCACCCGCGGCAGACGCGCGCGAAGCCCCGCCGCTCCGCATCAAGGAGGCCCGTGATTCGCTTCCTTCAACCTGAGTGGCTGTGGCTTCTGACGCTGCTGCCCATGGTGATGCTTTTGCGTGGCCGACGCGGTCCGGTTGCGGCCATCGAGTTCTCGGATGTCGGTCTTGCCCGAGAGGTAGCCCGCGGCAGTCGAGCTCGCGTGGGAGGCTGGGTGTGGCTGTTTCCCCTGCTCGCCGCTGCACTCATGATTGTCGGACTCGCCCGACCGCAGCGCGAGCACAGCCGCACCGAAGTGACCGCCAATGGAATCGACATCGTGCTCGGACTCGATGTGTCGGGTTCCATGCAGGCGCTCGACTTTCTGGTGGACAACCGGCGCGTGAACCGCATCGAGGTGGTCAAGTCCGTGGTGTCGAAATTCATCGAGGAGCGGCCGAGCGACCGCATCGGGCTGATCGCATTTGCTGCCGCCCCTTACCTGGTCAGCCCCCTCACCCTCGATCATGATTGGCTGCAGCAGAATCTCGAACGCGTCAGCACCGCCGTTGCGGCCGACGACGGCACCGCCATCGGTTCAGGCATAGCCGCGGGCGTCAATCGCTTGCGCACCACAGCCGCAAAATCGAAGGTGATGATTCTGCTGACCGACGGCATGAACAACACCGGCAAGATTTCACCCGTCGCCGCGGCGGAAGCGGCCAAGGCGCTGGGCGTAAAGATTTATACCATCGGCGTCGGCGTGCGCGGCATGGCGCCCATTCCGGTTCGGGACGAGGCCGGCCGCCTTCACTTGATCATGGACAAAGTGGATGTGGACGAGAAGACCCTCGAGACCGTGGCCAGCGTGACCGGCGGCACGTTTTACCGCGCCACCGATACCGATTCCTTGCAGAAGATTTACGAGCAAATCAATCGCCTCGAGAAAACCGCGCAATCCGTGCAGAAGTTCGAGCATACCGACGAGCTGTATTCCTGGGCGCTGATCCCATCAGTGGCCATCCTGGGATTTGGCTTGGCATTGCAGCACACCCGCTTCCGGAGGCTGCCGTGATGTTCAGCCATCCCGCGTGGCTGCCGGCGGGGTTCATCGCCTGCCTCTGCCTCCTCTGGCTGTGGCGCCGTTACGACGCTCGTCAGCACGCCGCGCTCGCGCGCTTCGTCTCGGCGCACCTGCGCGGGCAGCTCACGCAGTCGGTATCCATCGGGCGCCGCCGCACACAGCGCGGACTTCTGTTGGCGGCACTGGCGTTGCTCTTCATCGCGCTCGCAGGACCGCTCGTGGGATATCGCTGGGAACTAATCAGCCGCCGCGGCATTGAAATCATTTTTGCGGTAGATACATCTCGCAGCATGTCGACCCCCGACGTGAAGCCCGATCGGCTCACGCGAGCCAAGCTCGCGATCGACGATTTTACGAACAAATTGGACGGCGACGCCGTGGGACTGGTGGCGTTTGCGGGCGAGGCCTTCCTCGTCAGCCCGATCACCCTCGACTACGGCGCGTTTCACGAGTCGCTGAACGCCATCGATATCAATACCATTCCGCGCGGCGGCACCAATATCGCGAGCGCCATTCGCGAGGCCCAGGCTGCGCTGCGGCGCCGTCCCAACAGCGACAAAATCCTGATCTTGGTCACCGACGGCGAGGATCTCGAGGGCGACGCATTGATCGCGGCCCAGACCGCGGCGGGCCAGGACGGGCTCAAGATCTACACCATCGGCGTCGGCACGGCGCAGGGTGAACTCATCCCGCTCACGGCGAACCCGAACGGCGGATTCGTGAAAGACGAATCGGGCGGCTTCGTCAAATCGCGGCTCGATGAACCGGCGCTGAAGGCCATCGCGGCGGCCACCGGCGGACAGTACGCCCCGCTCGGCGCTCAGGGGCAGGGATTCGAGGCTATCTATAGGAGCAGCCTCGCGCCCCTGCTCAAGCATGATCTCGCGTCGCGTCAGCAACGGGTCTATATCCAACGCTATCAATGGCCCCTGGCGGCGTCGCTGGCGCTGCTGCTCACGGGTCAGCTCATCGGCACGCGCCGCCGAATCGGCGTTCGCCGGCAGGGTCCAGTGCCCGAGGCGCGGCCGGCGTTGGTGGGGTCGTCTGCGGTGTCGCTCCTGCTACTGTTGTCAGCGCTCGTGATGGCCGGCTCGGTGCGCGCTTCGACGGTGAGCGCAGAGGAAGCCTATAAGAAGGGGGATTTCGTCACGGCGCAGCGTGAGTATGCCGTGGAGGCAAAGCGCTCCCCCAAAAAACCCGTGTTGCAATTCAACGCCGGCGCGGCCGCGTACCGGGCCGGGCAGTTCCCGGAGGCGGCAAAGGCGTTTCAAGAAGCGATCAGCCGCGCGCCCTCGGGTGACACGGCGCGCCTGGCCGAACAAGAGGACGCGTACTACAACCTCGGCAACACGCTGTACCGCACCGGGCAGAAGACTGAGGAGAGCGCCCCCCAGCAGACCATGCAGACTTGGACCCAGGCCGTGAAGGCTTACGAGACTGCGCTGGAACTGCGCCCCGACGATGCGGACAGCAAATTCAATCGCGACTTCGTGAAGCGCAAGATTGAGGATCTGAAGCAAAAGCAGAATCAGCCGCAAAATCAAAATCAACCCCAAGGCTCGCAACAAGGACCGCCGCAGAACTCGCCGCAGCAGCCGAACGGCGGCCAACCGCCACCCGGCCAGCAACCGCCGGGCCAACAGCCGCCAGGCCAACAACCACCAGGCCAGCAGCCGCCAGGCCAGCAGCCGCCAGGCCAACAACCACCCGGCCAGCAACCGCCCGGTCAGCAACCGCCCGGCCAGCAACCGCCCGGCCAGCAGCCGCCCGCTCAACCCAACCCCGGTAGCGGCCAACCCGGCGAGGGCTCGGGTGGTGACGATCGGGCGGATGCCCAGCGCCTTCCCGGCCAGATGAGCGCGGAGGAGGCGCGCGAATTGCTCGACTCACAGAAGGGAGAAGAGCGACACGCACTGGGCCTGCCGGTCGCGCGCAAGGAGCGCGACGCCCCGCCGGAAAAACCCGTCAGAGATTGGTGAGATGAGAGTGCCTATTCTTCGACAGCGTGCGTCGATAGCAGCCATTGCGCTCTATCTGTTCTCAGCCGCGACGGCGCCGGCCGCCGCCCCCTCGATAGACGCCACCATCGAGCCGCAGCAGATCGAAGTCGGCGAGTCGGCGCGGCTCACCATCCTCACATCGGGAAGCGGTACGCTGTCGGTGACTCTGCCCGTGGTTTCCGGGTTGGAATTCCGAGTCGTGGGTCAATCGCATCAAATTCAAATCATCAACGGTGCGAGGATCGAGTCGACGTCGACCATCGTCCGGGTCACTGCAGAAGAGGCCGGCGTATTCACCATCCCGGGCCTTACGCCGTCATCGCCGCCTCTCGTGCTTCGGGTCAATCCAAGCAGGGGCGGCGGCTCATCCTCGCTGCTTGGCAATGGCGCCTCGCCGGGTCCGGCACCTTTCGGTCTAGGCGGCTCCAACGCCAACGGGATTCACCTGACCCCCGACGGCTCGGCGTTCGTGCACCTGGAAATACCCAAGCATGAAATCTATGTCGGGGAAAGCGTCCCGATAGAAATTCAGGTCGGCATGCGCGATGGATTCGTCGCCTCGATCAACAGCCTGCCCAAGCTCAACAGCGGCGATTTCACCCTCAACAATCTCTCGCGTCAGCCGGAGCACGCCGCAAAGGCCATCGACGGCAAGGCCTTCACGGTGTACACGTGGCGCAGCATCCTGGCCGCGGTCAAGCCGGGTACCTATTCGCTCACCTTCGAGGCGCCGGTCACCGTACGGGTGCGCACCCGCCCGCAGCGGGATTCGATGCTGGACGATCTCTTGGGTGACCCGTTCTTGCAGAATATCTTCGGCACCACCGTTCCGAAGAACGTCACCGTGACCAGCCCGGCGGCAGCGATCAAGGTGCTGGCCCTGCCGACGCAGGGCAGACCTCCCGACTTCGGCGGTGCTGTCGGTACCTTCAAGATCAGCGCCGACCTATCGTCCTCGAAGAATACGGCGGGTGACCCGCTCACGCTTCGCATGCACGTGAATGGTGCCGGCAACTTCGATCGGGTCGAGAGCCCCATGCTCCGCGGCGACGGTCAGTGGAAGACCTATGAACCGAAGGCGACTTTCAACCCCGCCGATCCCATCGGATACCGGGGTGAGAAAGTCTTCGAGCAACCCCTCATTGCACAGCAGCCCGGCACTCATACCGTCCCGGCGCTCGACTTCAGTTACTTTGACCCCGGCACTCGCCGCTACGAAACGGCACATAGCTCACCCCTGAACGTGACGGTTTCGCCCGCCGCGGACAGCGCCGGGAACGAACCGCCGCCGCCGGCGAACGCAGGGGCGTCTGCGGATGAATCGCACGGCGGACTACGCCCAGATCACACGGTGACCGAAGCGCGCGTCGATTCTCTGATCCCGCCTTATTTTCAGCCGCGATTTGTGGGCCTCTCATCCGTTCTGGCACTACTGTTCGGCGGCGGCTGGATCGCGCTGCGCCGCCGGGAACTCAACGCCCGCGATACGAAGAGACAGCGCGAACTCGCGCGAACGCAGCTCATCCGCACCTTGCTGGAGCGGATGGCCGCGGCGTCCTCCGCCGGCAACGCGGCCGCGTTCTTGAGCACCGCGCGCTCCGCGCTACAGCAAGCCTTGAGCGCGCGCTGGGAGGTCGAGCCCGAGCAGATAGCCGAAGACCTCGTCGACGCGCGGCTGGAAGGCGCCGACAAGGACGACATCCGCCAAATTTTCACTCTCGCGGATGAGGCCAACTATTCCGGTGATGATTTGAAGGCCGCCGATTTCGAGCGCTGGACCCAGATCGTCAGCCGCCAATTCATCGAAGAGACAGCATCATGAGCCGCCGCGCGCCCTGGGGCGTCATTCTCTTCGCCCTTGCCGTAGTCGGATCTTCGAGCAGCCACGCAGCTCAAGCACCTGCATATGCACAGGCACAGGCACAGGCGCAGCTACCCGCACCCGCACCCGCACCCGCACCCGCACCCGCACCCGCAGGATATTCCGCCCCCGCCCTCTATAACTTGGCAAATGCATACGCGCGCGCCGGCAAACCGGGTTTGGCGGTTCTCAACTATGAACGGGCGAAGCTGCTCGAGCCGAATGACCCCGATATCGACGCCAACTTGCGCCACGTTCGCGAAGCGGTCGGGCTGCCGCCGGAATCCCGCAACAGATTCGAGCG
>Ga0209488_10004518_pt1 | contig 10847 bp, 16 predicted proteins | sample Rivendell_Oct201_8_FD_188349 | JGI IMG/M metagenome (GOLD analysis project Ga0209488, IMG submission 188349) | Vadose zone soil microbial communities from the Eel River Critical Zone Observatory, Northern California, USA -... | ecosystem: Environmental > Terrestrial > Soil > Vadose zone >... | reverse complement strand
TTTGATGCTGTTCGTTGTTGTTGGTGGAGGTACAGTAGCTCTGTCCTCTCCTCGTCCTGCACGGCACTTACTCTCCTTCAGTTTTCTTCGAGGCTATCAGGATCCTATTCCTTTGAGAGGTGCATGATATAATATATACCACATTCATGCTTGCATTACATTTGCATCACGAGCTCCACGCTCATGCAAACGCTTTTGCCCTACCTGCCAGTCTCCCTGTATAATGCCCACCCCCAAGCAAAGTCATATGTTTCACGTTGCACCGTATTTGCAGCCGAACACCCCTCATTTAGATCCTTACAGAATGTCAGCTTTCGTCCATATCTCCTCCTGATGCACTCGCGCTCCCGCTCACAGCCGCGCTTTGCATCCCACTCCCCGTCCCGCGTCCCGCGCCTGATCCAGATGCGCCTATGACCTCGATACCCTCCATCTGTTCCGACTCTAGCTGCTTCTCCTCGACGTGCACCTCCTCCCCAGCCCAGACGTGCATAGTCGGCTGCCACACCATCACCACATTGTCCTCCGACGTGGTGACCGCCGTCCAATGTTCACCCACCCCGGGTGCCCAGCAGAAGTCGGAGGGACGTGCCGTGTGACCTGTGATCAAGAGTCGTAGATATACGTAGGTATACTCGCGTTAGGGACGCACCGCCATGAATAAACATGAGTTCGGGCGGGCCGTCTTCTTGGTCATCTGGCGTCTGTTCGACGCCGATCTGTGAGAGGTCCCACACGTTAATGCGGCGGTCACTGGACGCAGACGCGAAAATGGTGGGACTGTGTGGGGACCACGCGAGGTGAAGCACCTCGTCTGTATGTGCCTCAAACGTGTGCAGTGGTTTCCCCAGCCTTTTGACGTCGTGGAGCAGGATTGTCTGAATGGGAAGCACGTATTAGCCACACTCGTGGCGCTCCAGGATTGGACGTAAACCTTGTCTGCACTGCCAGTAATCAGGAGGGTCTCGGCCCCCGGATTAAATGCGACAGCCAGTATTTCTTGATCGTGTGCCTGTATGGAAGATGTTGGCACCCTTTGTCGCGTGTCCCAGCTGCAAGAAATTTTCTATCATATTAGACTGAGCAGGACCAAAAAAAACATACATTTTAAGCATCTTATCATCACCGACGCTAGCAAATACATTTTCATTGGACGCATGCCAATCGACATCCTGCGTGTCAGGCTTTAGTCTTATCTACAATCGGGCTTGCGATGCAGAACCTACACCGACGACAGCGGTATGGTCATCAAATACATTGAGAGGTTCGATCGATATGTTTCCCTTTGTGTAGGCATTCACATCCCTGAGACCTCGATCCGTCAGCACCTGAGACAGAAAAGGAATAGTCTAAGATACTCGCCAGTGGCAGACCGTCTTGTCCTCAGACGCGCCGAGGACATGACCCTTCTTATTCGGGTTCCAAGCCAGCCCGAATCTTCGATGTTCCACCATCAGTACGCTCAAGACCTCAAACACAGCAAGAGAGTAGCACCGACCCCTCCTTCGTCTGCCCGACAAGACGGATGTCGGGCTTGCACACGCCGCCGCGCTCGGGCTCGCTCGGGTGCTTGGTGCGGTCAAAGACGAGGACCTCGCCCGAGACGGCCTTGGTGGCAATCAGGTCCGGGTTCTGCGGCATGTAGCGCGCGCGGTTGACCTCGCCCGTGTGGTTGATGCGCTGCACGACGATGATGCGCGCCTGGCTCGCGGGTAGCGTGTGCCCGCCGAGCTCGCCCCGCTCGTCGTCGTACGCGCTCCGGTCGAGCACGTCTGCGCCTGCGCCTGCGCGCGAGGGGATCTGCACCGTCGCGATTTGCAGGTAGTCTGCTGCTTGGCCGGACGTGTGCGTACCGAGCAGCAGGCGGTGCGTCGTGTAGGGTTTGTCGAGGGGTCTGGGTGGGTGGGTGGACGGTGCCAGTTAGTCGGTCGATTGGGGGGCAACGAGGGCGAGATGGGGGAAGGCGCACGATTCTTTGTCCGGGAACCATTGGCACGTCAAGCTTGGCCAGTCGAGTGCATGCGTTATCATTAGATCATACAGGTATGGAGCATTCTTCTTCCTGTAGGGCAATGTGTACATGACACCACTTGCGCGTTGGGTGGTTTTCCTTACCATATCTTATACTCCTACAAGGAACTCAACAACTGCCTAGTTGTAGTAGCCAGCAATTTGTCCGGGATACACACCTCATTGATGAACTTGTTCTCCTCCTCAGCATCTTCAAACTCATCTTCTATAACAGTAGGTTTCATGTGGTTCAGAAAGGGGCACAGGTGCGATGAAAAGCAAAGGACAAAGCACTCTGACGCGACGCGCTCCGTCGCGTGTCCTGAATGAATTCTCACGCTCACTAAAGATACCAGCTCATATGCGGATGAGTGTCCAGTAAATCTATTTTATGCTAGTAACCTCTGGGCACACAAGCGGACACGCAGTACATGCGTCTACGATGACTCCAACTTTGCGATCAATTTTTCCAGATCAAAGCGAGGGTGTTCTGGATCTGAAATAACTGCTTGCCAAAGTCATTAGCATACCGCACAGGAACTAAGGAGAAAGATTTCTAGGGGAATGGCAAGAAAGGGCGACACGAAGGGAACTGGGATAAGACGGAACAGAGCGGGAGTAGTGCTATGTCGTCTCCCACAAAAGCGGCACCTGCCGCCCCAAAGAAAGAGGCGAAAAGTAGCATCACTCACCGCCATCCTTGTTGCCTGCCTTCTTTTGCTTCCATACCTCCTTTGCCTGTGCAATTAGTGTTTCTCGCTCATGCTTGGCATGGTGCGCCTTCTCCACGTCATGCGCGTTTTGTAGTGTTCGACGGTGGTAGATGCCATAGAATACCCCCGAGAGGAGCGCAGTATACCGGACAACCTGTAATAGCAGTCAGCAAGCATCTCTACAGGGAAAAGGCACCGCACACACATTGACGGTGGCAGTGACCATGCTGTCGCCCTATTTTACGCGACCAAGGATGAGGCAGAATAGGGATAAAAATAAGAGGCTAAGGTGTAAATGTGTGGGTCAGTAAGCACGCTAATGAGGGCGACATGAAGGAGAAAGCCCTAACTTGAGGGGATAGTAGTTGGTCACGAAAGAATGTCGGTGTTGCTCAGTGGGCCAGCAAGCTTAGCTTATGTAATTATCCTGCTGACCGTGTTGCTGTTGCCCAGGAACTCGAGAGTAGTTCGGTCAATAACTAAAAACGCATTGGCTGGACCGTGACTTTTGTCCGCTATGTCGGCAGTTTTGGAGCATGACCACACATGCATACAGCTATGAGCACTTGATGCACTTCACCACTTGCTTTGTTCTACTTGTCTTTTGAATCCTCTCGGAATTCTCGGAGAATCGGATGGGCGACGGAAGATGGGTTATGTGATCAATGATGTTGTGTCCTGTCGGGTTAATTGCCATGCCTTCATCGATCATAACACCATCTTCACCTCTCACCGGAAGTTGCTTTTGTGGCGCAGTCAAGTATGCGCTCTCTGCGCCACCGGTGCTACGGGCGTACTGCCATTGCACTCAATGCTTTCTAAACTTAATTATGAATCTCTCAACAATCTCTCAACCGGCAGTTGTGCTCAGGTTGCCCGTTTATTCACACTGTGCACTTCCCCGCTTCCGCCTTCTCGTGGTCTCATGATGCCGCAGTTGACACCTTCGTTAACCCTCTCAAGCCGTGGAAGACTCGAACCCGCTGCCACGTGTGCGGCGTCACGGTCGCATCACACAATTCGAGAACGGACAGAATTAGCGTGTGGGGCCCGCACTTTGCTCGCGACGATTCTGGGCGGGTATTGCGCTGGGATGAAGTACGACCCACTGCACACATATTTTACGGGACGCGGCTATTAGATATAGAAGATGATCTGGGAAAGTGGGAGGGATACGAAGGGAAATCAGATAGGGTCGCTTAAATGCGTTTCGATGTATTGCAACCATGTATCTAGTTTTTAGAGTACGAGTCAACAATGTCCACGATTGAAAGATACAAAGATCGCTTTAAGCGTCCATGAAATGATAGAAATGAAAACCTTTCGGGCAGATTGCAAAAAATGAGGTCAGTTCAGTCCGCCTATCCACTCAGGGTTGGTGTTGACATTATTCACAACCTCTGTATTCGTCTGGAATGGCCTTCTGACAACCATTTTCATCTGTTCCTCCCAAAGCAGAACCGACCATGAGTTACGTCGCCACTGGCACAACATTTGGTACATGCGCGCTCGTCTTGTGGCTCAACAAGTTCTTATACTGATTTGGAGGCCCGTATCAAACAGACCCCGGGGGATTGCCCTTGTCGCCAGACTCACCATAGAAATCGTACTGCCCTCCCGGATCACACAGGTTTGACCTGGAAAGGAGGCCGAGGTCAATGCAACCCGTGACTGAACCATTTGAGTGAGCAGGCAAAAGAATGGAATGAATGCACATAACGTAGGGAGGTGCCTTGTACAGAGGACTTTCCGGGAGTGTTATCGAATTCGACATGAGGGCCTTTCCAATGTTTGTGTGATAGTAACGGGGTACAACCGTGCTGAAAGCCGAGATATTCTTTCCATCTTCCAGATAGAGCAGATAGGATAAGATGTTGGCTGAAACGACGAACGAGAAACCGAGGAAAGAAGCATTGATAGATCCTACTGAGGCTATTCAAGCCTCCTCGGTTCCTCGTTTATGCCCAGTACAAGGGCAGATTGCTATGGTGACAGAGTAGCCGTGGCGAGCGTACTAGCGGGATAAGCGGACCGGGGGAATAAGGACCTCTCTAGAGCAGTCGCGTTATCGTGTCAATTGAGTCAACTTAATCATGTTCCGAGCGTCCCCTTGGATCACTTACGACCCACCGGCAAGTGAAAGCCAGCCTTCTCAGCCGACAATGGACAACGACACAGAGATGGACGCTCCTCAAATATCTACCCTCCACGACGACGGCGAGAGCCCTCCGTCGAATGCCAATCCCGCACACAGGGGCAAGTTCCGCGTCAAGCTCCTCGTAAACGAAGCAAAAGTAGGCACAAAATTCATCACCTTCAACGGCGAAACGGGTGAGGAAGCGGGGATCGCCGGAGAGGCCGAGGAGGACGAACCGGACGAGGACGAAGAGGATGAGCTCATTGATGACGACGAAGAGGACACCGCGACTGGCACGCCTGCCGCCTCCAGCTCTGGCGCAGTCCCGCCGTCCACCAAGTCGGGCACCAAGCGTGCAAAGTCAAAGTCTTCGCAGGCGAGGCGTAAGGCCCGTGTCAGTGCACCGAGTGCCAGCGCGGCTCCTACGGCCTCGGCGCTCGCCACCGCATCGTCAGAGCCGCCGAGCAGCTCAGCGAAGGACGTCCAGGACGCTACCCCGTCAGCTGAGCCCCAGCCGACAGCTCCACAGCCGACTCCCGCGGTCCCATCCCCCGGCTCCAAGAAAAAGGCCGTCCCAAAGGGGACGACCGCTGCCCAACGTGCCCCGCGCAAATCGGCTCCAAAGTAAGCAACATCTTATCAAAGTCCCACACCCCCCCCCCACCCTAAGTCCCTCTCGTTTTTTCCCCGTATGTGAGCAGACAAAAGACGACGACAGCCGTCGTACCTCCGACAACGGAACCAGCTGTCGATGTCAGCGAAGGTGACGAATTTCCGCACTTTTCATCACACAGACACATGTCTGACGCTAAAGCATTCCATTCATCCATGACAGGTCACGCCGGCACCGTTCCCTCCTCGCCCGCGCCCGCCGATACGCGCACCCCAGAGCCCGAGCCCGAACCAGAGCCCGAGCTCGCTCCGATCCAAGACACGACCACCTCCGTCTTCGCCGTTCCCGCCCCGGAGCCCACCACACTAGAGGACATCGAAGGCGTCCCGCACCCGCGCTACTCCCTCCCAACGAAACCGTTCCAGGTTCAGCCGGCGCCCAAGATAACGACCGGGTACGCGCCCGTCATCCCCCTCGATCGCACTAAAGTCAAGCCGCGCCACTGGCGAATGGCCCACCGCGAGGTCCGCGGCATCGCTGGCGGACGCTGGTTCGCCCGCGCCTGGGTAGGCGAGAAGGACTCGGAGCTCGCCGTCGCAAGTGAGGCTGCCCTTTCCCTCCCCAAATTGCCCGCCTTGTCCATCTCCGCGCCCCCCGCAGGTTCACGTACCCCCGGAAAGCGCAAGCAGAAAGAGAAGGCGGACGCTATGTCCACGGCGGCATCGTCCCGTTCCGCGTCTGCCGCACCAGAAGGGGTTGCGCCCCTTGCACCTTTACAACGCTCTGCTACAAAGAAGTCCGCCCTGTCGACCGCGGTCGCTGCATCAGAAGTAGACATGGACATCGACCTCGTATCATGATTTGCGTTACTATGGCGTACGCGACGTTTCTTCCCCCTTTTGCTCAGGCTGCTGTGTCACATTTTGATCTTATACCAGGTCACACTCATGGTGGTAGTTTAGGAGAACCTTTATTGGATAATCCACTCGAGCGAAGAAATAATGTAACGTATCTACGGCTTCACAGGTCTTTTGCTGTTCTTTTGTGCTGTGTGCCAGGGGTCGATCAGTAATAAACCTTGATAGAGGAACTATATTCTCACTCATCGTGATCTTGTCGCCCAGCGACAGCGCTATTCCCTGCGTCTTGCTACGAATGCGCACGTGCCCGGTAATGGCACCGGATTCGAGGCGCTCAATGCTGAGATTCGCGAGCGCGTCCTCACCTAAAAGGACCATCAGCGCATCGCCTGGGACGAATGAGGAAAGAAAAACCGCGTACCAAACAGACTTCGAGCATACATGTTAGCTGACAAGAAATCAGAGTCACCCGCCATGGCGCCTTCAGGGGTGAGGCAGGACATGTTTGTCGACTTCATGATGTGCTTCAAGTATTCGCGTGGTTCACTGACAGGGAAGGATAAGCCATAAATATAAGATTCGGGAGAAATTCATGCGTACGACATCGTCGTGGACACATTGACGCGGTTCTCCCATTCGAACTCGGTCCACATGCTGCGGAACTACATCGAAAAAAACGCAGTCAGCGTTGGCAGGTTGAATGCAGAGCGAACAATCAAGGAAACATGCCTGCGCTTCTGTGCAATAGGCGGGCTTGATGTAATCCATAATGTCAACATGGATATCGCTCAAGATGACAGCCTGCTCAGACAGATCCGGGGCTTCCCAAAGGATGCTACCAAATATCACTCCCGTCTCTGTCGACGAGACCTTGATGGTGGCTTTGATACTTTGAAAGCCGTGTGGGGCAACGGTGTATACTGTTGGTCGTTCGACGATTTTAAGGTCTCCGAGCGTTGCGAAATCCACACAGAGGTTTTGCAAGGTGTTAGATGATTGGTTGACCAATAGAACATCTGTAAATCGGTAAGTCAAATCATACGCCGTGATAAGGTGGAGTAATATAACAGACCCAGCATGATGTCGAAACCATGGATTTTTACGTACGCCTCGGCGTATATGGGGTCAGAGAATCCTGCAACGGTTATGGGAAGCCTGCCAAAGTGATCACCCGGTGAAAGAATTACCAGTAAGTTGTGAGATTCGACTCAGATTGGATATGAAATCCTCATGGACTTCTCCGGCACCGGTCGCTCGCCCAACGTCTTCATCAAACTGTAAATCCAGAGTGAAAAACCAGCCACACCTGAGTCGAAGCATTACTCACATCAAGCACATCGTCCGCTGCTTTCTTTGTAAATTGTCTGAAAGTGAGCATGTCGTCGACCTGCACGACATCTTGCTTCACCGCCTCAAGCTCCCGCTTTTCTGCTGCCTTTTTCTGCGCTCCGGGTCAGTAAGTGAGTGAACTGCCGCAGACGACATCTACCTCTTGCGCTGCGACCATCTTTGAATATGCGGCCTTCGTGTCGCTCAAGAAAATATTATGCACGACAGGCTTGATCTCAAGGTCGCTCAGTGTCTGAATACAGTTGAGTATCCGCTCGTTTGAATCCTCGTCAATAGGAGCCGAGGAAAATTTAGACTGGCCAACACGTATTGTAGATGTCATTATGAGCATCGCCTCCGCGCGAAGTGCGTTTGCCTTCTTCTTGTTAGGAGAAAGATCAGAAAATCGAAGAACAAGCTTCGTAAGAGCTGCAGCAAGGACAGCTCCAGTAAAGAAGTCGCCGCCGAGGAGAAGAGCTAAAAATGCCGAGTATCAGCCAACAGCGTAGAGCCAGAAAATAGAAGCGTACTCCGCAATGGAGGCTTACTAGCCGCCTTAACAGCTTCCAATCGAGCCGTGGCAGTGCTGAAATATGCAGTTTCGGTGGCATAAGTCCCATCAGCAAGAATCTTTGGCTTGGTCGTGATCGCGTCCTTCTTCTCGTCCCCTTCCTTTTTCTCTTCGTCTTTGGGACTGGCTTCGTCGAGGAGGCGCTGCTCGGCGGCAAGAATAGGAATCTCTCCGAGAACTTTCCGCACCTCCTGGAATATATCAACGATCTCACTGGCACTCTCAGCGTACTCCCCGAGAATCCAAAGGACACCACGATAAACCTTTCCCGACTTCATTTCCGGCAGAGTACGAATCAGGTGTTCGGTGATTGAAGGTCGTAGTGCTGGGAACTTTTCAACAACTTCGCTGCATTACGACATTGATTGGTGGAAAGGAACGGAGACACGTTTCGAAAGGACGCTCACCGGACAAAGGCGACGACATCGAGGGCTGAAGGGTTATTCGAATCACCAAGGAACTCCATAAGCGCATGAACAACGCTAGCAGCGACTTCCGAGAACTTCACGGCGCAGACATGTATAGACTGTATCAAGAGCTGACGGTACTCTGGGGCCTTCTCATAATCTTGATCCTGAGTTTTCTGTAGCTGCTTCTTGAAAAACGACACCACGTCTTCCACATTCCGACTAGAAGTCATGCTCAAGGCGATGCTGGTGGCCTTCCGACGTACTTCAATGTCGGCGCTGCAATATGTGAGTTCATGAATGAGAAAGCTGTCGCGCGTGAATACCTCGAGAGGACTTGGAGTACATCCATGATAAGGTTGTCAAACACTTGACCATGCTTTGAACGCAGCGCGTCGAGTCGATCAAGTACTATCAACTTCACGTTATTATCAGACTCCTTCGAGACAAGGTTGATGAAGGTTGTCGCAGCAGCTATATCGGCAATTAGACGTCATCATCGATGCTCCGTCAAGTGCACGAACCTTTAACAGCGGCTGCATGCTGAGTCAGACCAGTGAGGGTTGTAGCTGCCTCGTACTGCACTGCAGGGGAAGATGCATTGAGGAGCTCAAAAATACAGCGGATCCATCTTGGCTGGGTGTAGATGTCACCGTTAGCCTGCCTGACACCAAAGGAGTCGGGCACTTACTCTATGAGTCGAATCAGCCTTGCAGTCTAACCGGATTACATCTATGATGGCCATTTGCAGCAACTCATCGAGGCTTCCGATCTGATCGTGCACCTGTGCTACGTACTCAACAGCCTTTGGCATGGCGCAGTTTGCTAGGAATACGAATGCGTTGCGCTTGCAAGTCGCATCAGATTCAGCGGCCAGGAACGTTTGGAGGAGCTCTGGCGCGTCCGGAATGAGGTGCTCGTATTCCCGGTAGATGGTATAGACTGCGAAAACTGCATTTTTCCGGACATAAGAATGTCGGTGTTCAAGACACGACCTGCAGACAGGGATCAGAGGCTCGAGGAGTTCTTGGTCTCGTGAGATCTTTTGAAGGAAGCGGAGGGTCGCGCCACGGATGTACTCGTTAGGGTGTTGCTGGAGGACAGAAATCAGGAGGGCAACATGGGACGCGGAACGGCGGCGTACCAGATCATTCCGAATGGCATTCCTGAAGCCGACGCGCAAAAGTGTTATAGATGGTACGCTGCGATATCCAAGGACGGACTCACACGACGAGGATCATCTCCTGTTTCAGCTTCCCGTTTTCATCGTACTTTGGGCAGACTTCCCAGTAGAAATGCAGCAGCTTTTTTAGTTGCTTGCTGCGCGACGGCATACAATATTGGATTATAGGCATGAGCAACTGGGGCTAATGAAACGTCGCGCAACCAACTCAGCACTTTTGGGTCATGACACAGTCACACAGGCATACTTGGGCGTTCCCATTGATAGTGAGGACTATGATTTTGCGCAACATGTCTATCTTGACCTCGTCGGAGCCTTTCTGGAGCGCATTGCGAAGATCCTGTGTTGACGGGGCCTCCGAGCTATCTTCGTACACAATAGTATAACATGCCGCCTCTTGACTTGACATGACTGGGTATGCGGAGGCAGAGACGGAGGCGGAATTGGTGGACAAGAGTTAAGAATGAAGATAGCTTTAGCGCGACACGTGCCCCCGAGAGTTGAGCATACATTCAGTTTCTACTTCTACAATGTCGTCGACAATTCAACTACCAGAGGACCAGCTCATAGAGCTCCTTTTAGAGCTCAAGGTGAGTAGTGATCCAGTGCACGCAACTAAAACTCAACGGCGGTAGAGAACGTCTCCAGATCAAGCCAAGGCAATCCTCAACTCTCAACCGCAGATTGCTTACGCCCTAGTTGCCCTCATGGTTAAGATTGGCATAATTGATATCCCAATATTCCAGGTCTGATTCATGTCCCCTTATATCATCCTGATACCTGATTTCTCTGTAGCAAACTTTAGCAACATTTGCTCCTCAGCAAAATGGGTTACAGGCATCAGCTGTCCCTCCTCATCTGCAAGCTCAGAGTTCGCGGAGTGGAACTCCACAATTCGCGACACCCCCACCTGGAGTATACGCCGCTGGTGCACCGCGTACAGGCCCTGGTGGATACCCACCGTCTTACGTCGCTGGATCTGGGGGACCCGCAGTCCCTGTGAGCCATTACAACGCGCCCCCGC
>Ga0209488_10004516_pt1 | contig 10849 bp, 10 predicted proteins | sample Rivendell_Oct201_8_FD_188349 | JGI IMG/M metagenome (GOLD analysis project Ga0209488, IMG submission 188349) | Vadose zone soil microbial communities from the Eel River Critical Zone Observatory, Northern California, USA -... | ecosystem: Environmental > Terrestrial > Soil > Vadose zone >... | reverse complement strand
GCCAAAGAAAGTGCGCGTATTCTCTCCGTTGGCGATCGTCACGCCGGGACCCGCGTCGAGCGCGAGACGCTCGGTCGCGTGCCAGGTCGCGACGAAATCGAATCCCCCTTTGGCGCCTTCCTTTTTCCTGCTGCTCAGATCCTGGGTAACCGCCGCAGTAATCCGCCACCAGTCTCGGGAATAGGTCGCCGCGAGCGCACCGCGCATGGTCGTTGCCACGTTGCCGAGCCCACGGAGGCGGACGTCGTCTTGCTCGTGTCGCTGTGTGAAATCCGGAGTGAGCGAGGCGGTGATCGCCCAGTGTTCATTTTTGAAAAGATAGGCCCCTAGGCCGCGAATAGTGGTGCCCGGGATAGGATCCCCCTTGAAGAAGAACGTGTCCCTGTAGACGATTGCTCCCAAGGGATAAATATGCAATTGACGCGCGGACGAGCCCGGATATTTTTCACTATCGACCGTGACGAGGCCGAGCGTTACATCCCAATTGCCTGCCCGCCGGCCGTCGGTTTCCGTCACCGTAGGTGGCACGCCTTCATCGGCTTGCGCGGCAGTGAGAGTGGCGAGCTGCAAAGCAGTCGCGGCAATTGCATAGATTGTACGACGACGGAACGTGGTTGCGGTTGACATAGCGATCCTCTAATTGACTACTGGATGGAGCAAATGCGGTCCCAAACGATTCGTTCAGGGACTCAGTGAACAGGAGTGGAGTCCTCGCTTGCGTTTTGACCTAAGCGAGGCTCATGAAACATCGAAGGCGACGACGCGAGTCCACGGTCAGACTCCCAAGGAAAAGGCTGAGTCGCGGTTGCCTTAATGAGCCACTGCGCGACGACAGCGTTCGGCACCCAGCAGAGCCAGGCGATGTAGGGATAGCTTTGCCCAAGTGGGATATGGAGAACGTCGCTACCGACGACGTACAGCCGTAGAGTAATCGCCGCCGTTGTCAACGCGTAACTCCGAATCATCCAGAGGCGATGCTCGACAATGCGGCCGGCGCGCGCGTCTAAGAACCCGAGCAGAGTGCAAGTGAGCCAGGCGACTCCCAGAGCCTGGAATCCCGCCGAGGCTGTTGCGCCTGTATGGGCGTGTAGCCCAAGTGGCAAGGACGCGAGCCACCCTAAAACGACCGTAGATACGTATATCCACCCGAGAAGACGGTGGAGCCGGCGCCTGCGGAAAAATATCGACGGAAGGAACTGCCAAGGACCCACTAAGAGAGCGATGGATGCGAAGACGGCGTGAATCGTGAGAGCTGTATGGCGGTCGGTGAAGTTCTCAAAGCCGATTGCCTGCGGTTGGGAAGGCAGCAGGTATCGCAGCGACCAAAGGCCAATTGCCGTCGCTGAGGCGATCAGCGTGGTGAGAAGAATGCGCGAGAGCGCGCTCGCGGGAGCAACATTCGCGACCAAAGCGGTGCTACGGATCTGCGAAAATCGACGATTGCTGCCAAATGTCGCCATGAGAAACAATGAACCTCGAGTAGGTACTCATCGATCGGTCGGTTGGAAGACGGCCTGCGGCTCTAGTAGGAGCAGAAGGAGGTCGCATTTCCGCATCACGGCACGCGCCTGCTCAGGGTGAGCCGGCGACTAGGTGTGGCCGCGACAGGTCTGTCAGCTGAATTTAACGACGGCTTCGGGATTTGATAGCGGCAGTCCGAGTTCGCTGAGATGCTGTGCGATCAAGTGCCGGTCATCGTGTTGCCAGGGGTGGAACCGCGGACGGAAGAACGACAACCATGCCGGCAGAATCTGGCGCAGGATGCCCGGGTAGACGAATAGGAATGAAAAGGTCTTGAGCCAAGTGGTTGGCGTATTGATGCCGTCCTGCTTGAAGAACTCACCCAATTGACGAAGGCGGGCGCGCAAGAAGGCGTTGCTGATGAACAGCATCACCAGGCTGCGAACCTTCCAGCGCTTGAACGCCGAAAAGTGCTGAGTCGCGGCCAGCAGGGTGTCGTAGGCCACGGCTTTGTGTTCGATTTCCTCAATGGCATGCCATTTCCAGAGGCGTGCCGCGTCGCGGGACGCGCCCTTCATGTGGCGTTCGTCCTTGAGCAAGGCGTGCGCGATGATGGCGGTGAAGTGTTCCAGCGCGACCGTGGTGATGAGATTGGAGAGCGGCGATCCCTTACGCTTCTCGGCCAGGCGTCGTTCCACGTCGGCGTGCATCCATGCGGTGTCGTAGCCAGTCCTCTCCACTTGACCGTTGAAATGGCCATGCTCGCGGCTGTGCGCGGCCTCCTGTTTGATGAAGGCGTCGATCTGCGACTGCAGCTCCGCCGGCACGGCGTCGCGATAATGACGCACACTGTCTATGAAGAACGCCTCGCCCTTCGGGAAGGTGAGCGACAGACCGTTGTAAAAGGCGGTGGCTATGGGATTGCAATTATTCCACCAGCGATCCGTCCCCTCGTCGCGAGCGAACATCACGTTGCGCGGCTGAATCCTGAGATCCTGCGGGGTCGACGAAGCAGATTGCATGGCGGTCTCCAGTGAGCCGTCAGCTTAGCACTATTTATGCTTCCGTCAATAACTATTTATGGATAAGTCAATTAGTCAGTGCGCAGCGCGGCAAGGGCGGCCGCGAAATAGTCGCGGCGCATGTCGGGCGAGACGCCGAACACCTCGCCGAACAGCGGTCCCACCGAGGATTCGGCGTAGGCTGCGTAGGTAACGATCAATGACGTGCGCAAGATGCGCTTGGCGTCGGACTTCGATTGTGGGCGCGCGCGGCTGGTGAGGAATTCCGTGAGCAGGCTGATCACCGGCTTCAGGTGTGCCGTTTCATTGGAGCGAACCAGCCATTCTAAGACCCTGCCGAGACCGTTGCGGTCAAACAGATCGAATACCCGGTCGACGATTTTGCGATAGTCGCGCTCTTTGCCGTGCATCTCGTCGCCCATGGCTTTCAAGCCGGCCAGCAATTCGCGCACCAAGTCCTCGACGATGGCCGCATGCAGTCCCGCCGCCGAGCCAAAGTGGTGACTCAAGTTGGGATATGTCACCCCCGCTGCATCGGCGACGGCGCGCATGGTCAGGGCGCCGTGGGAACCCTCGATGATCAAGCGCCGCGCGGCGGCCAGCGCGTGGCTGCGCATGTCCGAGGCAGCGCGCCGGGTACGTCGCGTCGGGAGGGTGGCAATGGATTTCATGATGCTGCATAGTCTGCGGGAAGTGATGAGCGCCCGCAAACGACTCATTCACGCGATAGCCTGCTAATCGCGACGTGCGACTATCCATGACCGCTTTGTCCTTGACCAGGGTTCAATCGCGTTCAATCCTGATTACGTCCCTGTTCCCTCAGGAGACGGTAACGTCGTAACGGTCTGCTCCCAGCTGGCCCACCAAGCATGTCGGTTCACATCGATTCCTCATCACTGCTGAACTCTCCGAAGGAGCGACCGTCGTTTCTAGAAAGATTTGCACATACCGGTTGTTCGAATACTTTCCGCGATCCGCATCGTCTTATATAAAATAAACCACTTGACCGTGGCAATAAGCTGCAACTATCCTCTTGTCACTAGACAGATATGACATACCGTATTTTTGATTGCCCTTGAAAGAGAACCTAAATAGGGCGATCGCGGGAACTCAAAGGAAGCCGATGGATTTCTCGCATAGTGACAAGGTTCGTGAACTACAACAGCGCATTCAGGCGTTTATGGATAGACACATCTATCCCGCGGAAGCGCTGTTTCATGACGAGATAGCAAGAAACCGTAGAGCGGGCAATCCGTGGCAACCGACTCAGGTCGTGGAAAAATTGAAGGAAAAGGCCAAGGCCGAAGCTTTATGGAATTTCTTTCTGCCGCACTCCGATCAAGGCGCGGGACTCTCCAACCTCGAATATGCGCCGCTGTGCGAGATCATGGGCCGGTCCCCAATGGCGTCGGAAGTGTTCAATTGTTCTGCCCCAAATGCGGGGAATATGGAGGTGCTTGCGCGTTACGGGACTCCCGAACAGCAGCGGCGTTGGCTCGCGCCGTTGCTCGACGGCAGGATACGCTCTGCCTTCGCGATGACGGAGCCTGCCGTAGCCTCGAGCGACGCCACGAACATTCAGTCCTCCATCACACGCGACGGGGATAGCTATGTAATCAATGGCCGCAAGTGGTGGACCTCAGGGGCCAGCGATCCGCGCTGTGAGATTCTGATATTCATGGGGAAGACCAATCCAGAAGCAAGTCGTCACAACCAGCAGTCCATGATTCTCGTGCCAATGAAGACGCCGGGCATCCGGATCGTTCGGGCGCTTACCGTGTTCGGCTACGACGACGCGCCGCACGGGCACGCCGAAGTCGACTTCGTCAATGTACGAGTGCCCGTGGAGAACCTGTTGTTAGGCAAGGGTCGTGGTTTTGAAATCGCGCAAGGCCGCCTCGGACCTGGCCGCATTCACCATTGCATGCGAACCATTGGCATCGCGGAACGCGCCCTAGAATTGATGTGTAAGCGATCACAAGAACGAGTGGCGTTCGGTAAACGCCTGTCTGAACAGGGCGTCACGCTGGAGCGCATCGCCGAATCGCGGATAGCTATCGATCAAGCTCGTTGGTTAGTGCTGAATGCGGCCTATATGATGGACACGGTCGGCAACCGTGCGGCGAGAGCGGAGATCGCCATGATTAAGGTTGCGGCACCAACTATGGCGTTAAGAGTCCTTGATTGGGCTATCCAAATGCACGGCGGCGGCGGTGTCAGCGACGATTTTCCGCTGGCGGCGTTGTGGGCGGGGGTGAGAACTTTGAGATTGGCCGACGGCCCAGATGAAGTGCATCGCGACGCAATTGCAAGACTCGAACTTGCGCACCATCGCCCGAGAGAGAGCGTCTCCCCGGAAGCTTAGTGTGGCGCGCGAGAATATGGTGACCTACAAGGTGCCGCGAATTGCTGTGTTTGCCGACGCGCTACCGAAGTGCGGATCCGGCAAGAGCATGTGGTACGAATTACAGGAACGAGAAAATGCATAGACTGCCCAACAATCCCAATAACCAGGCTGCCGCCGAGTCATGAAGGCGCTTTTGAGCCGACAGCCGGGCCTACCGCATACACTCACTCTTGAGGATATTGCCGACCCCGTTCCGGGAGCCGGCCAAGTGCGCGTAAGCGTGCGGGCTGTCGGCGTAAATTTCCCTGATCTTCTGGTCATTCAGGATTTGTATCAGTTTAAGCCGCCGCGACCGTTCTCGCCTGGCGCAGAGCTGTCCGGCGTAGTTGACATGGTTGGGGATGGTGTTACCCATGTTCAAGCGGGCGATCGAGTGCTGCTGAGCCCGGTCTTCAACGCCATGGCAGAAATGGCGATTGGCCAGGCTAACAATTGTTGGAAAATTCCCGACGCAATGCCCTTCGATGAGGCGGCAGCCCTGCTCCTAACCTACGGCACATCGCAACACGCCCTAAACGACCGCGCGCGTCTCAAACCGGGCGAGACTCTGCTGGTGCTTGGTGCAGCCGGCGGTGTCGGTCTGGCTGCAGTTGAGCTCGGGAAAGCGATGGGCGCGTGTGTGGTCGCGGCCGCGTCCACTCCGGACAAGCTCGCCTTGGCCAAAGAACATGGCGCTGACGAGGGAGTCGTATATCCCCGGGGTGAATTGGACAAAACGGAGGCTAGGGCGCTGACACAGCTGTTCAAAGACGTTTGTGGTCCCGAGGGGGCGAATGTGGTATTTGACGGCGTCGGCGGTGCCTACACGGAGGCGGCGTTGCGCGCCATCGCGTGGGAGGGTCGACACTTAGTGGTTGGATTCACTGCTGGGATCCCCAAGCTCCCACTGAACTTGGCACTTCTGAAGGGCTGTCAGGTAGTCGGCGTGCTGTGGGGCGAATGGACTTCCCGCTTTCCAGCGAATCATGCAACCAACGTTTCCGAACTCATGAAGCTGTATACCGAGGGGAAGATAAAGCCGGCCGTGACCGAGCGATTTCCGCTGGCGCAGGGCGCTGATGCGATTGCCCGTCTAGGCACCCGGCAAGTACGGGGCAAGATTGTTGTGACCATCTAAGCGCTGGAGGCGCAATAGCGAAGACCAAGGATCACCGAATTATTCGGGATAGAGCGTCCCATAGTGAAGGGCGATATGCATATGGCTGGCATAGCGGAACTAGCATCCGCGGTGTCCAACGCGGGCGGGGGGCAGCAGGGCATTGATTGAGACCGACCTGCGATGCGCGCGGGCGGCTGGAACCGTTGAGTCAGTCAGACGAGTTCGGCAACGAATTGGTGGCGTCGTCAAAGAGGCCGCGGGCGAGCGTGGAGGCATACAGCGCGATCGCCCTGTCGCGCGGCAATTTAGTCGCCCAACCGCGAATGTCGTAGGCGGTATTCAGTGTAGCCATGATAACTTGGCTAGCGATCAGAGGATCGACTGGGCGGATCGACCCTTCGCCGATGCCATCGACTAGAGTTCCTGCGAAGCGAAGCGCCATTCGATTCGAACGCTCGATCACCGTGACCCTGAGATTCAGCGGCAGAGCCTGCAGTGCGCTGGTACGCAACAATGGCCACTCGCCCGCGAACTGTATGTTGAGTAGAGTCGCAAATGTTGACGACAGCCGCTGCCAGCGGTCGCCGCCGATCTTATCGGAGAGCCGTTGGGCGAAGGACATACGGCCATAGCTGCGGCGGAAACACTCGAAAACCAGATCGTCCTTGGCATCGAGATGGTGATAAAAACTGCCTTTGGTCACGTTCAACTCGGCCACGATCCGGTCGACGGAGGCCCCGCGGTAGCCGCGCTCGTTGATGAGACGGGTAGCGGCACGCAGAAAGGCGGCATGACCCGGATCGCGAGACAGGTCGTCTGCTTCCTCGAGATTGACAGTGAGCTGCGGCACCCACGGCGCGCCCGGTCGCGCGATTCCGTGCGAGAGTAGCTCAAACAAGCGGCCACGTACCCGCTCGAAGTCACCGATCGAATAGTGGTCGAGCCACACAGGCAGCCAAAAAACAACTTCGGTAAGCATGTGCGCGCGAGCAGTCAAGAGCGCCTTTCCTGCGTCGCCTTCCGGTGCGCCAAAAAAATCCCGGATGCTGCGAAAAATGGCCTGGTAATGCTTCTCGAGGGGCCCTCTAACGGGCTGATCGAGCGCCCGCATGTCCGACAGGATGGCGAGCGCACGCTCGCGCCCAAGAAGAACCTGCGCGCGAAGATCGAACTGCAGCTGCAAGAACCGCGCGACGCGCTTGCGAGGACTGGATTCGCGGCCGGCCTCCTTCACCATCCCTTCCAACCGGGTGAGGGTGTGCTCGAACACAGCGGCGGCAAGTTGCTCCTTCAGGCGAAAATAGTAAGTCACACTGGTGGTGTTGAGCTTTACCGACTGCGCAACCTCAAGGAAAGTCATGCCCTTTACTCCACGCTCGTTGATCAGCTTGGTCGCGGCGTCGAGGATGAGCTCCCGCTTTCGCTCAAAGCGAAGCGAACCTCGCGGAATTCGGCGTTGCGGCGGGGAGGTCTCGTCGGACGGAGCGGGCTTAGGCATGTCACTGTTATGCCTGAAGGTGCGGCCGGACGCCAGCATCCCTGCGGCGTATTAGCGCCCAATTTCAATTCTTTCTCGAGCTTGCGTCGCATCTGGACAAAACGCATTTTAGAATATAGAGTATGAACAATATTTTGGAGACGGTGACGCCAATGCTCTAGGGTAGCCGCATTGTAATGGCTGATCCCAGAATAAATATGGCAGATTCTAGTATACGGTATGGTCCATGATCTATGGTGAAGGTGCGACCGCCGACGATGGCGTTGAAAGTTCTTGACGACGCCGCGCAGGCGCATGGCGGCGCCGGCGTGTCGGAGGATTTTCGCCTTGCCAATGCTTGGGTCTCGGTTCGCACTCTTCGCCTCGCCGACGGACCGGACGAGGTGCACAGCCGCGCCAATGCGCGTGCCGAATTCGCACGCTATGCGGAGCACGCGGCACCGCGGCCGCAGCAGCACTGAGCATGGCATCCGATCTTGATGCAGTGACTTTGCTTGGCTGGCTGGAGCCGAATATACCTGGCCTGGCAGGGCCGATTGCCATCGACAAGTTTACAGGCGGGCAGTCCAACCCAACCTACCGGATTAGTGCACCGAGCGGCGTCTACGTGTTGCGCCGCAAGCCCTTAGGTGTGCTACTACCCTCCGCCCATGCGGTCGATCGAGAGTATCGACTTCTGTCGGCCCTGCAGCCGGTCGGCTTCCCGGTACCGCGGCCGTTGGCCCTGTGCACCGACCCGAACGTGATCGGATCAATCTTCTACATCATGGAGTTGGTAGAAGGGCGCACCTTTTGGAACGGCATGTTGCCGGGGCAGACGCCGTCAGAGCGACGCGCGCTGTACGAAGCGATGATCACGACCTTGGCTCGGCTTCACGCCGTGGATCCGGCCGCGGTCGGGCTTCAAGATTTCGGTCGTCCCGGCAACTATTTCGTGCGCCAGATCGAGCGCTGGACCAAACAGTATCGCGCGTCGCAGACCGAGGAAATCGTGACGATCGAGAAGCTGATCGACTGGCTGCCGCGGAGCGTTCCCGATCAAACGCGGACTTCGATCATCCACGGCGACTATCGGATCGATAATCTGATCTACGTGGCCGATCGGCCACAGGTGGCTGCTGTGCTTGATTGGGAACTCGCGACAATCGGTGATCCACTCGCGGATTTCACTTATCTCGCGATGAATTGGGCGACTCCGGCAGACGGCCGGGCGGGGATTGCCGGCGGCGACCTTACCGGAACCGGTATCCCGTCACTCGAGGATGCCATAGGGCTCTATTGCGCCGCGACCGGGCGCGACGATGTACCCGACATGCATTGGTATTTCGCATACAACCTTTTTCGGCTCACCGGCATCGTTCAGGGCGTGAAGAAGCGGTTGCAGGATGGCAATGCGTCGAGCGCACAGGCTGAAGAGACCGTGGCGCGGCTCATGCCACTCGCCGAGGCGGCGTGGGCTCAGGCGCGCCTCGCGGGTGCGCGATGATAAAACAGGAGAGCGAGATGGAATTGTTCGATCTGACGGGAAAGGTGGCGATTATTACTGGTTCATCGCGGGGCATCGGGCGCTCGATCGCGGAGGCCCTGGCAGCGGCAGGCGCGACGGTGGTGATCTCCAGCCGCAAGCAGGAGGCGTGCGAGGCGGTCGCTGCGGCGATCAATGCCATGCACGGTGGGGGCCGCGCGCTCGCGATCGCAGCGAGCATCTCGTCGAAAGAGGCGCTTCAGCGGCTGGCCGATGGTACGCGCGCTGCGTTCGGCAAGATCGACATCCTCGTCTGCAACGCGGCTTCGAACCCCTATTACGGCCCGATGTCCGGGATCAGCGACGAACAGTTCCGCAAGATCTTCGACAACAACGTTCTTGCCAATCATTGGCTGATCGGGATGACGGCGCCGGAAATGATCGAGCGGCGCGATGGCGCGATCATCATCGTCTCCTCGATCGGCGGTCTCGTGGGGTCAGGCGTGATCGGTGCTTACAATGTATCCAAGGCGGCCGATTTTCAGCTGGTGCGAAATCTAGCGGTGGAGTTCGGGCCGCACAATGTCCGCGTCAACGCGATCGCGCCAGGAGTCATTCGCACCGATTTCGCCAAGGCGCTGTACGAGGACCCCAAGGCTGAGGCGGCACTCAAGCGTGTCACGCCGCTCCGGCGCATTGGCGAGCCTCAGGAGATTGCCGGCGCCGCCGTGTTCCTCGCCTCCAAGGCGGGCGCCTACATGACCGGCCAATCGATCGTCATTGATGGCGGCGCGACCATCTATGGTGGCTTATGAGTGCGCGCTTCGCTGACAAGAGCGTTTTGGTTACCGGCGCGGGATCGGGTATCGGTAGGGCGACTGCGTGGCTGTTTGCCAGCGAAGGCGCGCGCGTGCTCGCAGTCGATCTCAACGACGGGGTTGAAGAGACGGCCTCAGGCCATGGCGGCATTGTCGCGATGCGCGGTGACGCGGGCAGCGAGGCCGACGTCGCCGCGATGATCTTTGCCGCTATCGCGCAGCACGGCGGGATCGACATTATTGCCGCGAATGCCGGCATCAGCGGTGGCAGCGGCGGACTGTTCGAACTGGGCGAGGCCGATTGGGCCGCGTTGCTGCGTGTCAACTTGATCGGTCCCTTTCTGGCGATCAAACATGGCGCGCAGGCCATGCTCGCAGCGGCCAGAGCCGGAGCGATCATTTGCACGGCTTCGATCGCCGGCTTGCGCGCGGGGGCGGGCGGCCCCTCCTATTCGGCTTCCAAGGCGGGCGTGATCAACCTCGTCCAGACCGCGGCCCAGCAGCTGACGGGATCGGGCATCCGCGTCAACGCGGTCTGTCCCGGCTTGATCGAGACGGGCATGACCCAGCCACTGTACGATCTCGCCCGCAGCAAAGGCCGCGAAAGCCAGATCGGCCAACTTAACCCGCTGCGTCGTGGGGGTGAGCCACACGAGATTGCGAGCGCCATCGCCTTTCTCGCCTCCGAGGAGGCCAGCTACGTGAACGGCCATGCGCTCATTGTCGACGGCGGCCTATCGACCTCGCACCCGTTCGCGCGCCCACGCCGGCTGGGCGAGACGACATTTTGAATCAAGGAACGCTATGATCGAAATACACACTCTTGACGACATTCTCGAGATCGTCGTGACCAATCCGCCGGTTAACGCCTTCGGTACTGCCGTTCGGCAAGCGCTCGATTTCTACAAGAAGCTGATCGCCTTCCTCCCACCGGATGTCCCGGCGTGGGACGACGCCTCAAACAACAAATGGCTGATTGCGGGCAGAGGAGCGTTGATCATGAACCCGCCGAGCGCCTGGGCGGTCGCCAAGCGCGATGCACCGCAAGTCGCAGAGCAATGCTGGACCCACGGCTTCCC
>Ga0209488_10004515_pt1 | contig 10849 bp, 9 predicted proteins | sample Rivendell_Oct201_8_FD_188349 | JGI IMG/M metagenome (GOLD analysis project Ga0209488, IMG submission 188349) | Vadose zone soil microbial communities from the Eel River Critical Zone Observatory, Northern California, USA -... | ecosystem: Environmental > Terrestrial > Soil > Vadose zone >... | reverse complement strand
CGTCGGTGTCTTCGCCGATCGGCAGCTTCGCGACGATTCTTCCCGACGCCGTATCGTAGACGAGCAGCACCGCGGGGCGGCGGGCGCCGACGAACAGCCGCCCGCTTTTTTCATCGAGCGCCATGGGGAAGTTCTGCGCCGCGCCGGCCGTGTCCCATTTACCGACCACGGACCGCGTTAGCCTGTCCACTACTGTGACCTGGCTGGCGGTCGGCACGTTGACGAAAACGCGCGCTCCCGCTTCCTCGAGCTGGAACGATTCGGGATGGCCGGGGAGCTTGATCTCCGCGAAGACCGATTCGGTCGCGGGATCGATGGAGCGAAGCGCGGCCTTGCCCGCGTCCTTGCCGTACCCGGCGAAGACTTTGCCGCCTTTGCGGTCCAGCCGAAGGTTGTCGGCATCCTCGGCATCGAGGCGCTTGCGCACGCCAAGCGATGCGGCGTCGAGGATATCCACCCGGTCGGCCCGGCCGTTGGCGACGTAGATACGATCGTGATCGGGCACATAGAGGATGCCCTGCGGCTCGCCGAATCCGGCGAGGCTGCGCTCGTGCCGGTTCTGCTTCAGATCGATCACCTCGACCGTGTCGTTGCCGAGCGCGGCGACGAAAAGGCGCTCCCGCCGGGTATCGATCGCGAAATGGTCGATGCGCCCCTTCACGCCCGGCATCGGTATGGTCGCTTCGAGCTCGAGGAGCGCCGCTCCGGCGGCGTGCCCGGAATTGATGACTCCACACAACGGCGCAAGCCAGATCAGCTTTTGCAGCAATCCCATGTCAGGGCTCCTTTTTGAAAGCGATGCTCCAGGTCAATCCAAGCCGCAGCTCGCGGATCGATTCGCCGCCGGCATGCGCCGCGCGAATCCCGACATCGAACGAGAGGTTCTCGCCGGCGCGCCAGATGGCGCCGACGAGGCGGGACGTGAGCCGCGGGCTGCCCGAGGCCTGCTCGCCGAACACTTCCGCGACGGGACGCAGCGGCCAGGCATAAGGGCCTTCGACAATGGCGCCCAGGAAAACATCCGGCTCGTGCTCGCGGTTGATCGCCACCGCGCCGTTGAGATGGAGGCTTACGGCCTCGGTGCGTTGAGAAACGATGCCGGCGACGGAAAAGCCCGTCCCATGCTCGCCGTGAACGGACGGCAGGAGAAACCCATACTCCATCGCGGCGCTCGGCCCCGGTTGCTCCTGCAGCGCACCGTGCCGCAAGACGTCCTTGATGAAGATGCCGTTCTCGACGATGGACGATGACGGGTGGCCCGGCTGGCCATCGATCGCGACCTGGCGCTGGCCCTGGACCACGAGCTCGCGATCCTCCGCGAAACCGTAGTTGGCGACCAGGGCCGGAGAGACCCTGAACCGCGTTTCACCCTGGCGCAGCCTGCCGAGGGGACCGAGCTCGAGCTCGAATTCCTTCGGCGCGGCCACTGCGGCGTCCGTGGAATCGTACGGCCTGAGGGCATGCGCAGTCATCGCGCTACCCGACAGAAGGAGCGCCGCGCTTAGCTGGAGAGCTTGAAGCCTCTGCATCCGTCTCAACCGTGCATCCGGACCGGACCGCCCGCCGCCTTCCATCCGGAGTGGCCGCCTTTCATGTACCTCGCGTCGAAGCCGGCCTCGCGCAACGCGACGGCGGTGCGGCAGCCGACGTGGAAGCCGTAGACGCAGAACACCACCACCGGCTCGCTCTTCGACAGCTCGCCGATCCATTCCTGCAGGCGCTCCGGGTCGCGCCACGTAGCGCCCTCGATCATGTCCTGCGTGCGCGAAACGTAGTGCTTCGGCCGGGCATCGATGAACTGCAGCGGCTTGCCAGCCGCAAGCATCGCCCTCACTTCCTCCACGCCGACGCCCGGCAGGTCGCCGAATTCCTTCTGCACCAGCGGGCGCGGCGGCTCGACCTCGACCGCGTCCTCGTAGCGTCCCTCCACCGCCTGCCAGTCGATGTTGCGCACGAAGGCATCGACGTAAGCCTTCGCGTTCGCCCCGAAGTCGATGTGGTAGGCGTGCTCGAACATGTCCAGCGCGAGGATCGGCACCCCGCCCGCCACGGCTTGGCTGTGCTCCGAGGCATACTGGTTCATGAGCCGGTGATCACGCGGAACATAGGTGAGCACCACCCAGCCCGAGCCGCCCGCGAGCGCATTCGCCATGGCGAGGAATTCACTGCGCCAGCGGTCCACCGAGCCGAAATCGCGTGCCAGGGTTTCCGCCATTGCCTCGGTCGGCTTGCCGTCGCCGCCGAGGCTGGCGAAGTAGAGCTCATGCAGCAGCGTGGAATTGAGCGCGATCAGCTCCTCGCGCTTGAGGCCGTTCACCACGTAACCCGGCGTCTTGGCGAAATCGAGCGCCTCGAGCTGCGCCGTGATGGCGTTCAGGCGCCTTAGCGCTCCGCCATAGTTGTTCTCGTAGTGGCTCTCGATCAGCTTCAGCGACAGGCCGTTGAGCACCCAGGGACGGCAGTAGATCGGCTTCAATTGGTAGCGCGCAGACTGCTTTTCCATTTGCTTCTCCTTTCAGTCGACAAGGCAGATCGAGGCGCCGCGGCCGGTCTGGACCGCGCGCTCGTACACCAGCGCCGCCGCGGCCACATCGCCGAGCGCCACGCCGCTGGAATCGAAAAGGATCGTTTCGGTATCGCTTTGCCGTCCGGGCTTGCGCCCGGCGGCGATCTCGCCGAGCTCGGCGTGCACCTCGCCGCGGGTCATGACCCCGCCGTCGAGCGCGTGGTGCAGGTCGCCGATCGCCGCGCATTGCTCCAGGCTGTCGACCACGACGCGGGCGGAGCGGAATAGCGCCGGGTCGATTTCCTGCTTGTTCTCGTTGTCGGCGCCGACCGCCGCGACCAAGCAGCCCGGCGGCACCCAGTCGCGCTCGACGATGAAACGGCGCGAGGGCGTGCAGGTGACACAGATGTCGCTGCGGGAGATCGCCCGCGGCAGGTCGCCTACCGGCTCGATCTCGACGCGCAGCGCTTTCCCCTGCTGCTCTGCAAATCGGGCCGCGCTCGCCGGATCGATGTCGGATACGAACACCTGCCGCAGGTCGCGGACTGCGCTCACCGCGCGGAGCTGGGCCGCCGCCTGCGTCCCGCAGCCGACGAGCGTGAGTGTGGCTGCGGATCGCTTCGCGAGGTAGCGGACTGCAACCGCGGTTGTGGCACCGGTCCGCAAGGCCGTCACCTCCGCGGAGTCCATGATTGCCAGCGGGCGGCCATCGGTCGCGTCGAACAGCAGGATCGCCCCCTGGATCGTCGGCAGGCCGTGCGCCTTGGGGTTGCCGGGGAAGTTCGCGTTTGTTTTTGCGGCGAAATAGGAAGGGGATCCGGGCAGCGTCGCTGCCTTGATGTGAAATCCCCCCTTTTCGACGTGCATGCCCAGTATCCCGGCAGGCGGCATCTTTCCCTCGGCCTGCAGGCGGAATGCCCTCTCGACTGCGTCGATGCATTCGGGCATGTGCAGGAGTCCGGCAACGTCGGATCGTGTGAGAAGCAGGGTGTCGCGATGCGTCATTGCGCAATCCGCCGGTGGATATGAACAAGCGCGGCGCTCGTGAAAAGGCCATAGGCGGCGAAGCCGGCGGCCACCGCGATGAAGAAGCCGCTCGTCCCCGCGTCGAGGAAGGAAAGTGCGAACAGCGCGCCCGCGGCGCTCACCACAAGCCGCGCACCGTTGGCGAGCACGGTGAGCAGGACCCGCCCGAGTCCCTGCGTCGCGAAGTAGAGCGCCATTCCCAGGCCGTAGAGCGCGCAGGCCGGTCCGACGATGCGCAGATAGGAAACGCCGATGCGGACGATTTCCGCGTCCTCGGTAAAGAGGCCCATCCACAGCCGCGGGAACAGCGCGAAAAACACCCCGACCGCGCCGCAGGCGGCGGCGGAGGTCGCCCCTCCGATCCACGCGATGCGGCGCGCGCGGGCGAACTGCTTCGCGCCCCAGTTGGTGCCGACCATCGCGACGATGGCCGTGCCGAAGCCGAAGGCGAGCGGAATCAGGATGTATTCGAGGCGCGCGCCCATGGCGTAGGCGATCGCCGTCTCGCGGCCAAGGTAGCCGGCGATGCCGGTGAGCACGACCACCGAGAGATTGGTGATCGCGACGTTGATCATCCCGGGCACGCCGACGCGGAGGATTTCCTTGAAGAGGGCCGGCTGCACGCGGACGCCCCGGAGCGCGAGGGCGACGAGCGAGCGCGAGCCGCGCAGGTAGGCGACGAGCACAAGGCTGCCGACACCGAAGGTGATTGCCAGGCCCCAGCCCGCGCCGGCAGGGCCGAGCGCCGGGAACGGTCCCCAGCCGAAGATCAGCGCAGGCGAGAGCATCACGTGCGCGAGCACGGCGCCGACGATGACCGTGGCGGGCACTCCCATGTTGCCGGTGCCGCGCACGACGTTGCCGAGCAGGTTCAGCATGAGGATGGAGATCGCGCCGGCGAACGCGACGTTCGAGTAGGCAAGCGCGGCGTCGAGGACCTCCCCTCGCCCGCCCATCCATCCGAAGACGAGCGGCGCCGCGGGAATCATCAATCCGGAAAAAGCGGCCGACAGGATCACCGCGAGCGCGAATGCATGGCTCGCAAGGGCATCGGCGCGGGCACGGTCGCCCGCACCGAGCGCGCGGGCGATCGCAGAGGAGACCGCCCCGCCCATGCCGCTTGCGCCGGTGTGCTGCACGAGCATCACCCAGGGGAAGGCGAGCGACACGCCGGCAAGCGCGCTGGCGCCGAGCCGGCCGACGAATATCCCGTCGAACGTGATCATGCCGACGATCGCCATCAGGTTGAGCACGTTGGGCGCCGACAGGCGCAGCAGCGTCGGCAGGATCGGCGCCCCGAGCAGCATCTTCGTGCGCGGCGCGACAGGGCGCGGCGGCGCGCTCGGAGCAACTGCGGGGAGGACTGGGCTCATTCTGCTTTCCATGCGCGCTCCTATCCCGCAACGGGATGGAACAGCACTTGGAACGGATCGTTCTGAAGGCCGGGTGGCTGCCTACTACCCGGCTGAGGCGCGGAGCAGCGCTCCGCAGGCTCACACGGCGCGACTCTAAGGCCGGCGGGCCCTACTTGTCAAGTAGCTGTTGCTACTATGTTGTAGCATATGCTACATGGAATCGGAGCGCTTCGCGGCCCTCGTGCTGAGCCTTCCCTCGAAGAACAAGACGGTGCGGATGCGCATCTGGCGCGCCTTGCACGGCCTGGGCTGCGGTGTTCTGCGCGACGGCGTGTATCTCCTGCCGGCGCCCGCCCCCCAGGCATCGAGCCTCGCCGCGCTCGAGGCGGACGTGAAGGCGGCCGGAGGCTTTGCGATGACCGTCGAGCTCGGGCTGAAGAGCTCAGGCCAGCTCGACGCGGTGCGCAAGCTGTTCGACAGGACGCACGACTATGCCGCCGCGGTGGCCCGCATCAGCGCGGCGAAGAAAGCCGTTGCCCATCTGGGTCACGCCAGGGCGGATACGCTCGCCAAGCGGCTGCGCCGCTCGCTGGCGGAAATCGTCGAGACCGATTTCTATCCCGGACAGGCGAGCCGGCAGGCGCAAGACGCGCTGGAGCAGCTTGAAGCCGCCGTGCAGCGGCTCTCCTCAGGCGAGCCACACAAGGCCAAAGGCAGGATCCGCCGCCTCGATCCCGCGAAGTATCAGGGACGAATCTGGGCGACCCGGAAAAATCCGTGGATCGACCGCCTGGCGAGCGCCTGGCTGATCAGGCGCTTCATCGACCGCAAGGCGCGGTTCAGATGGATCGACAAACCCGCGGACCGCCCCGCGGGCGCCCTGGGATTCGACTTCGACGGCGCCCAGTTCACGCACGTCGGCAACCGGGTGACTTTCGAAGTGCTGCTTGCAAGCTTCGGCCTGGATGGCGATCCGGCATTGAATCAGCTCGGCGCGACAGTTCATTACCTCGACGTCGGCGGCATTCCCGTCGCCGACGCCAGCGGCCTCGAGATGGTCCTGAAAGGCGCGCGGGACAGCGCGCGAAGCGACGACGAACTGATCGCCGCTGCGGCGCGCATTTTTGATCACGTCTATTCCGCTTACCGGAGTGCTTGAAGCGTTTTGAGTACGCAGCCGCGCACTAGAACCTGTAGTTCAGCCCCACCGAAAAAGCCTGCAGATGCCCGCCGGTCCAGCACTTCGGTGCGCCCGAATGCGGATCGAAGCCCGTCGTGTCCGGGTTCGACGCGTCGTGGCAATCCGTGGTGACGGAGCGGCCGCCCGCGCCCAGGTCGTAATGGGCGAAGGCCTTGTTGAGCGTGGCGGCGTAGTTGGCGTAGACAGTGAGGTTCCGCTCGATGCGGTGCTTGACGGCAGTGGTGAACATGTCCGCCCTGTTGTCGGCGTTCGCGAAGCCGAAGCCGAGGAACGGATCGGCCGTCGCGCTTGCAGGCGGATTGTGCTGGCCGATGTCGCCCGGAGTGCGGTTGGCATGCGCCCAGCCGAAGTGCAGGCTGTCGGCGTCGGTGAGGTCCTGGCTCAAGGCGAGCCAGAAGCCGGTCCGCGTGCGCTCGTCCTGCGGCTTGAGATAGTCCGGAACCTTGCGCTTGAGGTTTTCCCAGATCGCGCTGAGCGTCGTGTGGCTCGGCAGCGTGTACTGCGCGCCGACCTTCCACGCCCTTTCGTCGGCGACGTCGTTCGGATCGAATCCGTTCAGGCCGGGGATGGCATTCGGGTTGCTGGTCAGCGTGAACAGGTCGCTCGTGCGGTTGACCTTCTTATGCAGCTCATAGCCGGCCGTGAGGTACAACGGCCCCTGGTCGAAGGACAAGGCAGCGCTGAGCGCGTTGCTGAACGAGCCGTCGTTGCAGGCCTGCGGCAGACCGCCGCTTCCCGGCGAGTTGCCGCCGGCACACTCGGGCTCGCCCGAGGGAATGTTGCTGCTGTCGTCGGCGCGGTTCTGGCCGGGCGAGAACAGCGCGGCGAAGCTGAAGCCGCCGATCCTGGGGGACTCATACCAGATGGAATGCGAGAGCCGCGTGCCGAACTCGACCCGGTTGTCTCCGCCGGTATTTCCCATGATGACCGAGTAGTCGCCCGGCATCCCCAGGAAGGGATTCATCCTGGCGGTGGATGTCTTGTAGGGCGCATCGGTCTTGCCGATCTTCACCGCGCCCCATCCCCGCCCGCCCACGCCGATGAAGCTGTTGCGCGAGACGAGCGCGCTCTGCACGCGCTGCCCCTGGTTGCTGTTCGTCTGCGGAGTTCCCGGGGTCACGGCGACATCCACCTGGGTCTCGATCTGGTAGAGAAAATTGAAAGGCACCGCGCCAAGGCTCTGGAATCCCCGCACGCCGACATAGGAGAGGTTCGAGGAGATGTCGGGCATCCAGCCGCCGTTGCCCGCCGGATGATTGCCGTTCGAATCCACCATGCCTTTGATGCCTTTGGTCGCGACGTCGAAAGAAACGTCGAGCACGCCATAGAGGCTCACTTCGCCGCCGCGCGTAAAGAAGGTGATGCCCTCGCCCGCTTTGCGCTCGAGGAACTCATGGCCCCCCGTGGCGCCCGGTGCGGCCGGCGTACTGGATGCCGGCGGCTGCGCCTTCATCTGGTTCATGCTGTCCTTCAGCGTATCGATCTGGCGTTGCAGCGAGTCGATCTGGCGCTTCATCGCCTCGGGATCCGACTGCGCCGCAGCCGAGCCGCAAACCGACGCACCGATGGTGAATGCAATGGCAAACGCAACCGCATACCGGACGTTCATGAAGCCCTCCCCCCTTGTTGGTCGGCGCCAGATTAGGCGCGAGTCGCGGCGATTGCATTGCCGTACGTCAATAGGGCATGTCAGTGCGTGGAAGGCTTCATGCCAGATATGACGGCCGCGTCAGCGCAACGAAAGTCGCGCGCAAGAAATTTCCGATGAAGAGCCGCCGCTCGATCCGGATAATGCATTTGCGCAAACATATCCTGGCGCCTAGAGTTGTTCCGCGGCGACCGACAATGAAGCGGAGGCGTTATGGAACGAGAGTGGGCGATGCGCGATGAGCGGCCCTATGCGGGGCCGGCGAGGAAGTCCTACCTTTGGCCGCTGGTTGTGCTGGGGACCGTCTTGACCGCCGGAATCGGCGCTTACTACTATTTCTATTTGCGCGACGAGCCCGCTCCACCGGCGCGCGCCGTTACGGCCCGCCCGCCGGAGGCGGCGCCGGCGCCGCAGGCGAGCCCGCCCGCGGTGCGCAATCCTCTCGAGACCGCCGCGCCGGAAGCCGCGGCGGAATTGCCGAGCCTCGACAACAGCGACTCGATGATGCGCCGCTCGCTCGCCGGGTTGATCGGCGACAAGCCGTTCGCCGCGCTCTTCATCCCCGAGCAGCTGGTCCGGCGCATCGTGGCGACGGTGGACAACCTGCCGCGGCCGAGCGCGCCGAGGCGAATGATGCCCGTCAATCCGGTCCCGGGCCGGTTTGCCGTTGTAGGGGTGGATGATGCGGCGACCCTGGGCCCGGCGAATGCCGCGCGCTATGCGCCGTACGTGCGCGTGCTCGAGTCGGCGGACGCGCACGCCCTGGTGCAGGCATACGTGCGCGCGTATCCGCTCTTCCAGCGGGCCTACGAGGAGCTCGGCTATTCCGGACAGTACTTCAACGATCGCGTGGTGGATGCGCTCGACGACCTGCTCGCGAGCCCCGCGGTCGAGGGGCCGATCAAGCTCGCGCAATCGAAAGTCCTGTACGAGTTCGCCGATCCCGAGCTGGAGGGTCGGTCCGCCGGGCAGAAGATCATGATCCGGATGGGAACGGACAATGCGTCGCGCGTGAAGGCGAAGCTCCGGACGATCCGGGGCGAGATCCTCGCCGCGGGCAAGCCGCGTTAGGCCCCCGGGCTGCGCTCCGATCTCTGGCGGTAGCGAAAGACGGTGCCGGTCCCGTCCTTGCGGGCGTGGAGGCTGATGCGCCCTCCCAGACGGGCGGCCGCGTCCCGGGCGATGGCGAGGCCGAGCCCGCTTCCTTCGCCTTCGCTGCCCGCGATCCTGTAGAACGGCGCGAAGATGCGCTCGCGCTCCGCCTCCGGAATTCCCGGACCGGTGTCCAGCACCTCGATCAATACGTCCTCGCCCTCGGCGGCAATCCGCACCGTCACCTCGCCGCCGGCGGGGGTGTAGCGCAAGGCGTTCTCCAGGGCGTTCTTGAGGATCAGCCTCAGCACGGCTTCGCTGCCCCGGAGCGTTGCGGGCGCCAGTTGCTCCAGGCCGAGATCCAGGCCGCGCTGCCCGGCTTCGGGCAGGCGCTGCGCGATGAGGTCGCGCGCCAGCAGCGCGACATCGATCTCGCCGCCGCTTTTGGTACCTTCGCCGCCGCCCGCCTCGCTCTTCGCGAGATCGAGCAGCTGCTCGGTGAGGTGGCGCGCCCGCTCGATGCCCGCCTTCAACGGCGCGATGCGCTCGCGCATCTTCTCGGGCGAGGCGGCCTGCTCCAGGTTGCGCGCCTGCACCGAGAGCGCGGTCAGTGGACTGCGAAGCTCATGGGCCGCGTCGGCGATGAACCGCCGTTGATGGCCGATGAGCTTGTTGACCCGGCCCAGAAGGCGGTTGATGGCCGCGACAAAGGAGGCCGCCTCCTCGGGAATGTCGCTTTCCGGCAATGGACGGGGCTCCCCGGCGGGCTGGGCATCCAGCACGGCGGACAGGCGGCGCAGCGGCGCGATCTCGCGCCGCACGATGTACGAGACGAGCGCCACCAGCAACGGCACGAGCACGAGAAGCGGCAGGAGCGTCAGCAGGGCGCTGTTGATGGCGCTCTCGTCGCGCAGGTCCGTCGATTGCGCGACGGCGATGCGCTCGTGCCCGGCCGCATGGACGAATACGCGCATGCGCTCGGACTCGCCGGCCAGCGTGTGGAAGCCGGGCGCCAGGTCGGCCGGCAGCCACGCCGGCCTGGCCTTGCTCGACAAGGACCAGAGCAGCACCTTGGCATCCGAGTCCCGCGCCGCGGGGCGCGAATCGGCGAGCTCGAACGCTGCGCCGCGGGACGCTGTTGCGTGCCCTGCCGCAAGCATGGCGATCTCGCGCAAGGTCTCGTCCTGCAGCTCCTGCGCCTGCCGGTACGCAAAGCCAAACGACACGGCTGCCGCGACGATCCCGGCAGCGACGATGCCGATCCCGAGCGCCCGCGAGAGCTCGCGCTGCAGCGACCGGCTCACGATCCCTGCTCGACCATCCACCCCGCTCCGCGGACGTTCCTGATGACGTCCGCGCCGAGCTTCCTGCGCACGCTATGGATCAGGAAGTCGACCGCGTTGCTTTCGACTTCCTCGTTCCAGCCGTAGATGCGGTTCTCCAGCTCGGCGCGAGTCAGGATCTTTCCGGGTTGCAGGAGGAGCGCATGCAGCAGCGCGAACTCGCGCGGGCTGAGCTGCTGCACGCTATCGCCGCGGCGCGCTTCCCGGCTCGCCGGGTCCAGCGAAATGCTTCCGTTCGTCAGTACGGCGCCCGCCTGCCCGCCCTGGCGCCGGATGACCGCGCGCAGGCGCGCGAGCAGCTCCGGGACCTCGAAAGGCTTCAGCAGGTAGTCGTCCGCGCCCAGGTCGAGGCCGGTGACGCGGTCCCCCAGCGCCTCGCGGGCCGTAATGATGATCACAGGAACCTTGCTGTTCCGGCTCCGCAGCCGGCGCAACACTTCCAGTCCGTCGCGCTTCGGCAGGCCCAGATCAAGCAGCACGGCCTGGTGCTCGGCATTCTCGAGCGCCAGGCCTGCCGCGACGCCATCCTTCACCCAGTCGACCGCGTAGGCCTCGTCCCTGAGGGCTACGCAGAGCGCGGTGCCGATCATCGCATCGTCTTCGACCAGGAGAATGCGCACGAGCCCGACCTTACCGCAGGTCAGTCGGCCTCGTCATGGTCGTCGTCCTGGTCCGCCT
>Ga0209488_10004513_pt1 | contig 10851 bp, 8 predicted proteins | sample Rivendell_Oct201_8_FD_188349 | JGI IMG/M metagenome (GOLD analysis project Ga0209488, IMG submission 188349) | Vadose zone soil microbial communities from the Eel River Critical Zone Observatory, Northern California, USA -... | ecosystem: Environmental > Terrestrial > Soil > Vadose zone >... | reverse complement strand
GAGGTCCGATACGGTGACAACCGTGGCGGCGCCGCGCTGGGTCGACCAGACGGTCTATCGGCCGAGCTGCCGCAACACCGATCGCGACTGTGGCTTTTCTTCCGACCGCGTTGGCGATCCGGACTGACGGCGTCGGTGACGCCCGACCGATGGCGCGCGCCGACCCGTCGACGGCCCCTGCGATCCCGCAGACCGCAAAAAATATTCGGCAGATGTGAACCATCTCACCAGCCGGCGCCGACAAAAAGGGTAATCGAAGCGCATTCATCCGGCGCGGCAACGGCCGGGCCGACCACCGCTCAAAGGAGAGGACCGACATGTCCAAGCTCGTCAAAATCGCCATCATCATCGGAACCGCCGTGCTCTTGATTGCGGCGAAGCAGACTTTCCCGTTGTATTCCGCCGATACGGCCGCGCCCTCGACGGCGGGGCTCTCGATCGCACCCATGGATATGATGCAGTCGACCGGCGAGCTGCCGCATACGCAGGTCGACAGCTACAATTGAGTGTCGGGCGGAGGAGGGACCCTGGGCTCTCGCAGCGGCCTCTCCGGCACGGTCAGCTGCGGCGTCGGAGGTCGACCTGCATCGCGCTTGGGGTCGCTCGCAGCAAGGCCGCAGGGATCGGAACACGCCACCGTGTCCCGGTTCTGAAGCGCTGCCTGACTGCCTCCGCCATTGCAGATCGAATCGCGGCAACATTGTCCGGCGGTTGGCCGGACAGGAGCATAACCGCCCGGAAAGACGCCTTCTCGAAAATCTCAAATAGGCGCTCCGGTGAATCGAGATCCCAGGCACAGTCGACGATCTTAAAATCGAGACTCGAGAAGCCGGCATCGAATATGAGTTTTTCAGCCAGCTCCCGGCGTGCAAACTGAAGAAAATCGGGCGCCGGCGGCCGCGATATGCCGGGGCCGCTATGGACTCTGAGCGTCGAGTAAACAACGTCCATGCAGGGGGAAACGTCAGGTCCGCACCATACGGTCATTGCGAAGCATCCGCTCGGAGTCATAACCCGCCGGACCTCTGCAAGGGCGCGCAGCTGGTCGGGGATGTGAGACATCCCGAAATTCGAGACGACGACATCGAACTCGGCGTCGTCGAAAGGAAGATCCTGCGCGTCCGCTTCAATGAAGCTTGCGTGTGGCGCTCTCTCGCGTGCGAACGCGAGCATGGCAGGGGAAAAATCGACGCCGACGACTTGGCAGCCGCGACTGATCAGCGCCTGCGCGACGTTGCCCTGGCCACAACACAGGTCGAGTGCCTTGAGGCCGGGTTTGACGCCAGCGGCGTCCAAGAGGCTGTCGATTGCTTGATCCGAAGCAGGTGCGAAAAGGCGGACGTAGTTGGCGGCCCGTGCCCGATCGGACCAGTGGCTGCGCTCCAGATCACCAAATGCAATGAAGTCGTTCACAATCACCTGCCTCCCGCGGAATAGAGTTAAGCATCAGATGGGAAACACAGGCAACACCGGCCATCGGTGTCGCGGCTAGGCGACCTGCCTACCCCATCTCAGCCCGCTACGGAATCGCGTGGCGCCAGGCGGCTTCCAGAACACGGATACATTCCGAACCCGCACGCACCTCTCGTTGGACAAGGATGCGCCGCTATATCGAGCGGTCCAGCGATGCCGGCCCATTGTGGCCCGTTTGGCTGTAGCGTGCGGCCCGGGTTCGCTTGTTCGATAAAGTGATATATTCCGACTTGCCCGACTGGCATCGAGCGATGAAAGGAGGCAGCGCGTGAAAATCGAGAATGCGGTTCCCTACCTTGGCGCTCTTGTGACCAGCCTCGACGTCAAGCGCATGTCCGAGGGCGAGTGGAAGACCCTCTATCAGACGTGGCTCGACCGGCACGTCCTGATCGTGCACGGGCAGGGGCTGTCGAAGGCCGACTTTATAGCCTACAGCCGCAGATTCGGGCGCCTGAAGCCTCACATGATCAAGCGTACGCGCGATCCCGAGAACCCCGAGATCACGCTGATGGGCGTGGCAAGCATGGCCAAGGATACGAAGGGGGAGAAGCTGATCCTCGATCGCGGGCAGGGCTGGCATACGGACAGTCCGTGGGACACGGAGATTTGCAAGGGCACACAGCTATATGGGATTGAGATTCCGAGCTACGGCGGCGACACTCTGTTTGCGTCGATGCACGCGGCTTATGACGCGCTGCCTGAGCGCTTGAAAAAGCGCATTGCCCCGCTCAAGGTCGAGTTCCGCTACGGTGGGCGCGAGCGCAAATGGCTCGATTTGCTCGACACCGAGGATCAGGCGCGGCCGCCAGCGGTGCACGACATGGTGCGCGTTCACCCCGAGACGGGGCGAAAATCGCTCTACGTCAATCCGACCCATGTCATACGCATCATCGGCATGCCTGAGGCCGAAGGTGACCGGCTGCTCGCCGAGCTCTATTGGTACATGCTGCAGCCCAACGCCGAGTACCGCCACAAGTGGAAGGCGGGTGACCTCGTCATCTGGGACAACCGGTGCACCGTGCATTCGGCCGCCGGAGGCTATCCGTCGAACGAGCGGCGCATCCATTGGCGTACGACGATCATGGAGTGAGCGCGATCAAAGGTTGACGAGGGGGCTCGTGACCATGCGCGAACCGTGCCCGCCCATGCGTCGTCGGGGCATCCCCCCCGGTTACCGCCATCATTGCGCCTTCGCCCCCGAAAACCTGACCACCTCTCGCCACTTCTCGGTTTCGGCTGCAATGAACGTCCCGAATTCGGCGGGCATCATGGGCATGGGCTCGCCGCCGAGAGCGACAAGCTGGTCCTTCACCTTAGGGTCGTGAAGGACCGAATTGATCTCCGCATTGAGCCTGCCAATGATCTCGACGGGCGTATTCTTCGGCGCCCCGAGCCCGTGCCAGGGGCTTGCCTCATAGCCCGGTAGGAACTCGCTCAAGCTCGAGATCTCAGGCAGCGCCTTCCACCGCTCCGAACTCGTGATCGCCAGCGCACGGACCCGGCCCGCCTTCAGGTATTGGATCCCCTCGGGCAGGACGGAAAAATATACCTGCACCTGGCCGCCCAGCAGATCGGTCATTGCCGGCGCACCGCCGCGATACGGCACGTGGACCATTTCGATCCCGGCCATCATCCTCATGAGCTCGCCGGCGACATGCGCGGGCGTTCCATTGCCCGCCGACGCCATGTTGACCTTGCCGGGATTGGCTTTGGCGTAGGCGATGAACTCGGGAACGGTCCTGGCGGGGAAATCGGGATTGACGAGCATCACGAGCGGAGCACGGATGATGCCCGCCACCGGCGCGATATCGCGCACGAAATCGAAGCTCAGCTTTTCATAGAGCGCCGGTGCGATCACGTTCGGCGAGGTGGCATACAGGAGGGTATAGCCGTCGGCCGGCGCGCGCACGACCGCCTCGGTGGCGATGTTCGTGCCGGCGCCGGGCCTGTTCTCGACGATGAATTGTTGACCGAGCCGGTCGTAAAGCCATTGCGCCATCAGGCGCGCCACGATGTCGGCAGCCCCGCCGGGGAGAAATCCGACGATCAGGCGCACCGGTCGCGCCGGATAGGCTTGTCCCCACGCGGATCGCGCGACGACCAGACACCCCGCAGCGGTCCCTCCCAGGGTCAGGAATTGACGACGGTGAACGATCATGGGACCGGATGGCGGCGTCCACAGCCCCTGATGATCGAACCTTTTTTATTATTCAGCATCGGTTTTGCGGATCGGGTGGCGGGAATTGCGGCAGCGTGCAGGATCCTTCATTCAGATAGCAGCGGCATTGCGCCTTATTGAGCTTCACCGAGGTCGCGATGACTCCCTGCCCGGTCATGAGGTGACTCTGGGCGCCCTTATGCGGCAAACCCAGCCGGTGGCCGAATTCGTGCGCCCAAAGATTGCCCAATGTTGCTCCGGATTCGGTCACGATGATCGATCGGCTACCCGCCTTGGGAGGCCATGCACAGCCGTCGTAATTTCCCTTCACCCCACGGCAGCAGTGAATTTCCTTCACGATCTTGACGTTCGTTCCCTCGCTGTGAACCTGGTCGAGATCCTGCGAGGTTGTTACGACGTCTGGCGTTCCGGACGATGTGAAGGTGCCGACGGAACCCTTCAGCCCGAACGTCACGTTGCATCCGTTGCCGCGAATGACCGCCGACGCCGCGCTCAGGATTTGTTTGACCTCGTTCTGGCTGAAAGCATGGACGCTCGGATGACGCGACACCGTCAACGTGTAGGGCGGGTCCGCGCTGGCCTTTTCCGCCCATGCCAACAGCCCCACACACGCAATCGCAACGACCGCTCTCATGCAACCCTCCATCGTTCCAGAGCTAGGGGCCGGAATAGCGCGCCTCCAACCGACCCGACCGCCGCGCCGGAAGATCAAGCCTTCAGTAACTTCCCGGCCCGCACGGCAGCTTTCTTCAGCGTATTATATTTAGAACGAAGTCGTTTTCTCAGCGCTATGCGGACCTTTGCATTGGGCTCAATCACTTTGGCGATTGGATGCCTCGGGATCAGCCTTTGAATTTTTTCAGTTTTGAACAGCCGGAGAGCTTCTGCTCTGAGAGCCCGCTGTCCCTTCAGATCCAGCTTCTTTGCTTCCTTGTCGGTCATTACTCCGATTGCATCGCACATGACGGTGTCTCCTCAGAATGTTAATTGGAGGAAGCGCGCGAAACGTCAGGTCCGCGAGTCACGGATACAGTGACCCTATCGTTTTCTGGCCTTGGAAGCTTTCAGCAACTCATTGAGCTTGGGACGAAGTCTTGTCCGAAGCTTTCTGCGGACGTCGTCATGCGGATGAAGCACTTTGGCGATCGGATGCTTTTTGACCAGTCTTTGGATATCTCGAGCCTGGAAGTGCCGGTACGCTTCGGTTTTGAGGTCCTTGCAGGCCTTCTTATCCAGCGCCTTGACTTCCTTGTTGGTGAACACTCCGATCTCGTCGCACATGGGAGCCCCTCAGAACTAGAGTTGATGGAAGAGTGATGCAAACTGGCAGGCGATGACTACGGGTGTGGCGATGCGCGTACGTGGCCTCTGCGGTTCCGCGGCGTGTCGTTCCGCCCCGACAGGCTTATTACCGAGATCGGCCGCTCCGGCTGTGCCACCATTTGTCCGAGCACCTTGCGAAAATCGCGAAGCAAGCGATCGATGGTCCGCGCGCCAAACAGAGCCGGCTTGTACACGCAAGTCCCGACCAACCCGTCGGAGGTTTCCCGCAAAACCACAATAACATCAAAGGTAGTTATTGTCACTAGCGACAACGGGAGGTCCGGATTGGCTTCCTCGAATTTCAGCATGTGAGCAGAGTCCGTGGTGGGGCGCAAGCCGGCATTTTGAAGCAGCAGCATCACCGGCGCCAAGGCCGCAGAGTCAACGCCGCGCTCCCGCGACAAAACCTCGGCAAGCTGTTCGAAGGGAAAATTCTGGTGATCGAAGGCGGCGAGGGTCGTCGCGCGCACCCGGCGCAATAGCTCGCGGGCAGTCGGGTCGCCGCCGAGATCGGTACGAAGGACGACCGTATTGGCGAGACGGCCGAGCAGCGCTTCGCTTCCCGGCCGGTTGCGGTTGGCGACGTTGGTGGCCACGCGCACGTCGTCCAGAGCCAGATAGCGATGCAGCAGCGCCTTCAAGGCGGCCATGAGGATCATGAACAGCGTGCCGCCTTCGCGACGGCTGAACTCCTTGGCGGCTTCCGTCAGGTCGGCCCGAAGTGTCCAGTCGCGCCGCACGGTGCGCAGGCGATCGATCGGTCGGCGCGGACGCGCGGCGGCCAGCCGCATCGCCGGCAGCGGGTCGCGCAGCTGTTCTCGCCAGTAGCCGAGCTGCGCGACGAGATCCGGGTGGGCCTGCCAGCGCCGCTGCCAGGTCGCAAAATCCGCGTATTGAATCGCGAGCGGCGCCAGCGCCGCCGGCTTTCCGGTCGCGAATGCGTCGTACAGAGTCGCAAGCTCGCCGACCAACAAGCCGATCGACCAACCGTCGATGATGATCCGATGCGTGGTGATCAGCAGAAGGTGCTCCTGCTCGGCCAGCCGCAGCAGGCGCATCCGGAGCAGCGGGTCGCGCTTCAGGTCGAATGAATGAAGCATCTCCTGTTGCACGATCCGGCGCACGACGTTCGTCTTCTTCGACGCCGTCAGCGCCCGCAAATCGTCGAACCCGACGGGCACCTTCACCTGCGGCGCAATCACCTGCATGACGCGATCGGCGGTGGGCGCCAGGGTCGTGCGCAGGATCTCGTGCCGCTGCACGATTGCGTCGATGCACCGTTGCAGCACCGTCACGTCGCATCGCGACGTTACACGAAGCGTGTGCAAGATATTGGTGAAAGGCAGGTCCGCCAGCGCGTGTTGCAGCCTGTACAGGCGTTCCTGCTGCATCGAGGCCGGGGCCTGCGCGTCGCGGGGCGCGGCTGCAATGGCCGCCGAACTCGATGACGCAGGGCCGGCCTGGATCAGCGTCTCCAGATGACGAGCCACGTCCGCGATGGTGGGCGCCTCGAAAAACCGAGAGATCTCGAGCTCGAGCTGCGTGATCTCGTAGACATTGACGAGAACCTGCGTGGCCAGGAGGGAGTCTCCGCCCAGCGCAAAGAAGTCGTCATGGATGCCGATCTGCTCGATCTGCAGGATCTCTGCCCAGCGTGAGGCCAGCGCTTTCTCCAGGGCCGTTCGCGGCGCGACGAAGGTCTGCGGCATGGCCGTGAGCCCGAACTTCGCAGCCAGGCCGACGCGCTGCACCTTGCCGGTCGAGCTTTTCGGGAGCTCGTCGACGATGAGCACTTGGCGCGGGACCTTGAAGTCCGCGAGACGGCCCGCGGCGAACTGACGAATGTCTTTCGCCGTCGCAGCGGCGTGGGGCCGCAACACGACGGCCGATCCGACGTCCTCGCCGAGCGTGGCGTGGGGGACCCCAAAGGTCGCGGCCTCAGCGATCGCGGGGTGCTCTAAAAGGATTTCATCGATTTCCCGCGGCGCGATCTTCTCCCCGCCGCGATTGATGATCTCCTGTTTACGCCCGATGAGAAACAGATAGCCGTCCTCGTCGAAAAACCCGTGGTCCCCCGTCTTGAGCCAATCGCCGTCGAACGCGGCTTGTGTCGCCGCTGCGTCGCCATCATATCCGGCCATCACGCTCGCGCCCCGGACAATGACCTGGCCCGTCTGCCCGTTGGGCAGCAAAGCGCCTTCTGCATCCATAATCGCGACCTGCATGCCCACCGGTACGCCGACCGACCCCGCCTTGCGCGGCCGCGGCGGCAAAGGATTGCAGGCGATCGGGGCGGAAGCGGTCTCCGTCATCCCGTAAAACTCGATCACGGGGGCCTCGAAAGTCCGCTCCAGCTCCGCAGAGACGCCTGGTGGCAGGGGCGCGGAAGCGGAGCGAATGAACCGGAGCTGATGAAGTCCGCGCTCGCGGTCTTGGCGGGCCTGAGCGAGAATTGCTTGATGCATGGTCGGCACCGCGGAGTACCACGTCGGCCGAAACTCGGTCAGCCACGCAAAGAAGCGGCTGACGTCACATCCGGGGGCGCACACGAGGCCGGCACCAGCCGCCAGCGACGTTAGCACCGTGGCAAAGAGGCCGTGCCCGTGAAAAAGGGGCAGCACGTTCAAGCACCGATCAGTTTCCCCCAGCATCAGGGCCTCACCCGAGCTGAAGGCCGACGAGCAGATGTTTGCGTGCGTCAACGGGACGGCCTTCGGCCGCGACGTCGTGCCCGACGTCAGCATCAGTAGTGCGACCTCGCCGGGGCTCGCCGCCTCATGCGACTTTGCGCCGCCCGAATCCTCGGCGATGGTGAAAAGACCGGCCACTGCATCGAGCGCGGCTGACAGCTCGACGACATGGATCCCGAAAGAAACTGCAACACGACGCGCAGGCGAGTCGAGCCCGGCCTGGGTGATCAATGCACGAAGCCGCAGATCGGAGAAATATCGGTCCAGTTCCTCGGCCCTAAGGACCGGGTTTATCGGTGCGCAGACCGCGCACGACGCAACGCTGAGGATCGCCGAGACCATCTCGGGACCATTTGGCAGCACCACGGCTACACAGTCCTGGCGGCCGATCCCCATCGCCCGCAGACTGCGGCTCGTTCTGTCGATGTGCTGCTGAAGATGGGCATATGTCAGCGGCCGCCGGCCGGGAGCGAGCAACGCCGGCGCGTCGGGAATGCGCACGGCCTGATGTTCCAGCAGGTGCTGGAGGGACGGAAACAAGGGCCTGGGTTCTAAGGAACGTTTGGCCGGCACGATTCATCCCCCGTAGAATGACCCGATCCCGCTCACGGAGCGGGCGAATAGTGCGCGCCGACAGCGCCATTCGCAGCGCCCTTCAGATCAGGCTCATGCTCGAACCCGAAGCGCATGTCCATGTCGCGGTACATGGCCATGGCGGTGTTCATGTGCTGGCCAGCCAGCTCCAAGTTTCCGGTGCGGCGGTAAAGCATGCCAAAGCCGAAATGGCAGTGGGCGGCGAGCGGGCGCATTCCGCGTTGTTCGGCGAGTACCAGGGCTTCCCGGTAAAGAGCTGCGCCGGCTTCGGCGTCGAACCCGTCCGAGTGGCTGGCGACGTCGCCGAGCAGGCACAGCGCATGAGCTTTGAAGCCAGGCTGGCGCTGGGACGATTCGAGGGCGCGATGGCCCAACCGCCGCGCCTCGTCGAGCCGGCCCAATATGAGGCCAGCTCGCCCGACCGCATGGTAGGACCAGCCTCGGTGGCCGACGATGCCCTTGGCTTCGTGAAGGTCGAGGAGTTGCTCCGTCTCCTGGACGCGGTTCAACGCTTCGTTGGGCTTGCCGATCTGCGCGAGCGCACGCGCCGAACAGGCAACCGCCCACGGAAGATGGATGCCGACATTCTCCTTTCGCAGCATCGTTATCCACTGCTCCGCGACCGAGAGGGCCTCCGCCCATTCACCCTTTGCGAGGTGGAGTATGCTCGCGGCGAAGCGGGCCCAACCGATCGTGAACGCATGCTGGATTGGCTCCGCGAGTTGAATCGCCTCCGTCCCGTACTTGGCGGCCTCGTCGAATCTGCCCAGCTCGACGAGACTCATGCTCAACCAGGCGCGGTCGACGACTGACGCTGGCACGGTCATGCCGAAATACTCGTGCACCCAGTCTGGAGGTAGTGCCGAGATGTTATCGATGGCCAAATCGATCACGCGCTGGTAGTCGCCGCGGTAATAGTGCGCTTGCTCGAGAAGGGTCGTGGCGAGGATCTGAAGCCTTAAGTCCCCCAGCCGGCGGGCGATTTCGACCGCGCGCGTGCCCGTCCGGAGCGCCTCGTCCATCTCGTCGAGAGTGGAGAGAACCGTTGTCATGAACGCGCAGACGCGGCCAAGCCGGTGATCATCTTTCATCAGCTCAGCCAGGCGCTCGGCTTCCTGCAGATGCTGGAGCATCAGCCGGCCTTCCCCGAGCTTGCGCAACACCGAGCGCAGCTCGAGGCGGATTTCGAAGGCCTGCTCCATCGCGGCCCGGCTTTCCGGCAGTGACTTGAGTATATCCAGCGCCTGCTCGAACCAAGTCCGGGCGTCCGAAAGCGCCGATCGCGCGGCCGCCTTCCCTCCGGCCTGCCGGAGATAGTGCACGGCCTTTTCCTTCAGCTCGCCCCGGACGGCGTGATGGGCGAGCCGCTCGACCTGCTCACCAAGCCGATCGCCGTAAAGCTTTTCTACGGCGTCCACGACGCGCGCGTGGATGTCGCGACGGCTATCGCGGAGGACCCCGCTGTAGGCGACATCGTGGGTAAAGGCATGCTTGAATCTATATTGCAGGTCGGGAAAGAGCTGTGCCGAATAAAGAAACTCGGCGTCCTGCAAATTCCCGAGTAGGCCGCCGAGGTCGTCCTCCGTCAGCCGGGAAATTGCACGCAACAAGGCCAATGGGACGTCATGTCCAATGACCGCGGCCTCCTGCAGAAGGCGTTTCTCGGGGGCGGGGAGCGCATCGATACGGGCGGCGAGCACGGCCTGAACCGTGGGGGGGACTTTGACGCTCGACAATGGGCTCGCCAAGCGGTAGTTGCCGCGCGCGCCCTCGAGCACACCCGTGCCGGCCAACGCCCGCACGATCTCTTCGGCGAAGAACGGGTTCCCGCTGGCGCGCTCCATCACGAAGCTTCTCAGGATCATGAGATTCGGGTCGGAGCCCAGTAGGACCTGAAGGAGTTCCGTAAGATCGCCACCTACCAGCGGTTCCAGACGTAGCGGGTGGTAATTCGGCCGGTCTTTCCATTCAAACCTGTAATCGGGACGGTAACTCAGCACTAAGAGCAGGCGAGCATCCGGCGCGCCGATAATCAGCGCGTTCAGCAGGCCGAGACTGAGGGTATCATACCAGTGAAGGTCCTCGAGCAGCACGATGACCGGCCGCACGCGGCTCTCGCTCAGCAACAAACGGGTGACGGCCTGATAGGTCAGCTGTTGATGCCGGGGCGGGTCGAGCGAACGGAACGGATGCTCATCCTCCAGCGCCGCGAGGAGATCCAGCACCGGCGGAATCGCATCCAGCAACGATGCGTCGAGCGTCAAGACCTTTCCTGCCACTTTCTCATAGATCGATCGTGTGCTGTCATGGGCGTGGATCTTGAAATACTGCCTGAGCAGCTCGATGAACGGCAGGTAGGGTGTGGCCTGGCCATAGGAAATGGAGCTGGCTTCCAGAACGAGCCAATCCGCTGCGTAGGGCGAATGAACGAACTCGTGCAACAGGCGCGACTTGCCGACTCCGGCCTCGCCGACGATCGCCACGACCTGACCGTGGCCGCCGCGCGCAAGCTGCTGGGCGCGGCGGAGTTCCTGCAGCTCGACATCGCGCCCGATGAAGCGCGTCAAACCTCGTCCGAGCGCAGCCTGGAGG
>Ga0209488_10004512_pt1 | contig 10852 bp, 11 predicted proteins | sample Rivendell_Oct201_8_FD_188349 | JGI IMG/M metagenome (GOLD analysis project Ga0209488, IMG submission 188349) | Vadose zone soil microbial communities from the Eel River Critical Zone Observatory, Northern California, USA -... | ecosystem: Environmental > Terrestrial > Soil > Vadose zone >... | reverse complement strand
CGTCGAGGCCAGGCGGGGCCGGCTCGGCCTCGATGTCGGTGACAAAGCCGTATTTGTAGCCCTCTTGCGAAAGCGAGCGGACGGTCTGGAGAGTTTCGGTGGAGGCGGTCATGCGGAATATCTGGGCTCGTCAGGCTGCGACGGAATGGATGAGGAGGAGGTCCGGAGGACGAAAGCGGCCGGGGTGAGCATCGCGTCGAGCGAGACCGCCGACAGCGCCTGCCCCACCGCGCGATTGATCGCCGCCCAATGCGGCCGGGTCGGGCAGTAGGTCGTACGCGCGCATTCATCGACATGCACCGAGCATTGAGTAAGCCCGATGTCGCCGTCGATCGCAGCCACCACCTCAGCGACCGAAATCGCCGTTGCGCTGCGCGCAAGACGGTAGCCGCCGCCCGCACCCCGCGCTGCCGTCACCAGCCCGGCATGCGCCAGGGCTTTAAGCACCTTGGCAACAGTGGCCGGAGGCAGCCTCGTCTCGGCCGCGACCGTAGCGGCATTGACCTGCCGGTCGGGAAACGCGGCGAGGTGAGTCGCGACGATTACTCCGTAATCCGCGAGCTTGCTGAGGATGATCATCGCTTTCGACAGCCTGGTCTGGGCCCAATTCGGACCGATTTGGTCCGTTAATAGATCGTGGGTCCGAGTGGGCCCGTCAAGCCAAAAAAAGCCGCACCCCAAGGCGCGCGCGGGCTTCGACAATCAGGTGCGGACCGCTTGCCCTCCTCGCGTGCGGATACCATGTGATCCACGCCCCCGTCAGACAAGTGCCTTACCCCAACGATTGAGATGAAAATCCTCGTCGTCGAAGACGATCGTGAAACCGCCGGCTACTTGACCAAAGCACTGAACGAGAGCGGCTATACGGTTGATTGTGCGAACGACGGGCGGGAAGGATTGTTTCTCGCGAGTTCCGGAGACTACAACGCCATCATTGTCGACCGCATGCTGCCCAGCTTGGACGGCCTGATGGTTCTGGGCGCGTTGCGCGCGGCCGAAATCCGCACCCCGGCCTTAATCCTCAGCGCGCTCGGCAGCGTCGATGACCGCGTCAAAGGTTTGCGCGCAGGCGGCGACGATTACCTGGTCAAGCCCTTTGCCTTTAGTGAGCTGCTCGCCCGTTTGGAAGCGCTGTTGCGACGGGGCACCGGGCCGACGACTGCGACAAAGCTGCGGGTCGCGGATCTCGAGCTCGATCTGCTGACGCGGACCGTCAAGCGTGCGGGCAAACCGATCGAGGTGCTGCCGCGCGAATTCCGATTGTTGGAATGCCTGATGCGCAACGCCGGCCATGTGGTTACCCGCACAATGCTGCTCGAGCATGTCTGGGACTATCATTTCGACCCGCAGACAAATGTCATCGACGTCCATGTGAGCAGGCTGCGGCAGAAGATCGACAAGAGCTTCGATCATCCGTTGCTGCACACGGTTCGTGGCGCCGGTTATTGTTTGCGCGCGCCGGAGTAGCCCTGCGCCGGTGAACGACCGTGTTCGTCGAAAAGCTTCGCGTTCCCGCTTTGCGATCGCGGTCTGCGCCGCAAATTCTGGGGAGCGCCCGGCGGCTGGTCCGCACCCATGTTTTCCGGCTCGCCGCGCTTTATTTCCTGGTCTTCGCCGTTTCGGTGCTGGGGGTCCTGCTGTTCGTCTATTGGACGAGCGCGAACTTCGTCGAGCAGCAGACCGAGGCGACACTCGACGCGGAGATCACCGGCCTTGCCGAGCAATATGCTCAGAGGGGTTTGAGCGGCCTCATCCAGATCGTGGCGGCGCGGAGCGCCGGCGATCGGGGCGACGCCATGGTCTATCTGGTGACTGATCCCGACGGAAAGCCGCTCGCCGGCAATATCGCGGGGTGGCCGGCGGGCGTGCCCACCCACTCCGCCTGGCTGTCCTTCGCCCTCGAGCGAAGCATCAACGGTCGGCTCGAGACCCACCCCGCACGAGGTAGGCTCTTCATCATCCCCGGCGGCTACCGCTTGTTGGTCGGTCGCGACATCAGCGACGCGGCGGCATTTCGAAGCCAAGTCAGATCGACGCTGCTGTGGGCCGGGTTGATCGCGCTTTGCGTCGGGCTGGTCGGCGGCACGATGACCGGCCGCAACCTGTTGCGCCGCGTCGAGCAGGTGAACCGGACCAGCGAGCGCGTGATGGCCGGTAACCTGTCCGATCGCGTACCGCTCCACGGCACGAATGACGAGTTCGACCAGCTCGCTGCCAATCTCAACCGTATGCTCGACCAGATAGAACGCCTGATGACGGCAATGCGCGAGGTCACTGATGACGTCGCCCATGATCTGAAGACACCATTGTCGCGGCTGCGCGCGCGGCTCGAACGGGCGTTGGCCGAGCCATCCGCGGGGTCGACCCAGAGCGAGGCAATCCGCGCTGCGATCGACGAGGCTGATCGGCTGCTCGCGACATTCAACGCCCTCCTCAGCATCGCCGAACTGGAGTCGGGGGCGCACGGCGATCAGACCGAGCCGTTGGATCTCTCGGAAATCGCCCGATCGGCGGCGGAGCTATACGAGCCAGTGGCGGAGGAGAAGGGGTTCGTCTTGGCCGTGATGGCGGAACCTGGAGTTACCATCCGCGGCGACCGGCACCTGCTCTCCCAGGCACTCGCCAACCTGCTCGACAACGCACTCAAATATGGCCGCGGCGGTAAGATCGAGATCAGCGTCTACCGACGCGATCGGCAGGCTTTTGTCGAAGTGGCAGACCAAGGCCCGGGCATTCCCCAAGAGGATAGGGAGACAGTGCTGGACCGCTTTGTCCGCCTCGAACCGAGCCGCACCACTCCGGGAAATGGCCTGGGGTTGAGCTTGGTGCGTGCCATTGCACGGCGTCATGGTGGCTCGGTCGCGCTCGAGGACAACCGACCCGGACTACGGGTGCGACTCGAATTCACAGGGCTCGCGGTGTGAGCCCTGGCTCCTCGGACCTACTCGCTGCCGCTCCGCCGCTCTCGATCCTCGATGCGGCGCGCCGTTTCCACCATCATTTCGCGGAACTCCTGCGCCTCGAGACCGGCACTGCGCAACACGGGTGTCATCACCTCGTCCGCGAGCAGATCTTCGAGGCTCGGCTCATAACGGCAGCACTCAAAGCGCTCGTCCATGACTCCCCTCCTTACCTGTCAGATTGTACGCAGGGTCACCGCGAAGCATGTCCGCTTTGTGTCCGCGGAGCGAAGATTTAGCGGCGATTTGTATACAGTGCCGACGGTATTATCTCACCAGTAGCGTCAATGTAGCGTCAACGCCCGCCGGTTAAGTTTTGGTTAGCGCCATCGCGAAATCGGTGTAGCTGCCGAGCCTGATACCGAGCTCGGCGATGCAACTTTTGAGGGAGGGGATCAGCAAAGCCGCGAACTCTTCTTGCTGGCGGTATCCCGGCATTGCCGCGAGGAGCGCGGGGGTACGCTCCGTTGCCGGGTGCAAGTAAATTTCGCTGACACCGTCGGGAAGGTGCGGAATGAGCCGGAGCAAGCGCTCTTCGGTCATGGCGCCGCTCCAAGCAAGGCCGAAGATATTGTCGTTGACGAACAGTCCCGCGCGCTGCAGTCGTCGTCGCAGACCCACAATCCAAGGTTGATATAGCGGCACCCGATAGCGCTCTCGCGGAAAAGCGCGGCGAAGCGCCTGAACCGGCTCGGAGGGCACGCGAACGGCCCTCATGCCGTAGTCGCAGCCGATTTCCATAATGAGCCGAGCAACCGTAGGATGAAGATGCAGATGCTTGTGCGCGTTCACATGGTCGAGCTGCAGACCAGTTGCGCGAAATGCCTCGAATTGCGCCCTGATCTCTGTCCCAAGTTCGCCTCGAATTCGCGGCACAAAGAAGAACCGAATTGCGGCGCGCGTCATATTCGGGTCGAACTCACTGTTCCCGCGGACGAGGCCGGGAACCTGGTGTCCTGGCAAAACGGGACGCCCGTCGACGAGAACCAGATGCAGTCCGACCCGCAGGTCGGGCAGCCGATGCGCACGCGCCACCGCGTCGGCGGCGGCAGCGCCGCCGACCATTAAGCTCGCAGTCGACAGAATCCCGTGCAGGTGCGCCTGTTCGACGGCCTCATTGACGGCAAGGTCGAGGCCGAAATCGTCCGCACAGACGATCAGGCTCCTCAGCTCGCCATCTCCCGGCTGCGCAGGAATTGAAAGAACTCGACACCCTCGCGCAGTCGGCGTCGCATCATCTGGGGGCTCTTGATCATCTCGGCGACCAGGGACGCGATTTTGCTGCGGCGAAAGTAGAAGCGTTTGTAGAAAGTCTCGAGCGACGCGAAGATCTCCATATGAGACAGGTGCGGATAGTGCAGCGGTGCGATCTGCACTCCGCGATCATCGATCAGCTCGGCATGGCTGACGTCGAGCCAGCCGTTCTCGACCGCTTCCCGGTGCAAATAGGTGCCGGGATAGGGCGCGGCGAGCGAGACCTGGATCGTGTGAGGATTGATTTCTGCCGCGAAACGAATGGTTTCCTCGATGGTCTCCTTGGTTTCGCCGGGTAGGCCGAGAATGAACGTCCCGTGGATCGTGATCCCGAGCTCGTGACAGTCCTTAGTAAAGCGCCGCGCAATGTCGATCCGCATGCCCTTCTTGATGTTGTTGAGGATCTGCTGGTTTCCGGTCTCATAGCCGACCAGCAACAGCCGCAACCCATTGTCGCGCAATACCTCGAGCGTCGGGCGCGGCACGTTGGCCTTGGCATTGCAGGACCAGGTCACACCGAGCTTGCCGAGTTCGCGGGCGATCGCCTCGGCGCGCGGACGATCATCGGTGAAGGTGTCGTCGTCGAAAAAGAACTCCTTCACCTGCGGGAAATAGCTCTTCGCGAGGCGAATTTCGTCGATGACGTGACTGACGCTGCGCACCCTATAGCGATGCCCACCGACCGTCTGCGGCCACAGGCAAAAGGTGCATTTCGACCGGCACCCGCGCCCGGTATACAGCGAGACATAAGGGTGCTTGAGATAGCCGATGAAGTAATCCTCGACCCGCAGATCGCGCTTGTAGACTTCGGTGACGAAGGGCAGCCGGTCCATGTCCTCGAGGACCGCGCGCTCACGGTTGTGGACGATGACCCCGTTCGCGTTACGGAAGCTGATGCCGTCGATCGCATCGTAGGGCCGCCCTTCCGCCGCCTCCTTGACCGTAAAGTCGAACTCTTCGCGCGCCACGAAGTCGATCGCTGCGGAGGCTTTGAGGCTGTCCTCGGGTTCGACCGCGACCTTGGCGCCGATCATTCCGATCTTCAGCTGTGGGTTCCGGTCTTTCAGCGCCTCGGCGACCCTGACATCGGAGGCGAAGGACGGCGTCGAGGTATGGAGCACCGCGAGCTCGTAATCCCCGGCGAGCGGCAGCACATCGTCAAGCTTGAGCCGCGCCGGCGGAGCGTCGATCAGCTTGCTGTCCGGAACCAGCGCCGCCGGCTGAGCCAACCAGGTCGGGTACCAGAAGGAGCGGATCTCGCGCTTGGCTTGGTAGCGCGAGCCGGCACCTCCGTCGAACCCGTCGAATGAAGGCGGGTGCAGGAACAGGGTTTTCATCATATGGCCTTATCTCCGTGGGCCTTATCTCCGTCGACCGTCATGCGGCCACTCGCCTCGACGTGGAAAATCTGATCCCGCCAGAAAACTGTCCGTCCGCAAAAGCTGGCGACGAAGATCGCGAAGGACAAGGCATCGCGCATTGGAAGCAGCCACGGCTTGGCCGGCGGAAGGCCCAGTGCATGCGCAATGGCCCGCGCCGAGGCCCATCTGAGGGCGCAGGAAATCAGCAGAATGATGGAGGCGGTCAAGCCAAATCCGGTCGCTGCGGCGGCGAGCGCGGCAATCGCTGTGGGATGGGCCAGCGCCGACCCGGCGAAACCGAAGGGCGCGACGGCACGCACCGTCCGCGCCCAGCGCAGCTCGTGTCGCCACAGGCTCGCGAAGGATAGCTCGTACACGCGAGCTTCGACGATATACGGAGACAGTACCACAGCGAGCCCGAGTGCGCGGGTTTCGGCCCCGATTCGGTGGTCGTCGGCGAGCTCGTCGCGCAGCCGGGTAAATCCGCCGATGCGCTGGAGGGTCTCCCGCCGAAGCGCAACTGTGGCCCCAAAGCACCCGCCGCCCAGACCCAGTGATTCGGCGACCAGCGCGCTGGGGAGAAAGCCGAAATTGATGTGCAGCGCGCCCAGCTCGGACCATCTCCCGCCGGCCGAGACACCTTTGTAGAGGCAAGTGACGGCGCCGGTGCGCGGATAGTGCAAGGGTGCCGTAACCGCAGCGAGGTAATCCCGACCGACCCGCATGTCGCTGTCGGCAAGCACCAGGAAATCGTGGCGCGCGGCTTCGAGCATATTCTCGAGGTTCGCCACCTTTCGGTTCGAGCCGTTGGCGCGCTTGTCGACGACGAGCGTTATGTCACGGCAGGGCAGGTCGCCAATCAGAGCCCGGGCGGCAGGTAGCGCGCTGTCTGCCGGATCATTGACCCCCAGCACGGTTTGAACGGAGGGATAATCCTGCTCGGCAAAGGAGCGGAGATTTTCGTAGAGACCCGGCTCTGCGCCGTGCAGCGGCTTCATTACCGAGACTGCCGGCCGATCCGGTGGCGTCGGCAAAGGGCGGCGCGTGAACCGCATCACGGCCATGGCCGCACCGATAAGATATGCCCAAGCGGGAACCAGCACCACAGCGATGGCAAGATCTGGGCTCATGCCGGCTCAACGAATTTCAATGCCCCGCGCAACCGGCTGACTAATGCGTGTCCCGACGCGCTCCACGATTGCGCGTGCATTGCACGACGGATTGTGTCAGGCATGCCGCGCGTTCATATAGTTTATCCGGGTGCAGACCGGCGACGGCTCCCGTCTGCTGCTGTGAGGTTACGAGGCGAAATCATGCGGGTGGTCCTTGCCCAGCCCCGAGGCTTCTGCGCGGGGGTCGAACGCGCGATCGAGATTGTCGAGCGAGCGCTCGAGAAATATGGCCCGCCGATCTATGTCCGTCACGAAATCGTTCACAATCGCCACGTCGTCGAGCGGCTACGCGGGAAAGGTGCGCAGTTTGTCGATGAGATCGACGAGATCCCGAAGGGTAGCGTAACGATCTTCAGCGCGCACGGGGTCGCCAGCTCCATCGAAGAACGCGCGGCGGACCGGGGGCTTCCGGTAATCGACGCAACCTGCCCGCTGGTCTCGAAAGTGCATATCGAGGGCCAGCGTTATGCAAACCAAGGCCGCGAGATCATCCTGATCGGGCATGCCGGTCACCCGGAAATCGTAGGCACGATGGGACGGATCACCGGCCGCGTGCATCTGATCTCTACCCCTGAGGAGGTGGCGCGTCTCAAGGTCGCCGACCCGGACAAGCTCGCCTTCATTACGCAGACCACTCTCAGTGTCGATGATACGCGCGCCGTCATCGAAGCGTTGAAGGGCCGCTTTCCGACGATCGTCGGACCAGATACCAAGGACATCTGCTACGCAACGCAAAATCGACAGCGGGCGGCGCGGGACCTCGCGAGGATTGTCGATGTTGTGCTGGTTGTCGGCGCACCGAACAGCTCAAACTCGAATCGGTTGCGCGAGATTGCAGCGGAAAGCGGGGTAGCCAGCTATTTGATCGAAGACGCCCGCGCGTTGGATCCCAACTGGATCGAGGGCGCTTCGGCCGTCGGCATCACCGCCGGTGCTTCCGCCCCGGCGGAGCTGGTCGAGGAGGTGATCGCCCGACTGCGCGAGATCGCGGAGGTCGAGCTCTCGGTTCTCCCCGGCGTCATCGAGAACGTCCGCTTTCGGATGCCGTCGCAGCTTGCCGACCATACCGGCTAAGGCCGGCCTCCCCTGAGATTATGTGACGAGGCTTTACCGTGCCCATTCCGTTGCGCCAAACGATACGCGTCGGTGCCTATGTGGTTGCCCAGCACCTCAAGGGCGTCCAGCGCTATCCGCTCGTTCTAATGCTGGAGCCGCTGTTCCGATGCAATCTCGCCTGCGCCGGTTGCGGCAAGATCGACTACCCCGACCCGATCCTCAACCAGCGCCTCAGCGTCGATGAGTGCGTCACGGCCGCCGATGAATGCGGGGCGCCGATGGTGGTAATCGCGGGCGGCGAACCGTTGCTGCACCGTGAGATCGACGAGATCACCCGGCGCATGATCGCCAAAAAGAAGTTCGTCTATCTCTGCACCAATGCGCTATTGCTCGAAAAGAAATTGGCGCTGTTCGAACCCAGCCCGTTCTTTGCCTGGACCGTCCATCTCGATGGCGACCGAGACGACCACGACCACTCGGTCTGCCAGAGCGGCGTGTACGATCGCGCCGTCGCCGCGATCAAGGCGGCGAAAGCCCGCGGCTTTCGGGTCAACATCAACGCCACTCTGTTCGCCACGGCCGACCCGGAGCGCATCGCCCACTTCTTGGACGACGTCACGGACATCGGGATCGATGGGATAACGGTGTCGCCGGGCTATGCCTATGAGAGGGCGCCAGACCAGGAGCATTTTCTGAACCGGCGCCGCACCAAGGAGCTGTTCCGAGAGATCTTCAAGCGCGACCAGCGGCGCCGTTGGTCTTTCAACCAGTCGAGCCTGTTTCTCGATTTCCTCGCAGGGAACCAAACCTATCATTGCACTCCCTGGGGCAACCCCACGCGAAACTATTTCGGCTGGCAGCGCCCCTGCTATCTGCTGGGGGAGGGTTACGCGAAGACATTCAAGGAGCTGATGGAGGAGACCGACTGGGACGCCTACGGCACCGGTAATTACGAGAAATGCGCCGATTGCATGGTCCATAGCGGTTATGAGGCGACCGCGGTTATGGATTCTGTGAAGAATCCGCTGAAAGCCGCGGCGGTGGCGCTACGCGGCGTCCGCACCGAGGGTGAGATGGCGCCGGAGATCTCTCTCGACCGACAGCGGCCTGCCGAGTACGTCTTTTCTCGACACGTGGAAGACGCGATGGCGCGCCTAAAAGGCCGTGACGAGCCCGCGGAGAGCGTGGGCCGGGCCGGTTAGCGCCGACAACGCCGTCCGGGTTTCCCTGGCCAGCTGGATGAGGGTCCCGATCTGCCGGGGGCGCCGAAGCACCGAGCCGAGAACGCGGGCGAGATTCGGGTTACCGGCCTCCGACAGCGGGATCAGAGCGGCCGGCGGGAGCTCCCTGCAGGCGACATCGGCAATTGTCCGCGCGACAAGGAAAGGGATACCCGCCTGCGAGGCGATGCGGGCGACGACATCACTTTCTAAATCGACAGCGAGAGCGCCTGTTTTTCGCCAGGCTCGGCTTTTGTCCGCTCCGGTCGCGAGGATCGCGCTGGCACCGAACACCGCACCTTGAGACGCGCCGATTTCGCGGGCGAGATCGGCCACATGAGTTTGAAACCACTCATCGGCCTGCCAGCGGTTGCTATCCGAGACCACCTCTGCCGAGATGACCACATCGCCCGCCCGCAAGAACGGCGCAAGAGCGCCGGCAATACCGAAGCTCATCAGGCAATTGGCGCCCTGGACCGCGCTCTCGACAAGCGCCGCTGTGCGTTCGCGGTCTCCGGCGCCGATCACCACCGGAAAGCCCGCTGCGCGCGCAATCTTCGCTTCAGCGGCCAGACCCGAAGTACATAGCATCGTCGACAACCGGTGCATGCGCACTCCGCTTTGCCCGCGGCTTTGAGACGGGTCTTCTAAGACAATCTCCCCAGCGGGGCTAAGCTGGCTGGTTCGCCTGTGGGTTTTACAGCAGCGAACGTTAGAGCGAGTGTAACGCTTTTCGTAAAGCCAGGGTAAGCCCTAACCGCCAGCGTGGTCGTTGACTACAGACAAAAGGACGCGGGTCGGTTCGGCGCCCCGACGTTCAAATGCCGAACGGGACCTGCTGCGAGTTTCCCCTCGAAAGCCGGCGGTACCGGGCAAGGGCCCAGAGCGGGAAAAAGGCCCGGTACCCGTGGTAACGTAGATAGAAGACGCGCGGAAAGCCGACAGCCGTATACCAAGGCTCGTCCCAGTTGCCGTCTTGATCCTGGCTGTCGATCAAATAGGCGATGCCGCGAGCGATCGCCGGGTGGCTCGCTTTGTCAGCTGCCATCAAGGCGAGCAAGGCCCAGGCTGTCTGCGAGGGAGTGCTGTAAGGCGCATCGCCGTGCGGTGCGCCGGGAAAGTAAGATTCGCCCTCTTCGCCCCAACCCCCATCCTTGTGCTGGCGGGCAAGCAGCCAGCCGACTGCGCGCCGCACTTCCGGGGAATCCGACGCGATGCCGGCGCTGTTGAAGGCGGCGAGCACTGACCAGGTACCGTAGATATAGTTGGTGCCCCACCGGCCGAACCAGCTGCCGTCGGGCTCCTGCTCGTCTCGCAGATAGGCGATCGCCGCGGCGACCGTTGGATGGTCCGGACCGTAGCCGATTTGCGTCAGGAAGCCGAGACAGCGAGCACTGACATCGGACGTCGGCGGGTCGAGCAGCGCGCCATGATCGGCGAACGGGATGTGGTTCAGGTAATAGTGGGTGTTGTCCGCATCGAAGGATCCCCAGCCGCCATTCCGGCTCTGCATCCCGACGACCCATTCGGCGGCTCGATCGATAGCAGTGCGGTATCGCGCCGAGCCGAAGCGGTCGAGAGCCAGAGCTACCGCCGCCGTGTCGTCGAGATCGGGGTAGTACGGGTTCTCAAACTGGAACGCCCACCCGCCGGGGCGCAAACCCGGGCGGGTAACCGCCCAATCGCCGACCACCTCCAGCACCTGCTTGCTTTCGAGCCAGTCGTGCGCTTCTCGGAGGGTCGATTCGAGGCGTTCGTCATCGACCTCCATCAGCGCATGGCAGGCCAGCGCCGTGTCCCAGACCGGAGACAAGCAGGGTTGGCAATAA
>Ga0209488_10004511_pt1 | contig 10853 bp, 7 predicted proteins | sample Rivendell_Oct201_8_FD_188349 | JGI IMG/M metagenome (GOLD analysis project Ga0209488, IMG submission 188349) | Vadose zone soil microbial communities from the Eel River Critical Zone Observatory, Northern California, USA -... | ecosystem: Environmental > Terrestrial > Soil > Vadose zone >... | reverse complement strand
ATTCAAGTTACCGTGAATCTTTGCTAGAATTGTCGGCCTTCGCGGTCGAGCGTGATTACTAGAAGTTCCCGAAGCGCTCCTTCCTGCGCATTGGCTCCTGTCCGATTCGGGGTGTAGCTCAGCCTGGTAGAGTACTGCGTTCGGGACGCAGGAGTCGCTGGTTCGAATCCAGTCACCCCGACCAGCCTCCCGATCCGACGCCCTCTTGCTCCGCGCCGGTATAATGGTGACTCGTCGCGAGCCGCGACGCAGGCAGCCAGTCATCGCAGCGTGAGCAAGCTCCTCCTTCTCGTCATCGCAATAGTCATCGCTTACTTCGTGTTGACCGGTCTTGCGCGCAAGCGCCAGCAGCGTTCTGCGCCGCCCCCGGTCGAGCCGATGGTTCCTTGCGCGCATTGCGGAGTCAACGTTCCGCGCAGCGAAGCGCTTGGGGCCGCTGGTCGCTTCTTCTGCAGCGAAGAGCACCGCCGACTCGGCGCGAGCTGAGGACGGTCATGGCGGCTTCAGCGATGCTCAGCCTGTCGTTGCTGCCGCAGGAGGGAGCCGTAGCGGACTCGTTCTGGGTCTCGCTAAAGTACTTCAACTTCTACCGCATCGCGGTGGCGGCGATATTCCTGCTCGCGGCCCTGATTTTCGGTGACGCGCTCAGCCTCGGCAGCCACGACATCGTGGCGTATACCTACTCGAGCGTCATTTATCTGGCGCTCGCCGTCGTGTTTCACGTCGTGCTGCGAAAAGTGCCGTCGTACTTCAACCTTCAGCTCACGCTGCACGTCGTCACCGACGTCGTGCTCATCGTCGTGTTGATGTATGCCTCGAGTGGCATCCGCAGCGGCCTGGGCGTGATGCTGCTCATTTCGTTGGCGGGCGCGGCCCTGGTGAGCCGGGGCACACTGACGCTCTTCTACGCCGCCTTGGCTTCGATCGCCGTGCTTCTCGAGCAGTCGTACTGGGTGCTCGTGGAAGACTCCAGCACCGCCAACTACGTTCAGCCCGGCCTACTGTCGATCGGTTATTTCGCGACTGCGCTGATCACCAATCGGCTGGCGCGCCGTCTGATCCTGAACGAACGCCTCGCGCAGCAACGCGGTGCCGACCTCGCGGACCAGCTTCGCATCAATAGACTGATTATCCGCGACGTGCAGGACGGGGTGCTGGTCGTGGATGCCCATGGGCGGGTGCACCTCCACAATCCGCGCGCGGCCGATCTACTGGGGAGGGTCGTGCCCGACTTGAGCCTGATCGAGGATTTTTCAGAGGAGCTCGCCCAGCGGCTTGCCGCCTGGCGCGCGAGCCAGGGGGCGAGCAGCGTGAACGTGCAGTTTTCCGATAGCGGCCGCCTCGTCCGTGCGCGTTTCGTGTCGGCGGGCGCGGCGGGCGGCAGCTCCAGCCTGGTGTTCCTGGAGGATTTGTCCAAGCTCCAGGAACAGGCGCAGCAACTCAAGCTCGCGGCGCTCGGAAGGCTCACCGCCAACATCGCCCACGAGATCCGCAATCCCCTGTCGGCCATCACGCATGCCGGAGACCTCTTGCAGGAAGAACAGCGCGGACCCCACAAGGAACGCATGGTGCAGATCATCCGGGACAACGCGCGCCGCTTGGAGCGCATGGTGCACGACGTCCTCGAACTCTCGCGGCGCGACCGTGTTCAGCCGGAGACCCTCCGGGTGCGCCCTTATCTCCTAACGCTTGTCGAGGAGGTCGCGCAGAACGACGGCATTCCCCGCGAAATCTTCTTGATCGAGGTGGCCGAAGATGTCACCTTGGAATTCGATCGAGCCCATCTCAACCAAGTGCTGTGGAACCTCTTGCACAACGCCTGGCGGCACTGCCGCAGGCTCCCCGGAAGCGTGCGCATCAGGGCGTTACGCCGGGCAAATCGAGTAGAATTGCACGTCATCGACGACGGCGAGGGCGTGGCGAGGGAGTTGCAGGCGCAGTTGTTCGAGCCGTTTTTCACCACCTTCGCGAGCGGGACGGGGCTCGGCCTCTACATCGCTCGCGAGCTGTGTGCCGCCAACGGCGCGAGTCTTGAGTACCTGGACCGCGGTCCGGGCGCGGACTTTAGGATCCTATGGCAGGAACCGTAGAGAACCGGCGCGCGGAACGGCGAACGAACATCGTTCAGGGCACGGTGCTCGTGATCGACGACGAGGCGGACATCCGAGAGCTGCTCGAGCTGTCGCTCGTGCGCATGGGTCTGGCGGTGGAGTGTGTCGGTTCAGTCGCGGCGGCCAAGCAGCTGCTGCAGTCCAAGCGGTATGAGCTCTGTCTCACTGACATGCGCCTGCCGGACGGTGACGGGCTGGAGCTGGTGCGTTTCATCGGCGTTCAATGCGCGGACTTGCCCGTGGCAGTGATCACCGCGTTCGGAAGCACCGAAAACGCCGTCGCGGCCCTCAAGGCCGGCGCTTTCGATTACCTGACCAAACCCCTGTCCCTCGATCAGCTGCGCACGTTGGTCAAGTCCGCGCTGTCCCTGCCCCAGAAAACCGCGACAGCCAAATCGGGGGAACCCCAGCTACTTGGCTCAAGCCCCGGGATCGAGCAGGTGCGCTCGAAGATCGAAAAGCTCGCGCGCAGCCAGGCGCCAATCTACCTTACAGGCGAGTCCGGGAGTGGAAAAGAGCTCGCCGCTCGTCTCATTCACGCCAAGGGGTCGCGGCGCGAGAGGGCCTTCGTGCCCGTCAACTGCGGCGCGATCCCCGAGAACCTGATGGAGAGTGAGTTCTTTGGCTACAAGAAGGGCGCTTTCACGGGTGCCGAAGGCGACCGCGACGGATTTTTCCAGGCTGCCAACACCGGCACCCTGTTCCTGGACGAAGTCGCCGACCTGCCCCTCGCGATGCAGGTCAAGCTGCTTCGCGCGATCCAGGAGAAGACCGTGCGCAAAGTCGGGGCGACCTCCGAGGAGGCGGTCGACGTGCGCATCATCTGCGCTACGCACCAGAATTTGGCTGCCGGTGTCGAATCGGGGAAATTTCGCCAGGATCTGTATTACCGCCTCGCGGTCATCGAGCTGAAAATGCCCCCGCTGCGGGAGTGCCGCGACGACATCCCGGTGCTCGCCGATGCGATTCTGCGGCGTCTTTCCGGTCCCGACGGCAAGCAGTCGATGCGGCTCTCCGAAGAAGCGAAGAAGGCTCTCGCGAGCTACGATTTTCCCGGCAATACTCGCGAACTGGAGAACATCCTGGAGCGGGCCATCGCACTCGCCGCGCGAGAGGAAATCCAGCCCGACGACCTGCAGCTCGCTCCGCCGACTTGGGTCGCTCGTGAACCGGGAGCACCCAACGCCAAATGGCCGCTGCCGGAATACCTCGACCGTCTCGAAAAGGAGGCGATCCTCGAGGCCCTCGAGAAAACCCGCTTCAATCGAACCGCTGCAGCCAAACTCCTGGGCATTACGTTCAGGGCATTGCGCTATCGCATGGAACGCTTGGGAATCCGCTAGGTGGAGCTCGGCCCCCTCGACGAGGAAGGGTTGTTCGCGGGGGCGGTGCAGGTTCCCTCGCCCAATTGTGACGAGCGCCCGGCGGACGCGGCAGTGCGCTTGCTGGTCGTGCATAACATCAGCCTGCCGCCGGGTCAGTTCGGCGGTGAAGCCATCGTGCAACTGTTTACAAACACACTCGATTTTTCCGCGCACCCGTACTACGACGCCCTTCGCGATCTGAAGGTATCGGCGCATTTTCTTGTACGGCGCGGGGGTGAATTGATCCAGCTGGTGCCTTGCACAAAGCGAGCCTGGCACGCCGGCCCTTCGATCTGGTGGGGGCGCGAGCGCTGTAACGATTTTTCGGTGGGCGTGGAGCTCGAAGGCGCCGACGACCAAGCCTACTCCGCTACTCAATACGCGCGCCTGGCGGAACTTCTCGTGGTTCTGCGCCGGCGATATCCGATCGTCGATGTCGTTGGGCACCTCGACATTGCACCCGGCCGCAAGACCGACCCGGGGCCGGCGTTCGATTGGGGACATTTCCGGCAATCCCTGGCCCGGATTCAATAACGCCCGCCCGCGGCGTTGCCGCGCGCGATTCCTCTTTGCGTTGGTCCGTTCGGTTCTCGACGCTTGTCGCCGCCGACGCTTTCCGTTCGATGCTGCAATGCTCCGAAGGCGCTTGAGCAAGCTTCGCTTGCATCTTGACATCACACTAGAATTGGTAGCACACTCTCGCCAAGGTACTATATATTGTGGTCAGAGGGGGAAGTACCCCAAGGCCTCGGTTTCGCCGCCCTCATACCCGCCGGGCAGCGCACAAAAAAGAGTAGAGGAGACGATATGCAGATCGCGGCTGACGTAACGACTCCACAGTCGATCCCCGGTTCGACCGCTCTCGCTGACGTCAGCACTGCAGCGTTGCCCGTGTTTTCGCATTACAAGATCATCCGTCGCAACGGCGCGGTGGTGGGTTTCGAGCCCGGCAAGATCTCCGTTGCGGTGACCAAGGCGTTTCTGGCGGTCGAAGGCGGGCAGAGCGCTGCGTCGGCGCGGATCAGGGAGCTTGTCGCCGCGCTGACCGACGCGGTAGTGAGCGCCCTCGTGCGCCGCCAGCCGGCCGGCGGGACCTTCCATATAGAAGACGTCCAGGACCAGGTCGAGCTCGCGTTGATGCGTTCGGGCGAGCACGAGGTGGCGCGCGCCTATGTCCTGTACCGGGAAAAACGTTCCGAGGCACGCGCCCAAGAAGCGGCCCAAAAGAAACCGGTGCCCCAGCCGCAACTGCATACGGTCGAGGACGGCGTGCGGCGCCCGCTCGATCTGGCCCGCCTCGGGGAGCTGATCGCATCGGCTTGCGAGGGCCTGGGCGAGGTGGTGGATCCAAAGTTGATCCTCGCCGAAACGCTGAAGAATATCTATGACGGGGTGCCCGCCGATGAGGTGCGGAAGTCCGCGGTGCTTTCGGCACGCGCACTGATCGAGAAAGATCCGGCGTACAGCTACGTCACCGCGCGGCTGCTGCTTCACACCATCCGGCGGGAGGTTCTGGGTGAGGAGGTCTTGCAGGCGGAGATGAAGAAGCGATACGCCGAATACTTTCCACAATTCGTCGCGCGAGGTATCCGCGCCGAGCTTCTCGATGAGCGCTTGGCCAATTTCGACTTGAAGAGGCTCGGCGCTGCGCTGGACGCGTCGCGCGACCTCAAGTTCGGTTACCTCGGCCTGCAAACGCTCTATGACCGGTATTTCCTGCATATCCAGGGCACGCGCATCGAGCTGCCGCAGGCGTTTTTCATGCGCGTGGCGATGGGCTTGGCGTTGAACGAGATCGACCGCGAGACGCGCGCGATCGAGTTCTACAACGTGTTGTCCTCTTTCGACTTCATGAGCTCGACGCCGACGCTGTTCAATTCCGGCACGATGCGGTCGCAGCTTTCATCCTGCTATCTCACGACGGTGTCGGACGACCTGGACGGCATCTACGAAGCGATCAAGGAAAACGCGTTGCTGGCCAAGTATGCCGGAGGACTCGGCAACGACTGGACCCCGGTACGGGCCCTGGGATCCCACATAAAGGGAACCAACGGCAAGTCCCAGGGAGTCGTGCCTTTCCTCAAGGTCGTGAACGACACCGCCGTGGCCGTCAACCAAGGGGGCAAGCGCAAAGGAGCAGTGTGTTCGTATCTTGAAACCTGGCACCTGGACATCGAAGAGTTTCTCGAGCTGCGCAAGAACACCGGCGACGACCGGCGCCGTACCCACGACATGAACACGGCGAACTGGATCCCGGACTTGTTCATGAAACGCGTGATGGAGAACGGCGAGTGGACGCTGTTCAGTCCCTCCGACGTACCGGACCTGCACGACAAGTTCGGACGCGCGTTCGAAAAGGCCTATATCCGGCACGAGGAAAGAGTCGCCAAGGGCGAGCTGAAGCTATACAGGAAGATTGCCGCGACGCAACTGTGGCGCAAGATGCTGTCGATGCTCTTCGAGACCGGGCATCCGTGGATCACCTTCAAGGATCCCTGCAATTTGCGTTCACCGCAGCAGCACGTCGGCGTGGTGCACAGCTCCAACTTATGCACCGAGATAACCCTCAATACCAATTGCAGCGAGATCGCAGTGTGCAATCTCGGTTCGATCAACATGGTCGGGCACATGAAACTCGTGGGCGGAACTTTCAGGCTCGACCACGAGAAACTCAAGAAGACCGTTGCCACGGCGATGCGGATGCTGGACAACGTCATCGACATCAACTATTACGCCGTACGAAAAGCGCGTGACTCCAACTTGAAACACCGGCCGGTGGGCTTGGGCATCATGGGTTTCCAGGACTGCCTGCACCTGCTGCGAATCCCCTACGCCTCGCAGGAGGCCGTGGAATTCGCCGATCGATCCATGGAGGCAACCGCCTATTTTGCTTACTGGGCCTCCACCGAGCTTGCCGAGGAACGCGGGCGCTACGCGTCCTACAAGGGATCACTGTGGGATCGGGGCATCATGCCGCAGGACACGCTGAACCTGCTGCGCGAGGAGCGTGGAGGATACGTCGATATCGACATGTCGGAATCGATGGACTGGAAGCCCCTGCGCGAGCGCATCAAGCGCCACGGGATGCGCAACTCCAACTGTCTTGCCATCGCTCCGACCGCGACGATCGCAAATATCATCGGGGTTTCCGCCTCGATAGAGCCGACCTTTCAGAACCTGTTCGTGAAGTCGAACCTGTCGGGCGAGTTCACCGTCGTCAACGAATATCTCGTCACCGATCTGAAGAAGCTCGGCCTGTGGGACGAGGTCATGGTTGCTGATCTCAAGTACTTCGACGGCAACCTCGCCCGCATCGACCGCGCACCGTCCGATTTGCGTCGCCTCTACGCCACCGCATTCGAAGTCGAACCCGTGTGGGTCGTCGAAGCCGGCGCGCGGCGGCAGAAATGGATCGACCAGTCCCAGTCGCTCAACATCTACATCGGCCAGGCCTCCGGCAAGAAGCTGGACGAAAGCTACAAGCTCGCCTGGCAGCGGGGGCTGAAAACCACTTACTACCTGCGCGCCATGGGCGCGACACACGCCGAGAAATCCACGGTGAGAGCCGGTCAACTGAACGCCGTTCCCGAAGGAGGGGTGCCTGTGGCGAAAGCTGGCGCTGCGGCCGCATTGCGTGCATCAGACCAGCCGGAAATCAAGTTGTGCAAGATCGGCGAACCGGATTGCGAATCCTGCCAATGAGTTCGAGCGGGCACGAGAAGATGGGGAGAGAAAATGCTTTCTTTTGACGATATCGGGGCTGAGGCGATACCGGGCCTCAACCTGCAAACGGTGAGCGGGTTGATGCCGCTGGAGTCCGTGCCGACCGCAGTCCCGCCGGAACGCTATTCCGCCGGCAACAGCCACCGCCGCGTGAGCGTCGAGGACAAGGCCATCATCAATGCTCAGGCGGACGTGAATCAGCTCGTGCCGTTCAAGTACAAATGGGCGTGGGAAAAGTACCTCGCCGCCTGCGCCAATCACTGGATGCCGCAGGAAGTCAACATGAGCCGCGACATCGCCTTGTGGCAGGATCCGAACGGCCTGACCGAGGACGAGCGGCGCCTGGTCAAACGCAACCTGGGCTTCTTTGTCACCGCAGACTCGCTGGCGGCGAACAACATCGTTCTCGGCACCTACCGACACATCACCGCGCCGGAATGCCGGCAATACCTCCTGCGGCAGGCGTTCGAGGAAGCCATCCATACCCACGCCTACCAGTACATCGTCGAGAGCCTGCGCCTGGACGAGGGTGAGGTATTCAACGCCTACCACGAAATCCCGAGCATCCGCGACAAGGACGAGTTCCTCATCCCGTTCATCGACATCCTGACCGACCCGACGTTCCGGACCGGCACGCCCGAAGCCGACCAAAAGCTGCTGCGCAGCCTCATCGTGTTCGCGTGCGTGATGGAGGGACTGTTCTTCTACGTCGGCTTCACCCAGATTCTGGCGTTGGGCCGCCAGAACAAGATGACCGGCTCCGCCGAGCAGTATCAATACATCCTGCGCGACGAGTCGATGCACTGCAATTTTGGCATCGACCTTATCAACCAGATCAAGATGGAGAATCCTCACTTGTGGACTCCCGAGTTCCGCGAGGAGATCCAGGGTCTCATCAAGAAAGCGGTCGAGCTCGAGTATCGCTATGCCGAGGACACCATGCCGCGCGGTGTCCTGGGGCTCAACGCTCCGATGTTCAAGGAGTACCTGCGCTACATCGCCAATCGCCGCTGCCAGCAGATCGGCGTGGATGCGATGTATCCCGGTGCGAGCAATCCGTTTCCTTGGATGAGCGAGATGACCGATCTCAAGAAGGAACGGAATTTTTTCGAAACTCGGGTTATCGAGTATCAGACCGGAGGTGCGCTCAGTTGGGACTAGACTGCCGCAGCTTCGATCGAATCGGCAAGGCCCGAAAGGAATTCAAATCTCCGGGGCTTGCCCCGGAGGTTGGATAGCCCGCGCCCCGACGGGCGGGTTTGTTGTTTCATAACTCTTGATGGAGGCCAGTCATGGCAAAGAAGAGAAAAGGCAAGAAAGCGGCAAAGAAAAAGAAAAAGAGGAAAGCGTCAGGAAAGAAAGGGAAAAGGAAGTCGTTGAAGAAATCTGCAAAAAAAGCGGCCAAGAAGAAGTCCGCCCGAAAGAAGGCGAGACCCAGAGGAAGGGCGGCCAGGAAGGCCGCAACGCCGGCAGCAACAATGGCGGGATCGGCGGCCACAGCCCCTTCGGCAGCGGCGGCGCTGGGAGGGACGAAAACCGCCCTGAACCCCGCAGCCGCGTGGCCCTTTCCGACGGGTTCCAGGCCGTAAGTGGGTTGGGAGTGACCTGCGGTCGGTCCGGGGGTCTTTGTGCCCCGGACTGGACCGCGGCCATTCATCCACAGGAGTGAGGATCGGGCCTAGCAGTTGCTTGGTCTCTTGAGTCTCACCGCTTGACTGAGGTTAAGTGCCTATTTAGAATGTAGTTGCTGCGTTGCAGCAAACTGGTTCTGATCGAAAAACAGGCAAAAACGTCGTTAAGGGCTTTCAAGGGCGGGGTCGGCTATCGAGAGCTATATCTGCTTTTCAAAGACAAAAGAATGGAGGTAGGTGCAATGAACACCACCTGGTCAAAGCAAGACTTGCTGGATCAGTTTGGAAGAGTAGCGACGATACTTCATCACGGTCTTGCCTTCATCGGGCTCGCGGCCGTGGTGCTCATCCTCGCGCGCGGGAAGACCCTGTTCTTCGACGAGCACGTCAACCGCACTGCCGCGGTCGGCTCGATCCGTTATGACGGAGCGGTCTCGCTGCTCGACGGGGTGGACGATGCGGACACTCAGAAATACCGCGCGCTGGCGAGTTACGTCTCCCGTAAATACCGGATCGCGCCGGATGTCACCGAGCAGTTCGTGGGCGCTGCCTACGATGCCGGTCGGCAAGTGGGCCTGGATCCCCTCTTGATTCTCGCGGTCATGGCGGTCGAGTCTCGCTTCAATCCGGTAGCCGAGAGCCTGATGGGCGCCAAGGGTCTGATGCAGGTGATTCCCAAGCATCACCTCGACAAGCTGCTGGAACACGGTGGAGAAGAAGCGGTGCTCGATCCTATGATCAACATCGCGCTGGGAGCGCGCATTCTCAAGGAATACGTTCGCCGCACCGGAAGTCTGGAGGCTGGGTTGCAGTTCTACAACGGGGCGTTGGCGGATCCCTCGAGCCAGTACGCCCAGAAAGTGTTCGCCGAGAAGGAACGGTTGCAGCAGGCGGTTCGCCAATTCGGTCGCCCGGCGGTGCGCAGCTCAGTATGATCGCCGCGCGTCGCGTGAGCCCCCCAGCATCCGCGCGATCCTCTCCACTCCTTCCTCGAGATCCTCGAGCGAGCGCGTGTAGGCGAAGCGCACGTGCCGCTCAGGGTGGTTCGAGCCGAAGTCGAGCCCCGGTGTAATTGCAACGCCCGCTTCTTCCAGCACCCGCAATGCGAATCGGGTGCTGTCCGTTGAGAAACTCTCGCATCCAGCGTAGATGTAGAAGGCTCCCTGGGGCATCACGGGGATGCGAAACCCCAGATCCCGGAGCGCGGGAACCATGTAATCGCGACGGCGCCGGAACTCCTGCCTGCGCTCCTCCAGCACCGCAAGCGTTTCCGGCCGAAATGCCGCCAGCGCCGCGTACTGCGCGGGGGCGGAGGGACAAATGAATGCGTTCTGCGCGAGCTTCTCGATCTCCCGCACGTGGGTCTCGGGAGCGACGATCCAGCCCAGCCTCCAGCCCGTCATGTTGAAGTACTTGGAAAAGCTGTTGACGACGAACACGTCGTCGGCCAACTCGAGCACCGTTGACGCCTCACCGTCGTAGACCAGCCCTTGATAGATCTCGTCCACCACTACGAAGCCACGCATCCGTCGCACCGAAGCGATCATTGCACGCAGCTCGTCGCGCGGGATCATGGTGCCGGTCGGATTGGAAGGTGAAGCGAGCAGCACGCCGCGCGTTGCCTGGCTCCAACACGAGCGAATGTCGGCATCAGCAAGTTGGTAGTGTTGTTTTTCGTCGACGGGAATCGCCCGGGGACGGCCTTCGAACATGCGAACGAAGTGCCGGTTGCAGGGATAGCAGGGGTCGGGCATCAGCACCTCGTCGCCGGGGTCGACGAGCGCGCCGAGAGTGAGCAGAAACGCACCGGATGCCCCAGCGGTGACCACGATCCGCGTAGAAGGCACCGTCACGCCGAGCCGTTCACGATAGTAATCGGAAATGGCCTGGCGCAGCTCTGGAATTCCGATCGAAGCCGTGTAACCCAGGCGACGCTCTCGGATCGCATCGATCGCGGCCTGCGCAACTCCAGGCGGCGCGCCGAAGTCCGGCTGGCCGATTTCCATGTGGACGACGCGGCGTCC
>Ga0209488_10004510_pt1 | contig 10855 bp, 8 predicted proteins | sample Rivendell_Oct201_8_FD_188349 | JGI IMG/M metagenome (GOLD analysis project Ga0209488, IMG submission 188349) | Vadose zone soil microbial communities from the Eel River Critical Zone Observatory, Northern California, USA -... | ecosystem: Environmental > Terrestrial > Soil > Vadose zone >... | reverse complement strand
CCCGGAGGCGTCTCACGGGTTGATGAATTTCTTGCCGGCGCTACGCAACGGCGAAGCGATCGCGGTTGGCGAAGGTGTGGCGATGCCGATGCGGATATGTTTCAGTCTATTACCCGACGACCGCCGTCCCAAGAGTGCGACGACGTCATTCACCAGCGCGTGGTCGACGGGCAGCGACGGCACGCAGATCGAGCGGACGGTCGAGCGTTGGCGACGAGGCATGCGACACGCTTCTGGGTAGTTCGTTCGACGGAGCGCGGCAGCGAAGGCCGTGCCCGTCTCCGCGCAGACTCTGGCGAACGGACGACAACTTGGGGATGGGGCCGGCACCGAGCGACATGCATCTTGCACCCGCAAGGCTTTCGTCACATATCCTCGGCGCGCTCCCGCCAACCCGCGACGGCAGACCATGACCCAGGAAACCAGAGCCTTCCAGGCGGAAGTCAGCCGCCTACTCGAGATTGTCGCGCACTCGCTCTACAGTGAAAAAGAGATCTTTCTCCGCGAACTGATTTCGAATGCCTCGGACGCTTGCGACCGGTTGCGCTACGCCGCGCTGATCGAGCCGGAACTGACCGAGGCCGAAGCCAATTTTTCGGTGATCCTCGTTCCCGACAAGTCTGCCCGGACCTTGACAGTCATCGATAACGGCATTGGCATGAATCGAGAGGAGCTCATCGAAAATCTCGGCACGATCGCGCGGTCCGGGACGGCGGCTTTTGTCAATCAGTTGTCAGGCGACGCCCGTAAAGATATGAGCCTGATCGGCCAATTTGGCGTGGGCTTCTATTCGGCATTCATGGTCGCCGAGACGGTGGAGGTGAAGAGCCGCAAGGCTGGCGAGAGCCAAGGCTGGCGCTGGATCTCGGATGGCAAGGGTGAGTTCGCGATCGAGCCTTGCCTCGAGGCAACACGGGGGACGGCAATCGACGTCCATTTGCGCGAAGGGGAGGAAGAGTATCTCGATCCGGCGCGACTTCGTAGGATCGTCAGCACTTATTCCGATCATATTGGGCTGCCCATTATTCTCCGAGATGCGGGGAGGGAAGAGACCATCAATACCGCCTCAGCTCTGTGGACCCGCGCGAAATCGGAAATTACTCAGGAACAGTACAACGAGTTTTATCATCACGTAGGCCACAGCTTCGATGACCCTTGGTTGACTTTGCATACCAAGGCGGAGGGGGTGCTGGAATACACAAGCCTCCTCTTCGTCCCCTCGGCGAAACCGTTCGACTTGTTTGATCCGGAGCGAAAGAGTCGGGTGAAGCTCTATGTCCGTCGAGTGTTCATCACTGACGAGGGGACCAATCTGCTGCCACCATATTTGCGTTTCCTGCGAGGTGTCGTTGACAGCGAGGATCTCCCGCTCAACATCAGCCGCGAGATGCTGCAATCGAACCCGATGGCATCGCGCATCCGGCAGCAGCTGACCACGCGGGTATTGACTGAATTGGGCAAGAAAGCGGGCGAGGCACAAGAGGAGTATTCCAAATTCTGGGACAATTTTGGAGCGGTCTTGAAGGAGGGTCTCTACGAGGATCGCGATCACCGCGACGAATTGCTAGGGTTGGTGCGCTTCCGCTCAACGGAGCGCGACGGTTTGGTCTCGCTGGACGACTACGTCGCGGCAATGAGGCCGGGGCAGGAGGCGATCTACACGATCATGGGCGACAATTTCGACGTCACCACGCGGAGCCCACAGCTCGAAGGCTTTCGCGCGCGCGGCGCGGAGGTGTTGCTGATGACGGACCCGATCGACGAGTTCTGGGTGCCGGCAATCGGCACTTATAAAGACACACCGTTCAAATCGGCGACGCGCGGTGGAGCTGATCTCGATAAAATCACACCGCCCGATGACAGCAGAGACGAAAGGCCCGAGCCGCCAGCCAAACTCGCCAGTTTGATTGCGATATTCAAGCTAGCGCTGGGCGACGCGGTGAAGGACGTCCGCAGCTCCGATCGGCTAACCGACAGCGCCGTCTGCCTTGTCGCCGCCGAGGGCGACATGGACATGCATCTCGAGCGACTGTTGAAACAGCACCGCCAGCTCGACACCATGTCCAAACGGATCCTCGAGCTGAATCCGCACCACAAGCTGATCAAGCGACTCGCTGCGATTGTCGGCGAAGTTGGTGCCTCGGATCAGCTTTCTGAATTTGCTTGGCTTTTTCTCGACCAAGCGCGGATCGTAGAAGGTGAGCAGCTGCCCGACCCTCCCGCTTTCGCGCGCCGTCTTGCGACTTTGCTAGAGCGTGGCTTGCCCGCAGCGGCATGAGACCGAGGGGCCGAACAACGCGCCTCAGCTATCCCGGAAAGACAAAGTAACGAGGGCCGCTCTAGGCGATCGAGATGGCGCTTCGCTTCTACCCGAAAGTGCGGCCGAGTAATTGGGTGATTATTTAGTAATGGCCCGTGACCTGAGCCGATTTTCTTACCCATCGACGAGTAGAGTTGGTTGCCCATTTGAGCCAGTCTGCCTCGGTGGCGCAACGGACGGGGCACAAACCCCCGATTGCGCGCCGCATCGCGACGTCAAGCCGCCATCTTGTCTTTTTCTCATCTGTCAGCCTCTCCTTGCTATCTCGGAGCAGACTTCACCCTAACCCCTGGTCCTATTTTCGGCGTCCGCTCCAGCGCCTCTGAACCCGGCACGGCGCCCAAGCACCTACGAGGTCGTAGCCTTGTCTCTGGGCCGGAGTCGTCTCACAGGCGGTGATCTCGCCATATTGAGCCCATCGAGTACTGCCCTCCCAGAACGCTCGAACCCGCCGTAGCCTTGGGATATAGACGCGGCAAAGGCCGCAAAGCGGCCTGAATGCGGTTACGCACGGGCTCAGCGTGATCGCTTCGCTGGCAGCCTATAAGGCTGCTTCCCGCGCCAAAGTTACGCCGAATTAATCCGTGTGAAAGCCGTCTGTTAGCTCGTTGCATCAATTGTACCGCGATCCGCTCTAGCTCGGCAGCGCTTCGGCGGCACAAGCTTCGTTTTGGAGGAGAAGAAATGAGAGAATTTGAGAATGAGCGCGCCGGCTCTCCTTGGCTGAACCGAAAGCGCTCAGCGGCGATCGGTTTCGGTCTTGGGGCGACCCTTGCCCTATCGCCCTTCGTCTGGGCTGAAAATCCGCCCGCTGCGGGGAGTCCGCCGCAAGCGACGCAAACGACACCACAGACGATGACGTCGCCGATTGCACTAATCCAGCACCAGAGCCTCGCGCCCCTGGTCAAGAAGGTCTCGCCCGCGGTCGTAAATATCTCGGTATCGCGCCGGGCCGATGCCGCTGTCATGTCCGAAGAGCCCGAATTGGCCCCCTCGCCGGGATTTCCCGATTCGCCGTTCGATCAATTTCTGCGCCGCTTTTTCGAGCAGCAGGGCTCGGGGAGCCAGCGACATCTCTTTCCGCAAGGACCGGGAAACGCGGCCCAGCGTATTGCGCTCGGATCTGGTTTCATCATTGATCCGTCGGGTTACGTTGTAACCAATAGTCATGTAATCGGCGACGCCGGAAAAGTGGAGGTCACCCTTCAGGACAATAGCAAATACACGGCAAAAATTGTCGGTCGTGACCCTAAGACTGACATCGCACTTTTGAAGATTGAGTCAAACAAGCCGTTGCCCTACGTAACGTTCGGCGACAGCAGCGCGGCTCAAGTCGGCGATTGGGTAATGGCGGTCGGAAACCCGTTTGGCCTCGGCGGGACGGTGACTACCGGGATCATTTCAGCCCGTGGGCGCGATATTCACTCAGGCCCCTTCGACGATTTTCTGCAGATCGACGCGCCGATCAATCGCGGCAATTCCGGCGGGCCGACATTCAATCTCGAAGGCGAGGTGATCGGCATTAATACGGCGATCTATTCCCCGAACGGCGGAAGCGTCGGCATTGGCTTTGCGGTGCCGTCCAACGTTGCGAAAGCAGTCGCGACCCAACTCATGGAGCACGGCAAGGTCAGCCGCGGCTGGCTTGGAGTACAGATCCAAGAGGTGACACCGGCGATCGCGGCGAGCCTCGGCTTGCACGGCGAGCAGGGCGCTCTCGTGGCCGTCGTTACGCCGGACAGCCCTGGTGCGAGAGCCGGCCTTAAGCAAGGCGACGTCATTCTGTCGTTCAATGGGGAGAACGTCGCTCACCTGCGCGACCTGCCGCGTCTGGTTGCAGCCGCCGCCCCCGACAGCCACGCGGCAATGACCGTATGGCGAAACGGCCAGACGCTCCAGTTGCAGACCACTATCGGAGAACTCGCGGATAACGATCGGGTCGCCGCAGCGGAGGAGGAGCAACCGTCGCGGGCGGAAGCACTGGGCATGCACTTCTCTCCAATGACGAGTGAGCTTCTGCGCGACCTGCACCTGGGCAAAGATGCGCATGGTGTGGTCGTCGAGCGGGTCGACAGCGGCAGCCCGGCCGATGATGTGGGGCTACGCGACGGGGATGTTTTGGTCTCGGTGAACCAGCAGCCCGTCAATACACCGCAGGAGGCGGCAGGGAAACTGAAGGAGATTGCGGCTTCGTCGAAGAAGAGCGCACTCTTGCTGCTGAACCGTCACGGAGTTACCCAATATGTCGGTGTGAGCCTGGGCGAGAATCGCGGATAGCCCGCTGGGCAGACGGCTCCCTGGCCCTGACACGTCAGGGAGCTGATTCCCGATGAACCCGTAAAACAAATGGCTTAGCGCGGCCGCCCCGTCGGCTCGTACTGCTTGCCACCGTTTCGCGGTGACAACGGCACGCGCGCCTCAAGCCGTTCGAGCTCGATCCGCGTCCGTGCACCAGCTCGCAATAGGCGGTCTGTCGCCTCGCGTAATCCGGCTCGGCTCTCGGGTGTGTCACGAGCAAGAGCCGCATCGAAGGCCGTTAGAAACGCTTCGATGTCAGCCTCTACCCGCTCACGCAACGCTCTATCGATGAATACCCCCCCGTCCCCGGAGATTTGCGGTTCAGAAATCATTTGGAGAGGCGCTCCGTTTGCCCCTTGCCGAGCAGACGGCCCAAAACTCTGTAGACCCGGTGCGGAAGGCGGAGCAGCCCGCTCAGTCGAAGTGCCGAGCACATCTCTGCCAGGGGATTGTGCACCAGGTTCGGAATGCGCGTCATGGCCGTAAGGCGGCGGCAGATGCAGCGTACGGCTGGCCTCGCCATATCTGGACGACATCAAAGCGGGATTGGGCGGGCGTGGTAGGTTGCCGTGTGCCCTCTCTTCTCGGTCGTTGGGAACTGAAGGGCCAGGCTCGGCCCATTCCGGCCGATCGGGCCCTCCCTCTGTTTCGAGCCGCGGCGGGTTCAGCAGGGAATCGCTCGCCAGCGGCCCAATTGTTGGTGCCTCTCCCCGCTGCGGCTGACGAGGAGAGGGTTCGGTTGGGTAGCTTTTGACCAATTGCGGTTCCGGCGGTGGCGGAGCGTCCGGGGTCGGAGCCGCGCCCCGCGCACGGCTGCGGCTAACAATGTAGCTAATCGCCGGAGGGGAACAGTCGTATGTCCTAGCAATGTTCGCCAGAGTTTCGCCAGCCTCATATCGGGCCATAATCGATGGCCAATCCTGTTGGGGTATTTTCCCCCTTTTACTTGATCGTTCCATTCCACGGACCTTCGGCTGCAACCCGGCTGTGCTGGTCTTCGCCTTCTCGGCTCACAGAATTTCGCGATCCGAGAGGACTCTCGCCAAAACACACGATATAAAGCTTGACGGCTAGAGCGACGATTCAGCCAAGCGATCCAGCGAGGCCGACGCGAGTACCGCAACCCGAGCCCAATCTTCGTGTTGATAATAGCGGTCGACGAGTTACCAGTGAAGGGGATTTATTCGTTTTTAAGAAGTCGTAAGCAACCCAGCTACCGGTGCGAGCGGGTCAGATGTGCACGATTTTGCCCGGGTTCAGGATGTTGGCCGGGTCAAGCGCTCGTTTGATCGCACGCATGACGCTGACCCCTTCCCCAATCTCGCTAACCAGATGCTCCATCTTCCCGTATCCGACGCCGTGTTCACCCGTGCTCGTCCCCTCCATGGCGAGCGCGCGCGCCACCATGCTGTCGTTAAGCCGGCTGGCTTCGGCGATCTCTTCGGGCCGATTCGGATCGATCATAAAGACAATATGAAAGTTGCCGTCACCAACATGCCCGACAAGTGCAGATGGAATCGATGAACCTGCGAGATCTCGCTTCGTTTCGCTAATGCACTCGGCGAGACGCGAAATCGGCACGCAAACGTCCGTCGCCCACCCTTTCGACCCAGGTCGCAGCGCCAGCGCCGCATAGTAGGCATCGTGACGCGCCTGCCAGAGCTTTGAACGATCTTCGGGTGTAGTGGCCCACCGGAAATCGGCGCCGCCGTGCTCGTCAGCGATCGCTTCCACGGCTTCGGCCTGCTCGGCTACTCCCGCTGGTGTCCCATGAAACTCGAAAAAAAGAGTCGGGGCAATTCTATAATCAAGTTTCGAGTACTTGTTAATCGCCGTGATCTGCGCTTCGTCGAGCAGTTCGATCCGGGCCACGGGTACCCCGCTCTGAATCGTTAAAATAACTGTATTTACGGCATCCTCAATTGTCGGGAAGCCGCAGACTGCTGCCGAAATCGCTTCGGGGATTCCGTAAAGTCTGACGCTCAGTTCAGTAATGATGCCCAGGGTGCCTTCCGAACCGACGAAAAGGCGGGTCAGATCGTAACCAGCAGCCGATTTGCGAGCACGACGCGCAGTTTTGATTACGCGGCCGTCGGCGAGCACAACGGTAAGCGCGAGCACGTTTTCACGCATCGTGCCGTAACGTACCGCGTTGGTCCCCGAGGCCCGTGTCGCCGCCATACCACCGAGCGATGCATCAGCCCCAGGGTCAATCGGGAAGAATAAGCCGGTTTCGCGCAGATGCTCGTTGAGTTGCTTGCGGGTAACCCCTGCCTCAACGGTAGCATCGAGATCTTCGGCGTAGACGCGCAGGATCCGGTTCATCTGCGACAGGTCGAGACAAATGCCGCCGGCAAGGGCGGCGACGTGCCCTTCGAGCGAGGTCCCTGCACCGAAGGCGATGACCGGTGTGCGGTATTCGGCGCAGAGACTGACAATTGCCGAGACCTCTTCGGTATCGCGCGCAAAGGCGACCCCGTCCGGAGCATGCGGCGCATGATAGGACTCGTCCTTGCCGTGCTGGGCGCAGATCGCCGCCGAGGTGGAGAGGCGATCGCCGAGCAGCTGGCGCAGCGAGGCCAGCAGAGACTGGTCGATAGGCTCACGATGAAGCGTAGGTGCGGGCATTGCGGCAGCCAGGGAGATCGAAGCCTTAATGGGATCTCAAGCATTACTCCTCGCGTGGAGCTGCGGCAATCGGATTAGTCCTGGCCAGGCTGGTAGGCACCGGCATCGGAGGCTCCTCGTCGCGCAAGACGGCCATCCGGCAGCGGCATTGTTGGCTGTTCTAAGTGTCTGACCGAAAAAGAGTTGAGTGATTTCAGCACGTTGTGATTCGATGGTTGTGTCCAGCAATCAGCGAGGCACAACATGTGGACCGAAATCACTCGCCCAAAGTATGAGCGCAAGGGGTTGGGCTATTCAAGCGACCTCAGCGATCCCGAATGGGCAATGATCGAGCCGCGGTTGCCCCAGCGCAACCGACTGGGACGGCCGCCGAAGACTGAATTACGCAGGGTTGTCAATGCGTTGCTCTATATGGTGCGGACCGGCTGCCAGTGGCGACAGTTGCCGCGCGAGTTCCCGCCCTATACCACGGTGCAGCATTATTTCGACGCTTGGCGCGACAGCGGCGTATTGCAGCGGATCAATTTCGAGCTGTTGCTGCAAGCTCGCGAAGCGGCCGGACGCGAGCCAAGCCCCTCGGCTGGCGTTATTGATAGCACGGCTCGGCCCGCCAATGCGCTTGACCAGCAAGGCGGACGCGTGGAAGCGCGCGCGGTCTCAAGGGGACGTGCCCAGTACGAACCGCGCATTATCAAACACGACCCGCGCGAGTGATCTCCCGTGTCGCTCGACCTCAACGACACTGGCCCGTCATTTGTCGAATACGACCTCACTGATCTAAACGAGCGCCTTGCCGAACGCGCCTATGAATGGGTGCCAGCTTACTTCCCCCGCGGGATCATCTCTGAAAACCGGCGCGAGTTGAGGCTCGCAAACATCAGCGGCGACGGCCCTCGCAAGGAAGGTTCTTGCGTTATCGGGCTCAGAGGCGAGCACGCCGGCGAGAACTGGGACTTTCAAACGGAAAAAGGTGGAAGCCCGCTCGACACGCTTTTCGCACGTTACAGGGCTCTTTGGGCGCGAGTTATACGCCAAGGCTACCGAAATTATCGGGGGAGCCAGGCCGCGGGGCCGACCGCCAGCGGCCAACCCGCACGGTCACGTCAAGTCGGTTGCGGCCGAGCATATTCTTTTGGCGACATCCATCTGGGATGCCGCTGTGCCACCGCGGGGAACGGCTACAGAGGCCTACCTTGCATTTCGAGGCGTTCCGCTGCCGCTGACCGAAGACTTGCGCCACTGTGAACTCTGCACGGACTACGCGGGCAAGATCGCCAGGCCGGCAATGGTCGCCCGGATCCGCCGCGCCGACACCGGCGAGCCGACCGGCGGCATCCACCGCACCTATCTGCTCGAGGACGGTCGACCCGCCAAGGAGGCAATGGGCGGCAAGCACAAGATGGCTCTCGGACCCACTCAGCTCGAGGGCGGCGTTGTGATGCTGGCACCGATGACCGCAGATGGTCGGCTTGGTGGGGCAGAAGGTTGCGAAACCGCACTGTCGATGACCGAGATCAATCGCCGTGCTACGGGCGAGATTTTTCCAATCTGGGCTACGCTCGGTGATTGGGGTATGGCAAACATGCCATTCCCACCAGGCCTCAAACAGTTGTTGATCTTCGCCGACGGAGGCAAGGCCGGGATAGCCGCCGCTGAGAGGCGACAAAGCCGTGCGCTCGCTGCCGGCATCGATGCGTCCTACTACTCGCCCAAAAGTGGCGACGATTTCGCTCGCGACCTCGAATTGAGATTGTGGGAGCAGCAGCAGTTAGAGCCGGAGCAAGAAGCTAAAGCCATTGCGCAGAGCAATGGCTCGATTGCAGGCGCACATCCTGCGGCCGGCACCACCGATCCGGGGGATAGTCCCTCGGTGAGCCCTCCAGATGTCGCCTCGTCCCCCCAGGGGCGGCCGCTGGGGGGCTCAAACCTTGAACAAGCCCCTGCCTGGTTCCCCGTATAATGCGGTTCTCAGCTTTGCTGCCACTATATGTTGTTGACAACAACCTATGATTATGGCATGAAGGTGCCTTCCGGTTGGTGGGAGAACGGCATGCCAAGGCGCGAGGTAGCCGGTGACCCCTGGTGTCAGTGCCGGCCGCGATGCTGGGGGTGTTTCGGGAGCGAGGGCCAAGGGGCGGGATGCTCGACAATTTTACGACGATCCCAGAACATCACAAGGCACCGCCGACCTCGAAGCCGGGTTCTGAGTGGGTGCGGATAGACCCAACGCCGCACGGCCATCGATCAAAGTAGCGCTACAAGGCCCGCGGCGCGGCTCCACGGGGCGACGCGAAACCTTCGAACACCAGCCATGGCGGCGTTGGAAAATAAGTCGTTAAACATCTGCACGCCTATTGGACCCGTGAATGGGCCGGTTAGCGACAAGGCATTCGCATCGGGAAACGTGGCGGTTTGCCAGGGGATACTCACCGTTAGTTCTGAACTCAGTTCATCTGATTCCCTAAACCTACTCTCCGCAGGTTGGGACGGACGTCATTTCGATGAGCGAAAATAAGAAGATGAGCACCATTTCAAAACGCGCGACGAAACGCGGAGCCTCACCGCAAGCAAATGCAACACGCGCCACGATCGAGGCAGCAAACGAAAGGGTCGCGACTGAAGTCGCCAGGCGAAAGCGTGTTGTAAGAAACTTTCCAGCTGCGCCATTCGAGGAACCGCTAGCCTTCACTAAGCAGATCTTCGACTTTGCCGTGGCGGACCAGCGCGACGTTTGACCCTGTTCGATCACATTGACAAATCGCCCGAGAGTGGCGCAAGTCGTCAACTTATTGTTAACGCATGAAAATATGGTCTCATCAAGGGTGGATATCAGTCGGACGTCATCGAATTAACGTCGGAAGGAGCGCGCGCCGTCGATCCTCAGATGCCGGCGCGCGATCAAAGCCGGGCTAGGATCAAGTTAGCTATAGAAGACATCGAAATATTTGCGAAGCTACATGAGCGCTTCGTCGGAAAACCACTGCCGGCAAAAGCCGCTTTAGTCGATGCTGCTGTCGAATTCGAGGCATCGAAGGAGGCCGCGGAGGAAGCCGTTGAAACCTTTATTCTTAATCTTCGATTCGTCGGACTTTTAGTTACACTCTCTGGCGCAGAACGAATCGTATCAAAGGATCATGCCCTCGATCAACTGCCAGCATCCGGTACGCCGACGACCGTCCAGGCACTCGGTGGCCAATCTAACGCGGTGATCACTGCTGAATATGCGCATTTCGAGTCGACTTGCTTCTATATAACGCCAATCGGTTCAGAGGCTGACCGAAAATGAATTGAGTGATTTCAGCCGGTTGTGGCATGATGGTTGTGTTGAAGCAATCATCGAGGCACAAGATGTGGACCGAAACCACTCGACGCAAGTATGAGCGAGAGGGACGGCGCTACGCAAGCGATCTGACCGATGCTGAATGGCGGCTGATCGAGCCGCATATGCCGGCGGCCAAGCCTTTGGGCCGGCCGCGCGAGATCGAGTTGCGAGCCGTGCTTGACGCGATCTTGTATATCGCGCGGACCGGCTGTCAGTGGCGGATGCTGCCGAAGGACTTTCCGCCGTTCACTACCGTGCAAGGTTATTTCTACGATTGGCGAGACGAC
>Ga0209488_10004509_pt1 | contig 10855 bp, 7 predicted proteins | sample Rivendell_Oct201_8_FD_188349 | JGI IMG/M metagenome (GOLD analysis project Ga0209488, IMG submission 188349) | Vadose zone soil microbial communities from the Eel River Critical Zone Observatory, Northern California, USA -... | ecosystem: Environmental > Terrestrial > Soil > Vadose zone >... | reverse complement strand
CATGACCCCGGTTGAGGTCGAAAAAATATTTCGCGACGAAGCGGGCAGGGCGCTGGCGACCCTGATCCGCCTCGTCGGTGATTTCGATCTCGCCGAGGATGCGCTGCAGGATGCGTTTGCGGTGGCGCTGGAACGCTGGTCCGCCGACGGTCTGCCGATCAATCCGCGGGCGTGGCTGGTCAATGTCGGCCGCAACAAGGCGATCGATCGCGTCCGCCGAGCCATCGCGTTTCGCGGCAGGCAGGACCAGTTGACGCATGAGTTGCTGCTCAATGCGTCGGCGCCCTGCGAAGCCACGGATGCGGTGCTCGACGACGACATGCTGCGGCTGATTTTCACCTGCTGCCATCCCTCCTTTGCCGAGGAGGTCCAGGTCGCGCTGACGTTGCGCACGGTGTGCGGGCTCTCCACCGCGCAGGTCGCGCGCGCGTTTTTGGCAAGCGAGGACGCGATGGCGCAGCGCCTCGTGCGCGCCAGGCAGAAGATCCGGCTTGCCGGAATCCCCTACGAAGTGCCCGAGCGCGAGGCGCTGGAGCCGCGGCTGCGCGGCGTGCTCGCAGTGATCTATCTCGTCTTCACCGAAGGCTATGCCGCGACCTCGGGCGAGGATCTGATGCGGCCGGACCTCGCGCGCGAAGCGATCCGGCTGGCGCGGCTGCTCGACGCGCTGATGCCCGGCCGCGGCGAGATCAAGGGCCTGCTCGCGCTGATGCTGCTGCATGACGCGCGCCGCGCCGGGCGCGAAACCGCCGGCGGCGACATCGTGCTGCTGGAGGAGCAGGATCGTACGCTGTGGGATGCGGGCCAGATCGCCGAAGGGCTAAAACTGGTCGAAGATGCGCTGCGGATGCCGGGCCGGCCGCAATCCTACGCGGTGCAGGCCGCAATCGCAGCACTTCATGCACGCGCGCCGAATTACGAAGACACCGATTGGCCGCAGATTGCCGGCCTCTACGAGGTGCTGCTGCGGATCAGCCCGTCGCCGGTGATCGAGCTCAATCACGCCGCCGCGGTGTCGATCGTCGACGGTCCAGCGCGGGCCCTTGCTCTGATCGACGCGCTGGAGGCGCGCGGCGGGCTTAGGGGTTACGAGTTGTTGCCGGCGGTTCGCGCCGATCTGTTGCGCCGGCTCGGCCGCCACGATGCGGCGCGCAAGGCTTACCTCGCCGCAACTTCTGCGACTCAACTGGAGCCGCTGCGACGTCTGTATGCGCGGCGAATGGCGGAGTTGGACTGAGCACACTGCCGTCGCGGAAGAACGCGTGCCAATATGGGCCGAGAACTACTATCTCCCCGCGACCACCACGGCTTCCGCCGGCAGGCTTGTCAGCAGCGCGTGCAGCGTCGACATGGTCGAATGGTCGGCGACGCCATCGACGCGGGCGGGGCGGAAGTGGCGCTGGAAGGCGCCGACTACTTCCATGGTCGCGCCGTCATACTTTCCATGGGTGGGAATGGCGTAGCCGTATTTGGCGAACGCCGTCTGCATGTTGGCGACGTCGTCGCTGATCGAGCCGAGCTTCAGCGACTCGCCGCGCACGATCGGCGCCGGCTGCACCCAATGGCCGACGCCGGAATTGGCGAGCGAGTGCCACGGAAATTTTTCGCCCGGGTCCTTCTTGCGCGCCGGCGCGACGTCGGAATGGGCGAGCACGCGATGCGAAGGCACGTTGCGGCGGAGCATGATGCCGCGGCACAGCGCGATCACGGCGGCGATCTGGCGCAACGGAAAATCCGGATAGCCCCAGTCGTGGCCGCGATTGACGATCTCGACGCCGATCGAACAGGAGTTGATGTCTTCCTCGCCGGCCCAGAACGACGTGCCGGCGTGCCAGGCACGCTTGGCCTCCGGTACGCACTGCACGATGCGGCCGTCTTCCAGCACGATGTAATGCGCGGAAACATCCGTGCCGGGGGTGCAGAGCTGCGCGATCGCGCCTTCGACGTCGGGCATGCCGGTATAGTGCAGCACGATCATGTCGGGCAGCCGGCCCTTGTTGCGGTCGCCGTAGTTCGCCGACGGGATGACGTCGGACGCGATCGAGGAATCCGGGGTAAAGGCCTTCATGTCTACGGTGCCCTTTGGAATCGGGAGGGCGCGTTGACGCTTCGAATCAATACCAATAGACGCGAACGAACCGGATGACATCACAAAACCCAAACCGGGCAGGAGAACGGCAATAACCTATCTCGAAGACCAGCGTTTACTATTCCTTTACGATGTCGCCGGCGCAATGCGCGAGCGGCCCGCGATTACGCATTTTACCCGAGTGTGTGCGGGGCGCATCACCTTCGTTGGGATGGCCGCGGCGCACTGCTAAAGAGCGCGCAAAAGCCGCGTCGCATCGTCAACGCTTTCTTAAGGCTAAGTGCCGTTACTAAGTGGTCAACAGCCGAACCGGTTTTGGGGGACGGCCGAGGCCCATTTGACGCCCAAAAGCCCATGGCAGCCCTGCAAATTCCGTCGAAAGATCAGGGTTTGCGGCCTGCGCCAGGGCAACGCGATCGCGGCTCGGAACAACTTTTCGACCGGAAAAGCCTGGCAAAGCGCAGAGAATTGAGACGCCATGGGCCTGTCAGCGTCCAAGTTCCCTTGTCGAGGCCGGCACCTGCCGGCGGTGCGTGCATGACCGCTTCCGCTCCGCGCCATACCTCCGTGCTGGGCCGCGAGGCGGTCGAGTGGCTGGCGCCGCGCGACGGCAGCATCCTTGTCGACGCGACGTTCGGCGCGGGGGGCTACAGCCGGGCGATCCTCGACGTGCCGGGAACCCGGGTCATCGGCATCGACCGCGACCGCACCGCCATCGCGGGCGGGTTTGGCCTGATCGACCGGTCGGAGGGCCGGCTGACGCTGGTCGAGGACCGGTTTTCCAATCTTGCCGAAGTCTGTGCAGCCCAGGGTTTTGACGCGGTCGATGGCGTCGTGATGGACGTCGGCGTTTCCTCGATGCAACTCGACCAGGCCGAGCGCGGTTTTTCGTTCCGGCTTGGCGGCCCGCTCGACATGCGGATGGGGCAGTCCGGCCCGACCGCGGCCGACGTGGTCGCCAAAGCCTCCGAGGCGGACCTTGCCAACATCATCTACATCTTTGGCGAGGAGCGTCATTCGCGCCGCGTTGCCCGCGCGATCGTCGCCGCGCGCCAGGAAGCGCCGATCGCAACCACGCAAGCGCTGGCCGACATCGTCGGCAAGGTCGTGCGCTCCAAGCCGAACGAAATCCATCCGGCGACGCGAACGTTCCAGGCGTTGCGGATCTTCGTCAACGAGGAACTCGACGAACTGCATCAGGCGCTGTCGGCGGCCGAGCGCGTGCTAAAACCCGGCGGCCGGCTGGTGGTGGTGTCCTTCCATTCGCTGGAAGACCGCATCGTCAAGAATTTCCTGGTCGAACGCGGCAAGGCGAGCAGCGGATCGCGGCATCTGCCGGAGGTCGCGCAGGCCGCATCCAGTTTTCTGATCCTGACCAAACGCCCGATGACGCCGGGCGACGCGGAGGTCGCTGCCAATCCGCGCGCGCGGTCGGCAAAACTGCGCGCGGCGGAACGCACCGCGGCACCCCCGCATGGCGAAGGTAAGTTGCCGGCCTGGCCCACGCTTGCTGGCGTCATGAGGGGAGGCTGATCATGCGGATCATCCACCTCCTTGTCGTCGGCATGCTGATCTTTGCGGCTGCCTATGTCTATCGCATCAAGATGGAATCGACGTCCCGCGTCGAGCGGGTGCAGCGGCTGAATGCGGAGATCCGCGAGCAGCGCGATGCGATTGCGGTGTTGCGCGCGGAATGGGCCAGGCTTGACGCGCCGCTGCGGCTGCAGGGGCTCGCCGAACGCCATCTCGCACTAAAGCCGATCGTCGCCACGCAATACGATCAGTTGAAGAATTTGCCCGAGCGTCCGCCGAGCTTTGCAAAGCCCGGCGATCCCGATCCGATCGGCGCGATGATCAACACCATCGAGGCGGCAACCGACGCCGCCAGCGTCACCGGTTCGGTGCGACCGCCGGAGGATCGGCAATGACCCGCGCGGCTCGAAGCACCAAGCCGGCGGAAACCTGGCGGCAGCGGCTGATCCGCAGCCTGCTGTACGGGCGCAATGTCGACCGCAACGCCAAGGCGCGTGCCCGCGTCGGATTTGCGATCCTGGCCTTTGCCGCGGTCTATGCGGTGATCGGCGGCCGGCTGGTGATGTTCGCGGTCGGCGCCGACAGCCACGGCGCGCGCCGCGCCGCCTCGCAAGACGCGATTGCGACCGCGCGGCCTGACATCGTCGACCGCAACGGCGAAGTGCTGGCGACGGACGTCAAGGCAGCGAGCCTGTTTGCCGAACCGCGCCGCATCATCGACAAGGACGAGGCGATCGAGCTGTTGACCGGGACGCTGCCCGACCTCGACACGCTGGAAGTGCGCGACCGGCTGTCATCGCGCAAGGGCTTTGTCTGGCTGAAGCGCGAGATCGGCGCAAAGCAGCAGCAGGAAATCCACAAGCTCGGCATTCCCGGCATCGGGTTTCTGCGCGAGAACAAGCGCGTCTATCCCACCGGCGCCGAAGTCGCGCATCTGATCGGGCTCGTCAACATCGACAATCAGGGCATCGCCGGCATGGAGAAATGGCTGGACAATAATGGTCTGGCCGACCTGCACCGCGCGGGCTTTGCCACCGATCGCCTGCAGCGGCCGGTGGAATTGTCGATCGACCTGCGCGTCGAGCACGCGCTGCGCGATGAACTCTTGAAGGCCAAGGACAAGTACAAGGCGAAGGCTGCGTCGGGTCTCGTCTCCAACGTCAAGACCGGCGAGATCGTCGCGCTGGTGTCGCTGCCCGACTTCGATCCGAACAATCCGAAGGAAGCGCACGACCCCGAGCGCATCAATCGCCTCACGACCGGCGTGTTCGAGATGGGTTCGACCTTCAAGGCGCTGACCTTGGCGATGGCGCTGGATTCCGGCAAGGCCAGTCTCAACACGCTGTTCGACGCGCGCGGGGCGCTGCACTATGGCAAGTTCGCGATCCACGACACCCATCCGCTCGGCCGCTCGATCACGCTGTCGGAAGTGTTCACGTTCTCCTCGAACGTCGGCGCGGCGCGGATCGCGCTTTCCCAAGGCGTCGAGGCGCACAAGGCATTTTTGCGCAAGCTCGGCCAGCTCGACCGGCTGCGCACCGAACTGCCCGAGAGCGCCTCGCCGATCGTGCCAAAGCGCTGGAGCGATCTCAACACCATCACCATTGCCTTCGGCCACGGCATCGCGGTGGCGCCGCTGCAGGCGGTGATGGGCATCAATGCGGTCGTCAATGGCGGCTATCTGATTCCGCCGACCTTCCTCAAGCGCTCGGAGGAAGAAGCCAAGGCGATGGCGAAGCGGGTGCTGAAGCCCGACACGTCTGAGAAGATGCGCTACCTGATGCGGCTCAATGCCGAGATTGGAACCGCGAAGCAGGCCGACGTGAAGGGCTATTATATCGGCGGCAAGACCGGCACCTCGGAAAAGGTCGTCAACGGGCACTATTCCAAAAAGCAGGTGCTGAACTCCTTTACCGCGATCATCCCGGCCGACAATCCGCAATACCAACTGCTGGTCATGCTGGACGAGCCCAAGGCGCTGCCGGAAACCCACGGTTTCATTACCTCGGGCTGGAACGCGGTCCCGACCGGCGGCAAGGTGATAGCCCGCATTGCGCCGCTCCTGGGGATCGAGCCGCGCTTCGACCTGCCGCCGTCCGACCGCCTCATTCTTGCGGCATCGAAGACAAATCAGTAAGCCACTGGGTGCCGCCGATTTGAGTTTCCAACAGCGCAGCCAGCGCGGCCGGCCGGACCAAAAAGAATGAGACTTCGCGATCTCTTCAGCGATGACGCCACGATCGGCCCGCAGGCGGACGCGATCGAGGTCAGGGGCCTCGCGATCGACAGCCGGGTGGTGAAGCCCGGCGATCTGTTTTTCGCGATCGCCGGCAGCAACACCGACGGCTCGCGCTTCATCGATGCCGCCATTGCGTCCGGCGCGGTTGCGGTAGTGGGCGATCATCCGCCGCAACGCGCGTGCCCCGTGCCGTTTGTCACAACGCCAAATCCGCGCCGCGCGCTGGCGCTGGCCGCGGCGAGATTTTTTCCGCGGCAGCCCGCCACCATCGCGGCCGTCACCGGCACCAGCGGCAAGACGTCGGTGGCGGCTTTCACGCGCCAGATCTGGCAGCAGCTCGGGCACCCCTCCGCCAGCATCGGCACCATTGGGCTGGTTTCGCCAAGGCGCACCATCTACGGCTCGCTGACCACGCCGGATCCGATCGCGCTGCATCGGCAGCTCGACGAAATCGCGGCAGACGGCGTCACCCATCTTGCGTTCGAGGCGTCCTCGCACGGGCTCGACCAGTACCGGCTCGATGGCGTGCGCATCGCCGCCGGCGGCTTTACCAATCTCACGCGCGATCACATGGATTATCATCCTGATGTCGCGCATTACCTCAACGCAAAACTGCGGCTGTTCCGCGATCTCGTCGCGGCCGGCGGCGCAGCGGTGGTTTCGGCGGATCATGCGTGTTCGCAAGAGGTGATCGATGCCGCGCGGGCGCGGAAGCTGCGCATTATCGCCGTCGGCCGCAAGGCCGATGGAGGGGACGGCATTCGGCTCGTCGGGGCTGATATCGAAGGCTTTGCGCAAAAGCTCACGCTCGAACACCGCGGCCGAAGGCACCTGATCAAATTGCCGCTGGTCGGCGAGTTCCAGATCGAGAATGCGCTGGTCGCGAGCGGTCTCGCAATCGGCACCGGGAGCGAGGCGGACGCGGTGTTCAAGAACCTTGAAAAGCTCGAAGGCGCCAGGGGCCGGCTGGAGCGCGTCGGCGAGCGCAACGGCGCGCCGATTTTTGTCGATTACGCGCACAAGCCGGACGCGCTGGCGAAGGCGCTGCAGGCGTTGCGGCCTTACGCCAAGAGGAAGCTTGTCGTGGTGTTCGGCGCCGGTGGCGACCGCGATGCGGGTAAGCGCCCCCTGATGGGCGCGATCGCGACGGAGAATGCCGACAGCGTCATCGTTACCGACGACAATCCGCGCAGCGAAGATCCGGATGCGATCCGCGCCGCCATCCTCGCCGCGGCGAAGGGCGCAAAGGAGATTGCAGATCGCGCGGAAGCGATCCGGGCAGGGGTCGCGGCGCTGCAGCCCGGCGATGCGCTGCTGATCGCCGGCAAAGGCCACGAGACCGGCCAGATTGTCGGCGACAAAACGCTGCCGTTCAGCGATCACGACACGGTCGCTGCCGCACTCGCATCGAGGGTCGCATGAGCGCGAAGCCGTTGTGGACCGTCGCCGAGGCGGCGCGGGCCCTGGGCCTGCCGGGAAGCTTTCCCGAAACGCCAATCGATTTCGTCACCCAGGACAGCCGCCTGGTAAAGCCGAAAAGCCTGTTCGTGGCGCTGAGTGGCACGCCGAGCGGCGGCTTCGTTTCGAGTTTTGCCAGCGCGCGCGACGGCTGGGAGTTTGCCGCGAATGCGCAAGCCGCCGGCGCCGCGGCGATGATCGTCCCGCACCGGATCGACGGCGTGAGCGTGCCGCAGCTCGTGGTCAAGGACACGCTGCTCGACGGGCTGTGGACTCTGGCCCGCGCGGCGCGCGCTCGCTTCACCGGCCCGGTGATTGGACTTACCGGTAGCGCCGGCAAGACCAGCACCAAGGAATTCATTGCCGCCTATCCCAAGGCTTATGCGAGCCCGAGCAGCTTTAACAATTTCTGGGGCGTGCCGCTGACGCTTTGCAACGCCGATTCCGGCGCGAGTGTCTGGGTCGTCGAAATGGGCATGAACCAGGTCGGCGAGATCGCGCGATTGAGCGAGCTGACGCGGCCGACGGTGGCGCTGGTCGTCAACGTGCAGCCGGTGCATCTGGAAAAGCTCGGCAGCCTGGAAGCGATCCGGCGCGAGAAGATCAGTATTGTGCGAGGGCTGCCCAGCGACGGCACGCTGGTGCTGCCGGTCGACGTGGATGCGCCGGAATGGCGCGGCAGGATCGTCCGCTTCGGCGGTGCGTCGGAGGTGCGGGAGCTGAACCATGCCGCGCGGGGCGAGAGCTGGGACGTTGTCGCCGAGGCCGGCGGCAAACAGGTCGCGTTCAGCCTGACGCCCGGCGCGCCGCACCGGCTGCAGAATGCGCTGGCGGCGCTGGCTGCCGTTCACGCCGCGGGCCTCGACGAAGCCGCGCTGGCAAGCCAACTCGGCGATGTCGGCATCATGACCGGACGCGGCGTCGAGCAGACGGTGGCCGGCGCGACGCTGATCGACGACAGCTTTAACGGCAATCCCGCCAGCATGGTCGCGGCGCTCGACAGTCTGAAGGCGCGTCCGCTGCAAAAGGGCCGGCGCATCGCGATATTGGGCGACATGCTGGAACTTGGCGCCGAGGCGCCGGCCTATCACAAAAACCTCGCCGAACACCTGAAGGGAATCGACGGCGTCTATTGCGTCGGCCCCCTGATGCGCCACCTCTACAACCTGCTGCCGGTGGACAAGGGCCTCGGCTGGCACGAAAACCCCGCAACGCTTGAGCCCCGAGAAATCGCCGCCTTGCTCAGGGATGGCGACGTCGTGGTGGTGAAGGGCAGCAAGAAGATGTTTTGGGTGAACAAGTTCGTGCCACGGCTGGCGGCCGCGCTGCAGGCCAGGACGTAAGCCCGGCGCATGCCGGCCATTCGATCTCTCCAGCCACTCGCGCTGGCGGCGCGATCGTGGTTAAAGGGCGCTTCGGTTCTGACATGAAGGCGATTGTAACGCGCTCAAAAAAGCGCTTCCCGGCAAAGCCGCGCAAGACCAAGCCGCGGCATGGGGCATATTGAATGTTATATTGGCTGATTGAGCTATCGAACACCGTTCCCGCCTTCAGCATGTTCCGCGCGCTGTTGAACGTGTTCCGCTACATCACGTTCCGCACCGGCGGCGCCATGGTCACCGGCGCGCTGTTTGTGTTCCTGTTCGGGCCGTGGATCATCGATCACTTGCGGCTGCGCCAGGGCAAGGGCCAGCCGATCCGCAGCGACGGTCCGGCCTCGCATATCGTCACCAAGAAGGGCACGCCCACCATGGGCGGGCTGATGATCCTGTCCGGCCTTGTGGTCGCGACCCTGCTGTGGGCCAATCCGCTCAACCCTTACGTCTGGATCGTGCTGGCGGTGACGCTCGGCTTCGGCTTCGTCGGCTTTTACGACGACTACCTGAAGGTGACCCAACAAACCCATAGCGGTTTCGCCGGCAAGCTGCGGCTGGCGATCGAAGCGATGATCGCGCTGGCCGCCTGCTACGCGCTGGTCCGGCTCGGGCGCGATGTGTCCTCGACCTCGCTCGCGATTCCGTTCTTCAAGGACATGATTTTCAATTTCGGCTGGTTCTTCGTGATTTTCGGCGCCTTCGTGATGGTCGGTGCCGGCAACGCCGTCAACCTGACCGACGGCCTCGATGGTCTCGCCATCGTGCCCGTCATGATCGCAGCCGCAAGTTTTGGCATGATCGCCTATCTCACCGGAAACGCCGTGTTCTCGGATTATTTGCAGATCAACTACGTCGCCGGCACCGGTGAGCTCGCGGTGCTGTGCGGCGCGGTGCTCGGCGCTGGACTTGGATTCTTGTGGTTCAACGCGCCGCCGGCGTCGATCTTCATGGGCGACACCGGCTCGCTCGCGCTCGGCGGCATGCTCGGCGCGATCGCGGTGGCGGTCAAGCACGAGATCGTGCTTGCCGTGATCGGCGGATTGTTCGTGCTCGAAGCGGTATCGGTCATCGTGCAGGTGGTGTCATTCAAGATGACCGGCAAACGCGTGTTCCGGATGGCGCCGCTGCATCATCACTTCGAGCAGAAGGGCTGGACCGAGCCGCAGATCGTGATCCGGTTCTGGATCATCTCGGTGATGCTGGCGCTCGCCGGCCTCTCCACGCTGAAGCTGCGGTGAGCGATTTTAAGTCATGATCCCCGTCACTTCCTTTGCGGGCAAGACGGTCGCGGTGTTCGGGCTCGGCGGCTCGGGGCTGGCAAGCTGCCACGCGTTGAAGGCGGGCGGCGCGGAAGTGATCGCCGGTGACGACAGCGCCGACAATGTCGCGAAAGCCGCGCAAGCAGGTTTTGTCACCGCCGATCTTCGCACGGTGTCGTGGGCGAATTTTGCCGCGCTGATCCTGACGCCCGGCGCGCCGCTGACCCATCCGGCGCCGCACTGGAGCGTGCTGATGGCGCGGCAGGCCGGCGTCGAGGTGATCGGCGATGTCGAACTGTTTTGCCGCGAACGCCGCCGCTACGCGCCGGATGCGCCGTTCGTCGCGATCACCGGCACCAACGGCAAATCCACCACCACGGCGCTGATCGCGCATCTGATGAAAGTCGCCGGCTACGACACCCAGATGGGCGGCAATATCGGCACCGCGATCCTGTCGCTGGAGCCGCCGCGGATGGGGCGGGTGCATGTGATCGAGATGTCGTCCTACCAGATCGACCTTGCGCCCTCGCTTGATCCGTCGGTCGGCATCCTGCTCAACGTCAGCGAGGACCATATCGACCGCCACGGCACGCTGGAGCATTACGCCGCGGTGAAGGAGCGGCTGGTCGCCGGCGTGCAGCCGCGCGGCACCTCGATCGTCGGCGTCGACGATATCTGGAGCCGCAACACCGCCGATCGGCTCGATCGCGCCGGCAAGCGGGTCGTTCGCATCTCCGTCAAGAATCCGCTGCCGGATGGCATCTATGTCGAGCGCGAAACCATCGTGTGCGCTTCCGGCGGCGCGCGCAGTGAAATCGCAAGACTCGGCGGCATCGGTTCGCTGCGCGGCCTGCACAATGCGCAGAACGCCGCCTGCGCGTCGGCCTGCGCACTCGCGATG